>Ga0307518_10001823_pt1 | contig 15743 bp, 11 predicted proteins | sample 25_EM_MG_FD_203889 | JGI IMG/M metagenome (GOLD analysis project Ga0307518, IMG submission 203889) | Populus trichocarpa ectomycorrhiza microbial communities from riparian zone in the Pacific Northwest, United States - 25_EM | ecosystem: Host-associated > Plants > Roots > Unclassified | place...
TATATATAAAGTAAGGTATGGTCCTAGCTAGATCTGGCCCTCTTTTCATGTGCTAAATGTTTACATGTCTTCTTCGAGCCTTTTTCATGTTTTAAAGTGTGCATATCTTTGCATGCATGTGCAGGGTTTTTTTTTTTTTTTTTGTACCCAGTGACGTGGAGTTAACACTCCATTTTTGCTGGAAATTAATGTGTTCTTTGTTTTTTTAATTAACATAAGTATTTGAGTCAGATTGTATATATCTTGATTAATCTCATGAGTCTTGAAGTTAATGACTATATAAGTTTCCAGTGACTCTAAAATTTATAAGAATTGAACTAATGATATCTGTAAAGCAAATCTAGGATCTAACCAGTTAAATTACGTTTTTTAACAACAAAAAAATTAACACATGTGAGCTATATGCTTCTTTCTAAAAGGTACACCACTCTCCTGCTATTAGCTCTTGAACAATTTAAACTATTCAATGTAATTAATTCTAAATAAATTTTAAAGATTTGATTAGAGCCTTTGTTTTACTGATCAGCTAGGTCTCCATCCGATGAAAACGTGTTTAAGCATGACTGTGTCAGCAAAAAAACAAAAAAGTTAATGAAAACATAACTTCGGTTAACAGATTATTAAAATTTTAAATTTATTTATGAACAAATATTTACATCAAATGATTTATTCAAATATTTACACAGGAGGTCGAGCGAGAGCCTTTTACCTTGCTTTTTGTTTTTATTTTAAATAAAGGTATTATATATATGATTAATGTGCTCCATTGCCCTTTAAAAAAAAAAAAAAAAAAAAAAACTCTGAAGACCTGAACCAATCTTCTAATATGGAACCCAGAGAATGAAAGCTCTGTGATCTCATCATAAGTAAAGTAATGGTGAAAGAGGGGGTGGATTTCCCTTGTGATAATACCATTATATATCAATCCACACACACTGCAACAGGTATAATCTCCTTCCATCTCCACCTCCAGCCTGCGAATCAGTGGACGGGGAAGGGCCAGGAATAATGATGTTACGTGATTCAAATCTGTCTTCAACATGACCGTGGAGTGGCACACACGGTGTTTTGAGATGTCGGTGGGCATGGCAGCATCATCTGTGAAGGGCGACGAAAGGGGCTGTGGCATGGCAATCATAGCAGCAGTTACACTGTCGGTGGTGAAGCAGTTAAGAGGGCCAGTGCTGTGGGATGTGCCAATTTACTCACAGTAAAGAAATTGCGCCATTGTTTTCAAGAAATTAGGAGATTTTACGAGTTTTGCATTAAAGGAACAACATGTGCTCCAAAATCCAACATGTTTAGAGATTAAGCTCCTCATAAAGGATAAAAGAGAGAGTCCGAAATATTAATTAATCACAAAGAACGAAAAAAGAAAAGGATTGGGGTGAGAGAGGCTCGAACTCTCGACCTCAGGATAACTCAGAAGCTATGAGACCTACGCGCTAGCCAACTGCGCCACCACCCCTTTACGTTAGATCCTTCTCTATCTTCATATTGAATAAAGAGCAACTACTTCCGCATCAGCGCTAAAGAACAGTGAGCATCAAGTTAATATGCCATGATAGCTAGCCAAGCACACATCTGGGCTTGGAACAGGCTTACACAAGTTTTTCCTTTGAAAAATGGTACTAGCTGGAGTGAGAAACTGCAGCTTGATTTCTTAGTGTTGAAACCGGGAGTGCCCAGATCTTGAAAGTATTTGTTGGGCCTTTACAAGAATTGATGGGCTTTATTTGCAAACCAGACTTAATTAAAGTCAGATTAATGATTTTTAGTATATTATCTAAATCAATGGGCCTAGCGAAATCAGAAAATCACACGTTATCAATATAACTAAAACAGGCGGACCTTTCTTGTAGCTCTTCACCGAGGCAGTAAGAAAATATACTCTGATCTATCAAGTTTTTGATTTGGTCCTGTAATTTTAGTTGTTTATGTTGCGATTTTAATTTTTTTTTTATTTCTTAGTTCCTGCATTTTGAGAGAAAATCACCGGAAAAAGAAAAAGAAAAATGAAAGACTTGGGCCAAACCAAATATAAATCTTGATATTAATGGGTTTAATTTGTTAAAAAGAGAAGTTAAATGGAGTTTCTTAGTCCTTTAACAATATTAGAAAAACTAGATTGGAGCCCATATAGTTTTTTATTTGGTTTTTTTTTAAGCGATTAGAGGGTTTTTATGGATTGAAAATAGGTTTAAGGGTTTTTTTTTAAAATAAAAACAAGTTAAAAATTGAGTTTTGAATCCTAAAACTCGCACTCTGCTTTTCTGATCACTAAACATGATTGGAAAATATAGTACTGAACAACATATTATTTATTTTATTTAAAAAATATTTGAATAAACAAGATATCGTTTATCCTTTTTTATTTTAAACAAGAGAAGATAGAGGGCAGACCTAGCAGAGTGTGGCTTTTTAGACCTAGCAACGCTTAAAGTTTTTTTCTAAAGACCCCTCACCTTTTTTCTTCTATTTGTAATTAATAAGTTATTTTAAATAAAATTCTCTTTAAAACAAAATTATTATGATGATATTTAAAAAATTATCCATTTTTGTTTTCATAATTTATAAATAAGATTATATATTTTATAGTAATATTAGTGATTGTTATATGAATAATTATTTATGAATATGATATACACAAGTTTTTTAAAATTTTGCTTATGATTATTCACTAAAAATCGTGACATACATACATACATACATATATATATATATATATATATATATAAATTATAACTTGTTTTTCAGATTAAATTATAACTAAAAATCGTGACATATTAAAAATTAAAAATATATGTTTTTTGTTGTTTTTTTTTTTTTGGATTCTATTAAAAATAAGTCAATAATACTTCACTACACTTCAATCTCAAACACACCTAAAGATGACGTGTGCAGGTGAAGGAAATCAAAGGGATATCATCATATTCAATTGGATCTACCCCAAATTGAATTCAACCCGGTTTACAACAACAAAAATAGAAGGAAACAAAAATTCCGAAGGTAAAGTTTGCAAGAGAGGAAAGGAATATGAAGAGTAAAGACGAGGAAGAAGGGAGGAAAGATAAAGGGGCTTTTGCTGGCGAAATACAAGTGCAACATATAACAAACAAGCACTTATTGTACAAACACAAATAAAAAGACAGATTTTGAAGGGGCAGCCGTGCAAAGAGAGAAAAAGGAAGTTTTTTTTTTTTTTTTCCTTACATCCCAAACAAAAACCAAATCGAACCGAGTTAAATTTTAAAATTTTCAACCATGATAAGTTAATTTTTATTGATATTCTTGATATTTTGATTTTTTTTCTCACCCGTACTTATATTAAAATGATAGATCCTCCTTTAAGCTGTTGCAATTATTCACAAACAAGTAAGTTGCTGAAAGAGATTGAACAGTTTAAGTCATTTGCAGACAAGAAAAACGTGCCCAACTTTCATGCCAGAAAAATGCAGAGCTTGAGGAATCAAATTTGGTGATGAAACACAAGCTAGCATCAAATCAATTAATGAATACAAAATGAGTGTAGTTTTAATGTAACGTTTTTCTGTATATATCGATTAGCTGAGTATATCATGTAACAGTAACACAGCTTTCGCCTGACAGGTTCGTCAGTCTGCTAAATTTGAGAATGTTAGCTGACGATAGAGTAGAGCCTTGTCGTCATCATCATCGAAATCAATGCTCTCATTGTTTCCAGTCTTCATGTCTATTTCGGTTCTTTCCTCTCCATCCAGTCCGTTTGTTTCTGAAACATTCAATCGAGTGTGTTCTTCTCTCAAAGGAGAATCATCTGCCTCTAATTGTTGCATTTCTAATTCTATCAAAGCAGTCATCCTTGCCCTATCCCGGTCTCTTGGGTACGTGCAATAGAGGAATGAGTAGATGAAGCAACATAATGCCATTGGAATGCCAATTGCTGTGTAGAGTGCCTTTGCAAGTGATGCAGCATTTTCTCGGTCTGTTATCACTTGGACACTGTCTAATGATTTTTTGGGAGTTTTATAACCATAAACATGCTGAGCCAAAATCCCTACTGTAGGGGGAGCAAATGAAGATAGCACTGATTCGAATGATCGATCCAAAGCATAGACGCTCGCTCGAGATTTCTGTGGGACTATCTCTGCAAATATTGGACTATAACACCAGTTATACATATAATATAATACAAATTAGACGTGGGAATATATAATCTAACTTCATTATCTAATGCTTCAAGGGAAGTAGGAAACCGATCAGTCTCCATGACTTCACAGCACATGAACAATACCAAGTAGTAGTTCATGCAGCAGCGGAAGACATGCTACTGGACGCAACATTAGGGATTTGAATGCTTAAAGAGAAATTTGTCATCAAGATCCAGATCATAATTCTTTGCAGTTCTTGGCCATATAACAATATATATTTCTTTATTTTAATGACGATTGTATGCACAACAGAAAAACATAAAATCAAGAAGTGGAAAAACTAGTTGACGATTGTGCTAGACAGCTCCATTAAATACATCTTTTCTTCTATTAATAATATCAGCAGTGTGTAATTTATAGATGGCTGTCGAAACCATGATAGAGAAGTAGTTAATTCTAAGCAGTTTAAACCTGACTACCCAAGGTGGTGATGAAAAAAAGCTAAGGTTATATCATGGAATTGGGTTTCTGCAAATTAAATAATATCTTCACGAGTTTGTATTATCAAATGCTAATTGCAAACTGGATTTTTGTATCTACCGATCTACACTCGTGGCCTCTAGAACGTATTAGTCAAAATCATAACTATTCTCCATAAGCATTGATGCAAATCATATTGACATTAAATGTCCGAGGATACGTTATGGACTAGAAAAATAAGGAAAAATTCAAAAAGAATTTCTGAGGTGTCAAACTAGAATTTTGATGAAAACATACATAACTTTTAATTCAATCCTGGGATTGTCAAAATATTCCACAAGCCCAAACCCAATTCTATAGAGAATTAACTTGATGTAACTAGCTGAATGAGAAAGCCCTTAAATTAGACTTACAAGATTTTTTTCATCATCATCATCATCATCCTAGTTATTTTCAGATTCTTTTCATAATTAGGCTACATAATTTTACTTTGTATAGGTTTATTTAATTAGGTTGATTCCAAACATCATTTAAATAGTTTGTATGTAATTTTTTAGAAGATATTATTGTTGTTGTTGTTGTTGTTGTTGATGAATCCAGAACTTATCAAAACAAAGTTCTCTACGAAGAAATGAAAGTTCGACTAGGGAGAGAAGGTAGAAAAATACTTTGTTTCAATTAAAGAAAAGTTAAGCATCGCTTCAATTTTAGCACTTTTAAATTTTGACAAACTGTTTGAGGTTGAATGTGATGCTTATGGTGTAGGAATTATAATTGTATTGTTTCAAGAGAGAAGAGACTCGTGACATTCTTTAGTAAAAATTTAAGTCATGTTAGATTAAAGTGGTTCACATACAATAAAGAATTCTAAGCTATTTTTAGGACTCCAAGGAAATGGGAGCATTACCTGATAAGCAAGGGATTTGTGCTCTATTATGTGATCATGAGGCATTGAAATTCCCATATAAATATAATTGAATTAGTAATGATATGCATGTGAGATGCGTGATTTCTTACAACAGTTCCCAATCAAAATCTAGAGTCCAAAATAGGGTTGCCAATGCTTTGAGTAGAAAGATAACCTTGTTAGTTAACTTAAAATGAGAGATTACTAGATTTGATTGTTTGGAATAATTGTAGAGCATGATGAGAATTTTAATGAGTTGAGGGAAAGTGTCAAAACATGCTCATTGATGATTTCCAAATTTATAATAGGTTTATGATACTAGGTAAACAACTTTGCATTTCTTATCTTCATTACAAGAGAAGGTGATTCAGGATTTGCATGGAGAAAACTTAAATGGTCACTTAGAATGAGAGAGGAATATTGTTGTTGTCGATGACATATATTATTAACCTCAATTGAAATGGGATATTAGTAAGTTTATGTAAAATTGCTATATTTGATAAATTGCCAAAGGGCAAGCATAAAATACTATTTTATATATGCCTTCAGCTATTCCTAAAAATATATGGGATGGCTTGTCTATGAATTTTATACTTAGATTACCCTATACATAAAGGAGAATGGATTATGTATTTGTTGTAGTTAAAATGTTCCCAAAGATGACATATTTTATCCCTTACAAGAAGACCAACAATGCTTCTAGTATTGCTCGACTTATCTTCTAAAAGGTAGTTCATTTGTATAAGGGGGCAAAGACCTTCTGATCGAGACAAAAAAGTTTTATGACCACTTTTGACAGATATTGTGGAAAATGTATGATTAATCCTTGAATTTTAATAGCACAATACATCCCAAATAAATGGAAAAATAGAGTCGATGAATCAGACACCTGGCAACTTGATTTGTAGTATCTATGGTGACAAGTCAAAGCAGTGGGATGTGGCACTTGCACAAGCAGAATTCACACACCATTTCTAAACACAGAGCAAAAGATAAATCACCATTCAAAATTATATATATGTTGTGTCCCAAGCATATACTTGATCCTGTACTAGTTTAGAAGGGTGGTGGTTATAGCATTGTTGTTGAGTCGATGGTTGTGAATGCATACACTATACGGGTTGAGATGAGACATAAGTTACAACAAATCAATGCTAAGTACAAGGATGTTGTTGATAAACATCATGCTAAATTGTTCAAGAAAGGAGATAAGGCGATGTGTTTCTACACAAAGAGAGATTTCTAGTTGGGACCATATAACAAGCTATTGAAGAAGAAATATGATCCTTACAACATAATAAGGGTATTCTAATGGACAAGATAAAAGGACAGTTTATGTTGTCAATTTGCCAAAAAATATGGATATTCCTAAGACTTTCAATGTTTTCGACATTATCCTAATTATGATGATGAGCCGCTATATCCAAATTTAGATGTTGACTCAAGGTTGAGTCTTTCTCAAGTAAAGGAGAACGACACGGAATGTTTGCTAAATATATTCGTGAACCAAATAGACAGGACAAAGCTCAAAAAGAAGTTTGGACATATCAAACGAGTATTCTGATGGAAACAAACAAACTTTTAATACGATTATTGGATAGTGCTCAAATTTTGCTAAAATGTTTTACAAACCCAGTTCTATAATGGATGAGCTTGCTGTAACTAGGCGAGATAGAAAAGATCCTCAAATTAAACCTAGAAGATACTTTTTAATTTTTCATTGTTTTCCTAGTGATTTTTGTATTCTTTACTTAATTAGGATTAAGAATTCTATTTGATTTAACTAAGTTGGTTCCAATCACTATTTAAAGTTTATATGTAATTTTTCAAAAGAGATTATTATTATTGAATTCAGAATTTATGAAAAGAGGGTTTTTTCTACAATTTAGAGCTATAATTTAGAGTTTGAGATACCCTGATTTTCCATCTTTCGCTACGCTGCTTCAATTATAACCTTGGACTTTGACATATTTGAAACCATGTTTGTGCAGATATCTTATTTCAATACCATGTTATCAGTTGATTGTAACTCTCTAGGATGAAAAAAGCAAATGCTGTAGGTAGTCGAACATGAAAATCAAGGGAGATGATGAGTTGAAATGCATACTTGTTTGTAGCTGGACCATTCCAGGATATGCAAAATCCCATGATGAACAAGACCAGACCATGGATGAATGTTGTGGATGGATCATCAGGCAATACAAGAAGCAAAACTGCTGCCAATGGTATGGCTGAACCAGAGCTTATCTGTGAAAGAAATATCCTCCCAGAATTGGGAAAGCGTTTAGCTAGGACATCCCCCATCTTTCCTCCAAACAGGCCACCAAGTGACCCAGCAACTACAAAAAGAGTCATGAGAAATGCTGTTTTTTCATGGGAGAAGCCAATGAGCTCCAACCACATAGGAGCGAATGATAAAGCTGACCAAGGAAAGGATCCAGATACACCTTGAGCCACAATTATTTGGAATGATGGAATTTTTATAACTGACTTTGCTTCTTTCATCAGGTACTTCACCTCTGAGATAAAAGACTTGGGAGATTGGTCTTTAGCTTTGCTATTAGTATCAGAAAAGCGTGGATCGTTAGCAAAAAGGCGGACCATAATACCAACAATTACACTAATTATTCCAACCAGATGAAAAGCAACTCTCCAGCCAGGTATTCCCATGAATGTTCTTGAGGCTATTAGAACTGAACAGAGCCCTCCGATAATGGAACCAAGGTTTCCTGTCAGCTGTAGCCATCCAAATGCCATGCCACGATTGCTTTCATCAGTTGAATCAGCGACAAGGGACTGAATGGCAGGTGTGACTATGGCCAGTCCAATCCCATTTAGACCTCTTGAAACCGCTACCTGATAACCAAATGTGAGAACATTAAATTAGGCAAGAGGTCATGCCATGAAAAGCAGGAGTTCTTCTTTTATGATTATCCATCCAGGAGACTCAAACCACCAAAAATAGCAAGCTTCGTATTCTCAAGAGTGTTTTTTCTTGCTTCTTCCAAGTTCAGTTACAAAGTATACAACTTGCCGAAAAGATTCCTGATAAAAGTATCCAATTTAACCACAAGGACTCGCTTTTCAAACCAGAAAATTGTTCAGCTTACCTTCATAGTCTTCTTATATCTGCATAACAAATGAAAGAATGCAACATAACACTTCAACATCTCTAATAAAGACTTGAAAACTATGACTACTTCATTTTTCTTTCATCGAGAACTTTCTCCAACAAATGCTTCTTGATGCCAATCATATTATTCATACCAAAATTCTAGTCGTAATAATGAAGGTCTTGAACAAGAAATGTAATAATACTTCTGACTAGCTTCCTTCACTACATTTCTCACAGAAAAATAGCATTTTTACTAGTCAAATATCAGTATTCGTAGAACCATACCCATGATTGAATCCCAATTTCAACACTGCTCAAGAAATTTCTTAATCCAGGTCATTACTCACCTTAAGATAGGACAGTCATAGTGTAAGTTGAACCTGCAATCTATGGCTGGTGTTGCACCTGCAATCTATGGCTGGTGTTGTGGTAATAGGCCAATAGCCATATTTATTCATCAAAGGTTTGAACTAGTGTAAAAGAAGAATGACATCCATGGAATACAAACCCAATTTCCTCATTTTATTTGGAAAAATCCTATATTCCTAGTAATATAGCAATTAAATGGACTAATCCAGGCAGCCCAGCAATTCACATATTCAACTATTCTTCTGCAAAGTATAACAAACCAGCCTCACCAAGAAATTCATTAGAACCTATCAATAGATCCTCTAATAAAATCATGAAAAATAACCCAAAATGAAGAATCTGTAACAGAGACCGCACCGACAAAACTAGAAAAAAAAGGGGGGCATTCAAATTTACAACAAAGACTAAAGCTTCAAAACTACGACAACTTACAAATCTTGAAAAAAGAGAGAAACAACACAAATAGAGGGACTCAGTCTCAAACCTCTAAGAAAGTAGAAGAAATGGCAACGAGGAAAGTGGCGGCTGCCCAAAGAAAAGCACCAAGAGCAATAACATGGGCACGATTATGATGCACAGCAAGGTAAGCAGCTAGTGGATAACAAGAAGACTGAACAATGGATCGAAACAAAGTTAATGAACCCAAACCAGTGGGGTCAGTATGTAAAGCTGCACCAACTTCTTTGTACACTCCTGGTAACAATGACTCATCAGCTCTCTCCATAATCCCTGCTAGATTCACTAGCACTAATGTCAGAGTCTCTTGTTTCATCGTTGAAATTTCTCTGAAATCAGAGTCCTCTGTATATATATATATAAAAGGGTGGCTTTATAGGTTTTTTAACATAAAAAAAAAAAGAAAAGATGTTTAAGCTATTAAAACTTGAGTTAAGTCGAGTTAATTTGACAAACACATGAGATATTAGATCAGGATATCCTACAAAATAAAAAATAAAAAAACCACAAAGCTTAAAGTTTTGGAACCGAAGAAAACAGAGGATCCTCTGTTTAGAGAGAAAGAAGAGTTGACTTCGTGGATTGATAATTTGATACAGGGGGGGATTTGATCTCTGAAGTATCAAGTTATTTTATTTCTATTAAAGGAAAAGAAGGACAGGAGGAGAGCAGACTCCACCAATCGGAATTCAGAGGTCGAGACAAGAATTTTGGTATCCTACGTGGAATCATTCAAGAAAATCCATGTCTGATAGCCACTCGAGCCTTATTACCATTTTTGCCTTTAGTTATATCCCTTTTCCTCAAGTCTATATTGGATATTTTTATGCCTTTTTTTCTTTATTTCCCTCTTGATCTGATCTTCAATCTTTATCAGAAATTAAATTTTAATTAAGCATTTACAAGGAAAAGCATATGTCATTCTTGATGTTGAACCGTATTAAATTCTGAAAACCCAAAACTTTCATCAGAGATCACATCACATAATGAGAGGACGAATAGAATTCTCACAGGTAATGGCATGCGCCGTCTAATAAAATTCAAAGCAGTGGTTGTTTACTTGTTTGCCGTGTGACGATTTCGTCAACGTTCTAGAATCTAGACTATATTCTTGTATTTAAATAAGATTTCAACTTTGTCACAAAGATGGTTTTAATTTGGTACATTTCCAGCCGACAACATTCCAATTAATTTACAATAGGACTGTTCTAAGTCCTTGCTATTTTGTGGCTCATTGCTCTCCATGGCTTCAGGCTTAGAACCAAGAAACTTGTAAATAAAGGATGAAGAGAAGCTTTCAAAAGATAGATATAGAATCTGCTGAGTTACTCGAGCCTGAAAACTTGTAGCGCTCAAATAATAATAAACATGATCACAAAAGAGAGTTTCCCTTGATCATGTAAACCTTAATGGCTTTTTTATTAATCGAAATAGTTGAAACTTGAAAGTGTTAAATGGTGATGTGGTTGATTTTATTTTTTTAAAGTTAACGGGGATATTAAGTGTTTTGAAAATATAGTTAAGGTTGTTTTTTAAAGTGTTTTTTTTTAATATATTAAATTAATATTTTTTAAAAAATTTATTTTTAATATTAATATATCAAAACAATTTATAAATATTAAAAATAATTAATTTATAACAATTCAAAATTTATTGAAACTTCGATGCAAACAAAGTCTCAAACCATCTTCTACCTCACAAATTTACCAGTCTCCTAATCTGAGGATGTTAGTTTATTGAAAGTAGAGCCTTGTCGTCGCTATCATCATCGAAATCCAACCTATCGATTTTTCCATATTCTACATCAGTTTCTGCTGTTTCCTTTCCATCAAGCCCTTTTGATTCTGAAAGATGTAGTTGAGAGTATTCTTCTCCGAGAGGAGAATCCTGTGCCTCTACTTGTTGCATTTCTGATTCTATCAACGCATTCATCTTTGCCCGCTCCCGGTCTCTTGGATACGACCAGTAGAGGAAGGAGTAGATGAAAACACATATTGACATTGGAATGACAAATGACATGAAGAGTGCCTTGGCAAGTGATTCAGCATTTTCTCTATCTGTTTCAACTTTGACAGAATCCGATGATGTTTTGGGAACTTTGTAGCCATATAAGCGCTGAGCCAAAATGCCAACTATTGGGGGAGCAAAAGAAGACAGTACGGACTCAAATGAATTATCCAAAGCATAGATTGTTGTTCGAGATCTCTCTGGCACTATCTCTGCAAATATTGGACTGTGCAAACAATATGTCAGACAATTCAGATTCATTAAACATCGTTTCTGTTTGTAATATCGTTACTTTATGCATCGAACTAGTAGGGAACTAGATTGGCCATCAATGCTACTTCACAGCATGCTGTATTGCACTTTAAAAAACAGAAGCCGGCATATGTTTTACGCTGCTCTAGGCACCTGGAGCAGCAGAACATACTCGAATGCTCACAAGGAAATGTCATTCATGAAAACTGGAACTTATCAAGTGCCACGCTTAGGGTAATTGCTGTTCAAGTGCTTGCAGCAGGAATAATTTGTGAGACGTACCAATGAATTTAGCATAATCGCGATATAAGGCCGGCATAATCCCTGACGCTTGCAAATTGCAAGCTTTGAGATTAATGTTTACACGAGGGTCCTTTTCAAGCTATCAAAGTTTTCTACAAGTTTTAAGAAAAAAATTTACAATCTTAATCTAATGAAGGTGAAGGAAGATTTACGTTAAATATCATTTTGCAAGAAATTGGGAAATCCTTTGCCTAAAGCTGCTCTGGGGCAAGCAACCTAGTCCACTACGAAGATCAATGTCTTATGGTTTGTGACTGGTCATCTTTTATAGTAACGGGTGTCCTGTTTCAACAGTAACTAACAGTTGATGACAACTCCCTCGTGTGCATGTCATGTGTACTACTTAGATGGATCAATGAAGAGCCACGGTTTCTTCTATGCTTTTGATTCTCCTCATTTTACACCCCTTCAAATCCTAAGGCATGAAAGCCATAAAAAAAAGAAAAGAAAAAGAAACATTCTTTAAGTGAAATAGGAATACATACTTGTTTGTAGCTGGAGCATTCCAGGATGTGCAGAGTCCCATTGTGAAAAAGACCAGACCATGCTTGAATGCTGTTGATGGATCATATGGCAACACCAGAAGCAAAATCCCTGCTAAAGGAATGCTTGAACCAGCACTTATCTGTGATAGCATTATTCTCCCAGAATTAGGCAAGCGTTTAGCAAGGATATCCCCCATTCTTCCTCCAAACAGACTACCGAATGAACCACCGATTACAAAAATGTTCAGGAGGGATGCTGTTTGTTTATGAGAGAATCCAATAAGCTCTAACCACATAGGAGCGAATGATAAACCTGACCAAGGAAATGTTCCAGAGACACCTTGAGCAACAAGTATTTGGAAGGTTGGTATTTTTACAACTGACTTCGCATCTTTGATCAGGTCCTTGAACTCTGAAATAAAAGTCTGAGGAGTTTTATCTTTAGCTCTACCATCAGTATCGGAGAAGTGTGGATCCTTGGCAAAGAGATAGACCAAAACACCAACTATTACACTTATTATTCCAACCAAATGGAAAGAAACTCTCCAACCAGCTATCCCCATGAACGATGTTGTGGCTAGTAGTACCGAACAGAGATTTCCAATGATGGAGCCAAGGTTTCCTGTTAGCTGGAGCCATCCAAATGCCATACCGCGATTGCTTTCATCGGTCGAATCGGCAACAAGAGACTGAATGGCAGGTATGACTATGGCAAGTCCGATCCCATTTAGACCTCTTGAAATTGCCACCTAATTAATTGATCAGATGCAAAATTAAGCACTAAACGTGCAAAGAAATACATGAGTTATCTATCACTGTTATCTGCACAGAATAAAAAGCACCAATCTCCTTAAAGAGTTGGCAACAAATTCAGCTCTTTCTCATCAAATTCTCCAATAAGCACCATCATTTTGAACTTATATTAATTATCCATTCCTTCTAATAACAGCGTGGCTCGACAAAAGAGTTCATAGCACTTCAGATTTCCATGTACTGCTATCAAACATGAATCTATTGCAATCTAATAGAGCCACCAAATGAACCATTTGGGATTATGTGTGACCCATCAAATGATATGTCCACTTTCCAACATTCTAGGAAGTGTTGATAGGTTCTGATCCTCTGTTGATAAAAGCCTTTACGTAGAGTGAAAATATCGTACAGTGGCATTCCTTTATTGGAATAATTGTACAAATCCAATGTCCTAAAAAAATTATCACGAGATGCTAGCAAGTGATGCAACAAGAAAGAGTCTCCGAATCTGAATGCTACATCGTTTTCCCAAACAAGCACGTAAGATTTCACCTAAGAAGGCATTAACTCATAAACCCCATTTTACAGACCAACCCTTTTGCTGGAGCTAGATCTTCTCATGTAACCATAAAAGCACACCAAAATGGGTTTCTTAGAATCGCAACTAAGATATCCAGAACAACTATAAATTGTCACTCAAAAAAGAAAGATAAAAGAGCCAAATAAAAATCTCCACATAAAGAGATAGAGAGAGATCAAGAGGAACCTGTAAGAATGTAGAGGATATGGCAACAAGGAAGGTGGCAGCAGCCCAAAGAAAAGCACCAAGAGCAATGACATGGGCACGATTATGATGCACAGCAAGGTAAGCTGCTAATGGGTAGCAAGAAGACTGAACTACTGATCTAAACAAAGTGAGTGAACCCAGCCCAGTTGGGTCTGTATGTAGAGCTGCACCAACTTCTTTATACACTCCCGGCAACAAAGACTCATCAGCTCTCTGCATAATCCCCGCAAAATTCACCAGTACCAATGTTAGTGCCTCTTGTTTCATTTTCGAAGTCTTTATCAAAGCAAGATCCTCTATTTTATTTCCAAAAATAGACCATCCGATGTCTCTTTTTCCCTTTTTAGCAAGTACTATGAGAAAAAAAGGGACAAGACCATGTAGCCCTATGATTGACCAGACAACAGCTGGGATTTCCGGACATGTAACAGCAAACTTCCCACGAAGTCACTGCTATGGAAAAGAGCTTCTGTGATGTTGAGCAGCTTGGTTGTTGCTAGCTGTAGGTGTGATGTAGTGCAAGGGTTGTGCACAGGTTGTAATATTAAAATAATCAGATCTATCGAGTGAATCTAAAGACAATCAACAAGTTGTGCATGTGCTTTAAAGGGCATTGCACAAGCTGTATATTAGTTTAATTTGCTTGTGTTATGGGGAAGATACATTATGTCATTATAAAAACATTTAATCTGTTTGTTTAGCCGGCCTCTTGATTTTATAAATGGAGTCGTGGATGCCTCCCCTATTTCTTGGAGGAAAATTTCTTCGATTTGTGAAGATATTTCATCGGATTTATCATATATTCATCGTATTTCATCAATTCAATGCAGTTGAACTGGATTATAAATGAACCATGACGAATTTTTACCCTGCAGACAGAGACTATATTGCTTTCAATCCAATCAAATTCTGCAGTCTTTCATAGTGGCTCCGAGAGGAAAGGACGAGAATAGGAGTGGGAGACGGTCTATATTGTTTAAGAGCAGAAAACTCATACCAAACTCGAGTGGAAAGCACAGCCAAAATTGATGTCGTCTTCAAGTGCTATTCTTTATCTTTCTTTAGCTTTCATCTACAAATTGAATTATTTTTTAATGAGTGTGACATACCTAGCTAGTATTCTTGAAGAAAATAAAATTAAGGAATGAGAGAGGCAGCTTAACTACCGGTAAGGTTTTGAATTTGTTTTTTAGTTATTACAAGTTTAACTTTTTTTAGGATCACTAAAGACTTATATAATCGTTAACTTTAAAATATATAAAATTAATTTAAATATGCACAAACCAGTCCGTACCTCATTAATTAAAAATGAAAAGAAAAAAAATAAAATGAAGGGCTATGAATCCTTCTTTGTACTAGAAAGTAGAGCCTCGGTTGTAATTGATGGTGCACAATTTTTTTTAATGCGTTGCCGTTTGGGCCACATGGCCCAAGTGGCAACACTTTTGCGGCGTTTTATTTTAATCCTTATTTTTCTTGTAATTGAATATTTGTTTTTCAATTTCATCCCTTAGAATTTAATTTTTATATTAATTTTGGTCCTTATTTTTATAATTTTTATTTGCTTTTCTCTTATCATTTTTTAATTGAAATTTTTTATCTATCAAATTTGATCCTCATTCTTTTGATTGTTACTTATTTTATTTGAAATAATTTATGAAATGTTAATTATTATTATTTTAATTTCTTCATCTTTCAA
>Ga0307518_10001824_pt1 | contig 15738 bp, 22 predicted proteins | sample 25_EM_MG_FD_203889 | JGI IMG/M metagenome (GOLD analysis project Ga0307518, IMG submission 203889) | Populus trichocarpa ectomycorrhiza microbial communities from riparian zone in the Pacific Northwest, United States - 25_EM | ecosystem: Host-associated > Plants > Roots > Unclassified | place...
CAAACCACATGAATCAGATAAAGATGACTTCTGCAAAAATATCATTATCACTTGATGTGTAAGGGATACTGCTTTCAAATCAACCAGAACTTGCATTACTAATTAAACTGACTAGCTTCAAAGCTCTCCAACTGAGCTATGAGTTGGTTGAAAACAAGACTTCTTCAATAGTGCTGGCAAATGTGACCCACCAGTCTGGTAACCCGAGATCGATGGACCCGTGAGTTTCAGCTGTGTTTGCGTATGTGCCTACCTCGAGTAAGGAGCAGGGGTAGGGAGATAGTGCAGGTGGGGCTGTGTGGCGAAACGTCATGCAAGACATAGCAGGAACAGTATGGTAACTTATGGTAAGCGTTGGAGGAAACGTAAGATAAGATATCAACATGTACAGATCACCTCCAGGCTCCAGTCTATATACATATAATTTACAAGTCATGGGAAAGACTGGATCTAGTCATGCAAGAATCCTTTGCTACAAGCTGAGGAAGTAACGGCTGCCAGCGACACGATATTCTGAACTGTCCAAATCCATTCACCAGAATGCGAACCCTCCGAAGTCTAAGAACGAGTCCTCGAGAGACATCTTCCTCACGACCAGAGCTTCGACAATAAGCCTTGGTTCATTAATAGAGGGCCGGTGGACATCCTTGACCTCTGCATCACTATAGTCATCGCCCTCTAGGGGAGTTACCGGAGCGGTTGTCTGCGGTTCTACTGCAGGCGGACAGGTGATGCAGCCGACAATGGCATGCAATCCTTCGAAGCTGGACATGAGCGTGCTGGCATTGTTGGAAGTCAGCACCGAATCACCGTGTTGGTTAGTTACACGATGCTGACTTGTAGATACATGAGTCGGTAGGCAGTCGTTCTTCGATCCACGCTGTCTTTCTCGAGTTTGCTTGCGATTATAAGTTTTGGCCGAGTGTGTAGACGTCCGAGCGTGAATATCTTCATCGCCCGCCCCCTCTGCGGCTACTTGACGGTCCGGCTGTACTACCTTCCTTTGAGATCCTTTCTTTCCTGTTGGGTGCTTGTCCCGTTTATCAAAGCGCGTCAACGCTGGGGAAGTGGCATGCTTGGCTCGCTTCCCCATGGGTCTAGGCTTGTACACCGCAGAAATCTCGAGTTTCATTGAGAGCACCACAGTCTCCTGTAAGGTGCCATTTGTTGCACCTTCTGGCTCTCCTGTGGGGTCGATGTCGGTATCCATCGTAAAAATAGCCATGGGTGAGTCAAGAGGTGTAGTTGCGGAAGACGGGCAATGAATACGAGTAAAATCATGGGATGATCCTGATGCACCAAGCGCGTCTTCTATGTCCGTTACATTCGCGAAAGACACCTCTGTCTCGGGCTCCGTATAGGATGTTGCAGATGATGAGTCAACGTCATGGACAGCCCGTATGTCCTTCCTCTTCCTCTTCCGTCCTTCCCAGCGCTCTAGCTGGCTATGAGCCAGGCCCGACAAAGCAGGAGGTACTTCTATCTCCTTCACAATAATGACTGAGGCGCCAATTTCGCCAGCCATGGCCTCGAGTGTTTCGAGTGACTCCTCGAGTTCCTGCCGGGGGAGACCGACTAGTGCGCCGGAGTCTGCTACCCCTATTTCGTAGTATGCCTGTCCTCCGCCTTCGAGGAGACGCCATTTGAGCTGGGTGACGAGACGTGCGAAGCGGGCCGGGGATGGTGTGAGAAGTTGGAGTTTATACTCGACGTTCCCCTGGTTGATGGTAAATATTGAGGAGTATGCAAATGAAGGCATCCTGCGTACCTCTTCTACCTCTGGGATGAGACAAGGAATTGCCTGTACGATGGCATCCCTGCCCATCGGGGGTGTGGGAGACGCCGACGTGAGACTATCCCAAGGACTCGGGACGCGAGGACTCTCCGAGTCTGATTCACCAAACATGAGCGTGTTAAAATACCTTTGGATTCTGTTAAACAAATGCTGATATTCGAGTCATTGTCGCGGTAGTTGTGGAAGTGGAAGAGGGTCCATATGCTATGACTCCTGTAGCACGTGACGGTGTAGTTACTACTTCTCACTCCATCACATCATCACTGTCCTCGCCAGCCATGCCACCCCCACTTTCCTCTGCGGTATGTTTTAGTTTCTCTTGGAATGCGCTGGCTAATAAACAGCCAAGATGACCATGAAGCGTATCCACCGCGAAATAGCAGATGTGAAGAAAGAAGACCTAGGCGCCATCACACTCGCTCCTACGCAAGACAGTCTATACCGCTGGAAGGGAACCATACCAGGACCACAGGGAAGTCCCTACGAAGGAGGCATATTCAACGTTGACATCCAACTCGGAGCTGATTATCCGTACGCATCGTGTAACGTCTACCCAAACGGAATTCAACCCCACTTGTTTTAGATTCTCTGCCCCGAAAGTCACCTTTGCCACGCGGTAAGTCGCCCGTTCAGCGCTCATCCCATCATTAGTGATCGATCCGTTCGCAAAGGATATATCACATGAACATTTCAGAGAAAGGCGGAATATGCATCGACATCCTCAAACAGAACTGGTCACCTGCATTGTCCCTCTTCAAGGTTATGCTTTCTTTGTCATCGTTGCTTACAGATCCGAATCCTCGTATGTTCTCTTTCATGGTGCTTCGATAAGGTGCCATCAGCTGATCACATGTATATGTACACAGAAGACCCACTAGGTAAGCATTGCAGCACACCATACCATAAACAGGGGATGTCTGATTAATATTATTGTGTAGTACCCTCAATTGCCACTGAGTACACACGAAATCGACAGCAACACGATCGTACCGCACGACGGTGGACAGAGCTCTATGCGCTGCCACCACCCATAATAGCCCCTGCTGCATCCACTTCGGGTGCACCTGCCAGTGGTCCACCAAAAGGCAAAGAGAAGGCGACGGTCCTGGTACCGGCTATCCAAACGAAGACACCAACTAACAGGAGCGATTCCACTGCCTCCATTAGGCTAACGTCTCGACCCGAGGCAATTACGATCGATGATTCAGACGTTGGAGTGGTATCAAGAGTGTCTACCTCGGGGAGGAAACGCCAAAGAGAAGTGGACACTATAGACCTGGTCGAGGAGGAAGAGCGTGCACAACGCAGATCGAGGAATGGGCCTGGAGGTTCATCGAGGGGGTTGTGCACGCCTGGCGAGGTCATTGTTATTGATGATTAGTACACTAATTTAGTTTTGGATCATTGCACCTGTTTTTGGGGGGTCGCCGATTACTTTTCTCTTCCTCGCATGTCTTCTCAAAATCTAAAGCGTAAGCGCGTAAAACCAACCAACTGCGTTCAAAAGGTCAGAACAGACTCTGTGACTGCTTCACTTGTGCCCAAACCCACTTTCTTAGAAAAGTCGCGTGACGCTTGACCATGATGTCGACAGCTCTGAAGAAGAAGAACCCAAGGCCAGCTCCTCTGAGGTCGAGGATCGTTCAAGTGGTAACGAAGAAAAGGACGTCATGGATGACATTGAACCCATTTCCGAAGTGCCGAACACGAGTGCACACCATACCAACAAACCCCCAACCGGCGCAGAACTCAGGTTGATGAAGGATGCTATCGACCTTTACCAGTCCAGTTCCTTCAAACTTCAGGTATGTCTTTGTTTTCTAGTGCATCTGTCTCGTTCTGGAACACACGCTTGTGTCCCAGATCGACGCTCTTCTTCCAAATGTCCGTCCTAACCTGAAAGAATCGAGAAAAACCCCACTCGACCACTTTCTCCATTCCCTCCGCTCTCACCTGATAGCGATGCCCGCTATCCAACCACGAAATCCTGTCAGTGCCGCGCGAAGCCTGTCCAAAAAGGGCGTAGGGATTCCATTTGCTCTGCCCCATCCTACAGAGGAGGCAAAATGGAAAGTCGCATTCGAACCCCCAAGTGATATCAATGTCGTAGGAAGCTGGGCAAATCAAATCTGCGTAAAGAGGAGAGATGGTGCCCAATTTGGTGTCGATGTAACGGTCGAGATGCCTGATGTATGTCAATTCCACACTTTTCTGCCGCGTCTGTGCTAAGACATGCACTATCAGTCCTTGTTCCAAGAGAAAGACTACCTCGACAGCAGGTATTTCCATAAACGGTCTTTCTATCTTGCTGTCGTTGCCCAGTCTCTGTCCACTACGTTTGAGGTTGACACATTATACCATGCAGCAATGGGTGACCCACGTCTAACTATGCTCGTTCTACTTCCCAGAAAAGGTATGCTTTCGGGTACCAGCACCACTTTGACTTTGTTCTCATCCTTTCAGGTGGCGATTGCGATTTTTCGAAAGCCCATGCCGAAATTCACATTATTCCCACCATCTCTCCATCCAATCCCGTACCCCTATCACGTCTCTCTCCATCCCATGTCAATGTTCGTCTTCCTGGAAAATCTTCAAATGATCTTCGGCCTACGCCTATCTACAACACCAACATTCTTCTCTCTACGTACCCCAAGCTTTCACTACTTTCTACTAACGCACTCAAGAACCTTGCACCCTCCTTCTCTGACGCTTACACGCTTTTTCGTGTCTGGGCAAACCAGAGAGGGTACGGAGAAGGGTTCATGTGTGTAAGAGGGTTCGAGGGAAAAGGATTCTGGTGGAATCAAGTGCTCGGGCTGATTGTCCTTGGTGAGGAGTCCACTGACGCGGGCAAATCTAATGCAAGGAAACCACTTGGAAAAGGACTGAGTTCGTACCAATTGTTTCGAGCTGCACTTGACTTTTTGGGTAGGTTGCAAGCTGTGAATAACAGCTTGCATCTAACGTCTTTGTTACAGCCAAGCAAGACTTTGCACGGAACCCGGTCTTCGTGAAATCTAACACCGGACACAAGGTATGTCTTGTGGGAGGAACCTGGCCGGCGCTCACGTTGTCCAAGTACACAGACGAGTATGCCCATCATCATTCTGCAGTCTTTGTAGACTCGACGTCTACCCTTAACCTTCTCGCTGATGTTCCCTCCACATCACTTAGTATGGTAGAGTGTCGCTGTTCCATTCCACCGTGATGAATCTAACACTGCGTCAAGCTTAGATACGATGCCCAGGAAACCCTGGAACGATTGAATAGCTCGTCAGGGGGCGATGATGTCTTTGCTCGCTTATTCTTGAATGATAAGACGCACTTATTTAAAAGATGCGATGCCGTCATAAGGCGAGCCATTGTAGCGCATTTCGCTTGTACTTTTTGACACTCTTTGTAGCGTCAATCTCACTCGCGCATCCAAAAAGCAGTCTGCCCACGAGTTTGTCGAGTATGGTAGCTCTGACAATGCTTTTCTTGCGGCAGTTTCCAGGATTTTGCAACGTGGACTGAATGACCGTGTTCAAGCTATTGGCATTTTCCACCCATCATCAAAAGCACGCCCCATCTCGGAAGCTCAGAGTCCGCTGATCCCCGCAATTTATGTTGGTTTAATCTACAACTCAGAGAACGCCTTTCGACTTGTTGACCACGGACCACCATCTGAGGAACAAAACTCAGATGCTACTCAAGAGTTCCGTCAGCTCTGGGGGAATAAGGCGGAGTTGCGGCGATTTAAGGACGGGCGCATCATTGAAAGCGTTGTCTGGGAGGTCAAGACATCTGATGAACGTGCCCATATCCCGGCTACTATTGTTCGGCATCTGCTCAACCGTCACTTTGGAATCCCTGTGAACGACATTCAAACCACGCAGACATACTTTGATGCCAAATTACGACTACAGGACGACGTTTCGCGGCTCTTTCAGGCTTCAGGGTCACCAGGTGGCTTCAAACCTGCACTCTCCGCTTTCGATAATCTGGCCAAAAACTTAAGGTCATTGGACATTCCATTAACCTTGTCGACTATCAGCCCTGTATCGGAGTACCTCCGTTATACAAGCTCCTTAGGACCTGTCCCTATTCCCAAATCCACTCATCTCGCGCTTCCGGAGCCACTACGCTATGTGCCCACGATCGACATCATTCTCGAGTTCGAGAAGTCAATGAAATGGCCCGAAGACCTCCGGGCGATTCAGCAAGTCAAACTCGCGTTTTTCGAGGTGATTGCGACTGGACTGATGGTCGCAAACAAGGGCCTCCGCGCCAGCGTGCGCATCAGCAACCCCTGTGAGTCGGGCATTCAAGATAGAGCATCGCTAGAGATTCAGACCGCGGAGGGCTGGGCATTCTCAGCGCGTATATGGTATGACCGAGAGGCAACTTTACTGGAGCGTCTCGCCAGCACGGCACGAACTCCTGATCGCCCACTCGCTTCAGCCACAGCCAATCCTCGCGAGCAGCGCGAGGCACGCCAAGCGCTTGAAATGTACACCCGTCAGTTCCTCCATGCGCCACGACACCACCGTGCAGTTGCAAACCTCGCCCATCGCTATACGGCTTATGCAAGCACAGTCCGGCTGGTAAAGCGTTGGCTCGCGGCGCATTGGCTTCTCACGACACATGTTTCTGCAGAAGCAGTCGAAATCCTTTGTGCTCGGCCGTTTATCGGGTCAAATGACATACTTCCTGATAACGCCACGAGTGTACCTAGGAGCAAAGAACGTGGTTTCGCGCTTGTGGTGGAGTTCCTTCGGGACTGGAAACCCGAAGATCCCATATTTGTCCCGATATACGAAAAAATGGCGACGGGCTCTCCCCCAACTATTGTGGCTGTCAGTTCAAAACATGGTGTTTGGACGATATCAACTTCGGAAGATACGAGTGGGCGAATGTGGACATCTGACGGTCCTGATGTTGTTGCCGTTCGACGGCTCCGCGCACTTGCAATAGAGGCCTGTAAAATATTACAGGATGCGGATACAGACCCTGTCGACATCGAGGTAAGGTGGTGTCATCATTCTGTCGCTGTGATGCTCATCCCATTCCAGAGACTGTTTTCTCATGCGACGGATGATTATGATATTCTTATCGAGCTCAAGCCAACTGTTTTACCTCGGTACCATCAAGCCATCAATGCTGACCCGTCAGTGTGGTCCAAGGACCGTGCTAACCCTCGAGGGGATGATGGAGCATCACATCCTGGTTTTGATCCTGCCTGGTTATTATTCAATGATCTTCAGGTGAATGAGGGTTTCTGCCCACAGTAATCCAATAGTCTGACCAGTTTATTAGGTCACCTATTCCGACACGCTGAAGTTTTTCTATGACGTTCAGGGAGGTCACTGTATTGGCGGTATTTGGCTACCGAGCGTCTCAGAAGTTCGTCCATTCAGGGTGATGGGCGGGTTCTCAAGTACACCAATTTCCACGGTAGGTCCATCTTACGAAGGTTATGTACGTTGGCTGATTGATATCATCAGGAGAAAAAAGCGAAGACGAAGAACAAGGACCTTGTGATGCTGAACAGACAAGCCGTTTTGGATGAAGTCGAACGCTTGGGAGCAGGCATCATCAAAAAGATTGTGGTTCGCAAGGAAACATAGCCTACAACAGTTGTGTTTTGCAACCACTCTACACTTATGTAACTAACATTGGCAAGAGCACTGATCAGGAGGAACACAGGTTGTGTGAGATGAGAGCTGTGGGTGAGAGTAGGCCACGGCATATTTCGACGAAACTATGCGCGATGTAATGTGAAACCAATTTCTTACAAGTACAAAGATGAACAGAAAATGACGGAGTTCGGTCGTTCGAGCATCTCCGATGCCTTTTGGAACTTTTCCTGAAGCTCAGAGTTACCAATTACCTTGGCAGCCTGCGTCATCTGCCGAAGGAGCTCTCCCAGTCGCCTGAACACGCGGATGAGGTTACCTTCAAACTGGTCCGTCAGCTGTCGACAGGTTAGCCCCCACACAAACGATGGATCAAGTCAGACTTACTTTACATATCTCTGCGAACGGAGCGCCGCGACACCACTGCACAACCGCTTCCATCAGCTCGACTTTAAATGAAGAAACGTATTCGTCTTCTACGATGGGTAATTTTGATTCCTGAGATACTTTGGCAATCCGACGGGCGAGTTCTTGCATAACACGCAAAGGCGCTGCGAGGTCTTCCGTGAGTTTCATTTGTTGTTCACTCTAGTGTGATCACAGGTAAGCCTCCAAGTTCAAAACAGTGTTGAGGCGGTATTAGGTACCTTTTCTGTGAATACAAAGCAGCTTAGCAGTCCTGCGGAGTGCTCTGGTGTCAGGGTATTGAATACACCATTGAAGACAAGTTCGGTGAGTAGGAGTTCATCGCCGGTACTAATCTCGCACGCAACACGACCCTTCATTTCTGCAATGTCAGATGAATTGGTGAACCCAAGGCGGCGGAGGACGCGTTTTCTGCATTTCAACTCTTCCAGTTGTAAGATGTCATGCGTGGCCGATATTCGCTTCCTGAGTGATCGTATTTTTGTCTGGCACTCTTGTTTTTGAGCATAGAGGGTATACAGCTCAGGCAGCCGTGGGTCTCGGTGTAATGGACTGGAGCACATTTTCTTCTCCATGACATCTATTTTCTGCAAATGTACCGGGATGTGTAAGTCAAACAATGAACAACCAAGACGCAAGACTCACCTTTACGAGGTTGAGGAATTTATCATCCTTTATACCCATATTTTCCACTGGATCCAAAAGTGCGATGCCTTGAGGAAACCTCCGTTGAACCTCTAGCACGCTCTTCCACAGAGTCTCTCGAGCTTGATCTTGCCGCAAATCCTTGGGCAAAACAACACGAATGTGACTGATGGAATCAACCGTGGACAGTAGTACAGGGATCACAAGCGGTATCCCTTTTTTACCCGGTGGGCACGGTTGAATGCCGCCTGGCGTTGGGGTCAAAAGGTTGTGGTCCTTGACAGCAGTAGCATCATCCGCACAGTTCAGCAAGACGTCAATGATGTATTGTTCATGAGGTGGCACGTCGTCAACTTGCTGGAATTCGGACTTCGTCTGCAAGATTATTGTGCATTCGGATTTCCGTGACTAGACAGGGATACTGACCTTTGCGCGCAGTCGCTTCTGGAAGTTAATGACTATACCCCACCCAAAGTTAGCGTCGCGATGCTTCACCCGTATTAGGCGCCCCGGCTGGAGGAATGGGAGGCTGTAGGTCGGATGTGTGATAACAGCACGGAAATCTTCTGCCATTCTATCCAACTGTTGGCGGTAATCATAGTACGCGGCCACAAGCTGTTCCTCGGGAATTCTGATCGAGTCCCGCTTCCTTTCTTCGTTTCTTAGCTCTGCAGAAAACAGTGAACCCTCAGTCGTATGAAACAACGAGCTCTCAACGTACCCTTTTCAAGAACTGGAATTCCAGCGCTGCTCTGGAACTGGAAGAAGCATCGCTCAAGCATATACTCTGGACTTATACCTTCTACCTTCAGAAGGTTAAGTATCATGTTGTACCCCAGATGGAACGCAGAGTCCAAACGATCTGCTTCCCCTTTAATCATCCCCTTCGCAGAGGTCGGCTCCAGCTTTTCATCGCACATCAAGATGACCACTCCGCGGTCGTCCAAGCCTCGACGGCCTGCACGGCCAGACATCTGAATATACTCTCCTGAAGACAGGTCCCTGAATTCCCGGCCATCAAATTTCCGAGCTGCGGTGAACACGACAGTTTTGGCTGGCATATTCAAACCTATCGAGAAGGTTTCGGTGGCAAACAACACCTTGATTAAGCCCTCTTGGAATAGGATCTCGATCACTTCTTTTAGGATCGGTAAAAGGCCACCATGGTGAATACCTATGCCACGCTTCAGGAGTGGTAGAAGATTTGATATCTGTGCGAGATTCCGATCGTCCTGGGAGAGATTTTCTATGGCATTCTGGAAGATGTTGGTAACGAGATCCTGTTCGTCGCTTGAGTTCAAGTCAAACTTGGACATAGTCAATGCAAGCGCCTCGCATTCACGCTTACTGAAGGCAAATACGATGACCGGGTTATAATTTTTCATCATGATCATCTTGATAATTTTAGAAATGTCTGAGGAGCCTACACAGTTGTCAATACAATGCAGAGTGTTGGATGCAACAGACACACCTTTCTTCTCTCCCCCCTTTTTAGATTTGCCTTTACGACCTTTTCCACTGCGAGGATCTGCTGGGTCATCACCCATTCTTTCCTGGAGAGCGCTCATTGCCCTGCTGAAATTATCCTCCTTAAACTCGCCCTTCTCGTTCACGACCAAGAAAATACCCTCTCCACCCGCCGGAAAGAGGTAGTGCTGCAGCGGAGTAGGCCGGAAATCGGTATATACGACGTGACATGGTTGGTCATGCGACTTGCATATCCATTCAGCAAACTGCATGGCGTTTGGAATGGTGGCCGAGAGGAAGACATATCGGACCGTATGCGGTAAAAGAATGATGGTTTCCTCCCACACTACACCGCGCTCCTTGTCTCGCATGTAATGGATCTCATCGAAGATGACCCATGCCACCTCACGCATGATCTCTGAACCACGGTACAGCATTGAGCGCAGAATCTAAGGAGTATGAGAAAACATAATATCCCCGAGCTGATAATCGTGCCAACCTCTGTAGTCATCACTAGACAAGTTGCCGATGGGTTGATGGTAACATCACCCGTCATTAAACCGACGTCCCCAAACTCGGCCAGCATCTCGCGATATTTCTGGTTGCTGAGTGCCTATAGTATGGACATATTCATCACCCAGGTCACGCACAGGATTTTAATTCTGCTCACTTTTATTGGACTAGTGTATATTACACGCTGCCGGTTCTGAAGACACTGTGCTATGGCATACTCTGCCACAACCGTCTTACCAGCGCTAGTATGGGCTGACACCAATACGCTCTCGTTCCGTTGAATGGCGAACACAGAAACCTGCTGAAAGGGATCCAAAGTAAACTTATACTCCTTGGCAGGTTTCGACGGCGGTGTGTGGTTAGCAATCGGTATATAGTTGTATCCGGGTGGAATAGCCACTTGATGCCGAACCTATGGTGGGTGAGATGGTGCAAATGCACGTACAGCAGGTACATGCCTGGTGTCTCAACTCTAGCCGTGAACCAGCCTCAACAGGACCGGTCAAACCACCGCTAGCCGCCATCTCCCGTTTCGCTTCTGTCCGAAAATCATCCACCACCACTGGGCCGGGGGAGGCACCGCGCAGCCGCTTTTGCGGTCTATCTGAATTGTCAACAGCTTCTGCATCCTCTTGAATCTGGTCATTCATGGTGACCTCCGGGCCCGTTTTGCGCTTTTGGCCAGTACTTGACGGAGGAGGAGGTTCATTTGGCGGGTCGTCCGAGATAAGCTGGTCCACCTCTTCATCGCTATCTTCTTCTGGTGGTGCATTAGATAAAAAAGAGAACAGGTCAGGCGGCATGGCTGACTCCGGTACTAGAGGAAACAACAGTAGAGAAATCTTAGAAATAAGATGGGGTCAGCTGACCAATCACTCTTTCCATATAAGGAAGCCATGCTCTCCTACCGTCAAGATCAAATCCTCGGTGCTGTAGTACCGTTCACTGCAGAATTGAGTACGATTAGTAGTAGCCCTTGGACTGGTATATTGGCTCATATATGTAGGACATGAAATACATCATACATTGTACACAGGAATGCATGGATGATTCTGGCGTCAAGAAGAAGCCAATCCTATGCACAGAGCCGCAGTGCTAATGAGGCAATGCAGCTGCGCACAAGCAACGAAAAGAACTAGATTGCACATTTTACGCGACAACTGCAAAGCTTGGTAACATTTATCGAGCTACAACTTATTATACATCTTGTCAAACGACGGCACATCCTTGGCAACAAAAACAGCGTAACGCATGAGGCATAGGCTCTTCATGTGAAAACTTTAGCCCTGAACGGGACTGCTTCCGAAGCAGGCTTGACTTGGAGCGGCTCCACTGTGGGACAACCAATTCTCTCAGCAATGCGATCGGACAGGGAGCGGTCTACACAGGCGAAGTATGCCACTGCAAATAGCTGTGAGACGGAGGACTCATTTCGATACCCCAAAGACGAATGGATACTCACGGGTTCTTGCCCTAATTTCTGGATTCTTGACGCCACTCAAGTGACCAGCAATATTTGATACGAGGTGGTCCCTATCAACATCATTCATAACCTGGCAGTAAAGTGTGCGGGGCTGTTCGAAGTCAACTATAACCCTATTGTCAGCAATCAATATATATTCGCGTGTGCACTAAAACTGACGTTCGGTGACCACGCTCAGGTCTAGGACAGCCATGCCGAGCCAAGTTTCGTGCTTCGCAATTCTCCCGAGATCACAGGTATTGCCCGTGAGGGTTCCCTTGTTGCGGATGTATGTTAAAGGCGCGATGGAGCTTTGGTAATTGGGACGGGCGCCTTGATTGTTGATAGCCATGAATCCATCGCGTTGGAAATTGGCGACAGGAACCAGGGGAGCGTTTACAGGGAGTTGGTTGTAGTTGACACCAAGACGGTGGCGGTGTGTGTCAGGGTAAGAGAAGAGTCGGGACTGCAGTACTGGATCGGCACTGGGTTCAAAGTAAGGAATTGTATGAGACGGAGAAAATGCAGCCTGGGTGGAGATATTACACAGTGGCTTTAATGTTACGCGCATGAATTGAGGTGATAAACATACCTGCTCGATTTCTGCGAAGTAATTCTGAGGGTTCTCGTTCAGAACAAGCTTGCCCACTGGGCGCAGAGGATACTCCTTGTGTGGCCAGACTTTCGTAAGATCCAGGACATTGTAGCGGAATCTTTCCGCTTGTTCTGGGGTCATGGTTTGCTGAAATAGTAAGCGCGATCAATGACGGTCGGCGACGAGGAAGTATGATTGGCACTTACCACATAAACAGTCCAAGACGGGAATTTACCAGCCTCGATGGTTTCGAAAAGACTCTGGATACCGTAGTCAGGCTGCTCTCCGGACAAACGAGCTGCGGTGGCGCCACCGAGGGTCTGCAACTTGTCAGGGTTGACACAATTCGTGATTGGAAGACCGAACCTTGAAGCCACCATCAGCTCTGACGTGGATTTGGGCATAGACGAAAGAGGCGTCATCCTTGACAAGTTTGAATGTATGACCAGAATAACCGTGCATATTATGGTAACCGTTGGGGGTTCCGCGGTCTGAGAAGAGGATCATGACTTGATGGGCAGACTCGGGGTTTTGGGAGAGATAGTCCTAAGGTTGCAGGTATGAGCGAAGAGAAATGACATGCAATCTAGACCGACCCAGAACATGTCAGGATCTTTCAAATGAGTCTGGGGATTACGTTTTTGAGTGTGAATAAAGTGGGGAAACTTGGCAGGATCCCTGATAAAGAAAACAGGGGTATTGTTAAAAACCCAATCCAGAATTCCGTCTTCCGTCTTCAGTTTGATAGCAAAGCCGCGCGGGTCGCGTGCAGTGTCTGCGGAGCCACTTTCCCCTCCGACGGTGGAAAAGCGGGCGGTGGCTCTGACTTTCTTTCCAACGGAGGTAAAGAGCTTGCATGAAGTAATATCACTGAGGTCGTGTGTCGTCTCGAAGTAGCCATGTGCGCCAGCACCTTTGGCATGAACCTACCAAAGTTGCTGTTGTGAGTGGTGCATGCAGTCATCGACCGTGATACTCACGACACGCTCGGGGATTCGCTCACGGTCAAAATGGGCAAGGAGGTCAAGATGGTGGAAGTCTGTTGAGTCAATGAGGACTGCAAGGCACCCACCGCCGAGATATGGTTACCTTGCAAAAGCAGAGGCCCAAGATTGCCTATGCGCTGAGCAGCATAGGGCTCTGCGACAGGGGCACCAGTAGACGTGGTGTAGACAGCACCGTCCTCTGCGCTGGAGACTTGTTGAGAAGGCATTCGGAATGAATAGGTCGTGAGCAGGAGAAGTGAATCGCCCTTATATAGGGGAATTGGCGCAACTTGTAGTCAGGTGCTGTGTTCTGATTATCAAGAGAGTCACGGGAGCACTGGAGCAGCGGGAGTCGGGGTGAACTGAGTGTTACTGAACCCCAGTCCTAACGTTCAGCAATGGCACCTATGAATTTCTTGGTCACACACTCCACTCACTGTCCTCCCAGCAGCGAAGAAACTCGTCTCCAGAGCATTCTGAGCAGTCCAGGATCTAGAGCATGACTATAATGTTGTATTTGTCAGGCTCCTTCCTCCCTGACGAAATTGACATCATAGATCTGCAGAAATGAAATGAACTCATAATACAGCCGACGTGGTTGGTTGGAAGTTGGGATTAGTCTCGTGATCGCCTTAGTTGGCCTCAGTCAGCAATGCACGCATGCATAACCACTAGTCGAGTCTGCTGCCTACTAATCGGTTGTGGGCGCAAGACACCAGCCCCTTCCGTGATCCTTCCGCGGCTGGCTTATAAACACCCGCAGTCAGTACGGTGGTTATAGCAACGTTCCACGCAATCGTATAGCGCCACCTAACCACCGTGTCAACTTCAATGCGTTCCCGGTCACCTATTCGATCAACGATTAGTTGATTGCTGGACAATGGAGCAGCCACCATCACGGCTGAGCATCAGTCCAAATCCAACATAAAAATTGCATTCTATTGTACAGACACAGGTTAATAAGAAGGTAACCCCGGATTCTGCGATGCAAGACACGACATTGAATAACCAAAGCAAACTAGGTAAACCGACGTACATTCACTTTGGGCGCGACTTCACAATCTTAACGCCAGGTATACCCCGTTTACGGGGGGCCGGGGGGTTGGACATATCAGAGACCTCAGTCTGATTCACAGGTGCCGTTCCTGTGGATACCTCCGACCCAACCCTGCGGGACTCGTTCTGAATGCCAGGTTTCACCTGATTTTTTGCATCCATTGCTAAATGCCGTATTTCTGGCGCTCTGGACCGCACCGCGGCCATAGGCGGTATTGGTCTTCGAGAAGCACAGTTCACTGGAAATCGGGATTCGGCGGTGACTGGTTTGGCAGGTAGAGATGGCTTCTCTGTAAAGGGCGACGACGACTGCATCTGCCTCAATTTGGCTTCCATCATTGCAATCTTGCTCGACGTTTTACTAAAAACGAGTGCTGTGAGAATGCAGAACTCCCATAAACTAAGAAACCAACTGACGCTTCTGAACGACCAACACCGGTGCTCTTTACTAGACTCAAATTTGTTGGCAGGTTGTCTGCTCTTTTCGTCCTCCCACCGTATGCTGCTGTGCTCCCTGCATTAACAAGAGGGGCTTGGTGTGCGAACGTGACGACGAGTTTCCGACCGCGGAGCGGCTTTCCATTTGTATTTTCGAGAGCCTTACTGGCATCCTGAAAGTCCACAAAGGAATTTGGTTAGCCTTGCATGGTCGGAAAAAACCTTCGGGTGTGAAGCACAGAGGGAAAAAGAGTCCATCATAAGATCCGATATACCAGGGAAAACATCAAGTTAAAAGGATGGCACACCATTGAAGTACGATAAAACGTACCGCTTCGTTTGCAAACTCTACAAAGGCATACCCGCGCGGTTTACCCTTGCTAGGTCCCGATTTATGGAACAGAAAGTCGAGCTTGGAAACTTTGCCGTACTTTGAAAAGACCTGAAATAACGCATACCTATTGTCATTCAGAAATATGAACTCTCGGGGAAGGCTCAAATGCCAACTGACTCATTCACTACCGCGCCCAAGTTTCCAACATAGAGTCTGTCTTTGAGTAGCTGTGCCGAACGGGAGGAAGATGTGCCTTGTTCAATTGTGGGCTGTTCGTCGGGCTCTGGCTCCGGAATCCATAAATGGTCGACCGCTGATGATGTGGAGGCCGATGGGGTGCCAGGTACAGGTGTAGTGTTCATGGAATACTTCACGACCGGTGTTGTTTCCAGTAGAGACAAGA
>Ga0307518_10001825_pt1 | contig 15735 bp, 11 predicted proteins | sample 25_EM_MG_FD_203889 | JGI IMG/M metagenome (GOLD analysis project Ga0307518, IMG submission 203889) | Populus trichocarpa ectomycorrhiza microbial communities from riparian zone in the Pacific Northwest, United States - 25_EM | ecosystem: Host-associated > Plants > Roots > Unclassified | place...
TTATTGGATTTATTTCATCAAAATTTTTCTAACAAAACTAATAATATCGTTATGAGAATTTTAACATGTTTTGAAAGTTTTTTCTTTTATTTTATTTTTAATTTATGAAGAGAGATGAGAGAGAACAAAAATAAATAAAGAAATCACCAACATCATTGTCGGAGAGATTTACTAGACAAATTCAATGGCACAATGATTAGAGTAAACCACACCAGTCATTCAAAAACAAGTGATTTCTAATATTTTTGGACAGCTCATGTACAGTACAGTTATAATTGGTAACCTTTCCTGGTGTTTTTTATTATCTCCTCGAAAACATGAAGCAAAGCAAACATCCACGTGGTAGATTTTGATTTGGGTGAAGATATTAAGCATCTTGGAATGGGCTTAGGCATTCATATGTTACTTGTCTTTTTGGTGACTGGTAAAGCTCCCTCTTGTGTTAACACTTTATGATAACCGGCTACGCCACGACCCATCTCTCTATTGAAAGAAACCTAGCCCAAAGACAAATCGCACTATAAATCTCTCGCATGGGCCTGACTATTAACCCAATAATGCTTATTCTCTAGAAATTCGTAGCAGCTTCTTTTAAGATCCACAAAAAGATTGTATTATTATATTATAATATTGGTTATTTTTTAAAATAATTTTTGTTTAAGAATATATTAAAATAATTTTTTATTAATTTTTAAAATTTATTTTTGACTGAGCTTTTAATCTGAAAATACAAAAAAAATAATATTATTTTAAAGTAAAAAAAATAAAAATTAATTTTTTTCAAAAGCAGGAGAGAAGATTCCGTTTCCAGTTCTGAACAAAATCTCTCGAAATCCATTTTTCCCTCACACCAAACTATCACTCCATCAGCAGTGCTGACTGCTGAGCGCTTTTTGTCAGGAAAAAAAAAAGGAAGAAGAAGAAAAGAGGGTCCCAAACAGCAGCATCAGTGAAAAAACAATGAGACTATTAGCAACTAAGAAAGCAGTGTAACACTAGTGCAAGAAGTCTTATGGATCTAAGAACTAACACAAAAAGTTCTTTGTCTGAGATATTACAGTGTGATAAGCAGGTTAACTTCAGTTGGTCATTTTTTATACACGTTTTGGTGGAATGTAGGGCACACGCTCATCTTCACATAAATTCTGCAAGGAGGCCAGCATAAGGGTTAGTCCAGATGGAGCGGAATATAAAAATCAGATATAAACAAATCATTGGGTGCAGCATACACCCACTAGCACAGGTAACGATTTTACAGTGGTGCTACATTCCAGTCTTGATGTGCACATTATGCAAGAAGATCCATAGCATTCCAGCTAAAAAGAGGAAAAGAATTCAAAGATAGAAGTTTCTGTGGTAAATTCTCTTCTTCAGCTATAAAGTATTGGCGGCACTAAAGGTGAATCTTTGACCTATATCTCAGCATAACTCACAAAAATCCTATGACCGATCCAATGGATATAGTGAAAAGTCTATTTTTTCTTTCATAATCCCAGTTGGGGGAATGAATGCATCATCAGCTTTTACCTTCAGGTAGCACGAGAAACAAAAATACTGCCAGATACAACTTTCAACTAAGAAGATGAGGAGGAAAGAATGAAAGTTCAGCTGCTCATTGTCTGGGAAAATACAATTAAACATGCACCAGATGGCATGACTAGTAAAATATAGGATTAAATGGTGCAAGCAGCATGCTTTCAAATTGGCACAAAGCTTAGCCATGATAGAGCATACAGTGAACCCTTTTACAAATTTCAACCTCCAAACATATATACAACATGAACTCCCAAACATGTATACAATGTGAGAGGTCTCAATGAAGTTTTGCACATTCCAGCAACTAAGAGTGGCGAGTGGTAATATTTCACACTGACATAAAACACTTTTTATAACTAACATAGTATCAACACAGAAATTTTCCACAAACAGCCAATGTGGGTGGATAAATTGAGCACGTCATTAGCATGCAAATGTAGCACGAAGTTTATGGTACTTTATCTTAACTGGAAACAGTTACTGTTGATTAACTAAGATGCAAAATTGATGTGTATATTTATCAAGCTTAAACAAAGCATCTATAATGTACTTGGTATGATGAATTATACCTGTAAGTCCTCTGGAAGTGCCTCTGAAACAGCAAGTGTATAACAACCAGGTACAAATCTTCCTGAAACAGGTTTAAAAGAATCAAGCAAAAAGAACCAATTTTCTAATAACATATTCAAATCTAGAACAGTAGATGGACAAAAATCTTTACAAAGAAAAAAAGAATCTACAGAATCTAAGAAGGAGAAATATATTGAGGTACTAAAGTATCAATGACAATATTGCGTGTCAAACCATCCCTTGGAAAGAACATGAATTGCGTGCATAGGCATGCTTCTACATCTAGATACCTGATCAATCTAATCCTAGTAATGGAATGCCCCCAAAATGTCCATGGTGATGAGGGAAGATCAATTAGGAGAATTTTAAAAGCAGAAAAGGAAATGAATTGGACTATAGTAGTATCAACTGAACAATGTTCAGAATATCAAAATTCCCAAAATCCTTCACTTGTATGAATATGCAGAACCTGTTGCACCACTAAAGACACTTCAACTAATAGTTTATCTGTGCTACACCTTGACACAAGTGGTGTTTGATAAGGAGCCTTAACCATCCTAACAATTCTCAAACCACACCAACTGAATTGCCCTTCATTAAATAAAAAAAGCTTCACCCCACACTCAATATGTGTTGGAATCAACGTGTGAATACCATAGGAAAGGAGCATCATGACAACTTACGCCTAGAGAAAAGATTTCTTGTGATAATTATTCAAATGAGTTAGTGAATCAGATTGTGACTAAAGAGAGAATCACCCTCGAATCTCCTTGCATGGTTTTAACTTTCTACCATCTAAGCAACTAACTTTATAACATCTACGCAAGTCTGGAAGAATACTACTTGGCCTCAATCCTATAACTATTCAGAATTATGTCCTTGGAAGGTTGGAAACAGCTCCGAAAATTCACATAAGCTAACACAACAAACAAGTCAAAAAAGAAAAGAAAAGAAAAAACTGGGGATCGGAAAGTATCTGAAAGCAGAAACAAAAAGGAAGAAAGAGAGTCGGAGATTATTGTTTAACATACCAATTCTCAACCAGCGAGCAGCCCAGCTTCTACTCGGATCCATAACAGAAATTATCCTGCAATAATGTTAGAAAAAGTAAGGCATGAAATAGGATGAGAAGAGAAGAAATTACAAAAATAGAGAAAAATAATTATTGGAAGAAGGAATTGTTGTTGAGATAATAGAAAAGGAAGAGAAAGGAGGATGATTAGCCTACCCGGTAAAGTTAGGAGTTGTGCAATCAACGACACGCTCATGATCTTCGTCCATCTTAAAAAAGGGACAATTCTCGCATCCCGACTCTCTGAACTGCACATTTTTATTTTTAATATTTTACCGATAAATAATAAGTCCAGAACCCTAATGAGCAACAATCTGTACAAAGAAGGAGAAGAGCGAAAAACAAGAAGAGAACCTGGTCGTAAGTTTTGACAAGGCGGCAACGAAGACAAGCTCTGAGCTCATGTCCAAAGCTCGTCGGGATTTGGGCTGCTGCACTTCCCATTCTATTCTTCTCTGCTTCTCTGGTGTGAGTTGTGAGTAGAGAGGGGAGAAAGAACGAAAAAAGAAAAGAAATAAAAAAACAGTTGCGGGGATAAGAAGACGAAACATGTCGTCCATCAAAACGCGAAAGACACGTCGTCCATCTTCTAAAGCCTGCGTCGCACCTATGCATTACTGCTCTTTAATTCATTTTGGGTCTGCAATTCAATTGGCCTGGATTCGAAAGCCCGCTTCAGCACTTGACTGGTGCCAACCCCCAGACCACATAGGATCCGCTGATAATCAAAGTGTGCGAGTCCTTTGGTGGTGATGCAAAGGTAAGGGTTCTTTTGCAAGGAAATAAAGATGACAGTGGATTTTTGCAAATAAGAAAATAAGGATGATTATGGATATTCACACATAGATTTTTATTTTATTAATAGTCATACTCTATCTATCAAGTTTTATCTGATTCAGATATTCATTATCTATTAAATAATATTTATCATTTGAAATGAATTAAAATTATAATATATATTTGAAGTATATATACAAATATGAAATTGCTGGATTATAAATAACATACAATCATACATTCTATGTCAATATTAGAGCATGTGTAAATTATATGAAGTTCTAAGAAATATAAATATTCTACGTGTGTGTGTCTCAAGATGAATTTGGAATAAAAATTGACTACCTAGTCTTTAATAAAAAAAATTTATATTTTTTTTAGGGGTAACCTTGCAAATAAAGAAAATACTCTCTGGTAAGGGTTTTTTTTTTAATTTCTATCATTATAGATTAGTGTTCAAGGGTGTTATTATAATTATTATATGTTAAATATCATTTAAAAAATTATTGGCGCGTGCATTGCATATATCAGCATATGGGTGGCTTTCAAGCTATTAAAAGGACACGTATGGAGCTATCCAGCCACCAAATAATGCCTTATAAAGATCATAACACTCTATACATGATGGTATGACGTGTTTTTTTAAAATTCATAGTGGTTTGTCGTCGACGATCATTTTTTTAATTTTTCTTCTATCTCTCCTACTCGAGTCTTGCACTGGCCCCTACAAAATTTAAAGACAACCCCTTCAATATTTCTCCATTGATATTCAGTCCCTATACTTTTTATTACTTTATTTTATAACAAGCTATAAAATTATAGATGCTTTTTAATTTCATCCCTTTACTGTTTTTTAAATTTATTAAATTACAAATGTTTTTCAATTTTACCCCCTATGATTTTTTTTTATCTTTCAAACATGGTCCTCGTTATTTTAATTGTTACTTATGTTGATTGAGATCGTTTTTGTTTTCAAAATTCATTATTCTTAGGCATGTTTACACCATTCTTTTTGTTTTTATCTTCATTCTTTTATCGCTTGTTTTTTTATTTTTTTTTCTTTACACCTTTTTCTTAAAAAAATAATTATACAAATATTAAAGAGTTAGTATTTTACCGTAGCAATTACAATTTTGTTGCATTTTTCTAGAACATTAAAAATTAGCTTAAGATCTTATATGTTTTTATTAATACATATGATATTCGGTATGTTTTATTATATGTAAATATCAACTTTTTATTCATAGTTATATTCTTGATGCGGTGTCAAAAAAACTTGTGAATAATACCTAAACATTAATTATTTTGCACTAGAAAACAAATTACTTGACCTACCACTAATGGCTCAAATTGACACATTAACACTTTTTTTTTCATTTAATAGCACTGACAATTCTTGATTTATTTAATTAAATATATATATAATTTTTTAAAATTTATAATAAAAAAAATTATTATAAAAAAATCATTTAAAAAGTTTACATATTTATTTTATATTTTTACAAAACAAAATTATCTTGTTTCGAAACACGATTCAAATAATTAGTCTATATTGTAATACAATAAGAAACATAGCTACAAATATGCAGAGGGGGGAGGGAGGGGATGTCATCCATCCATTCATATTTGGTGCATTCAAGGTATCTCAAATGGATGTGCTAGATGGAGAGCCACGAGTAAAAATTTACGGGGAAAACTATATTGAGGAGTTAAAATAGCATTTTATAGTTAGATAGTCTGTGCTATGCTGTGAATTACTATTTTTTTATATAAAAAATATTAAAAAAAACAAAGATTTAAGAACCTTCGGTATGATTTGGTGTTTTTTTCCAGCCCCAAGCTGTCTGGGTATGAAAGGGGATGTCATATCTAAGTTAATAACGAAAATAATAATAATAATAATAACAATAATAATTGATTTTATATTTTAAATAAAATCTATGTTTTTTTGCGATAATAATAATATTTGTTTTTTAAAATTTAACAATATTAACGAATATAATAATATTAATAATAATATTAAACTTGTCTGACCCAAGTTTTTATAGTTTTTAATCCCTTCAAATAAAATTAATGGTTTTTCTTTGATAGTAATAATATTTTTTTTTTCAAATTTATTAATGATAATGATAACAACAACAACAACAATAATAAACTTGTCTGACATAAGTTCTTATAGTTTTTAATCTCTTCAAATTAAATTTATGGTTTTTCTTTAATATTAATAATATTTTATTTCAAATTTATTAATGATCGTAATAATAATAATAATTTTTAATTTTACCATTTAAATCAAATCCATGATTGTTTTTTAATGTTAATAATATTTTTTTTTCAAATTTATTAATTATAATAATAATATCTATAATGCAAATAATAATATTTTTAATATTAATAATAATATTTTTAATATTAATAATAATATTAAACTTGTTTGACCTAAGTTTAAACAGGTATGGCTGCAACGCCAGACCTAAGAGTTTTGGGTCTGGCTGCAACGCTAGGAATAAGAGCCTTGGGTCCCTCTTAAACATCAGACCCGCGAACTTTAGGTCTGGCTATAACAGTAGACCCAGGATTCTTGGATCTGGATGCCAAACCCAAGAGCTGCAGGTCTAAACACCGAACCCTAGAGCCTTGGATCTTGATATCGAATCCAAGAGCCATGGCCCTGGCGGGGTTGAAGACCGAAGTGACTTGGGTCTAATGCCCCTGCTAGGCCCAGGTAACTTGGGCCGGGCACCCCTTTCCAACCCCAAGTTACTTGAGTCTAGAAGGGGATGACAAACTCGAGTTAATAACAGAAATAACAATAACAACAATAATTTATTTTATCCTTCAAATCAAATTTATGTTTTTTTTCGATGGCAAAATATTTTTTTCAAATTTAATACTATTAATGAATATAATAATATTTATAATATTAATAATAATATTGAACTTGTCTAACTCAAGCTTTTTTAGTTTTTAATCTTTTTAAATAAAATTTATGGTTTTTCTTTGTTAGTAGTAGTATTTTTTTCAAATTTATTAACGAGGACGATGACAACAACAATAATATTAAACTCGTCTGACTCAAGTTCTTATAGTTTTTAATCTATTCAAATAAATTTTATGGTTTTTCTTCAATAGTAACAATATTGTTTTCGAAATTTATTAATGATAATAATTATAATAATAATAATGATGATTTTTAATTTAACCATTCAAATCAAATATATGGTTGTTTTTTTAATATTAATAATATTTTTTTAAATTTATTAATTATTATTATAATAATATTATTTATAATAAAAATAATAATATTTTTAGTATTAATATTATTAATACCCACCTACACTGGGCTTGGTTGGGGCGCTAGGCCTAGGCAACCTGGGTCTGGCCGGGGGCAGACCCAACCAATCTCAAATGCAAAATCCTTCACAATTAAAATAAACAATTCAACGTCACTTGTATCAACCCAATACAATGACAGGGCAACTATATTTGCACAGAACGAAGAGAAACACCAATGAAACCACTGCCACCCCATGAAAAATCAACCAAAATCAGGAGCTATCACGCAACCAGGTATATTGCAGTAAGCCCTGAATCTAACCACCAACCCCTCCCCACTAAATAAATCAGGATTATAACATGCCACCAAAAACTCACTGATAATAAACAATCCAACAATCCATAACACACTATGTACACCATGAAAAAATAGCAAAAAGCAAACCATCCAAAACTTATCGTGAGAACCAACCAACTTCTCTCCAATAAGCATTGCTCAAATTCTTAATAAAAACAGTCACAATCCACTGTAAAATACTTATTTCTTTTATTTTTTGTTATAATATGCTAAAGAATTATTTCTATATACTTGTCAAAAATATTAAAAGTTTGTTTAATATATTTTTATGAATAGAAAATTGATTGAAATTGTATTAATTAATTATAATTAATAAATAATTTTATTAATATAAAATATAATTAACTCTTTAAAGTACACATAAAAAAACTATATTTACTCTATTAAAAAAATCATAATACCAATTTGGTTCTCGCATCTACTCTCGGAGATGCTCCTACCCATTACGCTTTAGGGTGTGTTTGGTATTGCGGTTGCTGTTGTGGTTTGAAAAAGTTGTTTTATAAAAAGTACTTTTAGTTGAGGTTGGTTTGGAAAAATATATGTTTGGTTAAAACTGTGGTTACAATTGAGGTTGATCAAAAAAAAGTTTAATGTGTTTGGTTAATAATGCTTTTGAAACTGAGGTTATAAAATAATTTTTAAAAATATATATTAATATTGATGATTTTTAATTTAAATATTATAGATTTAACTATTACTATTATATCATGAAATAAATAATACTTTATATAAAATGTTTTTTTTGTCCCATTAAACTATCTACAATTTCATCACGTATGAAATACATCCGACAAGAACTATATTTTTCACAAATTTCTTAAGAGCGTTACAACATCAGGTAAAATATAATCAGAAATAAAATTGGAATTGCGATCAAATTTTGCAAATGCTACATCATCAAGTGATCTTCGTCTAATTTATGTAGTGTCATTAAATAATGTTTAACACTAATTTTTTTAATAAAATATAATTAAAAATATATTTTTATTTTATTGGGTCGGATCTAGTTCAATAACTTCGAACCGGACCGGTCCAACCGGAAAAGTAAAATCATACTCCACTGTTTAAGGAATAAAAAAGAATAAAACCCATGATAAGTGGAGCATGCTCCACTGTTTATACGTTTTATTCTTTATGGCACACCATAATTAATAATTATAAGTGAATCCCACAAAAAAAAACTGATTTTCTTACCTAACCAAATATTAATAGTTGTGGCTGTGGGTGAGCAGCCGCAACATTAGTCTATCCTGTCACTGGCGACAGACAGACTAGTAGTAGACTATTGATCAACTGCTTGACTTTCTACACTCTCTTCCGACTGTACCCACGTTCCCTGCCTAGAGTAGTAAAGCAGCTCATATATAATACCAGTGAAGATGATGGAGAACTGTGCTAATGGTAGTAGTAACTGTTTACTAGCAGTGTGTCTCCTGTTACTCATCTCCTCTTCTCCATCATCATCCATCAGGGGTAGCCCCGGCGTAACCAGTGTTGATTCGGTTTCAAGAGTAGAAAAAAACAGACTTCCGTCAAACTGGGATAGTAGTAGAAGAAATCTGCTTGCAAATGGTCTTGCCGACACTCCTCCCATGGGGTACGCACCTGCTTCCTACTACTTCACTCCCCTATGTATACCTGTTTACTTGTGTCCTGATCAACCTGTCTCTCTTGCTTCTCTCTGTCTTTTTTATTTGGTAATCTTTCAGTTATTGATTGGGCTTCTGAGGTTGACAGCGCATTTGAACAGTATCAGGATATATACATAGATATCTATTCATGTATAATTGAATTGATTTCCCCCAATCTATTAGTCTTCGATTATTTCGGCACTTACTTTATCCTTCAAATCGTTGGCTGAACACTAGTCTCATCATCATGCATCACTTTCACTCCATCAAACAACTACTCGTACCATGATCAGGCCCCCCTGCCCAAAGAAAAAAAAAAACACTACTGCCTAATAATTGGGAACCGATTTGGATTTTCTTGTCAAAGCACGTTTTTTGTTTTGTTTTTTACAAGTTTCTTTTTGTCGATGAATTATAGTTATAGGCCTCTCTGTGCGTGCTTGATAATGCTGTTCGAGTTGCAATTAAATCGTAGAATATGAAATCAATGCTTTTCGCATTTCTAACGGCACTTGGCCACCATACCAGGTTGCCAATTCCACTAATTGACAATTAGCTATGCTGATATGGTAGTAGTTACTGGTTACCATATAGTTGGTATTTTAATTTTAATTTTAATTTGTTGTCCTTGGTGATTTTCCACACTCATTTATTGGTTCTCGTCTTGATGTAGATGGAATAGTTGGAATCACTTCAATTGCAAAATTGATGAGAAAATTATCAAAGCGACTGGTGAGGGTGACTTCTTTTGTTCTCCATCTAAATCTAACTGTGCATTATGTTTTTACTTGGTCTAAAAAAGTGATTTTGTCCAAATTATCATAAGCTTATACTACTATATAATGCACCGTGCAATTCCTAAAGTCTCAGGAGTCGCTTCCGTGATAACTATATATACTATCTTGCTTATTTTGTTGACGTTACAGCTGATTTCCTGGTTTCCACCGGCCTGTCTAAACTTGGCTACACATATGTTAACATTGGTATGTGTGTGTTTCAATTACCTTCTTTCTTTCCGTGATCTTTGTCTTTCATGCCTTGCTTGATGTAATAAACCAGCTAACGAGATGATGCATTTATGTTAGACGATTGTTGGGCTGAAATGGCTCGTGATGGCAAGGTATATAAGCATTTGTTTCATATCTTCTTTTATTTTCATTTTTCTTCAATATAAAAGCTTTTTGCTTGTGAAATATTATAATTAAAAACATTTATTTTCAACTTGTTAAAGAGTTTTACTGGCTCTAAACTGTACTGAGTTTTGAGTTTCAGGGTAATCTAGTGCCTAAGAAATCAACATTTCCTTCTGGTATTAAAGCCCTGGCAGACTATGTTCACAGCAAAGGTCTTAAATTAGGAATCTACTCAGATGCAGGGTAATGCCTTTCTACCCTGTCCGCTCTAAACAAAAATATATGACATACTCAGAAATAGTATCTTGGTAGATGAATTAGTCCACCACATATCTTGCAGGTATTTTACTTGCAGCAAAACCATGCCTGGCTCACTTGGTCATGAGGAACAAGATGCCAAGAGTTTTGCTTCATGGGTAAACAACTAGAGAACCCTTTTCTTTTCTTTATGTTTAGGAAATCCAACTAAATCTTACACATGTGAAAGACGATCCTATTTGAATCAATTCACTTTGTTTGCAGGGTATTGACTATTTGAAATACGATAACTGTAACAATGATGGTACAAAGCCAACCGTTAGGTGATCCGATCATGTCTTTAGTTACATTACATGGTTAAATGTATTGTGCTTCTGTTGTTTGCTGTTAAATTAACACTTCAGGCTTCCACGTGACAAAAATCTTAATTTCATCTTTGTAGGTACCCTGTAATGACCCGCGCTTTGATGAAAACTGGCCACCCTATATTTTTCTCACTTTGTGAATGGTAACCTGATATATCATGACTATGGATTTCATAGCTCATTGTGCAATTTTCACATTTGTCTTGGTTTGACGTCTTTTTTTCCTTGTTTGTCAGGGGAGACATGCATCCTGCAACGTGGGGTGCTAAGGTAGGAAATAGCTGGAGGACAACTAATGATATTTCTGATACATGGGACAGGTAAATCGTACTTGAATTAAGTTTGTCTTTGGTTTGTAAGGTCCCGGTGTTTAAATACTAAACAAAAACTCTTTGCTCATTGGCAGTATGGTTTCAAGAGCAGACATGAATGAGGTCTATGCAGAGCTTGCAAGGCCTGGTGGTTGGAATGGTTTGTATTTTCTGCTAGTGAGAAAATGTTTTAGAAGCTGAGACAAGTTTTAGCAAATTTTGCTTATCTTTGTTTGAGGTCTGTTTTCTCTTTTTTAACACAGATCCTGACATGCTTGAGGTGGGGAATGGAGGGATGACAAAAGATGAGTACACATTGCACTTCAGTATTTGGGCCATTTCAAAGGTATTCTAGGCAACGTCTTCCTTTCAATGTCCTGCTTTACGTGAGCCAATATTCTGGGAGAACTGTTTCAGTGAATTTTAGTTGTATACAGGCTCCCCTTCTTCTTGGTTGTGATGTGAGGAACATGACGAAAGAGACAATGGATATCATTGCCAATAAGGAGGTTATTGCTGTTAATCAAGGTAATCATATTGTCCTCTGCATTTACATGTTCATCTTACACGTCCATGTCTGCATGAATGAAATCCTTAGTTCACTAAATGGCGGTTCCTCTTGACCATTTATGATAAAGATCCACTTGGGGTACAAGCTAAGAAGGTTAGGATGGAAGGTGATCTTGAGGTAAACTTATTGGTCCATATTAGTTATACCATGTTTTACTTAGTGTAGAATCGTTGAGCATAATCTTTGTTACGCCATTTTTGTGTCTCATCAGATCTGGGCAGGGCCTCTCGCGGGCTATAGGGTAGCTGTTCTACTAGTCAACCGAGGCCCCTGGCGTAATTCTATTTCCGCCCAGTGGGATGACATTGGAATTCCTCTCAACAGTATCGTCAAAGCAAGAGATCTCTGGGAGGTATTTATATAGTAATTTTAACTGTATGTTGTCATGTTAATGCCCTGGTTCTGTTGGGTACGAGTGTTTTGTGTTGGGTTAATGGAACTCGTTGAACATTTTGTCTTTCAGGATCTCTAATATTTGGGTATCTCTTATGCAGCACAAGACCTTGAAAACTCATTTTGTAGGGAACCTGACAGCCACCATGGATTCTCATGCATGCAAGATGTACATCTTGAAGCCCATTTCATAGAGTGCAGCTTAGCAGCATCTTTGGCACTGGAATTTCTATGGTGCAATCGGTTTAATTCTATTTTTTGGGTGCACAACAGGGGACTAACCCTCATTTCCAAAAACTATGTTTGCTTCTCCTAATCAAATAGACATGTTTGGTTTTTCAATGAAATAATCATCTTTTGTCAATTATAAGTTACATTGCATTGAGGATCTTTTGTTCAACCTTTGATACGGACTTCTATCTGAGAAGCTCATAGCCATCAGAGCACATTGCAGCTGGCCTTCTCTAAGAGCAGAACATCTTTCCCATGTCATTTTGAAAAGTATAGAAAGCTTAGGCCTGTACCTATGCAGGAATTGAGGATATCGATACGTTTCTCAATCATTGTGCAGCAGCAGGCCTCGAAGGATCAATTAATCAAAGCCAAGTTTCCAAAAAGATCCCTTCTACTGTAGTTTTGTTTCTCAAAAAATGTTGAAATATGCACAACTGTTGGGAAATTCCATCCTAGACATATCGGAGCGCTTGAAGTTAACATTTTATATTTGAACGAATAAATATGTTAATTTCAAATCATCATTCTTAAATCCAAGGACTCTCTTGACAATGACTGGTGGAAGAGTGCCCGCTCCTATTTCTAATGGGCTAATAATAATTGGGTCCAATATAAAACTAGGCTGGGTCCATTATAATGGGAGGAAAGAAAAGAAGCACTAACATTACCGATAAAGATAAAGAATGCTTTGTTTCCATTATAAAGAAGGAGAACAGCGGTGGAGTACGAGGAAGAGAGAGAAATGCCCGTGTCTTTGTTGCAGATGCCGGGTATGGGTTTGGGTCTGGGATTGGGTTTGAGGTGGGGATGGGGATCGCGCCCACGTAACATTAACAACAATTGCGATACAACTACCACTATAAAGAAGAAGAAGCTACTGGTTGTCGCTTCTTCGGATGATGGAATTGGAGAAAAGAAGACAAAAAGAGATGATAACGGCGGCTCTTTGGTGCTCTCCGGAACCACAGCGAGAGGACGAAGATTGCTCAAAGTTCGTGAAGATAAAAGGAAACGCGAATACGATCGCCTTCACAACTATCCTGCATGGGCCAAGTAATTAAGTCTCTCCCTCCCCCTCTCCCTCTCAATTAAATTATTATATTACTGATCCATCGCTGGCTACAACATTGCAGAGTTCTTGAAGATGCTTGCAAAAGTGACGAGGAACTCCGTGCCCTTCTTGGTGACAGCATAGGCAACCCGGAACTGATGAGGCAAAGAGTGGAAGACAGAGTGAGGAAGAAAGGCCGCAGTAACTTCCACAAGTCTAAAACGGGTTCTGTAGTTTCCTTCAAAGTCAGCTTCCGAGACTTCAACCCTATTGATTCCTACATTTGGTTTGAGTTTTACGGCTCTCCTTCTGATCAGGATGTTGATATTATTGGCACTGTCAGTACTTATTGCTAACCTTCTAATTCTAATCTATAATTTATTTACGTTTAATGAAATATGATCAGTTTACTTGCGTCCTTGCAGGTCATTCAATCTTGGTATCTAATGGGACGTTTGGGTGCTTTCAATTCTTCCAATTTGCAGGTATACTATTTGCTGCTCAACGATTAATACATCTTCCATGGATCTATTTTTGTTTCATTTCATCTCATCTCATGTGTGTCCTTGTTATCAAACTTTGTGTTTCTCTTATAGTAATATAACCTTGTCCTTCCTGTTATCTTGTCTTGGCATCTACTTGTTGCTTTTACATGTTTTTAACTCTGCTTGAACTGCTGTATCCTTAAGTTATGTCATTTTATTCATGCTTAATGAGCACATTGCAAGATTTTTCACCTATCGATTATTGATTAATGGTTGCAGAACTGTGATTGGATTAACTGTTGTTTTGAGATGCAATTTCTACTTCCCTACTCCCACTTTATCAGATGGATGCAATTAGATAAATGGATAGATTTCTTCTCTGGTTTCTTTCTCAGCCTTAAATGAAATTCAAATATGTTACTATCCACATTGTTGGCAGTTGGCAAATTCATCAATGGAGTATGATCCACTCTATGATGCAGATAAGGGCTTCAAAGTGATGCCATCATCATTTCATGATATCAGTGATGTTGAGTTTCAGGATAACTGGGGCCGTGTTTGGTACGACTTCTTTGCCTTTTTCTGACAGCGATCATACCATATTTCTTACATAACTGTTACATGTAGAAGATATCTGAAATCTCAAATGCGTTGTAACAGGGTAGATCTTGGTACGTCAGATTTTTTTGCCATCGACGTGCTCCTCAACTGCTTAACTGTATTGAGTTCAGAGTAAGACCGAACATGATGTCTAGTTTACTCGAAATCACCTTGTTCACCAATTCAAACTTCTAACTGGCTTGCTCCTTTTTGTCTTTCCTTTATGGCAGATATTTAGGTATTCAACAAGTAGTTTTTGGGGGTCGCCGAATAGGCGATTGGGAAGAAGGGATGACAAACCCAGAATATGGATACAAGTACTTCAAAGTCTAAAAGCAAACCTTGTTCAAGTCTTTCCCTTGCACACGCAGTTTTCTTTCTCTTACTGGAAAGTCATCATCCAGCATGGCATGAGAGATTATAAGATGAATATAAAGTATGATGGTGGAATTCAAGTTCAAGTTGCAGTTGAAAGATCTCTTAGAAACTGTGAACGAATTTTCTTTTTCTAGATAGTGATTTCGGCTTGTCGGTGTCGTCACCATTTCCATGCTCCAAGACCACATCACCTTTAGAAGATCTTTCCAGTTTCCATGGGGAACTGGTAAGGGAACCTTTGATAGCCCGAAAAATGTGATGGGATGGATCTCTTTGACACTTTTGTTTCACTTGGTGCTGCGCATAGAGAGACATGAAAGCACATGTTTCAAATTGAATTGTGAATTATGTCTCGTTGTTTTTTAAAATAGTTTAAATGAGAAGAATGACTAACTTCCATCCTACAAGGTAGAAAATTATATGATTAAACATGCTAACTATTCAAGTAACTTAGCATTAGAAAATTATATGATTAAACATGCTAACTATTCAAGTAACTTAGCATTATGGGTATTTGGGACTTCTTCCTGTTTAGATATGTTAGCGTTGTGTTTTTTTTTATTATTGTTATTGTGATAAAATATTGTTCCTTTAAGTTCCTTAAAACCCAACATGTACATATTTTCTCATTTTACCTTCTAAAATTTGACATCAATGAAAACAGACGCGAGAAAGTGAATTTACTGCGTGGTTTGAAAGCATTTGTCAGAGAGGAGCGTTTTGCCCTTTTTTT
>Ga0307518_10001826_pt1 | contig 15730 bp, 12 predicted proteins | sample 25_EM_MG_FD_203889 | JGI IMG/M metagenome (GOLD analysis project Ga0307518, IMG submission 203889) | Populus trichocarpa ectomycorrhiza microbial communities from riparian zone in the Pacific Northwest, United States - 25_EM | ecosystem: Host-associated > Plants > Roots > Unclassified | place...
CCCTTTAGAATTTACAAACACGTTGTAAAATCCAAGATGCAAGAAAATAATTTTTGTGTTTAAAAAATCATGTTAAAATATATTTTTTGAAACCTTGAATATTTGCTTTTTTTAAAGAAATTTTTTTAAAAATATATTAGGGTGTTAACTGTATGCAACATACAAGAAAACTTTTTTTTTATAATCAAAACACAAGCATCACAGTAAACACAATTAAAACGACAAACCAACACATATATTTCGCAGAAACTTAGACAGTGCATGTAAGACAAAGCAGGAGGAACCCAGAAAAAAGGTCATCCAAAGCCAAATCTCATCAAAACAGAACTGGTCTATCAACTCAAAGCCCAAACATAGCATGACCATCATTTTCAACAGAAGGGAGTAAGTCATGTGCACATGGAAGCTAAACGTTTGAAAACCAAACCTATAATAGAAAACGTTGCTCCCACCCCTTCTTTTTTTGATCTCTGACACTGCTATACTCGTTTCATGAAAACAGAAAGAAAACGCTGGGGAGCAAGCCTTTATATCATGTATATCACAGACTAAAAAACATAAAAAAACATTATGGTTGGCCATCCTTTCTCCAGCGGGCAGAAAAGGGATGGAGGAAATATGACCTTCCCCAGAACATGCCAACGTTACTTCAAGTAAAAAGGAACTTTCTTTGTGTTTTCTTTATTCTCTGGACATACTACATTTAGGAGCACAACTCCTCCTATACATAAACTTAGAACCAAGGAGGTACCTGAACAGAGAAAAAAAAGTGGGGAGGGTCTTTGAAGTTCATGGTTTCTCGCGGTAGGGGAATAAGGAAGGAAAACACGCCTTTAACATAAACCATAAGCTAAACTCAAAGCCATGAAAGATTAATTAGTGGGCGAGCATATAACCTTTGTCCATACAGAAACCGCATGTTTAGAGCAAAGGGAGAAACAGGCTTGGAACAGAACAACCAACAGATGCCTAGTTTGAATATAACCACGAAGAAGAAGTTGGCATATACCTGCAGATTTTGTTTGCTTGAATGCAGAAGATGAAGTACAGACGGATGGAAAAGCCCTCGCCTTTCTGCCTCTAAAAAACCAAAGAAAGCCTTCCTCTTTTTGCCGTTAGGAGTCTTAAAGAAACCCTTAGATTTTGTGAGCTCCTGTTTGGCAATCTAGGATAGACTGGAGATAATTTTCCCTCTCGTCCTCTTTGTTTTTTTTTTTATGCTAGCTCTCTCTGTTCTTTACTCTTCTCTCAGCCTCCTCCTTCTTTTCTTTTTCTTTACGTTTCTCCACAGCTTGCTTATATAGCCAAGAAAAATTGAAGACCAGCCCCACCCCCTCTCATCCTAGCCGTGTGTATTAAGGGTAAAATCCCAGCCCTTAGATGGTGTTAGGCTCCTCTCTTTGTCTTTTTTCACAGCTAGCACTGTGAATGTACACAGTCATTCCCTTGCTAAAATTATTTTACTTGCAGCTGCAAACCTAGCGTAAAATAGGTGGCACTCGTACAGACCAAGCTGGCCTGAGAACGCAAGGACGAGGGAATGAAAGAAAAGCCAGCAGGAGCGGCTGTAGAGGAGGGAAAGAATTGCAGATGGGGAGGTACTGTTCTGAAAAATGCAAATAAACAGTACCATAATGGGGCTGTTTCAAAACGGTGCTGCCTCTTTTCTCAGCTGAAGAAAGGATAAAAAAACAATGACGGTGTCGTTTGTTGTTGAAAAAATAAGGCAAAGGTAAACATAGCAGCAGCCACGTAATTCAGTGTGGCAGCTTTTTATTTTCTATCCAATCCCCCGTTTCTTCATACCTTCACGAGAGCAGGTCGAGGCGAAAACATGATATTCAAACGAGAGCAGGATGGCCAATTTCTTCTAATTTCATCTTAAAACCACTCCCTTATTTCAGTCTTTTTTTAATTTAGTCCTGCAAACTTGAGGGGCAAAATCCTTCTTGTGGCAGAATTTTTGCTTTCTCATTAGATATTCAAATATGAATATCTTGAGCTTCTGATATCGCAATCAAGCGACTCAAAAATCTAAATTCATCTACACATGTAGGACTACAACTTTCATGAAAGATTCAAGGTGAGAAAAAATTGTTTTAAAGAACAGAATCGAGCAGCAATCGGGTTGGTAAAAAAAGGGTCTCCTGATCTGATTAAAAAACTAACAAATGCCGAGCATCCCGATATGATTGAGAATATAACCCAAGAATAACGACCAACAAAATCATGATGGAAGCAGAGTCTTTAGTGCAAAACTCGGGTCAGAATCCTGCTCGCGGCAGAATTCTCTACTTTCACGTTTAGATATTCAAATGGGAATATCTTGAGCTTCTGATATCAAAATCAAGCGATTCAAAAACCAAAATTTATCTACGCGTACAGGACTACAACTTTCATCAAGGATTAAGAATGAGATAAATTCGTTTTGAAGTACAGAAACTGGCTGCAACCTGGTTAGTCAAAAAAGGATCTCCTGATCTAATTCAGGAAACTAACAATGCGAAGCATCCTAATTTGACTGAGAGTCTGCCATAAGAATAGTGAGCCCTAGGACCCAATAAATGTGTAGGTCAATTCTTCAACATGTCATGAGTGACAGAATATAGTCGGGACGGTCGGATATTGCACGAAACCAAGTCAGAATCGAGGCCTAAGTTGGAACAAAAAATTACGACAGCAGCATAATCAGTTTTTTAGTGCAACTTCTGAGGGATTTATCCAACCTTAAAGACCAGATAACAAAGGAACAAATTTACCATTATAAAGACTCCTAATTAGCCTAAGAATCCTGACAATTTCGGCAGCAAAGGGGAAGGATAAGGAGAGCAGTTGCCAGCTGAAACAGGATTCGAAAAACATTTCTTTCTTCTTTGCTTTTGTCAATCTCCCAGCAACCTTGAACTAAACTCCTGCCTTTGATTTAAAAAGAATATACACCATCTCTATTAGCATGTATGGCTCAAAACAATGAGTGACAATAGCCATCATCATCATCATCATCATCATCATCATCATCATCATCATCATCAAACCATGTTTTATGGAGGTCGAGAAATGAGAAAGTTGGCCAGATAGCCTCCCACCCCCGGCCTCTGATAAGAATTTTGATCTTCCAGCTGTAATTTTTGTTGATAAGAAGGACAAGATATGATGGATAATTGCCGGCTTTGACAGAGCTGAGGTAAGTCTTAAAAGATCAAATAGCTACTCACACTTTTCAATGGAAGAAACACACAATTTCATTTTAATGTTGAATGAAATATATACAAGAGCAGAGCCTATTTTAGGTAATTGATACATATGGCAATTTGCTATATTATTACAATAATATTATTTGCAGTAAATGAAAAGATTTGTAACAGTTGGAATGCTAAACTTAGGTAGGAATCTGTTGCTTGATTTGGGCAGAGTTTATGCAGATTTTCTTAATACGCCCCCGCAAGATAGAATTTCAATTAGTAAGGCCAATCTTGGATCTAAGGAATGCAGTACGCTGCCCGGATAAAGGTTTTGTCAGCAGATTTGCAAACTAGTCCTGCGTGTGAACTTGTTTGACATTAATAGTGCCTTTTTGAACTAAATCACAGACAAAGTGAATATCAATCTGAATATGCTTCATTCTAGAGTGATGAACCAGATTGAAACTGAGATGAGTAGCGCCAAGGTTGTGACATAACAGGGAAGGTGGAGCTTTAAGTGGAAATCCAAGTTCATTGAAAAGACTGAGTAACCACATTGTTTTAGATGCTATATTAGTTAAGGATCTGTATTCAGCCTCTGTAGATGAAAGTGCAACAACCTGTTGTTTTTTGGAGCTTCAAGAGATGAGATTGTGTCCCAAAAAACTGATATAAGCTGAAGTAGAAGTGCGATCATCAATGTTTCCGGCCTAGTCAACATCAGAATATGTTGTGAGATGCCAAGGGGTAGTCTTTTGGAGTTGGATGCCATGGAATATAATCTATTTCATATACCGAAATAGTCTTTTAACTGCTGTCCAGTGTGTATTGATGGGCTTGTGCATAAATTAGGATAAGTTGTTGACGACAAAGGAAATATCAGGACGAGTGGGGGAGAGATATTAAAGGCTCCCAAGTACTCGATGAAATTCAGTACTATTAACAGAGACAGTATCATCAACCGGTTTTAAGGATGTACCAGTAGATAAGGGGTGGAAACATATTATCAAAAGTTGGTGGAAAGGCTGATTTATTTATCACATACACGACCTGATATTGCATTTGTTGTAAGTTTAGTAAGCTAGTTTATTCTCTCACCCTACGCAAAACATCTTGAGGTAGTTTATCGGATTCTCATATACTTGAAAAGTACATCAGGAAAGGGTTTACTCTTTTAGAAGACTACACAATAAACAATAAAGACATACACTGATGTTGATTGAACAGGTTCATTCATTAACAGAAGATTCACATCAGGATACTATACTTATGTCTAGAGAAATATGATTACGAAGCTAGTAGAGATTGACAAACATTTCATAAAAGAGAAGATTGATAGTGGAGTTCTGTGCATGTCTACCATCTGTTCCTACTACCCAACAAACAGCTGATAGTACGAAGCATGTAGATATTGATAGACATTTTATGAAAGAAAAGATTGATAGTAGAGCTTTGTGCATATCATTTGTTTCTACTACGCAACAAATAACTAGTTTCTTCACCAAATGACTTCTTAGACCTATAGTTTTGAGCTCTTCGTGAGTTGAGCACGATAAATATTTATGTTCCAGCTTGAAGAGGTGTTGGATTTTTAGGAGATAAAATAAGAAGTAAGATTGCAAATAAAATTTGGAATTACAGTTTCAGATTTTAAGGAGTTTTTGTTTTCTACTTTCTAGCCTAGAGATTTGCTCTTTTATGTTTTGATTTCTTGATTTTATGGCCTTCCTATTTTGATGGTGAAGGAAAATTCCATCTTCTACATTTGTGAACGCAAGTAAGTCAGGAACTTTCAAGATCATGAGCACGTTTGACTTGCGAAGTGAAATATCGAAATTTTGGAACAGTTCTAGAACTTCACTATTCATTGGCATTCAGTATATAGTGAATATATATATTTTTTTGGTTAGGAAAAAAAATAATTTCTGAATATCCACATGATATATTCATTTGGAAAAAGTGGAGATAGCCGGCGGTTCATTGCTTAATTGCGTTATTGAGAAAGGTCGAGTAGTCCTACTCAACATGTCCTAACCTTTTCATGCCTATGGCATGTGCTTAGAAGTTAGAAAGTAGTATAAGCTAGGGTCAAAATCCGTACTTTTCATGCCTATTCCCTTCGTGATTTATATTTTATCTAAAAGAAGTAACCCTTATTACAAACCTATATAGTTGGAGAGGACGCGATTACTTTTAATAGGTTTGATCTGAGCAGAAATCCACAGAACTCTCGACAGGACAACAAGAACAAAAGTGAGTAATAAAACAGGATTTTATTAACAATTAAACTCCTACAGTCTGCTACATTATAGTAACATAAACCCAAGGTTAATACAATAAGACACCAGCACAAACAAGATTTGAACAGCCTACAGTTAAGAAAAAGGGGATATAACAATTTCTTTACATGTTAACAGACACTAATTAAGTAAAAAATAGAAAAAAGACTACAGCACTTCAGAAATATCTAAGCGCAGCTTCCTTGGATGTTAGCTGCCCTCATCTTGAGGAAAAGCAAAGAGAAGGACATGGTATCAATAGTAACTCCCCATGTGGGAAGGGTTTGGAATATCTGAATCTCATTTTCTTCAATCAGGCAAGTAATTTGCTTCTAGCAGCATTTGAGAAAATGACCCAGACCAATTGGTGAGGCTTGAATCGCAAACTCCATGTTCAAGACCATAATCAACAGCATCAGCAGTGCAGGTTCCATCCAGATCTGGTGTAGCCTGAACCCAATAAACACTAGCCTCTGCTGTTGCTTGACTTGCTAGAACCCCATCTGCCTCGTCATATCCACCACTAAAATCAATCATCTTAAAACAGAAATCATCATCCTGTGTTGAGGCAGCCTCCCCATCATTTTCGACGCACTCAACCTCAATTGACTGCAAGTTCTCTGTAGGATTAAATGCATATATAATTGGTTCGGGTGCAACATTGCTCGTGGAAGTAATATCTGAATCATCAGCCATCAGATAACTTTCAAGATCCTGCACATTCTCAAAATAAATGCACTCAGAATGGTCGAATTCTGCCCAATTATCAAAGACCGGTTCAAGCTCCAAGTGCTGCTGTTGGTTTTCTACGGCCACATAGAAACCCATAATCTGTTGCTGATGTTGATCTAATTCATCGATCCTGGGCTTTTGCGGTATGGTGTTTGTTGCATCATCAACAATTTCACTGTCAGCATCCCTCTTCCTCTTTTTAGTTGTTGCGGTTGTTGTAGTTTGTACTGTCTCAGTGGAGTGGACTTCTTTCTTTCTCAATCGACACAAGACAATTTGTTCAGAAAGTGATGGCAGGCTGTACTCAAACATGAACCAGGAGCCATTCTGGTCAGATTTCGGATTTTGGTAAGTGAAAAGCCTTCTGATGACAGAGACTTTGCAGTCGGGGTCGATGGAGACATTGAAAGGAGGGTCTTTGAACTCTTGATGCCATGTACCAGGCCCGCAGCTAATTTTGCGCACAAAGTTCCTCCCTTTCTTGATGAGTTGAGTGAAGAAGAAGAGATCCTCGCCATGACGTTTGGGGAAGGATTCCCAGATTTGCCAAGGTTCTTTGGCTTGGTCGCCAAAGATATGGGTATCTCTAATGGGAGTATGGATGGTGGTGAAGAGTTTAGGGTTTGTGATTCTAGGGTAGAGATAGAAACGGACTAGTTCTTCATCATCGGGACGGAAACGATAACCATGAGGTAGTTCAGGGGTTAGGGTTTCTGGTTTTTGTGGTACAAACTGTACCCTACTGCTATGTAACGACATAGCTGTCAGTTGGAATTAAAGAAAGGTACGAGAATTAACGAGGAACAAAGTCGTAGGAAATAAAAAAACTGTATTTACTTACAGAAACATCAAAGGAGAGAAACAAATCTTCTTTCTCGAAGATAAAACACAGAGAGAACTACTTGCTTACTTTCTTTAACTTCTTTCTTTAATTCTCGGTGATTGATAAAGAAAGAAATTGGTGGAAACAAGACAGAAGATTATAAAACCAAACCCTAAAGAATTGCAGATAGAAAATCGAAAACACACTAAAAATCAAAGCGCGTAACTATAAAGCCATGTCTCCCACACCAATATATTTATATAATAGGGTTTGTTGTTGAGGCGGTTGCGGTACAACGGTCACTAAGATTTTTGACAAGCTTCCTATTAATCTGTTGCTGACGTGGGAAAGGAACATGAAGTGTCAGTGTACGGTACCGTACTAGTTAACGTGTCGCTAATGCACGTGCAAGGTATTGAGTGGGTGAATTGTGAGCAAATAAATAAAAGAGACCAAAGCTTAACTTGATAAGTGGGTTTGCATTGGATGACTTTTGAGTCTTTAGGATTCGTGGGCTCTACAAACTAGTTTGTGGGCCCTAATAACAGGGACACTCTTTTTATGTTTTGCAAAATGGGTAATGATTTGTTGACGATCGATGTGATTGATTGTCTTCGCTTAGGTTGTGGAAGATGATGATGTAAGAAGAAGCCATTCTGAATTTGATGCCGTGTTTGGTAACGACAAACAATTATCATTTTAGATTTCATACATTCAGGTTAGTAAGTAAGAGTGGCTGGTTTCACTTTGAGTGTTACTCTTAGTTCATAAATTTAGATTTCTTCCTGAATGTTTCTCTTCATCTCATTCTCGCATTATTGAAGGCTCGATGTAGTGAATTTTTAGATTATTAATGTGGAAAAACTGCAGCCTATTTGAGTCTCCATTGTAATTATGGCATTGGGATGCTTATGCATGAATCGTAGGTAATATATTGAATTCTGGGTTTGGTACTAGGAAGAGCCATGTTGTTGTTCTCCCACAAGGAGAGATTGGTTTTGTTTGTGGTGTCGTGGTTTGATGAACTGGTAGATGACTTGAGGTTTTTGGTTTCGCAGCAGGGGACATTGGAAGATCCCTCAAGTATTTAAGGAATCACTAATTTCAATTATTCAGGTTATTATTATGTCCCTATGAGCTCTTTTTTTCTTGTGGAAATTATATTAATAAATCTATGTACTTCATGCTATAACTGATAAATTCGAGGCTGCCTACTGTAGACATGTATTTATCCTACTCATAACTATCCAGTTGGAAAGGATCAGTGTAGGAAAATTGGTTGGTGAGAAGGGGAATGGTTCTTACACTTGACTTTTTAAGTGCTCGATAAAATGCCGAATTGGAGGAACATAATGTTCAGTTAGCAGCCAACACAAATAATGTAGAGGAAAACAATCAGTGATATAGAGGGAAAGAAGAACGTGAGTGTAGGGAAGAAAAGGTGCATGGAAAGTGGCTAAATGGCTACTATGTTCACGACCTTCTCTATCAAGGGATAAACGGTGAACAAGTAGCGTCTCCAAGTACAGGAATAGCCTTGAAATGCTCCTCCTCCTCCTCCTCCTCCAGTACCTACTACTGTGTAGGAGGCAGAGGCATTCTACTTTCATATTTTTATTCAACAAGTTATCCACTGTCAACCTTCTTTATTAGTGGTATTTATTCTCTGGTCTCGAATGAATTATGGTAGTGCATACTGTGAACTGATCTTTTTGTTCTTTGGTTGTAATTGATCTCACTTTGAACACACTCTGTTAGAGGGTGAGTGATGTACGAAGTTACATTAAGACTTATGTATGGCCATCTCAGATGAGAGAGTCTATGGTTCAAAACACTTATGATAGCATCTACTGTGATACCGATCGTGAATTTTCATATGGAAAGCTAAAATAATTGTAGTTGACTTTTTCTTTCCTTTAGTTGTTTGGACAGTTTCATCTTTGTTCATAATCATTTTATGATAATTTTTCTTATGGTCTATACCCTTAGTAATATTAGCTATCTTTACATGTTAATTATAACTATGTCCTCATAGGATGAGCAACTGAAGCCATGTCCAAAGTCTTGGTGGGGAGTTAGATCTGTTTTTCATACCTGTACCCGCGTCATGTCACTTGGACACGAGTATTTGGAGGTAAATTGAAGAAGGGACAGAGCATCAGAGGCACTATCACCATTGATTTTCCTCAGAAAAATTAATCTCTTTGCCTCAATAAAGTCCTCACTGTTAATCTTGTAAGTATTTAGTTTCGCTTTTTTAATTATATACCTTCTTGGTTGATCTTGTCCTCGTTTCTTGGACTTTTGTTTTGCCTAATTCTCCTCCTCTTCTTCTTCTTCTTCAAACCATTCAACAATATGTATCTTTCTTATAATTCTAAATGGTTTTCCATTTCATTTCTTTAATTTATTTTACAAGTGATATTATAATTTGATTAATGATTTTCCTCTTATAATATTCCAAGTGTTGTATGATTTGGTTTCTTTCAAGTTACTTTGATTTTAAAGATTTTCTCTTTCACCTTTGAAGACCATGGCAAAAGACAATAGACGAAAACGTTACAAGAAAGCGAATAAAGATATGATTTGTAGATTGCCTAATGAGATTCTTGGTCATGTACTCTCGTTTCTTCCTATAAAAGATGCTGTGCGAACCAGCATTTTGTCCAAAAGTTGGAGAGAACTCTGGACATCACTTGCCAATTTTAATTTTGATGATCACATTCGGTGGCAACTATCAGCAGAAAGAGAGACCACCTTTGGGGATTTCATGGATAGGTTTTGTTATCTTCATAACTCTCCTGAAAACTCTATTGCAAAATTTCATCTCAGAGTGCATGGAAGCTATCCTTCTTCCTGTATAAGCAATAGATTTCTGCTGCAATTAAGGACAATCTTGAGGAGCTTATACTATACACGTCTGATCATGTTCTGTTGCCTCGGAGAATTTTTAGTTGTGAGAAATTAGTGGCTTTGGACCTTAGTTATCGAATTGATATTGATCTTCTTGGGGTTGGTGTACGCTTTCCATGTCTCAAGGTCCTTCATCTTCAAGACCTCCTGATGCTTGATGATCATGCTTCCATAGAGAAACTATTAGCAGGTTCCCCGGTCCTTGAAGCACTGAAATTTGAACATGAAGATTGTGAATCCAGGAACGCCTTACGTATATGCTCAAGCTCACTGGAACGCTTGATCATAAGATTTACATTTATTGCTTATTACGTGAAGGATCCTGGTTGTAGAGCACTAAAAGTGGTGTTTGCCTGGGCGGTGCAACCACCGGTTTGTCAAATTTTAAAATTATTTTTGTTTAAAATTAATTTTTTTATTATTTTTGGATTGTTTTGATGTACTAGTGTTAAATTTTTTTTTAAAAAATAAAAAATATTATTTTAATGTTTTTCCAAGTAAAAAAAACAATTTAAAAAGCAACCACTATCATGTTTCTAACACCCCCCTTACTCTTGATACCCCTAACCTTGAGCTTCTTACACTAACTGGTGTCCCACGATGCTGCAGCCTCTGTACTCACTGGTAGAGGCAGCTCTCCGTGTTGCTTATGAACATGTCTTCACCATACAAGTAGATGATTATATTGACATGACAGTTCAGTTTTTGAGACCGATCATGCCTATTGTCAAGAACTTACAATTGTGTGATTCTACTATGAGGTAAGTTTCTTCGTCATTTTACTGTTGTGCTTAAATTTTCCATGGTCTGATCACACCCTCCCTCACATAGACATCCCTTTACAGACGCTATCAGACACAGTTCATAAGAAGTTGCCTGGCTTTGACAATCTTCCTGATTTCAGAATTTGACTCGTTTGGAGATTGAAGCTAGTGGAAATGATCGTTGGTTGGTCTTGCAAGAGATATTCAAATGCTCTCCTAAGGTGGAAGTCTTCATCTTACACAAGGACATGGTCAGTTCCTTTAAGATACATACTTGCTATGTTTTCTGCAAGTAAGATCGGAATTGTTCTTCTTACTGACTTTAAATCATTCAGATGGAGAAAACTGCCGAATCATTGAGGAGCATAATTCAATATGTTATAACATAAATCAAGTAACTCTACATCATTATAATGATAAAAGGAGGAGCATAATTCAATATGTTTATTGTCTTTGTATTTCAGGTCATAGGCTTTATTTTCCATTGAAAGATAATATGTAAATGACAAGTTCATGGTTTACAATGGCAGAAGACTTTCATTTTTACAAGGAAAAACCATTATTTATGTATAATGTTCGAAATATAAGAGATCCACATTCATATTTTATGGTGATTACTTGTCATTTTATCGTATTAAATCCCTTCACACTGCAAAAGGGATTTTTACTGTTTTCTATATTTTGTTTTCCCCACCTGTACTATATGATATCCCTTCACACTGCATAAGACCTCTTCCCCCCCTCTAAACATGCTAGTTTTTTCGTGCGAGTATGTTACCTCCATTTGCATCATCTTTAATTGCCAGCATTCCCTGTGTAACAATTAATTGACTTGTAACAACTAAAATCAAGAAATCTTGTTAGATAAAGTATGAGAAATGTTTCTTGTTTTTTTCTTAACCTAATTAGAAGTGTAGCGATAATAGAATAGATAGCCCCTTGAATGGTTTAAGAATAAATAGGTTGATCGTAATATAATATCCATGAAGTAGTCTTCTTTTCTTTTTTTAATTTAAGCAACTATGATTGTAAGGTTGTGTGGTTTATAAATTTTATTATTATTATTAATATGGGTATCCAGGTCAGCTTGCGCGTACCTCGACTAATCTCACGGGTCCTGTCCCACGGGTCCTGAAGTTAACGATTATATAAGATTCTAGTGGCTATCATATTAACAATCATAGAGCTCGAATATGAAATTACATAAAAAACAAATCTTTTAATCCCAAATTTTTATCACTAAATCAACAATTAGATACTTATAAAATGTTTTATTTTAAAGAATGGATCGAAGATTATATGGAACAACTTAAAATGATGAGAATGAAACCTTTTATTAAGGCTATGTGGATTGTTTTTATTTCTCTGATTTGGAGGCAGGGGCATTAAAAGTTGTTGGCAACATCATTTCTTTAGCTGGTTCTTCTGAGTCTGGGCCCATGACACGCTGGTCATGGAGGTTAGGTGAGCACAAGAAACCATTGCAGCAACTAGAAGTGAGTTTGACAGAAGAAATAATAATTTATCAGGTAAAAAAATATAAGTAAACAACACATTTACTAAGCAAAGCAAGTTGTTGAGAGAGAGAGGATGTTGCCCTAAATGAAGGGGGAAAAAAGAAAGAAGATATCTGATTTTAAAATAGTCCTAGACGAAAACACAAATACCACTCAAGCAAAAAGGGGTAAAAAGCATGGCGGTGGACCTGTGCAAACTGATTTATCAAGCATAAAAAAGTCTTGAATGATTGAAATATGAGAAAAAGAAGAAAGCAATGAACACCAAAGGAGAAGATTTCGAGGAGGAAATTTAAAGAAAACATAAAAGATCATTGAAAGATAGAAGGGAATTTGTAGCATGAATGAATGAAGAAGGTTTGAATTTCAGCTAAGAAAAAGCAAAGCAAGAAGAAGGCGACGTCGTATCTACAAATATGAATTCGAAGCAATTTGCAAAAGGTGGAGCTGAAGCTATACAGGCAAGCCTGTTTGCAGAGAGAACAAAATAACATTAAAAAAAAACAAAATTCGAGAGATAAGACAAAACAGCGACCCTTATAAGGCAGCACAAGTAGGAGCAACATGACAGGTAAAGAAAAAAAAGGGATAATGGCGAGATCAACCGATAATTAAATTGGAAAAAAAACAAATGAAGAATTCCCAATATTCAAAGTCAAATGAAAGTAAAATAAGCTGCAAAGGAAGGGGAGGAGAAGGTGGATGAAGCAGAAAGGAACGACGTTTTTAAATAGAAAAAAAAAATGCCCACAACGAAAGTAAAATAACATGGGAGGAGCAACAAAGCAAGACAGATCAACAAAGAACACAAATGGATAGAAAAAACTAAACACTTAGCCAAAAACAAATTATATTTAATCTCATAATTAATCCAAAAGGGTAATTTAAAATCAGCAGAAACAACTCGAACAACAGACACCGAAACAGGTATGGCATTAAACAAAAGTCAAAAGAAGATAAGACTTTAGTATTTTGGTTCGGTGGGAGGACTGGTACTTATTGGAAATGAAAATATTCAACGACCTGTCCATTCTTATCAATGCTTACCTATTTCATGGTTACATATTTTCTATGGTGGTGTCGGTTCCTAAGCTCTCTTTTCTTGATTACATTTTCAACCAAAAGGCCATAAATGCTTGCAAAACCCCTTAATTTTCACTAAGTAATTAAGCCCTTACACCTTCTGCAAGAGCAGCACCAAATAACCCTAAATGGCTAGGAATCCCTCAACATGAAAGATAACAGAGCTAAAGAAATGATTGAATGAAAACGTGAGGGCCAACCTATTTGAACTTGTAGTGGATGAACGCCAGTGATAAAATAAAAAGGAACAAAAATGCAGGTACATGGATAATGAAATAATTTTTATAACTATGAATAATTGACAGCAATAAACATGAAAAAGTGTTGAGGAAAAGGGAAAAAAGAAAAGAAAAACTCAAGTCCCTCTAATAAATGAGATTTTCTCATAACTATTCTAAAAAATAGAGAGAATAATATCAAAATACCAGACATGACAGTCGAGAAAAGTTTAGAGCAAGAGATATTCACTTAAAAACTGCACCTGGGTTTCAAACCAGTAGACAAAGCAAGGCTTGAGGATAACAAGGTCAAGACCAAACAAAGTAGAGAATAGAAAACCCAAAAGGGGAAAAATAGTTTGCTTGTAACCTGAAAGGACACCAATTAATCCGGACATAGGAAAAATTAGGGTTTGTTTGAGGCCAAGTTGCCATGGCAGTCCTGATCGAGGATGCTGAAAGTTGAGGAAACCAGTCTCCGAAGTCAAAGGCATTAAATAGAAAGAGCTCATGTGTCAAAACAAGACGTGTAAGCATAGGGAAAAGTGGTAACTGGAAACTGGACTAAAATGGAATGGTAAGGGCAACTATATTTATCTGATCAGAAGATATCGGGGAATGCCAAGACGAAGGGCCCAGAGCGTAAAGAGAAGGAGGGGGAAAGCTGAAACATACAAGAATTCCCATTTCAAGCCCAACTCCATCAAATCAAAACCACCAGAGCTCTAGCCAAGAGAATGTTGACAAAAACCTGGAGAGATAAAACTTGTAGTGTGCGTACAATGTCTTTATTTTAGTTCTTTAGTTCTTTTAGTTTTGAGCTGTAACTGTAATAATGGCTTATAAGGATGACATGGATGAAATTAAATATTGACTAGGGAGGACCAAGCCATGAAAAAAGTGGAAAGGGACCTAAACAAGGAAGAAGAAGAAGAAGAAATCATGAACACTATAGATTCCATAGTGCAATCCATCATGAACACCATGGATCTTGAGTTATATGCAATGCTACAAGGAATCACTATGTTCTTTTAGTTTTATTTATAAAATTATAATTATAATCATAATATTTATGTTTCTCATCGTATTCAAACTACAAACAACCCGCTATCGTCATTTTACTTGGGAATATTGAAAAATCTGCTCTCTAAAAAGAGATTAATATTGAGTTCATGAATAAAATAAACACGAAAAAGAGAAAGTTGTGTTGATCAAACCCATCGAAGATGATTTTATGAAAATAATTTTTACTTTTTATCACTTATTTTTCTCTTTTTTGCTCTATCTCTCTTCTCATTAAATAAATTTGATAGTTACTTTCGAAGTAAAATAAGATTTTCCCGCTTCCTATCTTAGAAAAAGGAATCATTCACGTGTCAATGAGGTGTTGTTGTAGTGTCAAATATTAACATCATATTTTTTTTTATCCAATGTTTAATCAAACTATAATATTCCAAGGCATTCTTGTCGTTGAACATTCAAAGTCCCCGTTACATTTCCCACGATCATAGATGAAAACAAAAAAAATAAATTAATTACAAATTAAAAAAACAGGCATGCACGCACGTAGACACACCTTTAATTCTACCAACTTTTTTTAAAAAAATTATTAATTAACAATGGGCTACAATTACTCTTAAATAAAAATTGAAGCTGCAGACACAGGAATCCAATTTAGATAGTGTTTAGGTGTATGACAATTATTATTTTTTATTTTTAAAAAGATATTCTTGATATCAGCACATCAAAACACTCTCCTAATAAATGATCGGACGAAGATTAGAGTTGCTAATTATAATTTTATTCAAGTAAAAATAATATAATCAGACTATTTTATTTTATCCAGATTTTATCACTAGCTCATATTTCTCAATATAGTAGTGAAGATAAAACGATAATCCCGAGTTCCAGTTCCTTCATTGTCACTAGAGGCTTATATGGTCGTTAACTTCAGGGTCCGCGGGATTAATCGAGGTGCGCGCAAGCAGACTCGAACACCCATATTAATAAAAAAAACAATAATTATTCTCTAAATAAAAAGATGTTGTGGCCGAATAAGTTGAAGGGGTGAATTTATAAATATTAAGGATATGTTTGAAAACACTATACAATCACATGGACTAACATGAACCTTGGGAGGGGCCACTACTTAAAAAGAAAACAAGGAAGAGTAGAGTTGGTGGTCAACAAGTAATTTAGCCTCGGGCGTAATGCGAGCC
>Ga0307518_10001827_pt1 | contig 15726 bp, 13 predicted proteins | sample 25_EM_MG_FD_203889 | JGI IMG/M metagenome (GOLD analysis project Ga0307518, IMG submission 203889) | Populus trichocarpa ectomycorrhiza microbial communities from riparian zone in the Pacific Northwest, United States - 25_EM | ecosystem: Host-associated > Plants > Roots > Unclassified | place...
ATGTTTAGAGTTTTGGTAATGCAATATCAAACATTTAATATAATTATTGTGGAAAATCTAATTAGTAGTATTTTGATCAATCTAAACAACAAAACTAGATTATATATAGAATAGAATTGACAATTTATGGAATAAGAATAACATTATTGAATTATATCACTTTTATTGCATGATGCACGTTGATAGTTCGTCCAAGATTTTGCTATCTCATTTCTTTCTAGAAAAAGCATTTCGAGGCAATGCCTCTAGAGAAAGCAAAGCACTTGGATAGTTTGGCCAAGTGCAGTCGTACGTGGGGCATCACCTTTTTTTTCTTCCTACTCTTTGGTCTCACTTTCAAACTCCCATTTGAGAGGGAAAAAAGGGTCCCAAGTAACTACTGCGTGAAGAGTTAGAATCGGCACAATTTACCATTTCTTTGCTCTTCCTTTTATTTCTTTATTTTCTTTTCTCATTAACTCATAGCTTGATTCCTTAAATAGGGCAAATAACTCTCCTAGTAAAGATATAGTCTATCAAGAAGAGAATATTGCAAAAGCATCCTCATTTAGCTTGCATTGTGCATCCTTCACTAATGAGAATTCCAATCTACTTGTGATCTTCTTTTTTATTATACCATCACACTAAGATAGTTCTTCGGAAAAGCAATCATGGATTTGCTTGGCCTCATAAGTAAACATCCTAGCTCTGCCAGACTCCCATTGTTTACAGTAATGACTATTTGCCACTTCCACTACTGATCATCTACCAACAACAACAACAACAAAAAAGAGTAAAAACCAATACAAAATTGACATTGATTACAAATATCAACGAATTTTTCGAACAATAATAATGCCCTTAATCCGTGACTGTAGTTGCAAACCTGCTTGTAGAATGCTGGGAAACTACAACTGGGGCTTCAACCTGCATTTTTAAGCAACTGAACTCTAAAGCTAGTATTGGTTTTGACAACATCACAGATATGGTCAAGTTCTGCCTCTCATGCTCACTCAATGACTCTTCAGCGTCTTGCTTTGATGTTAGAGATGGCCTTGATACTTTTGCTGCCCGCACTGCTCGTACTCTATCAGAAAAATAGTGCAATCAAAATGTGTCCATTCGAAATCAAAAACACTGGTGTCATCTTCACAGATTTTTTGCCGTGAACTTTTTCTACAGATGATGTGATCGTTTTTTTTATACCCAAAGGAGCTGTGTGAGAAAATCTCGTATTCAACAGAGGCCAATCAATGTATGGAACAAGATGCTCTGGAGTTCTCCATTCTTTTAAAGCAAACATGAGTGATTACTTTTTAGGATGATCAGAGCAACTGGAATCCAGTTGTGTTCGATTACAAGTATGCTTTTGTTGTTACTAGACGAGGACCTACTCAGCCAAATTCTGTTCTCTCTCCAAAGCATATCCAATATATAAGTTTAACAAGTGCAAGAGTATAAAGGTATACCTGCATTCAATATTGCAAGAATATTTCAAAAGGCTTGGGTTATACTCTGTACGTCCACTGCAATTTCACAGCATATAGAGGCTATCAGATGACATGCTCATAGCGTATGGAGATTTTTAAACGCCAATTCAGATGAATATTTACCTGAAACTTGGTAGCGACATTTTTATTGCTGGCCCCTTCCATTTGTCGAATTTCATCCCTGGAACTACCATCAACAAGTCCATCAAGACAAGAAATAATCAATCACAAAAATCATAGTAAAAACTAAAATATAAGAAAACCAAAGAACGGGGATATCAGTTATGCGAGGACAGTGAATCCCCTTTCGTATTGGGTCAAGTTCTGGGAGCAAGTAAGCTTCCAAGAGGACATACAAGCTCTTATACATAGAACTCCACAGCCAACCAGAGAGAAATGATGTTATTTATGAGCTTTCCTAGGAGGAACTCAAAAACTTGTGATGAGAATAATGTTGCCTGACAAGAAGTGGTTAATATCCTAGTTGTGTCATTGTCTACATTGATGCTTCTATAAGCCAGGGCCATTTTCCTGAACCTCTTAATGTGAGCAGAAGCTATCCTCTTAATGGATAGGGTCAAACTAACAAGTTAGCAAAACGACTGAACAGAGAAAACCAGCCTATGCCAAGATTACATCACTTGGAAGAAGCCTCCAAGCTTACAACAGGCACCAGATTCAATCTACGTAGGTCAGAAACAGTCACTTGTATGATACATCCACGTGAACACAACTGAAAGATAAACAATCCTTCACGCTACAGCAAAGATCGAGCAAGTGCCTCCAACTTGACAAGAAAAATTGAGAAGGTTTTAAAAACTTATGGCATTGACAGGAACTTCGAGCAAAAAGGGTTGTTTATGGAAAAATACCTACTTGTACTAACAACAGCCAATTATAATTTTGGCTGTAGCTAGAAATAATTATTACTGTAGCATACTCACCAACAGCCGTAAGGTTGATGTTGCAGATATCAGTTGTGGAACGATCATTAGTTTCAGTTACTAGAACATCCATGCAGCTCTTTGTACTAGAACTTGCCGTGCCCAAACCAATCTTGTCAAGAAAGCCACTAAATTTGCTCTTTCTTTGCCTTGGAATTGCTGTGATTTTCTGTTTCAAAAGAGCAAATTATAAACATAAAACAAGTTTCGCATTTGCTGAAACATTGATGTAAACTTCTCATGGAATTTGCAGTGGTTCTTGCATTACTTTGATTAAAGTGAAGGTATAACCATGATCCATCGTAGAAGATAATGTATGGCACAACTGAATGCTTTCCTACATTGGGGGATAGCACCATCCTAAGCAATATGATCTAACGAGGCATTATTTCAAGTATAATTCACTGTCATCAACTAGCATACACACCGGATGATTAGCACAGAGCTATCAACTGTACAAAATTATGAAATTTTCTGCATACTAAGAAGGATTTTTTAAAATTAAATAAAATTCACTAGAGCAAGGAGCAATTTTTTTTTTTCTAATTTTCTTTATTCTTTTACATTGAAAATGAAAGTATAACTGCAGAAAATATGTACACAACAAGAATCACCTTGGAAAATTTGGCAACTTGACTGGGAAGCCCTACCTCCTGCAAGAGAACGTGAAAGAAAGATTAGAGATATGACAAAACTTTCTTTCAATTGCCAGCAGCTAGTGGCAAAGAAGCACCATGATCGTGCATAATGTCCCAACATCAACTCACCAGGGCTGCGTCAGTTATAGCTTTAGGGAATATGCAAGCAGCCGAGTTTTATCTTCTACTTGCTCACAAAAACTTAAGACATTTTTTTTTTCAAAAACCATGCAAATCAAACAATAACACAAAATAAAAGGGATACAAAAACTTGAAGCGGTTCGGCAAATCTTCTTCTATATAAACTTTGCTAGCAAATATTGGAGATTATATCCACTAATCCAGCACACACAAATATCTCACTATACAAAACTCGGTTACACCCAAGAAAATTCTCACAAAAAATATGCCATTCTTATTGATTTCTTCACAGCCTACACAAAAACAACACCGCTAGGACTACATAAATAATCTCGTGACTTCCTCATTTTCAGCATATATATATATATATATATATATACACACACACACACACACACACATACATACATACATAGAGAGAGAGAGAAGGGGTAGGTTGCTACAAATCAATAATAACTAGAAAAAGTTTTACTTTCCAAATTAGAACAATTGTTTATTTCCTCTTTCTACAAAGATTCCATTGTTCAGTTTAAGCCATATTTTAACAAATCGACACCTTCGCTTGTATCTTGCAAGTTTCTTCACGTGAAAATCTTCTCTAGTACCATTAACCATCAAAGCAAAACTAACTCTCTTCTTGGATGCAATTGAACATAAGCACCTATAACCACGAGAATCAAGTTGTTTAATTGGAATTTAACTCTTTTAAGTTTTGGTACGTGCAAGCATCTTCATTGTACCATCATGCATCTTAATTTTAACACTGCCAATCCCAGTAACTTCACTTTCATTACCATCTACTAGTGCTACAGAATCTCCATCATATTCTTTAATTATAGATATCAAACCATTCTTTATTCGAACAAATATGAACGATGCATGCAGAATCTAAAATTCATGAATTTTTCAAAACTTCCGCACCTTTATGAACCATGACAACATCATCATCGATCATTGCTCTCATCTTTCATGGCAATCGCAGCATCTCTTACTTCTTGTGACCTAGCTTCAATTCTCATAGGTCGGCTTTCATCTTCTCACCGTGATACTGAATATATTCATGACAATAAAGGAATTCCTACGATCTATTATTGATCTTGACCTCAATCTAAGTTTCCTCTATTAAAATTGTTCCTTCGAGATGTATCTCTACTATGATCAGAATGTGCTACAAGAGCACCACCTTCATTGTCACCACCACCATTAGTATGCTTGTCAGTTTTTTGTTTGAACGACAAAGCTACATTAACTTCCTCGACTGAAAAGATATCTCAACCAAATAAAAAAAGCGTCTCTAAGATACTTGTTTGAATCTGGCGGGGAACACAACAATACAAGGACTTCATCTTCCCTTTCAACCGTAACATCAATTGACCTCAAATCCACAACAATTGAATTAAATTCATCAAGATGAGTCTTAATTGATGCACCTTCTTCCATTCATAACATAAACAAACAGTGTTTCAAATACAGATTATTTGTAAGGGATTTCATCATGCATAAAGACTCCAACTTAAGCCATAAACTAGCAGCAATCTTTTCACCAAGCATCAGATAAACAAATATGGATAGATGGCTAGGCTCTTTCGTCCATATCTATCCTTTGGTCATCCATCATCTTTGTAGGCATTTTCTCCATACCTAGCAATGACTTTTGCAACCTTTGTTGTGTCACACGCATCTACATTTGTCATAATTCAAAAGTTTTCCTTCCTTAATTAGGACACTTGTTTTTTTTCCATTTTCAACAAGAATCTCATCATTCAATTTGAACTGTATTTTTACTAAAAGAAAGAGCAATTTGCATCCAAATGTCTATCTTACATTTAATTATTTTTGGTTCCTTTTGGCCTCAAAGATGTGTCAATGCTCTTAATGCATTGACAAGAATCGCATCATTCAATTTGAACTGTATTTTTACTAAAAGAAAGAGCAATTTGCATCCAAATGTCTATCTTGCATTTAATTATTTTTGGTTCCTTTTGGCCTCAAAGACGTGTCAATGCTCTTAATGCATTGGCAAGAATCTCATCATTCAATTTGAACTGTATTTTTACTAAAAGAAAGAGCAATTTGCATCCAAATGTCTATCTTGCATTTAATTATTTTTGGTTCCTTTTGGCCTTAAAGATGTGTCAATGCTCTTAATGCAATTTCTTTCAAATTACATATCATCTCACCCTAGCAAATAGAGACCAGCATCTTTCAATCTATTCAAACAGTAAGGCCATAAGTTAACGGAATTCATTTATATTAAAATATTAAAATTCATAATTCCACAAGAAATTTGTTGACCTCCCACCTTTCGTCCATGATCACAAGCATCACCACTGTTTACAAGCACCCTGGCTGCCCATCTGTCGAGACAAGGAAAAAAAGGGCTTCTAAAATAGTTTAAATTGCGTTGATAGCTTCTAATATATGATGTCAAAGACTTGAAACAATCTTAGAAATGTGAAAAAGCAAACTGCTAATATCTTGAATCGTCTTTAGGCCCACTGTATCGAAAACCAGGTGCTTCGGTTCAGCTTGAAAAACATGTCTTTGGGATGCTATCTGAACAGAGTACAGCAACTTGACCAGTTGCTCAGGCCACTTGACGAAAAAATATACAACAATTATGATGCCTTTAGTTGATTCCTCTAATAATAATATTGTTAAGACACTACAGGGGACATGCATGTTTCAAAGTTGACCGGCCCAATATAGCTCAAAAGGTTGTTATGATTGCCTTTATGGAACTGAGATGGAAAAACCAAAATCAAGATTCATCTGCTCTGGGCCTTGCTACTTTTTTACAAGCACAAAAAGATTCCTTGTCCACAATCACTTACAGTATATTATTAAGAACAAGAAGGGATGGGATGCTAAACTTACGCACAAGATGTTGGGGGGTTCCACACTGTTCCTGCAATCACCACAAGCTGCAGAAAGGGGGGAAACCAAAAGAAAAGAAAATTAAAACTTTCTTTCATTTCTGCCGGTGCTCAATGAATCAACCAAGTGCCTACAACTTTTCCCTTCTAGCTCATTGAGTCATGCCCTAGAAGAAATGTATGACCATAAAACCGAATCAGTAAGTTTCTTAAGCAAACAATTGTGAAGATCATAGAACCTCATCAAAAACCCCAGCTGGACTGTCTTCATAGCTAGCAAGAAAAAAACCTCCAAGAGTGTATCTGCAGTGCAGAAATGTGAATTAACAGTGAAAATTGGAAATCTTGAAACCCAACACTTTCCCTTTAAAGTTCAAACAACATTTACAACAAACAAACATTACCCAAATGCTTCAACTAATCTGAACTCTTTCGGAATGAATGCTCGAGCAGTTTCGGATTTAACAAGATGAAGCTGGTATAAGGCACTGAAATGGGAATCAGACCTTTCATTAAACAATATTTATAAATGGGAATGATGTAAATCATACCAGTCACAGAAATATACCAAAAAAAAAAACTAAATTAAGACTTGCTGGATACGTGCCTGCCTTTAAATATCCAAGGAGGCTTGCCATAGCCTGAGGAACATTTTGTTTCTGCAACTTCCATGATTCAGATAGGCTCAAAACAAACAGCCAAGATTTGGAGATGCCAATAGTCTAATTGAACTGCATGAAAAATACGGGTAATGAAATTTAACGAAGTTGTATTGTTTAATTTTATTGAAATGAAATTCTAAAAACCGTAAAAAATCTGAATTGGAATTGGACTACATTTCCCTGAGTATCATAGCATACAATGATTGAAGACAAGTCATTAGAAACATGGAAGACACAGACATGCAAACTGTCGAAATGTTAAACAGAAAATACACTTGTTTCCTTAGTCTACTTTGCTTTTTGGACAAAACAGGTCTCAGTGAGCATACTAAAGCAGCTAAATCTTTCCACCACCTTTAAATGGCATTTGTTTTTTTATATTCATTTTTTATCAACCTCCATATTACATGAAAATTCACGGAACTATTCGAATTTGAGAGATACCTGATGTTTCATAGCAATTCAGTAAAAGAACATGCATACATGCTAAAAAAGAAAACTGAAATCACCCAAAACAAATAAGCATACTAAATAAATAAAGGGAAGAAAAAAATGAAGAGACGCAGAGTAAGTAAAACCCACCTTCCCTGTACTTGATGAAGTGTCAAGAGTGGAGAAGAGAGACAGAGAGTCTAGCTTAGTGCTTACAGGCAGCTAGCTAGGATTTCAGTGCAAATAGCGTGCGAGAGTGTGAGAAGGACAGGGTATGGGGTAAGCAATCAGCAGTAGGAGCAGAGGTGGATAGGATTTTATCCATTCATTAATAATGAGCTTTAAAGCGCCAACTGAATTTAACAATACCATGCCATCATCTGTCTCTGTTTTAAGTTTTAACTCGACCACTACTTTCTTTTGTTTGTTTCTTTCGTTAAATTTATGGTGTATTCTTCTTCTTCTTTTCTTCATCCAATAACTGTTTCTTCGATTGCTTTCACGGTATAATAATGACGCCACGCAGCCATGTGGGTTCATGTCTTTTATGCATAAAAAGGCTGCTTAAACATCTACCTACAAAACATCTTGCAACTCTGGATATCTTCACGAATTGAGATTAATTGTACCGAAGATATTGGACGTGCGTATATTGTGTTGACAGAATATCTCGACTAAATGAATAATCTATCATGTTTAACTCAACGAAACACTCCTATGATGCCGCATAATCTCGGCAACAGCCTATTAATTTTATTGACATGTGAATTTTGGTGAATGGATCGTTTCCGAAGTGAATGAGCTACTTGGGACTCGATTGCAAAAAAACAAAAAATAGCCTTCCTGTGTTGCAAAAGTTGGTTAATTTTTCTCAGGTGAATTCCTATTGTATCATCCAACCATAAAAAGAGGAGGAAAAAACCTACCTGCAATACATGTGATGATATTAAAGTGGAAAAATATGTTTTTTTTTAATAAATAAATACATAAAATAAAGCCCTTTTGATTATGTATTTGAGAACTCTATATCTAAAGTTTCATTATCGAAAAACATTCAAAAATATATTAATCTTAACTTAAATATGTTGTAGAAGTATAAATAATTTAGTAGAAAGAATAAATAATTGTACCACTTATCGCGTTTTATCCAATATTGAATAAATAACCAATCAAGTTGCCAAAGCAACCATACGGAAGTTTCCTATGAACAGCAGCATCACACGGTGCCATGGACCCCCAAAAAAGCATAATCACACATTAATATAATCCAATCTATCGCAGTCATGCACAGAAAATCCCTAAGATTTGCAGCTTGCTTGTATTTGATACCCTCAAACGTGGCAGCTCACAAAGCCTCACCTTTACACTGTACATTCGTACTTTATAGCCCCACCAAAAAATAATAGCATAGTATAGGTAATTTCGTATCATCATTTGCAAGGGCACCAATCTGTCACTGATGACCTTGTATAAACTATTCTCATACCATGATTGGTTCATAATGCACTTGCGAGGAATGACGGGGCTGCAATAGCAAAACCCATGTGGTAACAGATCTTGTCAAGCAAGTCATGCGTGCACTCGTGTCAACAGTGGAGAGCACACAACTCTGTTCCACTTTCCTACTCTCCATGCATTATACTCTCAGATATTCAGTATCTATAATCCATATTGTTCCAAGGGCACCATATTTAGGAACTGTTACCAGTCAAGATTGATTTATGAGACGAATGAATCTGTTGTGATGCAACGTTGTGTAGGATCACCAGTAGTCATTGCAAGAACAGTCCCCTAACTTGAAGTGATGGAAACTGAAAGAATCTCTAACGATGATTTCACGTCCTGTGATCAACGACACTTGTTTACCAAAATCATGGCGGTCCTTGCAAGCCCTGAGGTTCTTGAAAAGAACAACAGGAGCATTACTTGGTGTAGATATGAGACCAAATGCTATTGCAAATCTCTCACTATGGACTAGAGGCTGTTCTTTCCTCCCAGGCAAACTCTCAAAAGGTCAGTTTCATCTTTTATAACAGAATCATTCAATGCTTCCGGCTTCCAATTTTGAATAGGTATCTTCCGTCTGAGGGTGGTGCTTATCGCCCACTATAAACTGGTGCACTTTACCCTTGACAGTAATCCAGCTGCAGCTAACCTCCTTCCTCAAACTTCTTTGTGTCATCATCTTCCTAACACCAGCTGCTTCTTTCCATTTCCTAAATGAAGCATACAGGTTAAACACAAGAATATATAACCTGAAGTATCCTCTAGTTACAGTTGAAAGAGGTTTTCAGCTGCAAGTTCCCCAATCTCAAGATTCCTATTGGTTCAGCACCCACCCAACAAACATTTCCAACTCTCAAGATTCCAACCCAATTTTAAGAATATGACCATGAATTTGCCTCCCAAAAACTCAACTCCCTAGGCCAGCACACGCTTTTAGAACAATCGAGAACACATGCTCCTCCAATTCAACACCTTGATTGACCATCTTAGCAAACAAAACCAAAGCATCCATTTGCCTCTCAGCTTGAGTGTACCCCACCATTAACCCAGTCCAAGTTAATGCATTCTTTTCACTCATTTTGTTGAAAACAAGCTCAGCTCCCTCTGACCAACCACATTTCACGTGCGCATCACCGCATAACCTACTTCTTATAGCATGAGAATGTATCATCTATTTACCAATCTCCAAATTGAAAGGATTTAGCAAAGACCGTAAAAGCCCATTATAAGTGGACCCATTCGGTTAGCTTTAGCTTTATCAAAAACATCGTTTTCAGCATAAGCTGATATAATGGTATTCCAAGAAACCAGATTCCTTTCACTCATTTCATCAAACACCTTTTGTGCGTCAACTAAGCTTCCACACTCAGAAACATTGACAGCGCTGGATTCTCGGCTAACCCAAATGGGACTTTCACTGTTCTTTGTATTACTTCATGAATCAATCTCCCATCCAATAAAGATTTAAACTTTCCACACGCTTCCAACAAGCATCGATAAGAACGAGGGCTGACAGAATTACCAGCCTCCTCCATTTGTTTGAGAAATTCACGAGCTTCCTTGATCTTTCCCTCTTTAGATAGAGAAATCAAATGGACACTCTCAATTTGGGCTTTGTTATTATTTTCATGGGTTTTAAGTGAAGGAGGAATTGATTTTAGAGACATGAAGGCATTTGAGTAAATTTTGCTGCAGCTTTTATTTTTAGTGGAATCTTGTCATGAGCTATGATTAGTGGCTAAGGATTGAGAAATGGCGCTGCGAAACAGTAGTGGACAATCATTGAATACAGGAATGTTCAGAAACTTTGATTTTTTGGACAATAAAAATATGTGAAGAACTCTTGTTAAAATAAGTTGTTATCGCTATACAGGAGCTGAAGAAAAGTGTTGACGAAAAAAGGACAAAACAGCCGTAGCTTGTGTAATAACAATGCGATGAACGACAAGTTGCTCGTACGGGGATTTTTCTTTTTCTTTTTTCTTAATGGCCGTTTAATTTCATACCAGTTTCTATTTTTTATTGTTTTTTTTTAATATTTTGAACTAGAAATAGAAATATAAAGTTTTTTTAAGAAAGGAATATGCAATCACAATCTGTATCCACTATAACAACTTTTGAAAATCATTCTGCTCTGGCATGAATCAAGAGGGCTAGGCTTGGGTGCCCTAGCCCCAAGGTTACAAATTTCTGCCCCTCCCTGTTCTTGATTATAGCATATTTCGTCCAATTTTTCCCAAAAAATTTATTTAACCCCTAAAAAATAAAAAATCGATTCTTTTGTTTCAGAATACTTTTACTTTTATTGAGATTTTCTCTTGTTAGTTCAAAAAAAGAAGAGGAAGAAGACATTTTTTTTCTTAATAAGTTTAACATATAAAAACTTAGCTCTCCTCTTGATTGACTACCAATTAAGTCCTTTTTTTTCTAGCAAAAAAATGTTTGATCCTTCAAAAAGTAAAAATAACATTTATTTATGTCAGTGCATCAAAAAATAACTTCATATATATATATATATATATATATAAACATATTTTTTCTACTTCCTAGCAAGAAAAGAATTTTTAGGTACAACAACAATCCTATTTGTGTTTCTAGACACTCAATGGAAGAAAAATATAGCTTTGTATATATTTTTTTGCAATACGATGCGTTTGATACTGGTTTCATTACATCAAATAACTTCACAGTTTCATAGCTCAATATAAGTAAAACTATGTCTACTTATTAAAGAATTCATTTGATAGCTTGAAGCAGTCACTAAGGCAATGATATAAAAGGTTTGATATTTTATGCTTGAACATGGTTACTTTAAAAATGACTTTGATAGATGTGTGTATTTGAGAAAGCTCTTAAATGGTTCATTTGTGTATTTGTTGTATATTGATGACATGTTAATTACTTCCAAAAACATGTTTGAGATCAACGATTTGAAGGAACGATTGAGTGGTGAGTTTGAGATAAAGGATTTGAGCGCAACAAAGAAGATTTTAGTTATAAATATACACATCTAACAAAGTATTGAAAAGTTATACTTGTCACAAAAGAAATATCTTGAGAAGATATTTGAGTATTTTGGTATGCAAGACTGCAAGTTAGTGGGTACTCTACTTGCAGCCCATTTCAAGTTATCTTTAGCTTTATCACAAAAAAAATAAAAAGGAGAAGGAGCACATGCCTAGTGTTCCATATGCTAATATAATCAGGATTATTATGTATGCTATGATGTGCACTCATCCAAATATTTTGACATGTTGTTAGTTGTTCGACAAGTTTATAGAAAATCTTTATAAAGTTCACTAGCAAGCCATTAAATGGATACTCTATTATTTTAGAGGCGCTATAGATGTTGATTTGGTATATGAAAAGAGTAGTAGCACTAGAAATGGTGTTGAGGGCTTTGTAAATTCATATTATGCTGGTGATTTGGATAAGAGAAAGTCATTTATAGGTTATGTCTCACTCTTTCAGGGTGTGCCATCAGTTGAAAAGCAAGTTTTCAATCCATTGTTTCCTTGTCTACAATAGAGGTTGGGTATATGGCATTGACAAATGCGATGAAAGAAACTTTATGCCATTAGAAATAGTGTTAAGGGCATTGTAAATTTATATTATGCTGGTGATTTGTATAAGAGAAGGTTACTGACAGGTGATGTTTCACTCTTTCAAGGTATGTCATTAGCTTAAAAGCAATCTTGCAATCCATTGTTGCCTTGTCTACAATATAGGCTAAGCATATATCATTGATATAGGTAATGAAATAAACTTTATGGTTGAGAGGTTTAGTTTGTAGTTTTGATTTGTCATATGAGTTGACTATTTATTATACATTGTGATAACTAGATTGTTATTCATCTTGTCAAAAACATAAAGTATCATAAAAGGACCAAACATATTGATATCATGTATCACCATCTAGATATCATGTCATATGGTATTGTATTAGTGAAAAAGATCGGTACATTTGAGAACTTTATAGATATATTGACACAAGTTTTCTATGCATGTAGATAGTCGATGACCACTTAATTTAGTTAGTTGCTATAAGAATTATAATGTCTTATTGGCTGTTTTGATTATGTTAAAATGCCTTTATTTGGATGTTGCAACTGAGCATGGCCATTGAATCCTGCTCCTCTCAGGAATGCTTCTATTCGATCATGTTCCCCGAATTTATCTGAAATGGAAAGATTCCTTGCCCTGATTAATTGTTTTACACCTCTAATCTCTTTATTACAATTTCTCCTGTGTCCTTGCTTGTCTGTGAAAAAGATTTAAAGATAAAAACGAACCTCCTCTTTCAGAGAGAAGTGCTGCCGCCTATCAGATAAACTATGCTCTGGCTATATCAAATTTATTCCCTGTAAGTTCTGGCAGGGTGCCGACTTAATAATCACCTCTACAACTTTGCTCGTTCTAATCTACAAGCAATTGTCTCTTTTCTTTTTCAATGGCTGAAGCAAGCAAGGCCATCAAACCATCAACAGCGATCTCCACTCATGCACTTTGTTTTTTTACCGTGGAGATCAATTTGAGCACTGGTTAAACAACACCGAGCTTAGATTTGTGGCTTGCCTAATCTTTTTGTGCCACTGAATTACACAAATACAACAGAAGCAGAAAGGAAAGAAAAAAGCCCAGCCATTGTTGGTTGTTGCTTGAAGCAAGGAAGGTGGCCAATAAGAGGTAAGAGAAGGGCAACGATAATTAGTGAAATAATACAAGGTGGTATAGGAAAAATATTTTTTTAAAAAAAAAAAACAGACAGTGATAGGGCATTGCCACCACCACAATCCAAAAACTGACGGGTACAGACAGACGAGAGCTTGTATCTAGCAATTCTTTTTCCGGGCATATATAACAGAGGAAGGGGTGGACAGCGTGCCCTGGTCTGCCCCTAGTATACATACATATCCAAGCATTCTAAGCGGATAGAAACAACTGGTGCCGTTTTTCCACACCTCCCCCAAAAGTGACAATAAAAAAATGAACATTACATAGGCAGCGTTATCTATCTACCAAACAGACCATGCTGCATAAGATGAAAAGCCTAGAAGAGGGGCATCGCAACTGCCTCAAAACTGACATCTTGGCCATGATGCAACCACTTCGCTTGTATCACCTTTCCGGCCTCATTACCTGAAAAAACATTAGGGAATAAAAAGATTTCCTAGCCTGCTTGCTCTTTCCAGAAAGGAAAAAATGAGGATGCCGCTGAAGTTGGAAAAGGTGTGGGAAAATCATTTGACCACAAAATGCAAAACGAAATTAGAAGTTTAAATCTAAAAGAAAATAGTAATACTTTTGAGTTTAAGGTGGTTCAACAAGATCTTGGTCGTTGATTAGCCATTAAAAATGTACATGCCATTCCCTGCACCAAATTTTCAGATGTTTCTCAAATTATGGTTTGGGTATCCAAGTAGATGCATCTCTAACCTTGCTGCCAGTCATGTAGCACAAGCCTTGACACTCCGAGGGACTCACAGCTGGAAGATGCTTCGAAATTCGATTTTCCAAATCAACCATTTGGTCTGTACTTCGTGAATTTCCCTCGGCTTCACGATTCAGGGAACGTGGCTCCATCCTGTTTATCTCCTCTTTAGTATAGATAAAGATCCTGCGGGCCATGCTACAGAATTCCCTACATCATACAAAAAACGGCGACTTGGTTCAAGTTGCGAAAGTCTGGCAGGCTACATAGCATGATCATAAGATTAACACCGTGAAGAAGTGATTTGCTGATCAATTCATGTTCAAACAGAAAAATAGGACCCAGGTTTGAGTTCTTACTGCCAGGGATCATCTCCTACAAGCATCATATCATCCTCATCATCAGTAAAAACAATCAGCCAATCTTTGTTAGGAGCAACTAATTCACCATTGAATTCAAAAATCTGATCCAGTTCTGCTGTCAATTCATTGTAGCCGTTAAACTTTGCCAGGTCCAGAGACCTCCCTACAGCAGTCCCCTGCTTGTGAACCTAAACCAATAAAGGCCACACATACAGATTGCAGTTTCTTATCCAAAGTAAAGAAGAAAATATTCTCAATAAAAGGAGTTTTACTCGATCACTGCATTAAAATAGGTAACAACCTTTACACATCTTCTTGCTGAACCACCCTCAGGCTTGCCCTGGACATCTTTTGAATATAAAGAAGAGGCTTGAAAAATGTTCTCTTGTTCCTCACATCTAGCATGCTTTGGATGCTTTAATTGCTCCAAATATCTATCAGAACCCAACAATTGTAGATGATCTGATGCAACATTGATTTGATGTTGTGGTTTATCCGCAGAGTGCCTGTGAATAGTGGCCGGTTCCAGTGCCTTAGAATTCCCAAAAAGGGAGACACCAAAAAGTTTGTAATTATCATCTTTAGCTGTTCTCTCATTACATTGTTGAAAAGGAAGATGCTGTGGTTTAGATCTCGATGGATGAGGAGAACTGTCCGCATATGGAAAAGGCAAGAACCGGCTTCCATGCTGTTGTTGTGTATCTTTATCTTTTGCCACCTGAACTTCCATGCCAGATGCCAACATGTTAAATGGGTGGCCTGTGTACATCATGGGAGCTGAATGCCAGTTGAACATGCTTTTTTCATCTGAAGTAAGCTTACTGGGTTGGTCAACATCATCAGAGAACAGCCCAAAGAAAGGGCGACTGGATTCATAAGATTTAAGCAGGGTTCCAGTTCCTGTTGTTGGGTTCATGAGTTTTGCACCATGCATTAATTAAGGAATCCTGTCATCTGGTTCAAATCTCCTATTATCAAAAGTGCTCTGGTCCTTACCTTGAGATAGAACCCATGGAGGATTGTGATTATTGTCCGAGTAATTCTTCCCAGTAGGTGTGTTTCTCAAGGTCAAGATTTCTTGATGTTGCATGTGTCTTGAAGGACCGTTATCTAGTTGACATTAGTATAACCAGAGATATTCATAACCAGAAAATGACAAATGAAGTGTACAGACTTGTAGATTGCTAGTTATACCTTTCTTGGTAAGAGCAGAGGAGTCTGCAGATGATGTCACCGTGTTTGGACGGTGCCTTTTCAATCGGCAC
>Ga0307518_10001828_pt1 | contig 15723 bp, 18 predicted proteins | sample 25_EM_MG_FD_203889 | JGI IMG/M metagenome (GOLD analysis project Ga0307518, IMG submission 203889) | Populus trichocarpa ectomycorrhiza microbial communities from riparian zone in the Pacific Northwest, United States - 25_EM | ecosystem: Host-associated > Plants > Roots > Unclassified | place...
TGCTTCGTTGGTCAAATTTCTCTGGCACAATATGCTATTGCCACATACCCTTTTTTTCCATAAGCTCCCTTGCACAAACCACACACACTGCACGCTTTAATGCTTCGTTTCCTGTAGCTTGAAGAAATGCTGTGACCCGTTTCTGCACATCTTCTTCTGAAGGCAATGCCATAAACTGGTTGACATCACGCTCTATTGGTACCTTTCTTCAAACCGCACGCAAATTGGCCATTCGAATGGTGGTTGCCTTCCGTTTCCGTGTAGCACTCTTTTCTTCTTTGGCCTCAGCTGCTCTGCGTACGTGCTCCAAATTCTCCAGTGATAGTTGCCTGATGGCCACCGCCAGTTCATTCCAGTTGCGCAAATTTCCCTGAAATGTTCCGTGCAGCAGCGTGTTGTACACTTCTTGACGCGTAAGTCGTCCCCATGGCTCAGACATACTGATGGTCACTATTCTCATTGCCTGCCGCTTTGAATGGCTACCACCACCGGCTCCTGTCTTTCTTGCCTCTGCCACCTCCTATTGCCTTCACCTTTTATATGTCTCCGCCATCAATTTGCATTCAATCCCCATCTTTTTCTCGCAATGTCTGCTCTCCCTGCGGTCCACGGCAGAAACTCTTCACCAGAAGAAGATGTAAATCAACCTCCTTCTCCAAAAATCTCCCATCTTCCATCACCTACTCTTAATTCTACGGTCTCCGTCCATTCTTCCTCACGTACCGACTGTGCGTCTACTCAAAACTCCCCTATCCATCCATCCTCTGCGACAGAAACCAAGAACGACTACAATTATGTCAACCACCTTATAGATGACCTAAAGAGAAGTCGTGTGGCTTTTTACGCAGCTACTCCCAACTTGGTCTCCCACGCTGATTTCTTTCTTTGTGGGAGCGGTGGTGATGTTGCTGTTGTAAAAAAGGAAAGACAAGACATCACTGAACTCTTACTCAGCGGTATCTTCAAGATCGACTGCCAGCTCTTTTTCATGAACGCTGATGGTGGCTTTTCAATGTCGAACTTGTTCAACCGAGATTTCGTCGACACGAAGCTCACGTGCCATCTCATCCCGGTGCAAAATGACGCCACCTTCTCCACCGCTCAGAATGACTTTGACGCGATAATTGCTAACGTAAAAGCATTGGAACGTCTCATTCCGCTTAAGAAAGGAGAAAGTTTGAATTCTTGTATAAAAGAATCTGCCGGGAAACCATGTATACGAATTTCTCATTCTCTTTTCGTTGTAAGTATACCATTGCACCTCTTGTTTAAACTCACCCTGATTTTCATTGTTCTGTAGAAAAAGATGGATAATGCCGATCCCGAAACTGCTGCTGAAGATGGCTAGTTATTTCCCGTTCCGTTTCTCATCACTTTCCTAACCTTTCTTCCTTAGAAAAAATCACTGTGGAATGGCCTGTCCATGAACGTTCGAAAGCGGCTTTGGCACGCGCTGCCATAATGCACAACATATCCCCTCTGCCTGCGTACAACGAAGACCATAGCCTCATTGCTCCAAACGACTACCAGCGCAAATTATGTGGGGCTATTGTTCAGGTGCACTTCGCTCTTATACACTATTTCATCAAACAAAGCAAGAAATCTGTTTTCACCGCTGTTACACGCGAAATCCTCGTCCTTCGTGCCCCTGTACCTGCACCGCTCAATCCTCTCAAGAGAGCTCGCTTAACTGACGGACCTGCCATTGGCAGCAGCACTGACTGGAAAAAATTGCGCGGGGTGAGCACGTTCTCTTCAATTCACATCAATTGCCCCAACCATTCTTTCTTTAGCTTTGAACACTCACCTTTTCATCGATTATCACCCGACTCCATGTTTTTTTCCTGCCTGAAAGACACTTCGCACCTGTACTTTTTCCCAACCTAGAAGCCTCCTGTTTGATAGATGTCGCATTTCTCCTGTCTCGAGCCCTTGTCTACTGAGCCTTCTTAGATGCCTCCTATTTGATAGATATTGCTCGTCTCCTGTCTTGTCTGTCCCTGTCTCCTACCTTGTCTGTCCCTGTCTCCTACCTTGTCTGCTCTTATCTACTGTATCCCCTGTCTAGACATTGAATCCATTTTCTTCCCCAACATGAAACTGCTCTTTGTTCCGTTCACTGTCTCCATGGCCAACACTGTAACCACCACTTTCCATTCAGTAGATGCCATTGTTATCCGTGATGACACCCAATCAGGTTCCCAGCATATTTTTCTACAACGTGACCCTTTCGGTCTTTTTACGCTTCAATACATCCTATCCACTTTCGAACATCCTGATCGTGTCGAATCCACTGTTGTGCAATCAACTGATCTTCAATTCCTTATTTTCTTCGACCGCGAATTACAAGAAACTAGACGGGAGCAAGGTATCTATGTATTCATTGGTCTCGACGAAAACAACCAGCTCTTTGACTTGCATCCCGAACATCACCTTATGCAAGTCGCTCTAGCTATGGAATCATATGTTCTTTTTTCGTTGTAAAATTTCCCCTCTGACTTTGACGAAAAGGATTGACCAACTTTTCCCTTTGTCCAATTAAATTTTGTCATTCGAAACTGTGCAACTCCTTTTTTCTACACTGCCCCCTCCCCCCTGTTTGCAGGCCCTTCTTTCCTTCCAACCTTTTCCCGATCACTCTCTCGGTATTTGTTCCTTATAATGTGTCATCGTACGGAACTCTACTCTCAATCCTATGTCTGACCTCACGCGGCTCTTACCAGTTGAACTGTGGTATCATATCCTCGGATACCTCCACCTCGGCCAAATCATTCACTTCTCTACTACATGCAAGTTTCATTCCAAACTCGTCCGTCGTTACATCCTCTATCGACGGCGCCATCTCGCTGCCCGTTTTTTCCATGATGCGGACAGGAGATGCGACGGACTGAACAATTTCTCGAATGGCATGCAAACTGGTGGGCGGTGAGGGCGAAAATGCACGCTGACGTTGATCTTTCTCTTTCTGAAGGCCTGATCGCATATGCAATCCGTCAAGCATCCTTCCACCACTCGCTCAAGGCTCGTTTTCATTCTATGTGGTCGACAACATTGCCTTTGGCGGATTATCATGGTCCTCCTACACCCTCCACATCGCCTCTGACTGAGGAAGAGGACTCTTGCATGGCCGTTGATACCTCTGCACCCTAGTCTGCTCGTATATGTATTGTACTGTTTTAGTAGAATCTACGAAGGTTTGGATAATGTGGACTACTAACGGGAACAAACATTTAAGTAAGATGCTTAGATCGGATCGGGGGGTGGCGCATTTGGCAACGGAAATAATTACGTGTGCACGCCATTCACGTTTGCGTCGGGGGATACGGCAGTGTGTCGGTGGGCGGGCTATTGATGGTGCATTACCATCAACGGGAACAATTACATGCGCACACTGTTCACGTGCCCGTCAGTCTGGATGTGGATGAATGCTAATGGTGCTAATGCATCACTTGTGCATCAATGATGCATCACATAGCATACCAGTATTAGTTGATCTTGCATCACAGGTGCCCTGTAGTTGTCCAGTATGATGCATCAGGGGGACACGAAATGGTGTGCTCAGATAGTACTGCACATACTCCAGGATTGGACACAAATACACCAGATATGTTCCGAGACGTATGACCCGATCGACACGACTTTGGGATCAGTGTAAGCAGTGGGGGTAGTCTTGCCGTAAGTGATGGCCAGAAACACAGATGCCACATATCTGCGTCAATGTCAATTGTCAAGCCCTAAGGTGTATAAAGCAGCAGGAAACTCGCCATTTCGCATGCTTCTGGTGGTTCACTGGATCGTCCAGTATATCTTCTTCGCATGCCTGGTTTGCGAACTCTCGTATGTTGTAGCTACCTTGGGCTGAAGATACGCATGAAGCACCCTACACAAAGCATGAGAAAGCATGAGGATTGAAGTCGCATTGATCCATACCTGCGAAAATGGCAGAGCCTATCCCTATTCCCTACGAGCGAGATTCACATATTTCTGGGGAGAATTCCACTCCCTGAACAGACCGTGGCCGATCGGTGAGAGAAGTAACCCTTGCTTCTCCGTGGTGTTTATGGCTGCGCTGTAGCCACCGATAACAATGAGTAATTAAGATCCTTGCTGTAACGAGAATACAGGGTCGTATGCTTCTGTTAACTTCGCAAACCAGACAAGAGACCTGGCAGTCGTAGTTGAGAAGTTCAGGAAATCAAACGATAATGTATAAATTCACCGAGACTTGGGGCTTGGGAATACAAACACTGCACTTGCATGTGGGCCCCAGTGGGGTAGCAGAAGAGTCCTTGTTCCGTTTGATACATCTGCTTGACCATACACCAGCTAACCGAGAATGTTCCAGAAGAACCTTGACCGCAGGGGCATGTCATGAAGGTCTCTTCCAGGGATGCACGAAGTGCTTGACTCTCAGATCAGGGGCAACATGACATTGTTTGGCCGTGGTTACGGGTCTTTATTGAATTTCAAATTGCTGTCTACGTCATCAGGGTCGTTGTTGCCACGGTGTTCCAGTGCTATTTGGCGTCTGCATTCCAGTGCTTGATGCTGAACTCTCCTCAAGGAGCAGCTGGGTGCAACCAATGGATCAACTGTACAGTGTGTTGGGGAAGGCAACGAGCATCAGCAAAAGAGGCAAAATCTAGCAAGGTAGAAATGAAATGAAATAAAAATACGACCGACTACGCTGTACAAAAGGTAGAGATGAAATGAACTGAGATTACGGCCGACTACGCTACAACAAAGCTCAGGTCAACGTAGAGCTCAAACAGTTTCGACGCCTATCACGTGATGTGACTGAGTGTGACAGTTGGCAGTTGGCAGTTGCTGTGTTGGTAACTTAAACTAGGCGGTTGCGGGTCCCAGATCTGGTGAGATCAGCGCGACAAATCAACTTCTAAATATGGTATCAAAAAAAGCGCCGTTAAAGACGGCAGGCACCTTGTTTACCCATCACGCGTTCGAAAATTGTGATGAAGCGTATTAAGCTACCGTGGATAGTGGAAAATCAGGATGTAAGAGAGTTAGAGAAGGCTCCGTGATCAGTCCAATACAAAAAGTCTGAAGGTAGCATGTCCAGTACTAGTCTAATACAAAAAGGATGTAAGTTTGTTTTCAATATTCAAAGTCAGAAGGTTCGGGGGAAGGAAGTAAGAGAATTTGAGAAGGGTCTGCGAATAGTGCAAAAAAAAAAGTCATTGAAGGTAGTTTGTCGGCAGGAGGTCTGGAAGTGGAGAGTATCGTTAATCATTGTGGGGAAGCTGGTAGGAGAGACGAGTTGTTATGGGGTGAGCAGAGGAGAAGGGAGGGAGAGGGCAACGATACTAACCGGATTATAACAAGTTCGAACGTAGGGCCAAACCAAGCGGTTTTGTTTGGAGCAACCACAACCGCCGAGTTTCCAGATGATGTGTCTTTCTCCAGCAGGGAAAGGGGGGGTTGCGATAAGAGGAGCAGTGGAGAGGAAGTTGGGTAATGCGAAACGTAATGTCCAGGAGTCCAAAGCGTGGCGAATTGAAGTTTTGCAAGGGGAATGGAAATGGTGTAGGGAGCTACATTGGCATGCAGTAAAACCGTGGTCGTTGTATTTGGACAGGAACAATAAAACATCACGTTTGAAGGAGCATCTGTATGCAAGGAAAGGATTGATAAGACATAGTGAGCGTAGTGTGAGCCGTGGGTACATGACGTAGATGGAGGAGGCAGTAATGAAGTTCATGAGGCAAGTTAGGGGGGCATGAGCGAGGGAGGAAACAGCATATGCAGAAAGGGTCGTGAACAATTTGATGGTGCAATATTCAAAGGAGTAGATACATAGATTGGAAATGTGGGAGCGCATGGAAGAGGGGATTGGCGCGTGAATGATTTGGTGTTCGTTGGAACCAGAGTCCAACAAGAAAGCATGGAATGCAGGGGAATGTTGACATGAGACAAAGATGTCAAGGGAAGTGGGTTCCCATGTTAGAGAGGATTCAGGGAAGAGCAAAGATAAGACGAGAGAGCCACCAATGATAGCACCTGTTTGATGCAGTGCTGTCAGAAAAGATGGTAGCGAGAGGTTTCGAAGCGCGAAGGATTGCAGGAGACGATGGTAAAGGTATGAATCTCGAGATTCACGGAATTTGCGGCAACATGCACCGAAAGCAAACAGGTCAGTGATGTCAAGATGATGAAGGATGTGTTCTATAATTTCTTGTGAAAGAGAGCAGGGTGAATGATACATAGATCGACGTAGTGTTAGAAAAGTCAAAGGGAGATAGGGAAGGGAGGTAAGAAATTCTTAAGTAGGAGAGAGTTCATGCCATGGGGTGTTGGGGAGAAACCCCAAAGTTAAAGGAAGGTAGCAGATGAAAGGTAGGGGTCCAAGAAAGGGAAAAGTTCAGAGGGGAGAGTTAGATTGGGGAAGATTGGAAGGAAGAAGAAATGAGAGTTCAGTAGACACCGTCATGGCTAAAGAGTGAAGTTAGTAGGCGAAGGGAAAAAGGAATCATGCTTACTACGAGTCTAGGTGGATCTGGACAGAAGATTTAGTGAAATTGGAAAAGGAATCGGTCGTGCAAAGCTCGCCCCCGAGACACCAACGAGCGTTTACGATGCCCAGACGAGTATAAGTGTCCATTCGAGTGTGAGGAGCGAAAGGAGCCAATTTGGTAACAACCCACATGGAAGAGCTGTCGTTGAGTTTGTGTATGAGGTGTTTGAAACAAGGAAGATGACGGTGTACATGGTAGCAGGTGAGGTAAGTAAAGCCCCGACAATGGTATTTTAGAAGGGCATCAATGGAGGCACGGTTGAGGATGGTGTTGTGGGCAAAAAAGGGGTGAATGAGAGAGAGTCCACGTAGAGTCAGGTGGGGATATGAGCAGCAGAGTGAGTCGTGCGTCAAAAAGTTCATGAGAAGAGTGCTGTGGAAACGGTAGATGGGGAAGATTGCACTGGAAGACGTGGATACGATGACTTCAATACTTTGTCGCGAACGCATTAGGGTGATGACAGAGTGGAAACCGGGTCTTGAATAATGTTTGATACGTGCAAATGAAGTTCGAACTTCGTGGTAACCCTCGATTGCGAGTGCAGCAAGCAGCAATTGCAAGTTGCTTTCGGAGACATATATATCAAGGTCATTAGGGGACCACGAGGTGGCAAGAAGAGGTCGTAAGAGGTACAGTGCGCTGGAACCGGATATAACAGCTTGGCAGGCATAGAGTAGTCTAAACTTCAAAAGTCCAACCTCTTCTGTCCACCGGTTTGCACGGGCCCTTGCTTTGCACCACTCGATACGCATTGCATCAAGTGACCCATTCCGGTCATCGTCGTCCCGGGAAGCACCATGAACTTTCCAGATCCACGAAAAGGTACAGCTACCCTCTGTGTCACCATCCAGCATGTCCGTCATTGAACGAATATCCCCTGCTCTGAGGATACGGAGAGATGTCTGCCACCCAGATTTATTCAGAAAGGGGGAAAGAGACGTGAGCGCAGCATGTGCCGTATGGTAGCGTTGGGTTGCGGTGGAAATCTTGGCTTCGACGCCCTTCAGTGTAGCACGAGCACGGGTATTCGAACCCTGACCAGTGAGGTGTCGGTCTTTGAACTTCAGTAAGTAGGATCGATAACGCAGCGTCTGCCGGAGGGAATGCAACGCATCGTGAGCTTGGGAATAACGAAGTTTCCATTCATGTTCCATTAACATCTTGTCACAGGCACCAGATGTGGCCACAACTGCGGATGGTAGGCAAAGAGAATAGTCTTCGGGTCGGTCCGTTTCTGGCACGTTCGTGACGTTGAGGCGTTCACGAACAACGCTGACAACCGGCATGTACAGTTGTTGAATTGCTGTCCACGAATCTATACGGCGCTGTAGCGACACACTTTTCTGAAATAATGTCCCTTCCTGACAATCTGTGGCATGGTTCCCTAACAAGGCCCTATCCAAACGTAGACGGCGCCTGCCAATAGTATGAGATAGTTACATTATGAACAGATCAGAGGTACTTACTGTTGCTCCTCTAGGTCAAGCCCACTTGCAATCAACACACTTGGGGAAACCTCATTGTGTAAGACCACCTGAACCCCGTCTCTAAGGGCTTGTGCATCATCCTTCGCAAGCTGGAGGCGGATGGTGGCCTGTGTGAGGGCTGGGGGATGTATAAGTGCTAAGTCCCGCGTGATGCATGATACAACGCGTACTTTCGACCTTCGGGTCAAAAGGATTTGTCTTCGAAGGATCTGCTTCCCAGGCGTGCACTTCCTCCTTCCATTCTGCAAAAGCCTTTGGCTCATCGTGCACTAAGGCATGTTCCAACTCCTGAAGCGCAGCCCGGTGCTCTGCACTTGCATGTATAGCATCTTTCAGCTTACGCAACAATATGGAACCTAACAAGAGCACTTGAGGACAGAGTAAAAAGGTGGGTTATAACTTACCTAAACCAGTAACCTTTTTCCAATTCCAGTCGCCAAAATAATCATCTAGTGTGTCACGTCGAGAGCCTGGCCCCATTTCTTTCGTGCTTGAGGCTGCCGGATTGATACTAGACCAGCCCCGCTCGGGAGCTTCACCATCAGTGCGACCAACGCCAGGTAAAAAGTTGAACGAATAAAGGATATGACACTTGGAAATGTGGGCAGGAAGATGAAACTTAGGAACAAAAAAACGGACGTGCATGTCAGTGTGCTGCATCTGCAGAGAGGAGGGCAGCGCCGACATTCGCGCCCAGAGATTCTTGTGCCATTGACATGCAATGTCATACGACACATTAAGGGCCTTGTAAGTTGAATGTTGCATGGCGGAGAAGAAAGCATAGTCCATGTTGGCATATCTGTATTTACTTAAATTAGACGCATCCAAGTAGGAGATGACCGTACAATTACCTTTCACCCTTCTGTAAGTCAACGACTCCGTTTGGAAGCTTGAAATTGTGCCGTGCACAAACAACTGACCCAACTCCTGTAGTGGCAAGTCCACAATTGGATTTGGAGTCGGCCATGTTGATGGCATTGTGGCTAGAGCATGTACTTTTCTGGACAGCGTTAGTGTAGTAGTAGGAGGTTGGAGCGTGGAATACGTACCTCCTGAATGTCGTGCTGGCGCTCATTAAGGAATGCTCTGTATTCAGCATCCTCAACAAAGTAAGCCCAGCCATGACTGAGGCTGGGATCTGTTGCATCGTTGGAAACGTTCTTGCGCTTCAGACGAAAATTAGCATCGATAGCAATAAAACCAGAATATAACCATCTATTGGTGATGTCATCAGAGATTGTTGTCAGAGGTGACCGATAGATGTACCGTTTATCAGGCGGGGCACTCTCCCAGTCATCCGGTAAATTTATCCCTGGGTGGGGACACGCTGGGCAAAGGACTGCACATCCCCCTGTCGCTGTTTGCACGATCCCAGCCGGATCATGGCCACGGCCACTCCGTTTTAGCATTTTGAGGTGGCGCCATTCACGGACGGAGCATATGAATGACTCATAACGGTCCTGCACGTTGACAACTCCATCAGCAACCAATAACATAAAGAGGATAAATAAATAAACTACCTTGATGTTGATGATTCCATTGTTGTCACTGTTACGGGCCAGGGACTGATAGAATTCGTAGGCCGATACCTTAGACTCGAAAGAAAGGAGCTGGAACTCATGGAGGAGACGAAAGGTTGTCGCAGAACGAGGGTGGACAGTGGTTGCTGGAAACCACGAAAATCGTAAAAGTTGCTGGACCGGACTTTTCGCATTCTCGCAGTCACAGTAGTCTAGGGCCACACTATGGATTCCATGGCTGTCCGTGACGGTAAAGTCATCGTTGAATGCACGTTTGGGGTTGCTGCATGTCTGCCTGGGGAGGTGACCTAGTTGGATGCGTAACCCGATGTTTTTAAGTGATGTCCTCTCGAAAAAAGTGCCGTTCCAGCGCTGTGCATGTTCATGAGACTTGGATGAAGTTAATGAGAATAGGAACTCACCTCTAAGCGGTGCAGCAGAGCGGATGCGTGTCTCAGAATGACACACTGTTGGCATAGTAGCTCCACCCCGAAACAGTCTTTACAACGGAACAAATTCGGCGGACTACAGTTGCATACTTGGCATTTGTTGGCTTCGACGAAATCGCCTCGCCCTTCCAGCCGAAGAATCTCTTGCAGATAAATTTCACGATGGTGCGCAAGCCACATAAGTAGAGGGTAGTCCTAAAATCATCAATCAATTACAATGTACTAGTGAAATGTAAGTTACTTACTCCGGCGCCTCTCGCATGTTGAGATGGATTGAGTTGATCCAGGGATACTTCCTCTTGCAGTGAATCAATGAATTCCTGGTCCTCAGGGATGGCGATGTCTTCGTCAAGGATAACGGCGCTTGTTGCAAGTTGTTTCGAGACAAACTTCTTCATGTATGCCGTGCCGGATGTCATAGCAATGAACTTCGAGTGATGATGGGTTGCACCCTTCTTCAAGGTGATATTCTCTCTCGAGTACAACCTCATAGCTGGCTTCGACTTTTTATGTTGTCGTTGTACCACCACCACACGTTTCCCGGTACAGCCATGCCTCTGAGTCGATCCTGTGAACATTTGAGCTTCGTAATGTAGAAAAAGCATGGATCAACGACTCACCAGGCTTTGGAGGGGCGGGCCCTGTTCTCTCCATCTCTCCAATAACCTTCATGTGGGCACAGATACACCCGCATCCACAAGACAGAGTGCATGACACCGCACGCATAGTAGCACAAGGAATATCAAGTCCCAGATTGGGATGAGCTGTGCATAAGCGTAACAAGTGCCGCTCCAGCCCTGCGGTCACTTTGGTCTTGTTTGTTTACTGATCTTCCCTAATAGCCAAACTTCCATTCAAACTGGCAAAGCCCCTTCCTTTCGCCGTTCTGAGAAACATTGTGGAACGTTACTGTTCTCAACAGAGTACTGCAATTCCCAAATTTATCACACAAGTTACGCAGTCCCATCATGATTGGTAAGTCCTTTGTTGATTTTCAGCTGGCCATCGAGTGAGTGACTTCGTCTCTTCTCACTAACTCTCTCGGAAGTCTCCCTAATGGAGCTGTCCAGCTCACCAACCCAGATAAAGAACCAGGTGGAATACCCAATGTCGTTGGGCTCTGTCCTCTTTCATCCCCTCTTTTCGTCTGTACTGAAAATGTCCTCCCCGAACAAACAGCCCCAGCCTGGCCAAGTGAGCGATGGCAGTATTGATACAGTTGTCCTTGGTGAGTCCACTGAATCCTCTTCATTTTACCGCTACTTATATCCTATGCAGATGACTTAGTTAGCCTTCTGTCTGGACTCGCACTGAGTCCAGAGACTGCTGACACTGCAATCAAAGAAATTATCGCACGAGTGGCCGATGATTCCTCATTTGGCACCCCCCCAACTTCGCCAGCGTCGTCTCTGTCCCCCTCTGACTCCATATCAAGCTCTTCCAGAATTTACCAGCAGTACCGCCAAGCTACCTTGAGTGTAGCTTCAGTTCCTGTGGCTTCTGCTCCACTTGCTTATGCTTCAGTTCCTATCATTATGCCCTCATCGACTCTGCCTGTGCTGGAGGCTAAAACTCACTCTGTCCCCAGTAGCGCTGTGACTACTAGCGCCGATGGGAACACACTTTCGCATGAGGTTCGCCATCAAGTTTTTCCTGAAGCCCTCAAGACGCTCCCAGTGGTGGGGAACCCCAAGCTCCCGACGTTCACACTCCAGACGCCCAAGGGAGAAAAACGCTGGCAACAGCTCTATAGGGGTGTCTATTTTGATGTCCCTGGCCCTAATGTGAATGGTCCGTATTATCTTGTAACAAGGGGTTCCCGGATTGGTGTTCTGGCAACATGGTAAATATGCGCTTGTAGAGTTCTGAGCGGTACTGAAGCCCTTGTATTATCCAGGCCCAGAACGGCTCCCTATGTCATCAGGGTAAAGGGGTCCTGCTATGTGGGCGTGCCTTCTGTTGTGGAGGGAGTCGAACGCATTCTCAAAGCTATCAAATTAGGTGAGGCCCTTGTAGTGTAACATCCGTCGACTATGTTCCGCTGCTGGTATGACTATCCTGTATTCCTCGTGTCCCATGTGCACTTGAATTTGCTCCGTTTGAATTTCCCAATGTGTGGATACCGCAATTTGACGATGACGGCCCAAAATTGAGTTTTCAGACGCTGTGGCTCAATCTCACGGGTCATCAAATGGTTTTATGAATTCGAAGGAAAGGTCTTACATGGAGTGAGCGTGTCAGTTGTGCGTCAAGGCAATTAATGTACAGGTGGTGATAAGAACTGAGGTGAAGTTGAAGCCAAGGAGACAGCGGCCAGCAGTGAGTGAACAAGAATAATGATATGCAGACAGGGTTATCCTTCGGATGGTGAACTAAATTTTCGACTTAATAGTATATTTCCAGCAACAGAGACCAGGGGACCAATAATTATGACGTTGCAGCTTAAGTACTAGTAGTACCGTATCACAGCAAGTATGCATTGACTCCAATGATTTTTCTGGATGGCAGGCTCTGTTGCCGGTCTGAGAGGAGCCCGACACACTAAAACCATGAATGTAGATCAATGGATCACCTCACAACAGACTATTCCTATGGTAAACGAGATTCGACAGAAGCAAGTAAGGAGTGACTCAATATGACGACCACGCTACATACACTGCCTGTAGTACTAGCTATATGATGTCATAGTCGAGAGGGAACGACCGACTTCTTGGTCTGCTTAGGGGAATCAAGGGTGCTGTATCCATTACGATGACCATCTAGTAGCACCCTTGAGTACATCTATTCCGTGTATATATACCCATACCTACAAAAGAGTCTGTAGTAAAGGAATGAATGTGATGAATCATTGGCCCACTGGCATTGACAGCATCAATCTGATATTGTGATATCATCCACTGGTCTACTCTTTCTGCAGGAGCCTGGCGTAAACAACTTAGACGGTCGACGTCCGCCATTGGAGCTTCCATGTCAACATTCTGTCTGGCTGATCTGATAGTCTTAATTGTATCTAGATGGATTCTGCAGGGCTACTCGACACCAGGTTAGACACTCAAACCTTCCAGATTAAACATTGTCCAGTGATTGAGTAACAGCAAGTTACTACAACGTAGTAGTATACTTAAGTTATCGTCCATATCAATTGTCCAGCTGTCAGGTTGTCGTCATCGTAACTCGTCAGTCATTGGATGCATCGGGCACCATTGTGGGTGGCAGAAGTCATCGCATATCCAATGTCGCTGTCACTGTGTCGTGGGTCGACTTCACGCACTTGGCAGTATGATCTAACTTAAGGTACCTGTCATTAATAATGTTGTGCAACGGGCCATCTAGTAGTAATACTTTAAGTTGTTCACGTCTCCATACCTGCTGACAACGACAAACAAAAGTCTGGACTCAGGCTAGTGTCAGCTTCAAGCCTCACTGGCACCTTGCTCAAAGCTTCCACTTCAAATCGTCTGTCACACTCAATGATCAACTTGAAGGATCTATGTTTACAACCAATAATATCACTGGTGACGATCATCTCTTGTTCACTATAGCTTATCGCCGCTACAACGATAGGCCCAAGTCAACTCCAAACTATCTTTACATGGAGCGTCCTACCGAACTCTGTGAAATGGACCTGAAAGGTGAGCTTCAACATTTAAGCTATGTAACATACTCTAAGATCTGAGCGTTCTGAATGTTCTTGCTAGGAATGTTCACTCGTTCATGGTATCGGTGAGTCACTCATCTCTACTCTCAAGAGGATTCCTTATTGATGTATGTCGTTCACTTACATGCACCTGGCCATATCGGGGAACGGGGCAATTCATGTTTGGGTAATTCAGGTGTGCTGATCGAACTTCTCATTCACCGCCCGTCACTTAGTCCTGGTCGAAGCTCTCCACTGCCGGTGCAAAAAGAGGAATCTCATGTAGCATTTTGGAACAGTCCAGAACCACAGCCCATGCGTGGGAGGTGTTATGGTGTGTACTTATTTCGTGTCTGTATTTTTTTTCGAGCACTAAGTGGATCTCTTTCATTCGTATCTTCGGCGCATTGACATCAATCGCATCGAGTTGCTATGCCCCATCACGGTTGGGCAACACCTGTGCAGCTGGATTGGCTGCAGGCAAAACTACCAAGCTATCAGGAACTCAGTGCAAAGAAGAACTATTCGCTCTTCTGGCCATCTTGTTTCGAGGCTTGGTTTAAGCAATGGCCAGAGAGACTCAGCAAATTTCCCGGCATCCCTCTGGATCAGCAGTTGACTGTAGAGCAGTCAATGGAGGTCAATGGTGCTATTAAAGCATGCAAAATTGTAAGTGGTTTGCTCAATCCTCCACCCACGCCATTGACACATCTGTCTATGTGCATCCAGCAAATCCAAAGTTGGTTTCGATGGCGTACAAACAGCTCTCGAACCAATCGCTTCACCCAAAAACAGCGCAGTATACTCGTTAGCATGGCGGAACCAAAAAACCGGTGTTCCCTCAGTCAGTCAGAAATATACATGAAGAACTACTACACACAACGCATTAAACCTGCCGTGGACGCTGAGATTAAACATGGAAAAATAGAGGACACCTCCAGTGCTCGACTGTCTATGGGACGCAAGCTCTCGAAAAAATTATTGGCCGAAGAATCAGACGATGTTAAGATGGTAGTCGAAAACCTTTACAATGAACAGAAATTGGATGCGTCAGACCCGACTGTTATGGAGACCAATCCAACGAAGATGGTACAGTAAGTACCTAATCACAATCATTTTCTCGTGTTCACATAGTTTGCAGAAACATAAATGACTTGCCTCTTCTTTTCGAGCGCATCGGAGAACTGATTTATCACAGGACTGGATTCATTGTTATGTTTCTTTGCGCAGGCCCAAACCCGCAACATGACTGGAATATATCTGCTACAAGGCAAGCCGACTTTCGTACGAGTACAAGGAAATACTCACACCCGGTATAACTAGCTACCACGTTGGAAAAACACCGCAGGGACACGACTTCTCTGCGGTATATCCGGCTGTAGATAGTGACATCTTGACCTCTTTCATCGACTTTGCAGAGCTAGTGTACCGTAAGTGTCGGTCTGCCATCGCAAATTGTTCTTACATTGCGTCTAGCGCCTGACCAGCGGAAGTTACCGAGGCAGGCATGGCCTGTTGACCCTGCGGCTGATGAGGACTCTAGCATTTGTGACGGATTGGAGGATGGTGTGACCGGCATGTGTGGAGAGGAAACTGATGTTGGAAAAGTGGTGCAGGGGTGCAGTGGTGCAAGAGCGGCGGCCAGCGTTGAAGGGCTTTATACATTTGATGATGAGAATGATGCATCACTAGTGGAAAACGGTCATGACGTGGTAAGTGGGTGTGATGCATCACTTGGATGTTCTCTGATGAATCAGTCCCTTAGGGTGTTGGTAATTCTTCGGAGCTTATGGAGGCCCGCACATGCAACACTGAGAACAATATAACGGTAAGTAATTTGATGCATCATTCTCTTGTACTGATGCACGAATTTCCTAGCACTCTGTCGTCACTGGCGTACCTAGCCTTGATGCAACAGTTCACAACAACCCACGTGCTACACACTCACATCAGGTATGTACTCATCATCCATTCCACTTCAGTCAACCCCCATTTAGGACCTATTAGGTTTGTATATTTCTACAGATGTATCTACCTATGAGGTCCTGACAGGTTGGAAATTCCCAGCTGCCCATGGAGATTCTCCATTCTCCAGCA
>Ga0307518_10001829_pt1 | contig 15722 bp, 6 predicted proteins | sample 25_EM_MG_FD_203889 | JGI IMG/M metagenome (GOLD analysis project Ga0307518, IMG submission 203889) | Populus trichocarpa ectomycorrhiza microbial communities from riparian zone in the Pacific Northwest, United States - 25_EM | ecosystem: Host-associated > Plants > Roots > Unclassified | place...
ATTTTGTGATCAATCATTTTGTTTTATTCTGGTCGATGATTGCTCGTGACTTTAAATTAGCACCGCAGGAACATCAAAATTGGTCTCGTCAATTTAGAGGTAATCTTATCCTCGAGTTGTTAACATCCCTTCTTCCAAGCAACGTACATATTTATCATAGCCGTGAAAACTGTATTGACCACCAGGTCCACCGGAGTCTATACCGGGTTGATCCAGTTAGCCAAAATGACCTCATGCTGCACGATGGACATTCTTGAATTTGTAATAGATTTGATTAATGATCAAATATATTTCTTAATTAAATCCTGATGAGGGTAGCTCAATTGATCAGACTCTTGATTTGTTCCCTAAAAGTCACTTGTTCGAGTCCCACAAATCTCAGGACCACTAAAGTCTTATATGGTCGTTAACTTCAGGGCCCATGAGATTAGTCGAGGTGCGCGCAAGCTGACCCGGACACCCACGTTAATAATATATATATATATATATATATTCTTAATTAACTATACTCAGTTAATAATTAATTCAACTCTTACTTTTAAGATTAAAAAATGTGATTCTTCAAAAACTTGGAAAAAATTGATGCCAATTATTCTAAATTTGGTAGCACCGTTTCTTCCTTGTCCAAAATAGTAAGCTAATGATTAAGAACATGTTACCATGTTATATCTCTAGGTTCACTCGAGTATTTTTTAAAATTTTTTAATTAAAAAAGATATATATTTTTCATCTATAAATTCAAGTTATTAGCATTTTTATGAATATCTTTGTTTACTAACATTAGCTTTTATTCAATAAATCATATCGCAAATAAAAACAATGCTAAGTCATTTGTTATACATTATCAACTCTACCCGAGAGAAAGAAATGGATTATCAGCAATGCCTTTCTAAAAATAGAAAAAGTGTGGTGTAGAAAGATATTTAAATTTAATAATTATAGGGTTTAAACTGCTGTTGAATAGAATTTATCAAGTATATATGAAAGTTGATATATATAGCTCTTCAATCGTTTACGTGAACAACATTGACTACAAGATGTCATGTAAAAACTCTATTTTGAATATATCTCAATTACTCTCTGGTCTCTGCTAACTTTTACTACTGTTTCTTGGCATTTTCCTATGTACACACGCACGCACATGCAGAGCAGGACATGCAAGAAGCCACAAGAACTTGAAAACAGAGAAAAATACAAAGACATCAATGGAGTCAATGAAAGAAAAGATCGAGTATCCAATGTCTCAACTTCCTGGTGGTGGACAGACCCCACAATCCACTACCTTGCATGTTCTCTTGCTCACTGCCGGCTACAGATCGAGCACAGAAGCAAGCTCTGTGTGCAGGAGAGCCATTATCACAACAGCAACATTCCACCCATATATAATTAACCTTGCCATCGTCTTCCTGATCATCTCTTTATTTTTCTTTTTCCTTGCTGAAACAAATATTTATAAACTCCAACAAATTAAAATATCCTCGTTGCTTTTGTATAATTAGTATAACTTTCTCCTGTTTGTACAGAAGTGGGATACGCTAGCTATGATAATAAGAATGATTTTCCTCTATCCAAAAAGCGTACCTCCTGATAAGGATCAGCATCAGCATCAGCCCCTCGAAAGGACCCGTAATATGTAATACCAAATTAAAATAAATTAAAAAGGGTACTGGTTTTATCGTAGCATTGTTAACTGCCGCTCTAGATTTATTCAAACTATGGAATAGAATAGTAAAAATGTAAAATGATTGATTATTTTGCTTTTTATCAACTTGACAATGGGGATTATTGGTCTTTTCATTCTATTTTTACAGTAAAATAATTAATATATCTTTAATATACCATTTGAGACAAAAAAATAATAATAATAATAAACCAGCGGGATAGGGTAATTTTGGCTTTTTTATTTTAAAAACAAAAGTAAAATAATCAAAATATTTTTCAATTCAAATTGTCTTTATCTTCTTTTTTTTTTTGTTATTAACAAGTGAGGTCAATAGCAATTTAGTATTTTTAGTGTATATATATATATAGTCGATGCGCGTAAATGCTCCTGCGTTTTTTGAATGACATTTATGGTTTGACGATTAAAATTCAGCTTTTATGATGACGTTTTAATCCTCACGACATCATCTTTGTTCCTGAGTGGCATGCATGACAAGCAAATGTTGGGTTTTGTGCATGTGGCTGTTTTTTTTTTCTTTCTTCTTTCTTTTCTTTTTCTCGGTTTCAAAGCTTTCCTCTGTATATTTTCAAAGCAACCCTTGAATTTTTATTTTTTTCAGATTTGATCCTTGTTTTTTTTTTACCTTTTAGATTTAGTTCATATTCTTTTGATTGTGATTTTTTTTTGTTTTTAATTATCATTCTTTTAATTAAGCTATCTTTTCAATTGCATCCCTCAATATTGTATTTTAGTTCATTTTATTTTATGTTATATTTTGTCCTTATTTCTTTTATTTCTATTTGTTTTGTTTTCAATCCTTTTTTATTTGAACTTCTTTTTTGATTTTATACCTCAATATTTTATTAATCCATATTCTTTTAACCTTACGGGTCACTTGTGTTGAAAGGTTGGACCGGATTGGCTTAGATATTTTTTTAAGTTTTTTTTTTACAATTAATTTTTTTATTTTATCCTTTTATGGAGTTATTCTGATCTCATGTATTCAGTCATATATAGGTTTCACATGTTAACCCAACTTGACTTGGATTAAATTATTTTTTTATGTTATTCATTCATTATTATTATTGCTTTTTTTATCATGTTATTAAATTAGTCAAAATTTAATTCGAACTCTTGAATTTCTATTACTTTTTTAAAACACCACCTTCACCCATACAATTTTTTTTTCACACTAAAACAAAACAAGAAGGTCAAGCTAGTGACATGGCACCACCCACCAATCTAGTCCAAAAGCAAAACAAGCTTGCCTATCTAGACAATAGAGATGGAATAATAATGAGCATTTGGCCCCATGTTAACTTGCAAGGATGAACGAACGTAAGGTGATGTTTTTCATTCTGGTTCATGAGGATCATGGCTCCTCTGATAAACCTTACCAAGTACGTGGGACACTGGCCATATATATATATATATATGGCCTTTTCTCCAACAAATTAAGCATACGTACGTATAGCAAGCTATCCTGTACGTATATATATACATACATACATGTATGTATATGTATATCCTGTTGTTGTTAATTTGCTGCTAATTGAAGTAATTTAGATCATCTCAAACAGTGTTTAGGATTATTACCTTCCCACAACTTCAGTTTGGTGCAGCCGTTCAACTTCTTTACAAAGAGATCATAATTAAAGTTGACGGAGGCAATTTGCTGAGGAAACAAGCTATGGGGACATTTCATGACCAAATGCACGTCAATTTATGCGAGGCAGTGTGCATGAATGCTAACTTTAATTTGAACCTTGGTGTTATTTTAACATGTATAAAATTTTAATTTTAATATTATTTATTGCTATTACTATATTATTATTATTTACCAACCACATCGACTCGAAATTCAAAGATTGACCCCATGATTCCAAACTTTGTGCCTTGTTCGAGTATGATAGCTATGATAACACGTTCCCTTTTTTTTTTTATAGAAAAAGGAACATTAAAAGAAGAAGAAAAAAGGTAAATCATTTTCAATCACACGTAGTGAAATTAATCCGTTAATTGGAATTAATGGGAAAGTATAAGTTAAATGCGATGACGAGGTTAGTAAAACACAAAAGGTTGCTTTTTTCTACTTTTTGAAATGCAATACAATTATTTATTCCAATTTAGTTGAGCTTAATTATGCAAACTATTCAATGCACACGGGCATCAATAAAAAATTTATTTATTTATTTTTATATTTCAAAAATATTTTAAAAAAAATTTAAATTTTTTTTTTATTTTTTTCTTTACTTTAAATTAATATTTTTTTATATTTTTAGATTATTTTGATATGCTAATGTCAAAAATAATTTATAAAAAATAAAAAAAATATATTATTTTGATGCATTTTCGAATAAAAAATATTTTAAAAAACAACCACAACTACACCCGTAAATTACAATACCTAGCCATTTATTAATATTTTATCAATTTTAATGTCTAAAACACCAAAAGTAAAACAAACTTATATTAATAAGAGAGTGTAAATGAAAGCTAAAAATGCAAAAAGTAGAAAATGGGCCTCCCGATCTTAAAAAACAAATACTAAAAAAATACTAGATAAAATTCACTTTTCAAACCCGTTCGAATACACGCTGAAACGCAATGTGAATTCAGTCTCTGAACTTGATATCTTAACCACCAAGGTCCAAGAGCATAGCACCACATGCCTAATACACGCTCCTCCATGCAGCGCGTGGGACAAGAATTGCTCATTCCTGTCACTGTAATCTATGTGCCTCCATTTTCTTTATCTTTTCCCTCCTGCTCAGGGCTTTGTCTGCTCAAACTTCCTCTCTAGTCGAAAGCATCTTGGGGCCCTCCATGCACTATCTTTTTCCCAATGGTTAATTTCCTAATCACTTGTTATTTAAAAAAGGAAAATGATCAGTCAATAACAGTATCACTAGGATTAACAATTAAGAATCTATTATCATTGTCAATGACTCGAGTTCATCACTGTAAACAACATTATCATTTCACTTTGATTATCCAACTGTAAAGCAACTTACAACATCGGATACAGTTTGCAACAAAAACTGCAAAGAAAAAAAAAATGAATCCAAGAATTCAACACTATCCCCACCCCAAGAAGAAAAGGAAAAGAATATCCCATCTAACACATTTTCTTTCCTCACCAAATCTTGAGATCAAACTAGCTTGCTAACACTTCAAACCCCGAATTCTAAACTACCGAACCATGCCTTCAAGACCCTTGTCTCCAAGTTTTGACCATCCTAGACCCAGTTTCTTAACCAAAACCAGGATCTTGTTTTTGACACTCACAATCTCAGCCTCTGTGATTTTGATTCTTACCATTCTTTACTTTGTTTACCATCTTTGGTGCACCCTTGTCAATCGTTCAAGAACCATCCCTTTTGACTCTAGTGCTCCCTTAAAGCTTCAAAGATTTTCATACAAGGAGTTAAAGATTGCCACTAATGATTTTGATGATGCGAATATTATTGGCAAGGGTGGTTCTGCTACTGTCTTTAGAGGCATTGCAAGGGATGGCAAGTTATACGCTATTAAGAGACTCGATGCTCTTTCTTTACAATCAGAGAGAGAGTTTCAGAATGAGTTGCAGATTCTCGGTGGTTTAAGATCACCTTTCTTGGTTATTCTTTTGGGGTACTGTGTTGAAAAGAATAAGCGCTTACTTGTTTACGAGTATGTGCCAAATAAAAGTTTGCAAGAATTGCTGTTTGGAGATGGTCATTTGAGTCTGTGCTGGGAGAGAAGGTTTAATATCATTCTTGATGTTGCAAAAGCACTTGAGTTTTTGCACCTTGGATGTGACCCTCCAGTGATTCATGGGGATGTTAAGCCAAGCAATGTTTTGCTTGATTTTGATATGAGAGCAAAGATTTCAGATTTTGGGTTATCAAGGATTAAGGTGGAGGGGGAGTTTGGAGTGGATTTGTTTAGTCAAGATTTGGGAAAGAGTCAAGAGCTATGGAAGAGTCAAGAGCTTTCAGGGAATTTGACTCCAGAAACACCAGCAATTGGTACCCCTGTGGAGAGTTGTCACGAGGTAGACTTTGCTCTTGCTTTACAAGCTTCTTCTTCGTCAAAAAACAGTAGAACATGTTATAATGTTAAGGCTTTGAACTTGAATTCTGTGAATTATAACGCCAATATTGCGGGTGAGAGTGATGTCAAGGTAGGGAATGGGAAGGGGAAGGAGGTTTCAAGTGTTGATATTGGCGGGGATGATTGGAATTGTAGATTTGTGCCGTATGATGATGAGTTTTGTAGTAATGATCATAGTAAGGAGTTGAATTGTAATAGCTTCTCTGTTGTTGACGATTCAGCTAGTAGTAAACAATGGGGAAAGGATTGGTGGTGGAGACAGGATGGGAGTGGTGAATTGTGTAGTAAAGATTATGTTATGGAGTGGATAGGGAGCCAAATCTGCCCCTCAACAAATCCGGACTGGGAAGATGAAAAGAAAAGTACTCCTGAAAGAACAGAAATGCGTCGTTCTGTCGCATTAGATAAATTAGTTGATGCAAATGAACCTCCACGATTAAAAGATTTCAAGTTTGAAAATCTTGTTAGAGGATTCGAGAAGAAAGAATCTAGAGGCAGGAAAAACCGTCGGAAGAAAAATAGGAAGATGCAAGAGTGGTGGAAAGAAGAGCACTTGGATGAGATTAACAAGAAGGGTAGTAAGCTGAAGAATCTTGAAACAAAGTGGAGAAAAGGGTTTAAAATCCCACATTTTGATCTCGGTCGCAGGTTTCGTTTTCACAGGCGAAAGAAATTGGGAGAACAGAACCAAAATGAGACTGATCAAAATGGGGAGTTCAGTTTCAGAAGGGGATGGAAGAAAAAGAACTTGCAATCTGCTGGAAGTGATATGTGGAGTGGGGATCTTTTCAGCCGTGAGTTAAGCAGCACAACAAGCATGAGAGGCACTCTCTGTTATGTTGCGCCAGAATATGGTGGGTGTGGATACTTGATGGAGAAGGCTGATATATACAGCTTAGGGGTTCTAATCCTCGTGATTGTCTCCGGTAGGAGGCCATTACATGTTCTTGCTTCACCAATGAAGCTTGAAAAGGCAAATTTAATAAGTTGGTGCAGGCAGTTAGCTCAAACTGGGAACATCTTAGAACTTGTAGATGAGAGAATGAAGGATGAACACAATAAGGAGCAGGCAAGCTTGTGTATAAACTTGGCGCTGACATGCTTGCAGAGGATGCCTGAATTGAGGCCAGATATTGGAGAGATAGTGAAGATTCTGAAAGGGGAGATGGATCTACCGCATCTTCCTTTCGAATTTTCTCCCTCTCCACCTTCCAAATTGTTTAGTAGGTCAAGGAGAAAACAAAAATCTAATGCAGAGTAGGTTCAGTACATATTCTTTGTTTTCTTCCATTGATCATGTTTTTACTGAGTGGTACATAGGATTGGAGCTGTAATCTGATAACACATTATGGATGTGAAGGTATTTTCTTAATTCGAGTCTACAATGCTATATGTACATCAGATGAATGGATTTTGCTTTCCTTGTCTCTAATTGGATATGCAAATGTTTCTATCTTTCTTAGGCATCATATGTACATCAGTTCTGATAACACATTGTGTTCTTAGTAGCTGATCAATCTAGTTCGAGCATTTAGCTACCGTTTTTTCTTTTCTTGTCTCCATGAACCTATGAAAGCTGCATGCTTTGGCTGATCAACTTGCGTGTAATAATTAAGGGGTAAGAAATTGAGCCTGAAACAAACAAATCTGATAGCTAAGTTGCTTACCTGTTTTTCATACAAGGGAAACTAAAGCAAGAACAAGAAGGGACCATTTTCAAAACCCAGCTTGAATACGCTTGTGCATTAGTGGATATCATCTGCCTTTGAAACACATAATTATGAGTGTTGGTCCACAGCAAAATATGATTATAACCAAGGGAAGTCAGGTTCACCATCCCTTGAACTCTGTGGCAGCTACTAGAGATGATTGCTCCTTTAATTTCGGTGGCCTTTGTTGACTCGTGAGGAGCCAGACATGTCATGATCATGGATTAATAAAGCTAAGAAATCATCAACTTTTGCTTGCTGTGTTATTGTTGTTTTGTTCCTTTTAAGAGGGAAAGAACTCGGTTCCATGACAAGGGCATATCACATGGCCTGCAGTCTGCTACTATATGAGGTAGAGGAATACAAGGCCAGTAAAGTAGTTCATGTAATAAAAGAACAAGGCCAGTGAAGTAGTTCATGCAATAAAAGAAAACTCCAATACGATATCGTATTGTTCCGTCTCATAACAACAGTTTGTTCACCATGTTCCTCTCCATTTGGAATCCAACGCAACGAATAATATGGTTAAGGTTTTTTAATCCTTAAAATTTCAGAGCTCTCAACTGTAAAAAAAAAAAGAAATTAGGATTTGTTCTAAATTAATAATCAAAATTGAAAGCCCATTTGTTGCTAAGTGAGTTTGATTCAGCTCAGCCCATTATAACATGTGCTTTTATCCTCCTTCCTTTTCCTTAGGCTTTAAGAGATTCAAATATATATATATATATATATATATATATATAAATCTAGTAATATTTTTAATTTATTTTTTTCTAAATAAAGTTTTTTTTAAGATAAATTTTAATTTTTCAATTTTTATTATGATATATTGCTTCTTCTTTTTTAAGAATATTGTTTTTATATTCTAAGTTTAAATAATTCATTTGGCATCATTTCATGATATAAATTGAAATTAAGGATTTGATTTGATCAATTTTTTAAAATTTAAGGACCACAAACTTTATTTTATAAGATTGTTTAAGGACGACGGAGGCTGTTGGAAGTAGGGGTGAGAAAAAAAATAAAAAATCAATTAAATCAAGAAAATTAAAAAAAAAATCAAGCCGAACTGAAAATGATCAACCTAATTTTAAAAGGATTAAAATTCAAACTTAAAAACTTTTAATCAACAACTCAATTCTACATTGATGAATGCAATTTATTATACTTGGAAAAATCCCTCCAAGCTAGTAAACAATAAAACAAAAAATCTATATCTAGACACCTCCAGCTAAAATTATTGATCTAGGGAAAGCATTTAAACATGAATCTGTTAATGGAAGCATTAACCTTACAGGAAAAGAAAAGGAAAGAAGCAATGGAAGGTACCTCCCAGGTACACTGAGGATGGCTTATTAACTGCCCTACACGGAGAATCTGGACTGGAAGAGTAGAGGGCTGCATGCATACTCCATGAAAGAAAAGATTGGTCAGTAGTAAAGTAACTGTGGTTCCAAAAATCATCTGCGTGAGAATAGATTCAGTGATTCAAGAAAGTGTCCCCATAAGCGAATTGAATATGATTTTTAGATCCACACTGTAACTAAGTCCTGGCATATATTTCAGTATAGGCAGCTCATAGCAGAAATTGCGAGAAAGCAAGATGGTGCAGAGGGAAAAGATTCACAAAAACATCAAGCATTCATTACTTCAACAACATCAAACTATTCAAAACTGCATACAGTTGACATATGTTCAGGTATTAACATGAATCTTTATGCTCTTGACATTTAAAACCTTTGTTTGTACTAAAGATTCCAGCTTTATTCACCGCTCTACAAAGATTAAACAACTTGGTCTCTTCTCCAATCGAAAACCAGATACTGCATCATAACTTCTAAGTTAATCACTGATTTGAGCTTTTTTTCAAGTAAGCATGAGATTGTATGATGAAAGCTCACTATGATAAGAAAATAAATCCACAATAGGATTAGAAATATAGAGCAAAATAACCCAGTCCATACAAATGGTAGATGACAAAGTCCAAGAATCAGCAAGCCTAACCTAGGGGATGTTCACAAAGCGCGCTAAGACACCACTTCTCCCATCAAGATGAGTGGAGTTTCGTTAGGTAAAATTCTCCATCAAGCAGCACTAGCTACCACTCTGCACTCATCTAATTATCTTATATGCAAGCGCACCACCACTTTAGCAGCAACATCAAAGAAGACGCATCAAGTTCCTTGAGCTTGTGTATGAAATTATTATTTTTTTTTTTAAATATACTAAATTATTTTGAGTATCTGGGTTTTGAACACGATTATCCTTTATATAACCCCTCTTGTAATTCACTGTGAATTCGCTAAATGAATTTACCAAATTGTCTTTAGTAGAGAGAAACACAAAAAGGGGCTTCAGGGGTATTTTTAGACTTTTACACGGGATATATTTTGTATTGTAAAATTGGTGAGGGTTGTATGCTTTTTCCTCTCTTAATTGCATAGAGTGAAGTACAAATATTATTGGAAGCAGAATTTTTATTTGTCTTGGGAGAGGGGTATTTTCGGTTTTTAATTTTTCAGCACAGTAATATTACTAAAATATCCTTGGATTTTAAAACAAATATTTTTGTCTTTAGAGGTATTGGTGTTTTTTTGCACTCTGGATTTTTTGTAAATTTTGTGTGATGTCAGAGGTATTTTGATATTTATAAAAATAAAAATAAAATAAAAAATTACTTGTATATAATAAGAACACGCTAGCATGTGGAGGTTGTTCACGTCATTTAAACAGCACGTGATACCTCCTCTAATATCCAAAAATATCCAACCATCATCTCAGGCAAAGCATCACGAGGCGACACTTTGTCTTGACTAGTATGTGTTGTCATAAGTAACATTAGCGGTTAGATTTCTTTTTTTTCCACCCTTTTTTCTCTCTCCTCCACCCACCCAAAGTTAAAAAATGTTATAACCTTTTGTATTAATTCAATTGTGTTCCTTAAATTTTTTATTGTTTTGTATTTGCTTAAAAAAAAATTTATAATTTTTTTTTCAATTTTATCCTTTATCATTTTATTTTATTTTTGTTTTATATTATATTTGGTCATCTTTCTTTTAATTTATATTTATTTTGTTTTTCACCCTTCTTCTAATGGATTTTCTTTTCAGTTTCTTACATGATTTTTGTTTTAATTTGATCCTTATTCTTTTTATTATAATTTATTTTGGTTTCATTTGTTTTCTTAATTGAATTTTTCAAATTCATTTCTCATTGTTTGATTTTATTTGATTTTAATGCCAAATATAATCCTTATTTTTTCAATCTTGGTTTTTAAACCCGACCTAAGGGTCGACCTCGGACAAGTCCTGGGTCATAGATCGAGTGGGTTGGTCAAGGTTACCTAGATTAATTTAGCCTAAAAAAATATTCAATGAGTTTAAAAAAAAAATTACAAAGAAGTTGCATCCTTATTTTTTTAATTATGATTTTTAAACCCGACCTGGAGGTCGACTCCGAGCAAGTCCCGGGTTACAGGTCAGGTGGGTTGGCCACGGTTATCCGGGCAACTAATTTTTTTATTTTACAAATATGTAAAAATAACATTATTTTGGTCAAAAATTTTAAAAAACAAAAATTAGTGGGTTTTAAGATGGGTTTTAAAAAGAATTTAACGAAGAAATTGGATCCTCATTATTTTTATCATGGTTTTTAGATTCAACCTGGGAGTTGACCCTAAGCAGCTCCAGGGTCATAAGTTGAGTAAGTTGACTAGGATAATCCGAATCAACTGATTTTTTTATTCTGCAAGAATGTCAAAATTATATTTTTTTAATAAATATTTAACAAATAAAACTGAGTTTTGAAAATATTTAACAAAAAAATTTAGTCCTCGTTCCTTTTATCATGATTTTTAATTAAAAAAAAATTCTTTATTTCATCCTTTGGTATTTAGTTTATTGAGGATTTTGCTTCATGATTTTCAAGTTTTCCTTTTATAATGTGGTGTCGGCCTCATAATCGGAGTCACGAGTTTAGAAAATTAGCTTTAGTGGACTTCTATTTTTTTAGCGTATTTTTGTTAATTCTGTTTTTCAACATTGGGTTGGTTATGAATTAGCCTCTGTTATTTTTCACTTTCTTTTCTTTGGGGTTATTCCGATCTCATGTCTCGAGTTGCAGATTTGATAGGTTCACCTGGGTTGACTCGAGTCTTTTCCTGTTGTCATATTTTTTCATATCTTGGATGTCAACTTTTTATTAATTCGGTTTATTTGTTGTTATTATTTTTTTTAAGTATTATTAGATTAGCTGAGGTTATTAAACTCAGTCGACTCAATGACCTAATTCTTTTAAAAAAAATTTAAATCTCAAGTTTTGTATGAAGTTTTTTTTTTATGTTCAGAAAAAAAATATCCCAAACCGGTGTAGCGCGAGTCATCTATAAAGTATATATAAGAGTCACCATGGAACTAACTCGTAGGGTCAAAATGTAGTTGAGTTGGAAAGTGGAAAGGTGGATTTTGTTTCTTATTTGTGACAAACGGTTAAGATACGGGAAAAACAGGGAAAACGGGTTCTTAATCAAGAGTCTTGGATCGATCATATAATTACAGTGATTCTTGGATTTTATTCGTGTGAAAACTAATTAAGGTTTTCATTAGCTTAGCTTCTCTCTTCAGTCACGAGAGGATTTGCTGTGAAGGAAGAAACAGAGGATGAGATTCGGAACTGGCCTCCGCTGGGAGATGCTCTGTGCTGTGTCCAGGTTTTTCAGCATTTTGATATAACCTTAAGGTATTCTAAAAATTATATATATAAAAAAATTAATTGTTTTAAGGGACTCCTTAGCGTTGCAGTTCAACCACCATCTCAAAAAACAATATAGTTGGTAAACTACATAAATAATGCTGTGGCTTCCTCTAACTAGGAAAAATTAAAACAATTGTTTTTTTTTCTTTTTTTTTTTAATTAAGATTACATTATTCAACTTAACCCATATTTTAACAAAATCCTATTGTATCATCATTTTTGTTGTTAATGGTGTAGTTAAACGTCTTTTTTTTTACAAAAAAAAAAAACATAGAATATCTTTAGTCAATTTTCATGGAATCTAGGAATCAATCTTTACACAACTCTTATCTTATGGCTCGTGATCTCAAAGTTATTGTTGGTATTTATGGGAGAGTTTGAGAATATGGTTGCGGTTGTTTTTTAAAATATTTTATACTAAAAAATATATCAAAATAATATATTTTCTATTTTTAAAAATTTATTTTGATATCAACACATTAAAATGATCTGAAAACACTAAAAATATTAATTTAAAATAAAAAAATAAAATAAAAATTAATTTTTAAAAAAATATTTTTAAAATATAAAAACAATCAGGAATAAGAGTTTAAACATGATATTCCAGGCGACCAAATCCTAAATCCTAGGTTTATTTAACTGATTTGTAGGTAGACCACCCCTTGGAGTGTAGTTGAATATCACTTCACTCAGAACGGATTCAATTATATAATTTTTTATGCTGAATAATTTTCAAATCGGACAATGAGATAACAACATAACAGATAACAATTAATTGCCAAACCAATATCATAAGAGCGTTATCTTTCCATTACAATATGACTTATGGTCTGCATAAATGTTGGAGGCGGCTGGGATTTTAATAAGATCATCATTCTTTTTTTATTGTTATTGATTTATTTATTTACTTGCTTTGATTTGTTTACGAGGAAGAACATGGTGATTACCTACCACTAAAAAAAATCCAGAAGACAAAACAAATGGTATTTGGAATCATATTTTTATTTATTTTTAAAATCAATATATACACACATCATATTATCTAAAAACAAAAGCATTCAAACCACCTACTAGACGCTTAGTAATGATCTTAAATTCGAGTTCTATAATTACTAATATGATAGGCATTGAAAGCTTATATGATCGTTAATTTCAGAGCCCGTGAGATTAGTCGAGATACACGCAAGCTGGTCTAGACACTCACGGGAAAAAAAATAAAAAATAGAAGCATTCCATTGCATAAAATAGAAAATAGAAAACATTTATGGCCCTGATGAAAGGTCTCGATAAAGAAAAGGTCGATGATTTCTGAACCCTTTTGAGAAAATATCAATTCAAAGAAGTAATTAAAAGAGATTTAATTTTCTGAGTAATTTGGATTATAGTTTTACCTCCAAGCTGTCTCACTGGATGCGAGGCTTCGATGAAAATCAAACGATCCATAGTCGTCGTAAATTTTCCGTTTGACCATTGTTTTTCATATAATCATTATAGCCATCAAAAAAGCAATTTCATTCGAAGTTCTCAAGCTGAAAATCATATATATCATGTGATGGTCGATCACTTTGATTAAAAATAGCTGATGTAACTGCTGACGCTTTTGTACCAAGAACAAGAATTTAAAAAAAAAAAAAAGCTGGAAAATAAAAGGGGCATCATGGCATGATCAAAGGTCATCATTTGCGGACTAGGTGGCATGGATTGAATTGAATTGTTCAATCCAGATTAATTTGCAATAATGTTGTTGAATCCTGATCATGGCATGATAAAAGGTCGAGATGATGAATTGAATTGTTTAATCCAGATTAATTTGCAATAATATTGTTTTAATATTTTTTATTCATTAGAAAAATAAAAAAAATCCACACCATGGATTCGATGTGTTGCTATATTTGTATATATTATCTCTATGACAACTTGAAATTGACATTAATATTTATTTATTTTAAGATATTTTTCTTTAAAAATAAATAAATATTATACTTATAGTACTAGCGTTTATTTATTTATTTATTTTCTAAATTTTAAATTTTAAAATAATTTAATAAAATTTCCTTAGTCATATATATTTTTTAAATCACAAATAATACATACCATTTTAGAATCGTAAATGACACTTACACTTAAGAAATAAAACTCTTTTATATATATTATATAATTACATCTTGACTCGCCTCCCTCAAATGCAGTCGCGAGGGGATCGTGCATTTGATCATCGTACGCTGTCTGGTCAACTTTGCTCGGAGTTAATGCGATGATCTCACTGATATTGTCACCACACCGGATGCTCTCAGCTAACAGAGATGATGGCATCAATGACGGTATCAATGACGGTATCCTTAAGTAACGGTGTTTAAACAATGAAGAGTAATGCGCTGGCAAGGCACAGATATAAGAAAATAAAATAATCGTTGCTTAAAAACTGAAAATTCCCATAATGTCAAAGTCAAATATATTTTTTAATAATTTTAATATTCTAATATCAAAAATAAAAAAAATATCATAATATATTTTTAAATCAAAATTAATTTAAAAAAACACGTTTTTTCGACCCATCAAATCCATAACTTTTTTTTTTTTTTTGATTTACGTGGGTGTCCGGGCCAGCTTGCGCGCACCACGACTAATCCCACGACCCACTGAACACCCTGCAAACCCAGTGGGCATGTAAGGCACCGCGGGGGTGACAGGCGTGCACATGAGGACTCGAACCCAGGAGCAGCAGGAGGAGACAAGCCCCTCCTACCGTCAGGCCAAGACCCTCAGTGCTGGATGTGGTTATTTCAAGTACAGTAACCGGTACCAAGTATGACCTATTTGACTTTGAAACTTAGTGGCTGTTTGGTATTGTGGCTGGTGCTATAATTTTTTCTGTTTGGTAACATTCCCATCATATTTTTTTAATGATGGGTCCCATCATTAACTGTGGTGCAACCACATGTTACAAGAAGCAGCTCTCGGCTGCTTCTTGTAATTGGAAAATGGATGAACAGTGGAGCATGGCTCCACTGTTCATCCATTTTCTTCTAACAGTGGAATATGGCTCTACTGTTCATCTATTTTTTTCTATGAATAGTGAAACTGGTCCGACTCAAAGCTAAAAATGTATTGAACTAGTCCGATCCAACAAAATAATTTTTTTTTATTTTTAATTGTATTTTATTCAAAAAATTAGCGTTAAACATTATTCAATGACTACATAAATTAGACAGAGATCGCTTGACGACGCCGCATTTACAGAATTTGATCGCAATCTCAATTTCATACGTGATGGAATTGTAGGTAGTTTAATGGAACAATAAAAAATATTTTAAATAAAGTATTATTTATTTCATGATATAATAGCAATAGTTAAATTTACAATTTTAAAATTAAAAATCATTAATATTAATATATATATTTTTAAATTATTTTATAACCTCAATTTCAAAAGCATTCTTAACCAAACACATTAAACTACTTTTTGTTCAACCTCAATTTCAACCACAGTTTTAACCAAACAC
>Ga0307518_10001830_pt1 | contig 15716 bp, 6 predicted proteins | sample 25_EM_MG_FD_203889 | JGI IMG/M metagenome (GOLD analysis project Ga0307518, IMG submission 203889) | Populus trichocarpa ectomycorrhiza microbial communities from riparian zone in the Pacific Northwest, United States - 25_EM | ecosystem: Host-associated > Plants > Roots > Unclassified | place...
AGGGTGAAATTATCTTTTCCAGAGAATTCATTGGATATTATAAAATTGATTGGGGTTAAATTCATCTATATATTTATTTTAACACAGTAAAATGATTTTGTTACCTCTAAAAACAAAAATATATATATTTTCTTTTTATCCAAGGTTTTTTTTTGTTTTCTCACTATTTTTTGCAAAGTAAAATTATTCTTACACCATTAAAAGCTAAAAAAAAAAAACTAAACTTGCATGAAGAAGCTTATTTGTCTTTTTATATTTTTTTGAATAGTGAAGTGATAAAATTACACTTGGATTTAAAAAATTCTAAGGTTGGGTTTGAGGGTGTTTTACTCTTTTTTTTTTTTTTTTTGTAGTATTAAGGTTTGTTTAGGGGTTATTTGGTAATTTTCAATCCCCCACCACATTTTATTTCATTTATTTATTTTATTCAATTATGTTACTTATTATTTTTATTGTTATTTTTTATTTATCATTTTCTTAATTTATTTTGTTTTTTAATTTAGTCCCTATTTATTTTCTTTCATTTAGTTTTTATACCAAATTTGATTCTCATTATTTTTATTGCTATTTATTTTATTTTTAATTTTTTTTATAATTGAAAATCTTGCTTCATGATTTTCTATGTTTTCCTTTCTATAGCGTAATCTTGATCTCATGATCGGTGCCTGATTTAAGTTCAGTTTTTTTTTATATCCTTTATTAAAAAATGAATTTTTCTTGGATTTATCATTGAGCTTCGTTATTTATTCCACTTTTTTTTTTATGGGTTATCCCGAGTAACGGGTTAGTTGAGTTAATCTAAGTTAACTTTTTTTTCCTAATGTTTTACTTATGATTTTTTTTTCAATTACATAATTTAGCATTAAATTATTGGTTCTTGAGCTTTATGATCAAGTTAACTTGGCCCTTCACTTTTCTTTATGTAGAGTTATACTAAGTACAAGTTAGTCAAGTTAACTTGATTTTTTTTGCATTCTTTTTTATTTATTTATCTACGCTCTATTTTTGCTAGTTTTTTTTTTTTTAAATCTAGTTTTTTTATCCCGATCTCAAATTGTGGGTGACGGATTGGTCAAATTAACTCAAGTTTTTTCCCTTCGACATTAATTTTTTTGAATTTTTTTTTTGTTTCATTCTTTGATATTTGATTATTGGTCCTTGAACTTTGTGATTTTTTTACTTTCTTAGAGTGGTTATCTTTATTTTATATCATGGGTGCATGTTAATTAAAATTAACCCAAATTGACTCGAATTATCATCACCTATATATCTTTTTTAAGTTTGGAAAAATTTAGCGCAGCACACGACATAAGACATAAGACAACCACCTATTTAGTAGGATAACTAAAATTCAACCCCTTAAAATCCTTACATTCAAAAGAGTTGTGGTTTTGACTTTCTTTTTAGACATAAAACAATGAAAATTGACTACAAATTGTTATTTATTTAGGCATGTTAGTGCAACCGATTCTTATAATTAATGATTTTTACTATTTGTAAACTAGTGTTGAAATTGACAAGCTCTTGTTTGCCATAAAATAATTTATTTTTAAAAACTAGTTTCTATGAAAAGTAAATTCTTAAAAAATGAGTTATTTTATTATGTTTGACACTCTCACGAAAAACATTAAAAAATATTTTTCGATGTTTTGTTATGCCATGAAAAATAAGTTGGAAAATAACTTATTAATGTTTTGATTTTTTTTTAAGTTTATCTAACATATATAGAATATTAAATATAATTATTTGACCATTTACAATAAAATAATGAGATATAAGAAATATAATGGTGGAATTTTTTATTATTATATCATATATGTATATATAGTTTATTTTATAAAATGTAACTATACATATAATATAAATATTTTAAATATAATTTTATAGACATATAACCTTGTTAATTATTTTTTAAGTAAAATCTACTAATATGTTTTTCATTTTTAAAACCTTAAAATAACTTTTTTCTCATATTAAGGTTGTGTTTGTTTGCTAGAAAGTGAATTCCTTTTAAAAAATAATTTCTAAGAAAAATGATTTTCAAGAAAAATAAATTGGAAATTATTTTCTAGTATATAAACATATCAAATAAAATAAGATAAAAAATAATATATTTTGAGTTATTAACTTTTTAAAATAGTAGAATTTGTAGAGGATGGAGAGACCTTTCCATTAGAAGAGGACGAAAAAGTGGCACATGGACGGAGAGACTTAGAAGCGAGCAAAAAAATTAAAAAACCGATTAAATCGGAAAAACAGAAAAAAATAATAACTGAAAAAAATGAACTATGAAAAAAAACTGATTAAACCGATTAGAATTTTGAAAAAACTGACCGGTTCGGTTTGGTTTTATAAGTCTGAAACCGAAAAAACCGAACCGAATCCAAACCGAAAAAAACCGAAAAAAACCGAGCCAAACTAGTTTGAACCAGTTTTTATTATAAAAAATCAAACCGAAATCAATTGATTTGAACCGGTTTTGATTTTTTTTTTAAATTTCAATTTGATTACTTTTACCTCGGGTTGTTACTCTCAGGAACCTTTCTCTGCAATATTATCTAGACCACTTTTTAGCATTTGTAGAATTTATAAACTACTATCAAGGTTCTTTTTTGGGTGAAATTGTCAAGAAACTTCCTTTCCATATGCATCCAATGTGGCATGGTTTTCTTTGGATTTTATTACTCAAATCATAGGAAACTCATGTTTTTTAAAATTAAATTCAAACAATATAGAAAATTAAAATATAATAAAAAAATCATAGGATATTATACAATATTAAAAAGAATATAAAAAAGGCACCTAGGTGCCTAATATGCTCGAGACTTTCTTGTAATTAATATGAGAATTCATATAAAATATAGTTTTTGAAATAGAAAGTTTAGGCAAAAGGAGTGGAAATTCTCGAAAAAACGTTACCCTTTATTCTATTTTTTATTTTTTTTTACTTTTCTGGGTGACATATATAGAAAATAATGTATACGGAAACAAGATCAAAAGCACCATACTTGGAAAATAAGATTTGAAACCAATTTATTGTGGGAAAATTTCCATTTTACTACCGACGTGCCGTTTAGTCAATAAAAACTCCGAGATGTCGTTGAGAACTTCTCCGCAGTGCCCAAACGCTTCAATTAGGCTACACGCTGCTTTGGAAAAGCCTAAAATCACAGGAAGAGGGTAGAATCAATCACAATCACAAGAGTAGAGAGAAGAAAAGGAAAATGGGTTGGATCGGAGACACCGTAGACTCCGTTAAATCGATCCAGATTCGGCAGCTACTCACCCAGGCCGTCAGTTTAGGTCATTTGTTAAAGTTTGAATTTTGAATTAATTTTATGCTTTTTTTATTATTGTTCTTTGGATAGTTGAATTGTTATTTGGTGGGTGAAGCAGCTAGGCAGGCAGTGATGATACTGAGAAGGGTTTGGACTTTAATTGGGAATTGCTGTTTTGCCAAGGTTTAAGAATTGGGGCTTTAAACTGAACTTTAGTGTGCTTAGTGTAGTCACTGGACTCATACTGCACAGTAAAGTGAGCTTTATTTTTATTTTTATTTTTTTAGAGAGATGAATATGCCATAGAATACAAAGATGCAAAATGGCCAGAAAATTTTCATTTTTGGACACCGTCTTGTCTTTATATGTTCTCAATGAATAGTTGGTTTTAAGCGTTCGAGGTTGACTATGATTTTGTACTACTTGGTTGCTTGCCATTTAATCATTTATTGAAAACAAACTGTGAAATGATTGCAATCTGTTTATGTAAATGCTTAGCCCTTGCATGGTTCAAAGCAATTTTCAGTTACAATTGAGCCGAGTTTCAATCTAGTATAATTTGTTCATTTGAGTTTGGGACGGGTTGCGGTTGACATTATCAAGCGTCCAAAATTCCCCCCTTTTGTTTGGTTCCCAATTGAACTACTTCATGCAAATCTTTAGATCCTTTCATAAAACAAATAACATGGCACAAAAACTAGCAGGTAATAACTAGGCCCTCTAATGTTTGATCTACTGTAGTTCCTTAATTACTACGCTACATAATTCAGTTTAGGACACATTAAGCACTCCTGTTATATTTGTAATTCGTTGGCACATGGTTAAGTTACCTCTCCTTAACTTTGACATTTTGGATAGTTCGCATTATTGAATTTCAAATATTCAAGCACATTCAGTTTGCCATTAGAGAAGAAACTGCAGTTCTAGAGAACTCTTACTTGGTGTCTGGTTGTATTCTATCTGCTAGGATATCTGTTGTTTTGAGACATCTGCTTTTGGTTCCAGGAATGATTGTTACATCTGCGCTAATAATATGGAAGGCATTGATGTGCATCACTGGCAGTGAATCTCCTGTGGTGGTTGTTCTTTCTGGAAGTATGGAACCTGGCTTCAAGAGGGTAAGCAGAATAACATGGGAATGATAGGAATTATTATTGGTATAAGATGATCCTTAATTGGTCATGTTGTCCCATTTTGCACTCATATTCGTTTTCTAAGTATGTGATAATATACACAAACAGTTACAATAATAAAGGAAGAGAAATGCATTTTTCTGTTATTTTGTCAAGCATGGAGGACAGAATCACTCGCTCAAGTTTTCACAATTATGGAAGCTGAGATTGAATTCTTCCTCAGGCTTGATGTTTCTCTGTTAAATGACCTTGTCTCTTGGAGGCTTCAGAAGAAGTAAAAAAGTACCATGTCAATTTCTGTGAACAGTTACGTTTCACATGCAGATGCTTTTATGACAGAATGTTTAGCCATCTGCATGCATTCCTCTTGTGGTTTTTACCTTCTCTTTTGAAGTTCTTTGATTCTGAGCACCATTTTACAATTTAGGGGTGCAACGTCCAATTTGTTATTACCAATGCTTTGTCTTAGCACAATATGATTTTATGTCCTTCACTAGAATTACACACTTTTTCATAGGATTTTCATTTTCATTAGAAAAAACAGAAATATGATTGGAAATTTACATTTTTTTAACCATGCACAAATGAATGGGACTAAAATATTTTTTTAAGTTCATTATATTGCACCTCTATGCTTGAATTGCTGGTGACAAAAAGTGCCTTGCATCTCATACTAGCAGCCTTGATGATATTTAATTTACCCCTTTCCCTATACATAGCTACATAACTATTTGCATTATCTGACCCATGCTTCGGGTTAAGCTTAAACAGTGGCAAAATAAACAACATTTTGTAAATAATTGAATTGGATGCACTGGAAGTCTTACAGGACATCATTTGCATGTTATTTATGTATTTAATTGCTCTGATCTTGCTGAATATTTGCAATGAAATTTAACATCAAGCTTTAGTTTGCTAGTTGATTTAGTAAAATCCATTTTGAATATTTTAGGAGATTATCATAAAAATGCTTTGTCTAAATATTTGCAACAGGAAGTTATTCTTAATGCTTTAATTGTTATTTTTTAGTTTTGATGATGATAATACAATTTCATCGCACTTAAACTCCTTCAATTTTTACTATTCAAACTGTATGACTAATTATAATCTCTTTTTGCAGGGTGACATTTTGTTTTTGCACATGAGTAAAGATCCTATTCGTGCAGGAGAAATTGTTGTTTTTAATGTTGATGTAAGTTTCTAATTATTCTTATATTTTGTTTTGCATAATATCCCTGGTTGTATTTTCAGTCTGCTTTTGGGTAAATTGATGAGGCTTCCTTCTGTTTTCCATCGCCTGCTTTCTTTTCAATGACTTTGAAATGAGGTTTTGGTTCCTGTGACACTATAACTCTAGTATAGTATAAGTTGGATGCTTGATAGTAGTGGAAATAGTGGCTGGCATTGGGGTTATGATTTTACAGAAACGAAGGTCCAAGGCTGTTTGTACTTGAGATATATGCTTGCCATCTCAGCATGGATAACAGAGGAACATGTTTGGGTTCTTAGGGGCCTTCTCTTTGTGAAGGTTTTTCATGTGTTTTTATTTATCGCTATTTAGTCTGGTTTGAGATAGCTTAACACAATTTTTCTCTTTCCTATTATTTCAAGCCTTGTATGTAGGTTACCATGTTTCCTTTAGTTTAATATTACTATGACATTAAAACATAATTAACTAATAAATAGAACTTGCTTGCTATATGAAGATTGGAGATTAGGGAAAGAACTGTCGATTTGATTGAACAATTGCATGAATCATATTTATAAGTACTGCCATGTTGCTTTTACCTCTATATTGGATGAAAGGTGACAGAGTTTAATAATGTATTTTTACCGTAAATCATTTGTTATTTGTGAAACAAAAATTTGTCGGTCGTTCATGAAAACTGCTATCAAGTTTTTACCATCAGATGTGAAAAGGCAAATGGATGGAAATATGTAAATCTAGCAATTAAAAAATGGTTTATGTGTTTGAGCATTGAAGTTTCAGTTGATGTGATTATTTGGGGCTATAGTTTGAATACATGTATACATGTTGTAATGATCTTGCACTTTAGAATATCATTTGTTGCTTGTGGAAATTCTATGATTTTTTTTTGTATGCTTGTAATAATTTTTCCTTCAATATCCGCTGAGGTTTTGTCATGCTTCTACCTGCTTTTCCCACCAATATGCTAACTCTGAAAATACTTATTCATTGACCAGGGTCGTGAAATTCCAATTGTTCATCGTGTAATTAAGGTAAAGATTTGGCTGATCTTACTGCAATTTAGTTTAATGCTATATTGATACTGAAAACTATGTTTGGATAAGTTGAGTGCACTCTGTGTGTGACAACAAAATTGAAGTGATGCATTCTGGATGCCCATACAAGTGTGAGAGTGTATATGGGGTGACAGTAGGGGTGGGAGGGCTGTGTCCTGGTTTGCCAATCAGTGAAACACATCTCAAGTATGTGGAAATGGATGTTGACAATTTCCTACATTTGCTAAGAAACTACCAGGGTAGATAAAATATAAGTTGGATAGTTGCTGATATGGCCTCCTTATCCTGATCTCAAATCAACATTTTCTTTCATGAAAATAAGAGGGAAAACTGAAAGTCCATCTTTCTCAATTGTCAATTTCACTCGTAATTTAGTTAATTATCATCAAACTATTATGTAGTTACATATAACATTTACTTTTTTTCACAGGTCCATGAAAGGCAAGATACTGGGGAAGTTGATGTCCTCACAAAAGGTGCTGGCTGCTTCTAGATATTAAAACTGTTAAAATCATAAGTTCCATTAAATAACCCTTCTCAATATTCAAATTTTGTATCGTTTCGTACGTGATTGATCTTACAAAAATGTTAATCTTCTTGTTCTATTAAAATCCCTAATTTTCTAAAATGATGTTTTTATCAGGAGATAATAATTATGGGGATGACAGGCTTTTGTATGCTCAAGGGCAGCTCTGGCTTCAGCGGCATCACATCATGGGCAGAGCTGTTGGGTACAAATTTTGACCGTAACTCTATCTTTTTTTTCCAGGTTTTTTCTTTGTAGGATAGTCAGGCTGTTTGAATACTGGGTTTGTGTCATGGTATTTGAACTCAATAGTACCAAGCAGGTTCTTCATGTTGCTTGCATCCATTTTTGCAGGTTCTTACCTTATGTTGGTTGGGTAACGATTATAATGACCGAAAAGCCTATTATCAAGGTATGGTTTCTCTGTCGATCATCTGCGAAAACTAAAATCTTGTTTCATGCTCACCATTTGTTGTGCGTATTACTGTCAGTATAGTACAATTATGACCTTCCTTCATTTCTTGCAGTATATTCTTATTGGCGCATTGGGACTGCTTGTTATAACTTCAAAGGACTAATGGCTGAAACAAAATTCAAGAGCTGCAATGTAGTAGTTAGCACCCGCCGTCCTGGCTTGACCTTGAATGTATCAACTTTGCTATCCATTTTGTAAGGTGGACAAAAGAAAGATAGATGATTGTGCACCAGAAGCACTGTGAACCTTGTTTTGTTCGCTATGTTTGTAGATTTTTGGCTGAAATGTTCCAGGATTTCTGCTTATGCCTAATCCCGCTTGCAAACCATAAATCTGTTTGGATCTTAGGTTTGTTTGGAAACACAGAGCAAACTGTGTTTCTCAAATTTTAATTTTTTTTTTGTTAAAAATTGTTTTTTTTTAATGTTTTCATATCTTTTGATGTTTTTATATTTAAAATAAAATATATTATTTTAATATATTTCTAAATAAAAAACAACCTATTTCAAACAAACTTACAGTCAAGAGATGCGGAATGTAAGTCAAAATTAGTTAAATGAGAGTTCTTGTGGTTTAAGCTGTAAACACTCATGGAATAGAACCGAGCTAAAAGGGAAAAACGAACTTGGTTATTGAACTAACATGTAACAAACAACTCGATAGGATCTTCATTATTTTTTTTTGAAATAACTTTAAAACAAATCAAATTAACAATCTTAATTATTTTATTTTTAATTCTAAAAAAAATCATTACAAATATTCTTATATTTATTTTTCCTTTAATTCTTTATTGAATGATGGGACTTGTTAATAATCTTGAAAGCACAACACAAGAAGAAAAATAAAACCCAATTATTTGCCTCTAGTAGCACGTAATCGATTTTCCCATTTGGGGTGTCGATGATTATTTTTAATATTAATTTTAAAAAATAATTAAGAATAATTGATTTTGCAAATAAGAGAGTTTCTCATCTAATTTGTGACACGGACCTTTTGGATCATAGTTTTGAAATCCAGTCCGACGAGGTAAAATCACTTGAAATCTAGTTGATTTAAATTAAAACTGTATTAGATTAAAAAAAATAAATTAAAAAAAATAAAATAAAAAAAATTTAGTTGATCTGGTGTTAATCCAATCAAAAATTTAGTTGCAATTAGAAAGTTATTCTGATTTTTTTTTAAAAAAAATTAACTTGACTAATCAATCCGGAGAAAACCCGAAACTTGAATTTTAGATTAAGAGCATGTTTGGGAACGCGGCTGCGGCCGCGTTCCCAAAAAATTTGAAATTTTTTTTTTTTTGCTAAAATTTAATATGGTTTGTACGTTTTGGATCGTTTTGATGTGCTGATGTCAAAAATGATTTTTAAAAAATAAAAAAACATCATTTACATGTATTTTAACACGAAAAGTTATTTGAAAAGCACCCACAACCACACTGCCAAACACGCTCTAAATCAGCTACCGAGACAGGTATTAAAACTATGCTAAAAACTCACTCTGGAAACTTTTGAGGGTTAAATTTGTGACACGAAACCTAAATCCTACCCCAAAAAATAATAATAAATAATAATAACAGCATGGCAGCCCACAGTATCTTTCTTTCTGGCTTTACCATGATCTTCCCAAAACACTTGACAAAAAACTTAGAAGTCCTAACTCCAAAACCTAAATCCCAAAACAACAAAAGCCCCCTTCCCTCCCAGAAGATCCAATCCTCACTCTTTTTCTATTCATATTTGTTTCTATAGCCACTACTGTCACTCTGTGTAACACTGAACAAATATATCCATACACTGCTCCTTTTTGCTTAATTCTTCTTCTTAATTATCTCAAGATTGCTTTTTTTGAGTTTCATCTTGTTGGTTTTTCTATTTTCCACATGGGTTTTGAAGATTTCTTCAACTCAGTGCCTGGTATCATTGTTTTAGCATATGGGTATGCTTCTGTTTGATAAAATTCCTCTGCGAGTTTTCCATGTGTAGTGGGTATGGATTTTCATTAAAAATCTTGTTAAGATAATCTCTTTAATGTGGGCAGGCTTTTGTGTTTGTTTGATAGAAATCCTCTTTTTTGGTTTTTCATTTTTTTTTAAATGTGCTGTGAAGGTTTCTTGACGTTATTGCATTGGATCTTGAGGATGGAACATGGGTATGTTTCAATTTGAGGAAGAAACCAAGACATGCTCTCTCTGCGAAACACTCGCAGATTCTGCAACTTTGCTGCTTCCGTTGCATTAAGTCGTAGTCCTGCAGCTGTATCTAACCGCATTCAGAATCAAAACCAGAAACCTTTGGAGGAACCTGCACTTGTTAAGCTTAAAGCTGAGAGAGACCCTGAAAAGCTATTTAATCTTTTCAAGGCCAATGCTGAGAATAGGCTTGTTGTGGAGAATCGGTTTGCATTTGAAGATACCGTTTCTCGCTTGGCTGGTGCTAACAGGTTTGATTACATTGAGCATTTACTTGAGCACCAGAAGCCTCTTCCACAAGGTAGGCGCGAAGGGTTCATGGTGAGGATTATAATGTTGTATGGAAAGGCTGGAATGATAAAGCATGCTATTGATACTTTCTATAATATGCATTTGCACGGCTGTAAAAGGACTGTTAAATCCGTCAATGCTGCACTGAAGGTTTTGACTGGAACCCGTGATTTAGCAGCAATCGAGGCCTTTGTTAATGAGGCGCCGAAGAAGTTTGATATTGAGCTAGACATATTGTCTGTTAACATCATTGTTAAGGCTTTATGTGAAACGGGAAATTTGGATAAAGCATATTTGCTCATGGTAGAGATGGAAAAGTCAGGGGTAAGGCCAGATGTCATCACATACACCACACTTATGTCAGCATTTTATAAGAACAACAGGTCAGAGATTGGCAATGGATTGTGGAATCTTATGGTGCTTAAAGGATGTTTACCCAATCTTGCAACATTTAATGTTAGAATTCAGTATTTGGTCAACATAAGACGGGCATGGCATGCAAATGATGTGATGCGTTTGATGCTAAAAATTGGGATTGTGCCTGATGAGGTTACATATAATTTGGTTATAAAAGGCTTTTTCCAGACTGGTAAACTTGAGATGGCCAAAATGGTGTATTTTTCTTTACGTGGCAAGGGGCATAAATTTAATGTTAAAGTTTACCAAACAATGGTTCATTATTTATGCAAGGGTGGGGAGTTTGATTTGGCTTATACAATGTGTAGAGATTGCATGAGGAATAACTGGTTTTTGAATGTGGATACCATTCATACGCTGCTTGAAGGGCTGAAGAAGAATGGGCAGCTTAACAAGGCTAAGGTGATCGTGACTTTAGCTCAGAAGAGAGTGCCTCCTTTTCCTTCAAGTCATTTGCGTTCCTTGCAAGCTGTATTGTCTAGAAGTTGAATTGAGGTTATGGAAATGCTCAGATAAGCTTGGTTTTGTAACACCACAGCCTCACAGCAGGGGATATTAATTTCATTTTGTCCTCTGATACATCCACAGAACCATATGGATATCCTCGTCCTTAAACATCAAACAAAGGGAACGTTCCCTTTATTCAATTAATTTGTTGTAGCTTTTAATAAGTTCCTGATGAAATGAAATTTCTAAACTTCTAACTGGATGGTGCCATGATTCTTGTAAGTTTTCATTCAATTTCTTCCATTATCTTTGTCTGTTTCAAATGCATTACTCTTTTCTTTCTAATCTACGAGTGTTGGAGCATGTGAGTTTTGGATGTTCACCTGTCAATAATTGCTCTACTTACTGAATACTGATGTCTCATGCCATCTTTTATACTTGTTATTTGCATCTATCTTCATGGATTTGGGGTGTTCTTTTTAAATCATCATGCAACTTCCTCATTGTATGTATTTATGAGTGTGAACGTGTCTTCTGCTCTGACTTTCATGTTAGGCATATTTACATCAGATGTGATATAAATTGGCTTAAAGTTTTGATTTGATTTGATTTTCTAATATGATGCCTTTTATTTGAAATTTTTGCAGTTTCAATTGACGAAGAGCTGGTTAACCAGCCAAAAGAGTGTGTTATCTCTTTGTTATCTATTGCTTAGATGCCAGCATTGGTAAGCATCAATTATTTTGCTCATTATTGTTTGTTGGGCTTAGCAGATGCATCAAGTTGTTTTGCAGAACTTACCGCTTCATTGTTCTAGATGCCTACTTTTTCTAATTTGAACTTTTGTGAAGTATATCAATGTAAGCTGATATGTGTTGATAGTGATGGCTGATGTTTTGATTCAAATTTTTTTATGTTCAATGTTGTATTGAACTACATGATAAAGGACAGCTTTGGTGCTGTTTTACAGATGTGGACATTAACATTTTAGGGTTTGAGTTGGTCTTTTGATGGTCAGTAACTATAGGACTGATTGGGCTTGAACGTCTGGATGCTTAGTAATTCCATAGAGGCTGTTTGAATATGGGATTTGAGTTGCTGGAAATTGTAGAAGCTATCAATGTGGTTTCTAGGAGTCACACCTAAGAGAAGATTGAGTCACACTATCAAAGGCAAATTGCTGGATTTTTTTTTTCATGAACTGATTTTCTCTTGTATTGAACAATTACATAACCTTTATATAGAGTTCTTAGGACTTATCTTCCTATATAAGAAAATGCTTATAATCCTATTTGAGAATCCTAATAAAGCTAATTACTCTTTAGGACTAATAAAATACTAAATAGAAAAAAAACCAAGACCTATAGAATTTACAGCAAATCTAGAAATTTCAGAAATACCTTGTCTATGAAAATCATGTTAGAAGACAACAATTTTGACTCTCTTGTTTTCTGCATCATCACGACTAATAGTTCTAGTGGGTGTTAGTGGTTTCATCTCTTAAAAAATAGTTGTTGTAACATGAAACATCCAAAAAATAGCACTAAGATAAACTGTCAAAAGTTATTTTAGTGTATGTTTACACCAAAGGAGCATATTGTAGTTATAAAATATGGTTACCTTTTTTTAGGGTAGATAAACTGTCAAAAGTTATTTTAGTGTATGTTTGGTAATGCGGTTGAAAGTGCATTTTTATATGTAAAGGCACCAAATTGATGTTTTTTAAAATTCTTTTTGATGATTTTGATATTTGCATAACAAAACCATTAGAAGCACCTAAAAGGCATCAATTTGGTTCTTTTCAAACAAAAAAAACACTTTGAAAAGAACATTAAAAAGCACCTAAAACGCAATGTCAAATGGTGCCTAATTTGGTGAACCTGCTGTTCTGATAAAATAAAATTGAAAAGCAGAATTGTATAACATTTTTTCAGGTCTTGCATGTTCCTAACAAGCGATTCAATGGAATTCTTTTTTTGGAAATATGCATACACACACAAAAGGTGCTTCCTGAGCTTCATGAAATGAATATTCAACTTTACTTCTTTATGAAGCCGAATTCACATTAGGTAAAAACCAAAACAATATGGTTACCCCTTCCTTGGCATCCCCACAGTGCACCACCACTATCTGTTCCTTCCTTTTCTAAACAAGCTGCTGACTTGCCTGAAGTTGCATCAATATAAAGATGAAGCAAGCTTCATCGTGCAAAGTCATCTGTTGGTGATAATTGTTTTTTATAGTTCCTTCTGATGATGACATGAAGTACATCAAGTAATATAGTTTGTTTATCAATAATAAAAAAGGTAGATTTTGCTCCTCCAGGTGAAGATGCCTATTGGAGTGAACGGCTATTACAAAATCATACTATTCCTCACCCTTCCTATCTCCTAATCTACATGTTAAATTTCCTTGTAGAGTCGATTGCTGCATGAACACTAGGATTAGACTGAATCTCTTCTATTAATGTATATTTAATAATAGATAGGTAGGAACAGAAACTAGACACATTAGAGGTTTTAATGAAACTTATTCATGAATGCATTCTGCCATAAGGGAAGAAAACCAACCTTTTCGGTTCTTCAAATCCATCCTTTTGCTCTAATGATAGGAATTCTTAAACCTTTTTCATAATTGTACCTGTGCAGGACAAAAGTTGCAAATCAAAATTGGCACAGCCTGAAAGGGAAGAGAGGAGTGCTGGAGAAAGGATACTGTTGTGAAGTAATGGGGTGACGGTTGCAAGGTGGAATGTTTAATGGTGCTCGTTGGCAGCAGAAATTGATTCTGAAGTGTTTCTTAGTTTATAGCTTTCTAGTAGAAATTTGATGTCTCATTTGACTGAGGCAGTCAGTGTTCGACGGATTAATTCTTCATGGCTAGATTGTGGTTGCAGATCTGGATAACTAGCCAATGTTGTCAAAGGCGAAAATGCCCATGGTGTTAGGTGCACGCCGGAATGAACCAAGATGATATGTTATAACATCAAAAAATATGTATGATATTATATACATAATCATATAAAGTTACATTTTTTTTCACCTTTAAAACAAAATAAACAAAATAAGAAAGTTATTTCGCCGCGAAAAGGCACCATGTAGTTCGTTGAAATTCTTTGTCTAAGCATCTGAGCGTCTTTTAACAACATTTTATTAGCAATGACTGGTGTTGCATCCTTGGACATGGACGATAATTTGTTATGATTGAGTTACCTGAATGCCCTCTGCTGCAGAGAGTTTGGTTGTTTATAGTAAGTGCTCTTATGTTTTGCCTGATAAACCGGCAACCTCAGATTTTACTTGTGAGCACTAGTGCGATGTACGAAGCTCCATCCTGTTGCTCGGTTCCATGCTTCAAATTTTTGCTCCTGTCAGAGATATCCAAGCATATTTCTCATAAATCCAATACAGAAAAGCAGCTATTGGCAGAGATGTATCCTGCATTCCCAAGATGCCATATGTATAGTTGGAGTTATTTAAATGGAGAAATTATTGTTTGAGATTTCAAGTGGTTTTTTATTTTGTCTTCTTCGAATTCAACTCTTTGCTGTAAAAAAGGCCTCAGAAGGTATAGTATTCATGTTGTTTATTTATTGGTGATTAGTGAGAGGCACACACACACACACACACACACACACATATATATATATGGTCTCTCCTTTGAGTTTTCATGGTGAATAATTGGTTTTCCTTGTTACAGGGGCGATAAACTCAAGTGGGTTTATGGAGAGGATTATAAAACTTTTTATGAACAAAAAGTCTCCGACAAGGCGACAACCCATGGTTGTAGAAATTCCTACAGCCCAATGTGGCAATTTCTCAGGCAACCGCATGTGCATAATTAATACAATATTAGTTGTTCATAATTCTGTGGTCAATAAAAATTCTCATACTATCTTTTGTTCATTCAGAGCTGCTAAGAGTAAAATGTACTGTTTTTGATACACTGACAATTTCGACTTCCAAAATGCTGCATAACACATCTCGGGGCAGTGTAAATTCCTCGTTCCTACTTCCAAAAGCTACAGGAAGGTCCTGAGATGAAGAAGAAATGAGGTTAGAGAGCGAAATGTCACTCCTAGAATTCACAGGAGAACAGGGAAGAAAACCAGGACTGTAAAATTACTGTGAAAATCCCAGTTGAAAGAAGCACGACTTCCAGATAATATGAATCTGAAGCCTGTTAAAATATGCATAATGAATTTGCAGCCATCTCGTTTTTTGTTGTTCTTCTGCCAAAGGTTTTGAGGGCATTTGTTTTGCATGAAGCAATTGCAAAATAAATTATAAGGAAATTCGAACAATAAGCTCTTGGAATGGGAGCTGCAATCAGTGTCAAATTACATTACAAAATAAACTGAAGGATGTAGGGAAAGGTACAGTGCGTTGGTTAATTTCCTCCATAACCATATCCATTGTTCATTGCATTGTTTATATGAACACCTTTTCTTTTAGATTTTTTTTTTAATTTCATCTTTTTCAAGTTATGTTAGTATTTTTACATGCTAAGATTTTTTTTTACTTTAAACTGTATGCAAAATGTTGAACAATATTCTAACCATAAACTAAAATCAATTTTGTGAAATAGAATTTTTATTTGTAGTTAACAATAAAATTAAGAGAACAAAAACATTTTTTTTTTAAAAAAAGAAGAAGATTCATTTGTATTTTGGTGTGGAAAACTTTAGTACTCC
>Ga0307518_10001832_pt1 | contig 15715 bp, 16 predicted proteins | sample 25_EM_MG_FD_203889 | JGI IMG/M metagenome (GOLD analysis project Ga0307518, IMG submission 203889) | Populus trichocarpa ectomycorrhiza microbial communities from riparian zone in the Pacific Northwest, United States - 25_EM | ecosystem: Host-associated > Plants > Roots > Unclassified | place...
AGGTTGTACAACAATGTCATGATGCTATAGTGGGAGGCCACTTTGGACTCGCCAAGATACGGGAACTGATGAAGTGCAATTACCATTGCTGTAACATGGTGGAGTGGGTACAAAACTACATGCAAACATGTAATGCATGTCAAAGAAACATGACTGATAGATATCAAAAATATGGTACGTTAGTACTACTCGAAATACCATCAAGACAATGGAAGAAGATTTGAATGCAGTTCATTATAGATCTGCCAAACGCAAAGGAGCATAACCAATGTTGGGTAATAGTGGATAGGTTTACCAAGATGGCAGACTTCGTCCCACTAAAAAACTGGAAGGCGAAGGAACTAGGACTGGCTTTTGTTAGGGAGATATGGAGACTGCATGGCCTACCAAACAAACTGGTTTCGGACCAAGATAGTGTAGTCATGAGATTATTTTGGACAGAAGTTTTGAGATTGATAGAAGTTAAACAAGATAAGTCATCAGCATACAATCCACAAACTGACAGGCAAACAGAACAAGTTAACTATGTCCTAGTTCACTACATTAGAATGTATTGCTTTTGTAATCAAGATGACTGGGTAGAACTCTTATAATTTGCAGAGTTCTGTTATAATAATACAGTTCACAGTGCAACAAAGCAAACCCAATTCTTTACCAGTTACTATCAAGACCCTGAAAATAACTATATCCATCCTACAAGTACAGATGCCAAAAGCAACAATCTGGCAATAATTAAGACAGTCAAAACACTTCACGCAATAAGTAATGCCATGTAGGAGATCATAAAGGCCACACGAGAAAGGATAAGTAAATACTACAACAGCAATGTGGCTAACAAGGAACAAAAAGTTAAGGTTGCAGACTAAGTCATTGTCAACTCTAAGAATATTAAAATAAAGCATACAACCAAGAAGCTTGACTACAAATTGCGTGCAAAATTGCAGATCGAAAAGGTAATAATAACAATGCCTACAATCTCAAACTTCCACTCATGTCAAGCACACTTCACTCAGTATTCGACATCAGCCGTATGGAACCTAACCACGCCTATACCATCCTAGGAAGGCGTTCACCTACTCCTCCACCTGTGGATTTCGAGGACCGAGACTGGTTTGTCGAACGGATAGTGACTAGTTGGATAAGGAAAGGACAAGTGCAATACTTGGTTTCTTGGAAGGGGTATGGACCTGATGATAACACTGGCAAACCTTATGAGAACTGGAAGAATGGTGCTGAGGAAACGGTCTGCAAGTACCATCTGGATTACCCTGGCAAGCTACAGGCCTTAGAGGTGTTGGTATGAAGTACTATTTTTCCTTTCTGTAGGCGTTAGCTTTTGATTAGGTCTTACTATTATATCCAAATTTTTTATGATTTCTATATGTCACATAGTCTTTGTCTCAAAGAGGAAAAGAGACGCTAATAGTGGAGTTCCAATACGTACTAGGTGGGTAGTCACCATGCCCATTTATATTTAATTCCAGTGAGTTTATACTTTGACTGATTACTATATGATCAATTAAGTTCTCACAGACAAGATCCTTGAGAAGGGGGGTACTGTCACAAGGTAACTAACGGCCCATCTGGAGGTACTTATGCCTATAAAGGACGACCCAGTTTATCCATTAGAATTTAATGGAACATCTATGAGATGTTATATAGTACTAGATAATATTGCTTGTTATTGTAATTAATATTTTTTGGTGCATTTATCTATTGAACAGTAGTGTTTATAGATGAGTCCATCTACGTCACTGTAATAACCAGTATGCTTTGGAGAAGCTACAGTACAAGTTTCGTAAGAAATGGACAACTGGTTGCCTAGTTATTGTTACAGGCAAGCTGTAATGTACCTAATTGTGTACTAAAGTATTGAGCATAAGAGTGGGACTTGTACTAGGAAGAAGATATAATAAAATCAAGTGTAAATGTGTACTCGATGAGAGTGATGCTATTGTAGACTTAGAACACCACTGAGGTCTTGTCCTTTCCAACTATACAAATTTGTTGACTTAAATAGATAGTTTCCATCTGATAAGTGCTTATCAGATCTGTGGAACTACTATTCAAAATGTAGTCAACACATTCAGTCTCGTCGTTAGTGGCTACCTAATTAGTAAGCCACTTCCGTATTTAGGACAACCATAGTCTGACATACATATAGAGTTCAGCTGAGCTGCAACTCATCTGCAGTTAAGCTGACATATAGAAATAGAACGCAAAGCTATCCAATAACAACACATGAATGACGAAGAACAGAACCTAATAGAGACATATAGAAATATATTAAAGTTTTAAACATGCATGAGGCTCTTCCTGAGGTCACACACTTCCCTATGTGCAATCCCTTTAACTCTCCTCGACTCACTCATTCCGCAGATGACTGGAGAGTGATCAGCCCTCTTAGTCAGTCATTTCTTCACTTGAATAGCTAGGGATATGGATTCCGCTAAGTAACATAGGTCTCCTACTTGAGCATGTAACATTACTTCATGTTTTCAAAGGCAGTCGTCCTCGACTGAACCCTTATCCTATAAGTCCCCAGGGACCGAAATTGTGTTAGTAAAAGCTTAAGTAACTCCTGGTGGAGAGTACCAACCGTAGTAGATAGATACCCATACTCCCCAATTGTTTGGAGTCACCCAAGACAGGTGTGCCTACACATGACATGCCATGCCCATGAAAAAACCTGTCTCTTGCCAAAAAACCCAGTGGGAAAAGGCGACAAGTAGAGAGGGTAAAAGGTACCATGTTGCTTCCCAACCTGTGCTTAAAGAGCGTCCTTCCTTCCTCAGACTTCCCATTCGTCACAAGGCTTGTCACGGTATTTCTCCCTAAACCCGTGTACCCTAAGTGGATAGTTTTCCAACTTATCGAACGTTTTACAGGTATCCTCGTATCCCGTGTATCTAACCCACCTGACCCTGTATTTTACCACCCCTCTGTTCTTTCTTGGGTGGATAATTGACTCAACTTCGTAGACGTCTTCTTCATCTTCCTCTATGTCTTATGGCTAGTCCCTTCTGCGGAATGGTTTGAGAAAGGTGGTATGGCCAACATTATGCCATTGTGTGCTTTATGCAACTTTTAGTTGGTAGGCATGTGTATTAATAGCTTTTGTGCCCTTGTAGGGTCCTATCTACTTGTTGATTAATAAACGGTTGTTGCCTGCCTTAATTTGGAGGTTCCTGCAGTCGAGCAATACCTAGTAATCAACATTGAACTGGCGTGCTTTCTTAATACGAATAGCACTTCGTTTGATATTGATTTGTTCTAGGGTATCATGGACTTGGTATTGCACAGTTGTCATTCGGTCGAGCCAATCTTCTATGGCAGGGAAGGAGAATTCTAAGTCACCTGAGAGGTGTATTGTGCGAGGGTCGAGGCCGTAAAGGCTGCGGTAGGTAGAATACTTGTGGGTAGAGGCAGTCGCAGTGTTGTAGGCAAACTAAGCGAGAGGTCGCCAAGCTTGCCAGCGGTTTTACTTATTGTGGCAGGACATGCGGAGGTACTACTTACATGTCTGGACAGCTCGTTCACTAAGTCCGTCTGTTTGGGGGTGGTAGGCAGTAGAAAGGCGGAGTATTATTCCAAGTTTATTGTTGAGTTCTTTGAGAAACTTAGTGGTGAATTGGGGACCACGGTCTGAGGTGATATGTTTGTAGAGTCCATGGAGTCTCCAGATCTCGTTAATATAGACATTAGCTATGTTAGCTGCAGTCCATGTTGTCTTGGTGGAATGTAGTGTTGTACTTTAGTGAACCGGTTTGTGACAACGAGGATAGCATTAAATCTTTCTGACTTTGGTAGTTCTCCAGCGAAATTCATTACAATCTGCTCAAACGGTTGTTCTCCCGTTGGTAGTGGTATCAACTTGGTTTGCCTGCTATGTCTATCCGCTTTTGCCTTCTGACACCTAATGCGTCCTCCTACATATTTTGCCACATCTTCTTGCAACTTATCGCATAAGAAATTCCTAAATACGAATTCCTGTGTTCGATGTTGTCCACAATGGCCAGCAGCTTGGGAATTGTGATCCTGCCTAAGTACTTCCACTCGATCCTTTTCCAGGACTACGCATAGGCCTTTCCTCTTTTCCCATCTTGCAATGTCAATTCCTTTTAACTTCACATCCTCTGCTTCGCCATCATTCTCATTTTCGTCTTCCCCTAGTACCGTCAATTGTCTTTTGTCCCAAAATTTGGCTACCATGTCAGATTTCTCTTCCCCTGAACATCGAGACAGGCCATTTGTTTTGCCTATCTTTGTTCCTGGTCGATAGTGGATTTGATGGATTCGTTCGGACCTGCGTAGGTGCTAGGAGGCTCGGCGGTAGTTTAGCTTCCGCTTCATGTTGAAGTATTGTAACCCTTGATGGTCTGTATAGACGTTCACAGAAACGCCCACTAGCCAGGCTCGCCATTGCCAGAAACAATCCACAATGGCAAATAGTTCCTTATCATGGATTAGCCAGTTGCATTGTGTAGCTGTAAGGGTTTTTGCGTGGTATTCAACGGGGTGAAGTTGCTTTTCTTCATTCACGATATAATATTGATTATTGTCTCGAGGGTTCTATTAAATTGCGTGAGGATAGGTACGGACATGAATTGTTTCCGTAGTTTGTCGAAGGCTTGCTGCTGCTTATAACCCCATGAGAAAGGTACATCCTTGGTTAGGTTGCTTAGTGGGCTGGCTTTGCAACTGTAATTGTTAACGAATCGACAATAGGAATTAGCAAAAATAAGAAATGCTTGAACCTACTTCTTGTTTGTTGGTTTGAGCCATTGGAACATTGTATCGAGTTTGGAGGGGTCCATTTGGATTTGTTGACCATAGATGATATGCCCTAGAAAGATGGTCCGTTTGATATAGAATTCAGACTTGAGGAGGTTGACTGCTAAGCCATGCTGAACGCATTACTGACACACCTTTTCTGCTAGCCGTTACTGTTCTGCTTCAGTCTCACCTCCGTATATCAAGATGTGATTAAGGTACCAAATGCATCCCTCCTTCTCTTGAAACACTGGATCCATCATTTCTTGAAATGTGGCAGTGACATTGGTCAATCCGCATGGCATAACTGTATATTTGAACAGTCCCTTCTTTGTGTGGAAGGCACTCTTCCACTCATGTCCAGGAGCAATGCAGATCAGGTTGTAGCTGTTTTTCCGATCGAGTCTGGTGAACAATTTGCCTCCTCTCGTTTTGTTAAGAAGTTCTAATATAAGAGGGAGTGAGTATTTGTTTGGAATGGTTAGACGATTGAAATGGCGATAGTTGACACACAACCTTAACAATCCATCCTTTTTCCAGACAAAGAGTTTAGGGGCACCTGTAGTAGACCTGCTGTACCGCACCTTTCCTGCAGGTAACTCATTCCTCAGTTATGTCTGCAGTGCCTCGTCCTCTTCCCATGTGGTCTTGTAGATAACTCCTCTATGTATCTTTGTGTTAGGGTCTTGGAGTGGGATTTGGTGGTCCCAGGACTTGTGTTCAGGAAGTCTGGCTGCCTGTTCTGCAGGGAATACTTATGCATAACGGAAATACTGTTCACTTGCGTCAAGGATTAGCAATACCTAACCATTCTCTAATGGCTCTTCCTCCAAATTAATAATAGAAACATTAGGAATCGATTGAACAGAACAAGGAATAACCAAACCCGTAGAAACATTCCTCAAATACCTATCCATAGGATCCACTACAAACCCGTTTTCATTCAACCAAGACAATCTCAAAACCACATCCTTTTTTCCAATATCTAACACCTCTGCATACAAAGAAAACTTACCCAAAGAAACGCCAGGAGAGGAAAATACCTGAAACCAATGATTAATAAGAAAATTTCCTCCAGACAAATGAGATCTATCCCCCTGTTTTGCCTTAACCTTCCTTTCCCTTTTCCAAACTCCCAATTTCTTCGCTACCTTGTCTCCTACCACAGCAGGACTCGCTCCGCTATCCACAATGACCTTTACTTCCATCCCAGCAATATAAATATGAACCGTCAGGAGAGGAGTATGTCTGGAAGTACGACTGACTGCCATAGATGTACTGCTTACTCTTGTCCCGACTGTTGATCTTCCTCTGATCCTATCTCAGAAATACGAAAGTGCCCTTGGTCAGTGCGGGCTTTCTTTGTCGGTGGCTAGGTAGTAGCGGTAGCTTCGCGGAAGGGAGGTGTCTTTCTCCACTGGTTTGGGCACATGTTGATTTTGTGGTTGCTCATTCCACAGCGTACGCATCAGCCATCCCTTCTCCTCTTATCCTTCTACTCTGCTGGTATCCAACCCTTCCCCTTAACTCCACTCTTCTTTGAACCTCCTCTAAAATGTACTCTGTCCTCAAATGAATATTTCTTCCACTTCTCCCTGTTCTGGTTGTGTTGTGGTTGTGTGAGGGGGAGGTTGCGAGTCTGAAACCCTTTGTTGATGATGTCTATCTCAATGAGTTTCTGTCTCCAGTGAGGGGGGGTATCAGAGAGGTTCTTATAGTGAGCCAAGCCATTCGGAGTGTATTTGACAGGTTGGAGATCATGATATTGATTAGTTGACAGTTGGGAATGCGAGCATAAGAGTTAAGTCTGTCAACTTCAGTGAGGTAGTCTTGTACTGTTCCAGTCTGCTTGAGTGCCAAGAGTTCTTGATATGACCTGTTGGGCTTGTAGTGATGCCCATAATACCACGCCAACTTATCTCTTGCCTCCTGCCATGTCTCATACTTATTCTTGTTTGCCTTCCACCTGTCTAGTAACTTGCCTTCCAAACATAACTCAATAAATGCCATTTTCTGTCTCTCGTTCTGAACACCAGTAATGATGGAATATTCATCCAATTGAAGGACCTATCCTTCCAGTGCGTCCCTATTACCGCCGAATTTTGTTGCGAGAGGAGCCTTCCATGAGATAGCATAATCGTCATCATAGTGCCTTCGTGCTCGTTCTGGTGATGGAGTTTGTTGAGGTAGTGTAGCTACTTCTGGTGGTTGCATGGGTGGAAGTATGGACCTAGTGCCTCGTGTATGTATGGATGTTTCTTGCTGCTCTGGTGGCAATCCTTGTAGTTCAGGCTTTTGTAGGCGTTCCTTGATCTGGTGGAGTTCTGCAGTATATGCTAGGTGATGGCATTGCCTTTCCTTATATAAGAAGTTCTGGTTATGAGAGATGCGACTGAATTTATCTGCGTTCGCTTCTATCCCCTTTGGATGAGATTGTAGATTACAGCAAGAGCTGTGGCAGTATCAGCTGATAATTGTACCTGCGGTTGTGTACCTCATGAGGGCGTATTTTGTACATATGCTGCTCTCCACTGCAAAAACTAACTACTTGTAGTTTTCTGTGTCTTCATCTTTGCTAACTCTGCAAGTGCTGCCTCTTTTTCTACCACTAATTGATCAATGTATACTTGCATTCTCGCAGTAGGTGAGAGTGTAAGGACTGGAGTTGATTTTTAAGTAACAGCTTTCTTGCCTCTGCTTGGTACTGCTAGAATAGATTGGGTTACTGTCATAGCACAAGTAGTTATAGGGTCATTGCTTGGAGAGGTAGAGGCTTCTTTAATCTCTGGTCTGGGACCTCAAACTGCTGATGGGATGAAATGGTCAGCAGCTTGCTGATATCTCTGAACACTAGTTGCGTCATCCATTGTCTCGTCATCTTCAACTGAGGCATGGAACGTGATGCGTTTGAACATTATGGTGATGGGATGTGAATGGTTGTCTATGTAGATGTATAGACAACTGGTGTAATGTTACAGGCGAGCTGTAATATACCTAATTAGGTACTAATGTATGGAAGTTAAGAGTGGGACTTGTACTAGCAGGAAGATAGAATAAACTGGGGTGTAAATGCATACGCGATAAAAGTGATGCTATTGTAGACTTAGAACACCACTTGGGTGCTGTCCTTTGTAACTATACAAATTTGTTGACTCAAATAGATAGTATCCATCTGATGAGTACTAATCAGATCCGCTGTAGAACTATTCAAAATGTAGGCTACACATTCAGCCTCGTCGTTAGTGACTACCTAATTAGAAAGCCACTTCCGTATCTAGGACGACTATAGTCTGACATACACATATAGTTCAGCTGAGCTGGAACGCATCTGCAGTCATGCTAACATACAGAAATAGAACCCAAAGCTATCCAATGAATGACGAACAACAGAACCTAATAGAAACATATAGAAATATATAGAAGTCTTAAACCTGTATAAGGCTGTTCCTGAGGTCACACACTTCCTTATGTGAAATCCCTTTAACGCCCCTTGATGCACTCATTCCGCAGATGTCTGGAGGGTGATCAGGCCTCTTAGGCTGTCCTTGCTTCACCGGAATAGCTGGGAATATAAATTTTGCTACATGGCGTAGGTCTCTTGCCTGAGCATCTAACAGTTGCAACCTAACTAAGTTTATTCAGAACGATCCAACAGGGGAAAATAATTCTTACTACAAAATTATAGGAAAACTACTATCACGGAAATTTGAGGAGGTCGAAACCAAAATAAACGACTGTTGAACTTCTTAGAATTAATTATGATATGTGTGGGACTAATTACACAATTAGTAGTAGACTGTCAACCCGTTCCTGTACCTCTTCACAGGTGAATACTGCAACGAAGGTAAGTTGCATATGAAATTGGAGATCACCATCACGGTTACACGATTATTCCAGATTTTTGGATATAATGCACTAACCCGATTGGACCCTTTAGCCAAAACAAGTTAGCCTGAAGTCACCAAAAGAAGAAAAAAAAACATCAAGCCATGAGGTTGTAATTTAGACCAGAGTGCGTCCAGAGGTACTACAAGGTGGCATAATTTGACGGAAGTTGAAAATATAGATCAACTGAAAAGTTGTTATATAAATTGGGTTCAAGTTTGTAGTAGCAGTAGTTTTACGTGCTGATTTTATTTCTGAAGTCCAATTTACAATCGAAACAATATTCATGGAGATACGAGGCTATTGAACTTCTAGTAGCAAGTACTATAAGTGGTCATAACTTACTATGAATTACTTCACTAGTAATTATAGGAAACTGACTAAACGATGGTTCTATTCAACTCCATTCGTCAAGAGCTTTCTAGCAAGATGCTGATTATGACTTATGGAGTAATACCCACTGAGCTATTAGGAGCTTAAACTGGTCCTTATTAGTAGTAGGTTCTAAATAGACGCTAGTGAACATGAGAATTAAACTGTGAGCATAATAAGAATTGGTGTATATCTTGCAGTACGTTGTTAGGAAAGATCAGGAATCTTGCACAAGATCGATAGTATCTTAGTTAAGTTACATTGGAGGTAGTTATCATTCATGACATTTCTAAATACACAATCGAGTGAATTAACTCAGTTAAGTCAACTGGAAACTGAAGCTATCATGATACAAGAATGCAGTGTGTTGTCAGCTGAATGTAGATCATAAACTGCGAAAACAACAATCCTGATGTGACTATCTCCTCCAAGTTAGAAATCCCCACATAATCTCCCTACAATCAATATATCACCACAGAATACAAATGGTGGCTGGATTGCAAAAGGAGTAGTAGCCCCTTCTATAATAGGTAAAAATTCACAAAATTAAACATATCCTACAAAGTTCGAATTCGACTATAGTTGGTTATTTACATGTCGAAGATTGCGTAGCCTTTCTTGTGACTTTAAGATAAGGACTGGAATTTATTCCTGTGGGATATATTTCTGTTGCAGGATAACTGACCATCAGCCGCTCTATTATGTTTGGAGTTCCATAGAAAGTGATAGTAGGACCCCTGTGACAACTTTGCTTCTGTTATAAGTAGCTGTCTTCCATGCATGGAGCTAAAACTACTTTTTCAAAGACTCATCAATCTGAGAATTACTATTTTCATCTTAAGCACAAACACTATGTTTACAGTTAGTTGGCCAATCCTGCTACTTAACTACGTACTGCAATTTGCCAGTTCTAGGTTCTGACCTAAATTCCATACACTTTTCAATCTCATATCTGTTACCTGAAACAGCTTTTAGTCCTGCAGGAGTTCATTCAGAATGAGTTGTTCTGTATTCTCATGACAGTGTCCTATTACAGAAGTATAGAAGCAATTGCACAAGTTGTTAAGGTCAGGGCAGTCTGAAAAGTCAAGAGTGACATTTTGAGCCCATGGGTGGTATTGCATGATAGAAAATAGTGCTACCTATTTGTGTTAGATGTTAAAGATATAACATCTCTGGTGAAGGTTTTTGGAGCTAAGTTTGACTTGTTGACCAATGTGGTAAGGGGGGGCAGGTCTTCTGTATTTGTTGTCTTATGGAATCTGTTGCTGTTTGTCTTTGTCAGGTTTTTGGTTAGTATGTAGTGTTTTTGACAAGGTCTGAGTTGAGTAGGATTGGATAAGGTATAAAAGGAGTTTGTGTCCTACATTGGAAACCTAATAGAGTGAAGAATGTGGATTGTTGTCTAGTACTGCTTTGTCTGTTGTTCAACTTCAATTGTACATCTGGGGCTGCTTCTACTCAATTTTTACCTTTTTCTAACTTCTAAGCAGCAAACATAGGAATGATTGTCTTGTTCCTTCTTTCTCACTCTATATTTATTTGTAGATAATATATAGTAGAAGCTTTATACTCAATGCCTACAAATATCATTCACTCTGGAAAAAAATGTAACATAAAGAGGGAATCATGATCTGCAACTAAACAACCTGGTTATTCAACAGTAGGTCTGATCCATTTAGTAAAAATATCAATTACTCTTTGCACATTAATATGAAAAAATATAACGTATAAGGAATATGTAATTAGAGTGTTTGCAAGTAATAACTAACAACTTATGCCAAGCAATCATATGGGGTTTTTCCCCAACAGGGTCTGTATAACCTGCATTTAACTTAAAACAAGGTACAAAGACAGAGTCCAAAGAAATAAAGTCTATTGCATTGCTTTCGCAAAGACTGGGGAGTGCATTAAATGATATCAATAATCCCACAAGTAGTTGGGTAAATCCTTTTGTGAGTTGACAAATCTCGTAGGATTTCACCAACTCATTACTATTATTACAGATATTCTGCCATATATATTTGTAACAAAGTTCCTTGTAGGTTTTTTCTGTACCACCATGTCCACAATTACTATAAGCTTGGTTGATCAGTTTGATGGTTGCACACAGACCTTCTAACTTAAACTATAGTGGACTTACCATTCTCCAAGTATTCCTTCTACAGAGGTGCATGAATTTGTTCGCAATTTGCACTAGCTGGATGGGTTCTTATTGTACTCTATTGCATAAGTCAGACTAAGTTAGGTCTTTGAGGATCTGATTCACATAATGGTGGACTAGGCCATGGTTGTGGATCCATTTTACGAAGTTGATAACAGGGTTAATAACTTTCATTACATCTTCGGGAAATCCAACTTTTTCCATTAATGTTTGTGAAGCGTGTTCCTCCTTAGATAGTTCATTTAAATGAAAATATCTGAGGAGAGAGCCCAATATTGTTTGATATTCTAATTCATTAGCAAAAAAGACATGCATCTGGCTCCTACCCTCTTTTCCTAGATTATCCTGGACCTCCTGGACTTCCTGGTTCTACACCTTATGTCCCTGACTTGCCATGGATCAGCCATGCATGTTCCTGAACTTGCAGGCGCGTAGATTGGTCCCTGGATTCTATTTGGTCATTGCTAGAATCATAGGTTTGTTTAGTTTACACATGCCTTCATTCTTTCAGCGATTCATTTCTTTATTCATTGGTTTGTTTACATTCATTCGTTCATTCATTCGTGCATAGATTCATTCGTTCCTTCATTCATTCCTTCGTTCATTCACTCGCTTGTTCATCCTTACTTCGTTAATCCATATGTTTGTTTATCTAATACTTCGTTAGATTACTCGTTCGTTATTTTATTTATTCGTTAATCACAACAAACAAACATGCACATCCAGTTATTCGAAACATTCCCTTTGCATGATTTGTGGTACTTTTTCTCCAATACTAGTGACAATTAATATTATACATTCAATTGGTAGATGAAGATAGGTAAGGGGTATTTGCATTGTGCACTCAGAACGTACGTACTGTCGTGTTTGCTTCTCCGGATCTGATGAAGGTACCCATTCATGTCGACACAGGGTCTCTAGCGGAACTGGAATTCCGACACTGCCCTACCATACCTCCGCGTATCGATCTTTCTCTATGACACGCATATGATCTAAGTTGCAACAACCCTCCTGACGGCGCTCGAATGTCTATGATTGGGGGCATAACCTCTACCTATTGCGTCCATTGCAAACGCATTGTGCTATGCTTTTCTTGTTCTATTCCGCAATGTCAATTTCACACCAGGCCTACATACGACTATTGTTGTGGATTTTATGCACTTGGGCATCGTTCCCATGGTCTGTATCCTGCAAGCAATTATGATAAGCTTTGTTGGTGCAGTATATGTATACCAACTTGTTTTATATGTACAAACCGACATTATATGATTGTTAACATTCTAGAGCACTGGGGTCGTCCTTATTTGTGCGGGTACACAGTGTACAGGGCCTTCGATAAACTGTATATCACATGCACACCAGCCACGTGCGACTTTCCGAACTGTCACGAAACCTCTAGTGGCGTTTGGGAGATTGCTAATGGTTGCGTATTTGTAAATGTCACATACCATGAATTCCATAATCCATCCATGTTCTCGGTCCTGTCAGAAAAGTGGCGATTTTAGGAACGGCCAAAATGAGTTGGGAGTGTGAGGCCCCTGAGTTAAACTGTGAAGCAGTATCCAGGCAGAAAAGAGAATTGGCTGGCCGACTCACCGGCCCTGGAATGTGTCTTGTTCAGTTGACCTATCTGCACGAATCCATAAAGGATGAACAATAGGCTTTGCTCTATCTCCCTTTTGGCATGTAAGATGAACTTTTCTATACTTTTTGGACGCTTGAAATGTACATAACGTGAATTTGATCTTGTTAGCTTTCCGCAAGATGACCTCATTGCAAAAACTTTCATGATCCCCGAAATATTGCTCCAACCAGTTGAACGGCAAAATGTCATTCAATAATTGCTGGAAAAGGCGCTATAGCCCATGGAATTCAAACTTTCCTTCTGTATCTTTGAGGATGACCCTCCCTTGTAAATATTTTACTAGCGCCGTCAGGTGAGGTCGTATATGCTCTGTCTTGTTTTGGATGTGAGGTTGGCAATCAATGCATCACGTAGCTTCCGGGTCTCTTAATAGCTGTATTCGTCGCACCCGATGTGTGTTTAACAATTTCATTAGAGGGGGCAGTAGGTCAAGGATCCACGCTGACTCAGCTACATATAGACTCTTTAAAGAAAGGTAAGTTATGTTAAGTCACATCATAGACATGCCCAAATCGGCATCCAGCGATGGTAGCAATTGCAGGATGTAATTGATGCTGTTCCTTGTACCATATCCATCCTTGAGACACACATGAAACCCTTCCGAAATGTCCATTATCCAACTTTCGCACGATACATGTTCCCGCATATGATCCGTGAGATGAGAAAGAAGATGCATCTTGTGGCAATTGAAATTTTGTCATTAACGAGTGGGCAAGAAGACGTCCTTGACGTTATGAAACTCAGCCAAGGGATTGTCAATGGAGTTCAAAGACGACTCGACATAATATCAATGTTGAGCCAGAATTAACACTTCCAAGAGGTGTCGAGTGGCAAGCAATACTACGAGGTGTGTCTGTGGGTAACACCATACATTCGGTTGTTTCAGTATAGGTGTTAGAGCTGCTAGCAGACAACGAATGAGTGGGCGGTTGTCCTTGCCTTGCCATTGTTGAATGTTCCTATATTTCTTCATCAAGACGGTTAGTTCTGGATATGGGGGTGCGAGTTGCAGAAATACCGCCCATTGGTTGGTAGCGTCATACTCGGTAAGGTAATGTCTAATCCAGATCATCAAATACGATTTCACCAATCCGAGAATGCAAACATGCAACCAATCAAGGTGCCATAACAAATATGGACTAATACTGCGGCAGTCTTCAAACTCATTAACCGTTGGTAGAATTCCAGAAGTGGTTCACCTCTGCTTTCCCGTTATTCGTGGTGCATGTAGAGGGTTCGAGGAAGTGGGATTTCTGCTATGAAGGCGGTAGATGGTAACTGGCTCATTGTAGGACATGTAGTTGGCTGAGTCATGATCACACCACGCCGTGGGTGGTTTTGGTTTGCCAAAATCCTCTATCGAGGCTACACAAACCTGACATCTATTGTTTTTGACGAGGTTGTCAGTGCATTGTTCTGACCAATTAGCAATCCAACCAGGAAGAATCAGATAACATTTGCGCAGAAAACCATTGCAACATACAAGAGACAGGCAACATGCTGCGGAAAGTAGTCGCAGAATATGATGAACGTCGGTGTGCCACTGCATACAAGCTTCGACATTCTCGATTTTAATCGTGGGCAAGACTCCAATGCAAATCCAGGCTCTGGTAGTGCATTCACTACGAATATCTTTCAGTATATTCTTGATTGTCAAGTATAATGGCCATATTGATTTGTTGTTGGAAAAATTAATGAGACAAGCTTTATCAGTGGCGCATGTTATTGGAATGATTGTACTATGTTAGGGATGCTCGTCTTGCGTCTTCCACCACCAATCTGAAGTGTGCAAATCACCATAAATTCGTTCCACTACTGAATTGTATTGGCCCACTAGTGCATAAATTAGATCATCACCAAATGATTGATTGCGAAGCAATAATTTCACACATTCAATTGCGTCTCTGTAGTATATAGTGCCAGCATTTGGGAGAGTGTACTCGTGCCAGGTAGTAATGAAGCATGGCGATAAATTCGACATAACAGGAGGTAAAACTTGGCACAAGTTTCTTTGTCACCACACGAACCACAATTCGTCAGAGTTTTTTACATCTTTCCGCATTTCCGTCAATGAATCTTTCTAGAACTTAGTAAATGTGCGATTTAGTGGAACTGGCTCTCCAGTATGCGTACGCTATGCCATAATCTTCGAAGTTTTGAAAGGGTTTCCAAGGCTAACAGTCTGGATACTCACAAGGATGCCTCCATTTAGGGTCTTGTGTAGTTATTCCACAATAGTGTTGGTATTGGACAGTTCAACAAACCTGTTTGAGTATGGCAGACGACTTCTCAAAATTGATTGCCCTTATATTGCGATCCATGGGGGCATTGCCAGGTATTGAGTCCGTCCTTGGAATTGGTGTTTCTCTATTTGGTTCATCTTGCGTATACATCCTGTCTTCATCGTCCGATCACAGATTATGCATGAGGGTAGGCTGCATAGACTGAATTCCCTGATTGTAATGCATCTTCAACATGTGGATTGCAAGGCCTCGAGCACTACGGAAATCAGTCAGTTAGGAAACATCATAGGGATGCATAATCAATTTTCGGTGACGCAATAGTGCAGAACACAGTTTGCAGATACTATGAGCTGTGAGAGTCGGGTTAGTGTGACGACTTGATGAATTTGTAGGAATTATAGGGTGCTAACTAGTTGACAATAGAAGTAGCTTGTCATAAGAGCTATAAACAAGTCAGATTTACGATAGTCTGCGAAAGAGAGAGATGTGGTGGAAGACCACAACGAAAGTAGCTTGTGCCTAGGAGTTGCAAATGTCTGGCTTCAGATACTTCCCAACAACGGGTGTGGTGAACAATGAGAATACGGGAGTGGTGAACAACAAGAATGTGGTAGTGGTGTGCAACGAGAATGC
>Ga0307518_10001833_pt1 | contig 15714 bp, 10 predicted proteins | sample 25_EM_MG_FD_203889 | JGI IMG/M metagenome (GOLD analysis project Ga0307518, IMG submission 203889) | Populus trichocarpa ectomycorrhiza microbial communities from riparian zone in the Pacific Northwest, United States - 25_EM | ecosystem: Host-associated > Plants > Roots > Unclassified | place...
TCCAGACATCTATCCCCTTCGTCATCTACTGCTCCTGTACCCCAGGAGTATCCTGCATCTCTGTCTGCATCACCCTGTTGGTGTAGATCCCCTCTCCCCCTCCTCAGCACATCCTCTCTGGACACCGTGGAGGTAAACCACCACTCGCACATTTTCGTAGTCCTTTGTTGGTGTTGTGTTTGGGTTATTGTTCTGACCCAAATCCACACTTTGACTCACACCGGGAAGGATTTGAGATCAGAGTGCACCAGCTCAAAGGGCTTGGAAGCACGTCTTTCATTTTCTGTGAAAGCTCAATTGGGCATCTTGCCAAGAGCACATCCAGGGCAAACACAGTTCTCAGTAGGAAAGTGGATCTCCGGGAAACGCTGTGTATGCTTTTGTGCACATCAGAGGACTTCTGTTACGACCATGTCCAACTCCGGGCCTTATCCGGTTACTCTGGTCGCATCGCAGCTCTACAGCTCGACTCCGGTCGCGCATCACTTACTCCGGTCACGGTCGCGCAGATATACCTCCGTTAAGTACGACCCTTGGTCTAGTCCCTACTCAGTCCTTACTACACCTCACCGTCTACCCTGCCTTGACGTGAGTTCTCCGTGTACCTGTTATCTCCACCACCTTGTATCATTTTCACCGGACCTGGTTTATTTTACTCGGACCTGACTTTATTTTACCCAGACCTGACTTAGTACTTTCTCCGGTTATCCCTTGTCCACTTTTTAGGCTGTTCACTTGTCACCGTAAGTACTCGTCCCTAGCTCTTACTTGGTATAAGTACTCTGTAGATTATCCTGTACTCTTCAGTCTGAAATCAACTTAGTCTCTACTCCAGTCTCTGTCTGTCTCCGCCTCTGTCTCCAACTCCATCGCCTTGACCGGAACCTATGCAAGGGATCAACGCTCGACCCCTTTGTCGTTGAATCCAATGGGTCTCAACTCCGGCCGGACTAATCCCTAGTCCAGCCCTCTGCCCTTGTCCTTCGTCCACTTTCATCCGGACTTGACCGGACCCCCTACCGGAGTAGACCCGGACTTGACAATTTCCTTTGAGGGGTGCCCGAATCTCCAGTGCATAATGTCATAATCGATTTTGCTCACGGAGGCAATATAGTTAGATCTAATTATCAGGATAGATCTAATCCCAAAAATGACATTGCGGTCATCTTCTGGGTCTGGCTCAAACCATAGGCATTCAGCTTTGTGAGTGAGGCTAATGCCTCTCTTATTGCCAGTGACTTTGTAATTGTGCTGGAGCATTTCACCCATAGAAATAAGGCATGCAGTAGTGCCTGGCATATGGAGCACTTGGGTGAGTGTAATAACTTTCTCATCCCCAGAGTTGTGGTCTAGGCACCAGAGTAAAACCGTGCCAATGCCAGCAATCAGTGCTACACCATTTGCCGTTTTGGTGTAGTGCGCTCGCTTTAGCGCATTGTAGGAGGCAAAATTGCCTATGTCACCAGTGAAATGGCAGGATGCACCAGAGTCTAGTAGCCAGAAGGCACCAGAGAGTTCACTATCATTGGCCATTTTTCCCTTACAGCCAGCACAGTGCACATTATTTGAACACGAACAAATATATGCATTACTCGAGACATGACATGACAAACTATAGTGACTACTCACTATATACAGTGCAGGCATATAGAGCACATGTAAAGGGAGGGTGTCAGTGTCGGTCAGCATGCGTGCAGAAGGTACTTGCCTGAAGAGGCTGGCCTCTGCATCCATCGCCATTGACATCGCATTGTAACGGTCGAGGACCATCACGTCGATCTCATTGAACTCGTCGTCAGCAAATGGTTCATGGGCGATAGGCTCATCATCCCCAAGGGAGATGGCATCCTCCTCATACATGGTGATGCACTCCTCAAGACAAGGGTGCTTCAGTGATGACGGACTGGCCTTGGGCTGGTCCAGGCTCACACTAGCCATTGACACGATGTGGTCGAGGGTGCGGATGGTTTGGCAGGAGGGCTCTACCCCCAAGTGGTGCGCCAAGTCGAAGGCCTTAATGGTGTTATCAAAAGCAGGGGGGCCATAGTGGGCAGCACAAGGAGTGTGGGCCAGGGCACAAGGGTCGACAGTTGGCTCGGGTCCATTGTAGTAGACGTAAGTGGCGAAGGTGGCTTGTTGAGCATTTTTGCGGCGAGTGCGAGCCTTCTTGCTGCCACGGCGTGTGCGGCCTCCCTGTCCTTGGGCAGGAACGTTTCCGCTCACACCGCCATTGGATCTGCCTTGCTGCTGCTGCTGCTGCTGGGCAAACTTGGGGTCAGCCGGCTTGCGCTTCACAGCACTAAGCTTATTGGCCTGTGGGCCCTTACCACCACTGCGAGTAGCACCTTTCTGCTCAAACAAGAGCATGGCAGCCTTTACAATCCCTTCCGGCTTCAAATTCTTAATCTCGTCCAGGGACGTCTGGCTGAGTATCTGTGCTACGACCTCCATAGTAGGAGGGAGCTTGCAGAGGATTATCATTGTCTGCATGGGGGCAGGGAAGTCGAAGCCAGCATCTTTAAGATACGTGAAGTGGCTGAGCATCTTCGTGATTGCTGGAGCAGGATGGGAGCCAGTGGGAATGGTCATTGAGAGGAGCTTGCTAAGCTCAGCGTAAGCAGAACCGATACTGGGGGCACCAAAACTCTTCTTTAGGTAGTCCCAGACCTCCTTAACAGTAGTAAGGTCAGCAACAGTGACCTGGATTGAGGGGGCGAGGTGCAAGGTGATATTACCAAGCGCTCTCTCAGTACAGTCGTCCCAGTTGTTTCGGTCATTGTGACCGTCGGTGGGCTGAGTAGTCGAATAGACAAACCACTGGCCTTGTGCCTGAAGGTAGGCCTGCATAGAGGTGTGCCACTGCTGCCAGTTGGAGCCAGTGAACACAGGGACCATCTTGTCGAGAGTGCTGGACATGGTGAATTCTGTTGGGTGAACAGAGTCAGCAAGTGAATGCGACAATGGACAGACAAGAAAAGAAGAAACACCTGAGTGCTAGTGAAAGCACTTCTGTCAACAGCTAACTCATGACTAGGGTCAGCCAGCATAAGTCATCAACGAACTTCGCTTGTGCAGGTACTCAACTAAGGAGCTCACTGACTGGTGCAAATCATTGATGAACTTCACCTTGTGGCTGTCCAGGGGCTCACTAGGAGCTCACTGTCCTCCACAGCATCAAGCTAGTTAAAGCAACACTTAGGGAGCTGGAGCGCTGTCTGGTGCATTGCTGCACACAGTGCGCTCACGGGGCTCATAACCTGCTGAAGCAATACCTATATATGTAGAGGAACTGCTACTCCAACTCACCTGTTGGGTGGAGTGCACAACCTGAGATGGTAGTGGTAGCTGGTCAAGAGCTGTTATATTATATAAGCACTGTCTGCTGTTTATATACAACAAATAGTGTGATGTGTGACTGTGACATGTGACATGTGACATGTAACGTCTACTCTAAAGAGGACTATTACTAAGTCTACACTAATATGTGTCACAGTCTTGTACGCACTTCGTCAACAGTTTACACCGGGTGCATGTGTGACTTCAACAAACGTAGTTTATCTTGCTCCACAACAGCTACCAGGTATGTAGTCCTTGTTGCACCCATGGTAGTTACTGAAGGATGTGCTTGTGCCAGGGAAGGCTCACTACAAAGTGGCTAAATTCCCTTCTCATCGCGGGGTGTCCATTCAGTAATTGCAAAGTGACTACCAAGCACCTGAGTTCCTTCCAGCGCTCACAGATTTTCTTCAATCCTGCGCAACTTGAGACAAGCTTATACTTCCCATGGAAATGGATCACTTTGACATATTCAACCACCCATATGTCAAAAGCAGGCCTAGCATGGTCACTGGACATGGTCCTGGCTGGCAAAAGATTCATGCCAAGCTGAAGGTTGCTGCTCATGGACACAAGGCTGAGTCCCCCACCAGATTTGATACTGCATTTGTGTGGGATGAAGGACATCAGCTGAGCGAATATTTTGAGCCCAATGGTATGTACCTGGCCTTGTTGACACCATGAGTGTGCGCTGATGAGGATTTTAGCGATCTGTATCATGCAAGTGCATGTCATGTTCAAACTTCCAAAACATCTTGGCCTTTACCCCCATCCATTGGCCTATTCCAAGTGGTTCACTTCACTCTGTCACCACGATCCAATATCTGGACAATACATCATCACCCATTCGACATGCAACCATCAGTGCAATGTGTCGGTGATTAGTGCTGATCGCTTTGCGCGCACTTGTCACCTTCAAGCCCAGTGTGGAAGATATATTAGTTTGGATTGGTCATCTTGTAATGTACTTGATATGGCAAACACCTTTCATGTTAATTCGTACATCAACTTAGATACTTTTGTGGCCCTGACTAATTAGTGGTATTGTGATTGGTACAATGATTATCTAGTGCTTGTGTCTTTCAAGTGGGTAATGTAAGGACAACAATGTAGGCTACCTGAACTCTCGAAGACGCATAGTGTGAACACAGGCTACATTGACTATGATGAGCTATTAGGACAACAATGTCAATTATAGTGGCAACTGCATGCAATGTGTCATGTGGTGACAGCTTGATAGCACTGTATATCACATGCCTGATACAACATATTACTACTGAGGCTCAATGTGACTGGGTACCTCGGTGGCTATGCTACATAGTAAAGTGATTTTCCTGATGCAATCCTGTCTGGAAGTACACAGAAGGGAGAATATTGTCGATATTGAACAAGCACAACATCGAAGGTGTTCCGACATTAATCCATGAACAACAAATCAGTTCAGCTTATCCCTCAATTGTGGCTGCGAATAGTTCAACCCATTTCCTTGGATTTGCCCTCACAAAGGGGGGTAAACTTCCTCCAAGTTCTATCATGCATTATCATGCGACCTATCGGCGACTTGATCACCAAGTTCTCCTGTCTAGGAGAGCTCCTAGTAGCATTCCTTGATTATCTTGTTGGTGAGTAAGATCATTATTCATGGGCTTTCATAACCACCCATTGATTGATTGACAGCTCACAAGGATGCGGTTGAGATTGCCCACATTCTGCACCGTGATATAAGCCTTCCCAACCTCATCCTTGCACCTCCACTTGAAGGCTGAAGCAACCATGTGAAATTCATGCAACATCTACCCAAACCGACCCAAGAAGCCCTGTGTGCTAGAATAGAGTGTCTTAGCTGAAGAGGAGTGCTTGCAGACTGGGGGTATGCTGTCTCCACTACTGAGTATTCATCCACCACCTCTGGTTCCACCATCCCTGGGCCTCCTGCTTGTGAATCATCCCCTTGTGACCCATCTACATCGCCAATTGAAATCCCATCTCAAATCAGAGACCTTGACAACTGTGGATCTAGCAACTATGTCTGTGCTGTGCATGTAGGCTCAGACTATGGATCAACTTGGTTAACTTTGGTCTCAGAGCTTACCAAGGAAGACAATATCATTGTCCCCATGGGTTCTACCCTAGAGAACGACTTATGCCCCACAATTGACTCATCTCCCCTTCATTGCATGGTATGTTCAATGATTCTTGTTAAATCACTCAGCTTAGGTATCCATTTCCAGGGCACATGGTCTTGGATGTCAGCTGAGGTTGTCATGGCAGGCCCTGGGCAGCCGGTAATACACCAATCAGTCCATGAGCTTGAATCTTGCTTCTATGTCCTCATTGGCATCTTTGTCCTCCTCGATGAGCCCTACAAGCCAAAGTCTGACAAGGAACTTGCACAGTGCTTCAACAAGTACTTTAACACTTTCGAGCCAAGCATACTCAAGACAATCACAATTCAGGCAGATCTTACATGGGAGCCCTTCATCCTGAAACATATATCACCATATTTCGAACCTGCCACCAAGCTCTTGACACACTTGCGAGACGCCATCATCTCTCCTTTGTATGTGAACTGCGATGGGAAGTTTTGCCATAGGACACCATTCTTTCATGAAAAATTCATCATTGCCATCATTGACACACTCTCAGAACTTAATGCCAATGCTTGGGTGCCTTGTAGCTGCCCTGGCCGCGACAGGCTGGTCGATCAGGCAGCCTGTGGTGGTGGCGGTTTCAAGTTGGAGGGAGATGATGATGCCATAGTTGCTGAACCCAAGGTAGAGTTCTCTGACGTGGAAGCAGGCGACCTTCCTGCTGATTCTGTTGATGGATTGTGTCAAGTCCGGGTCTACTCCAGTAGGGGGTCCGGTCAAGTCCGGATGAAAAGCAGACGAAGGTCAAGGGCAGGGGGCTGGACAAGGAATTAGTCCAGCTGGAGTTGGTGACCACTTGGATTCAACGACTAAGGACAACGAGCATTGATCCCTTGCGTAGGTTCCGGTCAAGAGGTTGGAGATGGAAATGGAGATGGAGACAGAGACAGACAGAAACTGGAGTAGTGACTATGGTTGATTTCAGACTAAGGTATACAGAATAAACTACAGAGTACTTATACTAAGTAAGAACTAGGGACGAGTATTTATGGTGACAAGTAAACAGCCTTAAAGGCAGACAAGGAACGACCGGAGTTGGGACTAGGTCAGGTCCGGTGAAAATGATACAAGGTAGGAGATATATTGAGTACATGGAGAACTCATGTCAAGGCAGGGTAGAGGTGAGGTGTAGTAAGGACTGTATGGAGATTAGACCAAGGGTTGTACTTAACGGAGGTATATCTGTGCGACCATGACTGGAGTAAGTGATGCGCGACCAGAGTTGAGCTGTAGAACTGCGATGCGACCGGAGTGACCGGATAGGACCTGGAGTTGGACATGGTTGTAACAGTATCCCCCCTTTAGGGGCCGAACCCATGAGGCCCCAGTGAGGCTGATGTGGTCACCTAGAACAATGCGGAGTCCGGAGTGTTTGTCTGAGTACGAAATTTGGGTCTATAAAGATCAGACTGGTTTTGCTCTTGCCCCCAGTTTCTTGCCATTTAGTATCACCATGTCCGCTATTGCTAAGTCCAACAGCCCTGTCGCCCCTGTTACCACCGAGCCCAAGGATTGGACAAAGGCCCCTACGCTGGAGTTGCAATCCGGTAGCAAAGATGAGTCGGACGTCCTCGATGCCAAAGCAAAGGAATGTCATCGATGCAAGCAAGTGAAGAGGGAGGAGAAACAGTGCAGGGAAGAGGCGGAGAGGCGAGCATGCAAAGAGGCGGAACGTGCTAAGGCGGAAGCGGAGTGGAAGGCGAGAAAGGAGGCGGAACGCCAGGCGCGTGAGCAGGCGGAGAAGGATAAGGCAGAGGTGCAGTGGAGGGCTGCAGAGGTTGCAGCAAGGCAAAGGGCACTGGTGCAAGAGGCATCAAAGAAAAGGGTGAGGGAAGAGCTGGAGGCAGGTCCAAGTGACAACCGGAGCGAAGGAGCCCGGTAAGTAATCTTTTTTCCTTATTTATGATTTTTTATTAACCTCCTGGCAGGTGCGTTTGTTGTGCCAAGCACAAGGCCAAGTGCGAACGGGACCCAGAGAAGCCCAAGCAACGCGCGTGTATGAAGTGCGCAGGGCTCAAGGAGTGGTGCGAGTGGCCGGAGGTGGGGGGTCCGGGTCCGGTGGTGGACAAGGGCAAAGGGAAGGCAGTCGTGACGTCGCCACGAGGAGGGGAGAAGAGGAAGAAGAAAAAGACGGTCGCCAAGGTCGTCATTGACAACAATGACATCGTCGAGGTGCCAGGGCCATCTGGGAAGCGGTCCGGGTTTGACCCTGGACCGTTCCTGGAGCGGCTAGACAGGCTGACCGGGGCCATGGAGGAGATGACCGGGCAGATGCGCCGGGTCGCAGATGCCACTTGCTCAGTGGCGAGGGGAAATGAGTGACTGACGGCCGGCCTCGAGATGTTTCTCGAGGAGTGCCGCTTTTTTATGGCACCATGGGATGAGGACGAGGAGTCGGAGGTCAGCGAGGCAGAGGTCGACCTGGAGGAGGTCGAGCAAGAGGTCCAGGGGCTCCAAGAGGAGCAAGAGAACCCTGGCAGCGGTGTGCCGGAGTAAGTGGTCTGGTCTGGATTTTGTAAATAGAATGTAAATTAGTTTTACTTTTGTTTATAAAGAAAAGTGACCTGAGTTTAGTGAGTGATAATACAAGATAAAATGAAACAGGGAGGAGAGACAGGGAGTGAAACGGATAACAGAGAAATGGAGAGGGAGAGTATTACTACATGGACGCAAGTGGTCCGGGTTTGTCCGGGTACTGGACATGATAATCTTCTAAGAGTTCTGTAGCGTTGCCAAGTTGAGTGGCGAGAAGCCATGACATTTCTTCGTCAGTTCCTTCGTAACTGGACCAATGTACCAAGTAAAGCAACTTGCACGTTCTGCGTCGACGGTCAACCTTGGAGTCGAGGATCTCAGAGATCTTGAACTCCAGTTCACCATCAACTTCCACCAGTGGCGAAGGAGGTCGTATCCGGTCCGGTATGGTATTGGGTATGGCCGGTTCGAGTTGGGAGACATGGAAGACGGGGTGAACTGTGTGCATGGAATCTGGAAGACGGAGCGTAAAAGAGAGGGAGCCTACTTGCACTAGGATAGAGTAGGGGCCCAAGTTCTTTTCTGATAGCTTTTTGGATGGTCGTGTGGACTGGAAGTATTTTGGCTTTAATGTATACTTGGTCGCCAACCTTGAAGTCCGGTGCCGGAGTACGTTTGGCATCAGCTGGACCTTGATAGCGAAGTTGCACGTTGGCCATTTCTTCACAAAGGTATTGATGCAGTGACTCAAGGTTGACTGCTTAATCACGAGCCCTGGCGGAAGTCATGTCACGTTCTGGGTAGACAGAGATGTTAGGGTGGTAGCCCCTGTTAGCAAAGAACGGAGAGACTCCGGTGGTAGCACTAGGTGTGTTGTTGTATGTGAACTCCGCCAGTGGGAGTAGGTCTGCCCAGTTGTCCTGCTGGTAATTGTAGTAGACGCGGAGGTATTGTTCGAGAGTCTGGTTGGATCGCTCAGTCTGGCCATCGCCCTCCAGGTGGTAACCGGAGGTGAAGTGGAGGCGCATGTCGAGAGCCTTTCCGAGTGACCGGAAGAAGTGTGAAACAAACTCTGTACTGCGATCTGAAGTGACATGGGCAGGAACACCATGCTTGGAGAATACGTGGAGCAGGAAGAGTTTTGCAAGCTCCGGGCTAGTGATGGTGTCATGAGTAGGGATGAATATGGCTTGTTTAGAAAGCTGGTCTACCACGAGCAGGATGGCTGTGAAGCCAGTGGATGAAGGGAGTTGCTCGATGAAATCCATGGAGATGGAATTCCAGGGCTTCTCCGGTATGGGGAGCTGTTTCAGCAGTCCATAGGGTCTATGGTGCGGTGTCTTAGCTCTTGTGCAAGAGGTACAGGACCAGACGTAGTCCTTGATGAAGGTCCGAAGACCAGGCCAGGTATACTCACGCCGGATTAGTTCTAGAGTCCGGTTTTGCCCAAAGTGACCAGCAAGTGGGTGATTGTGTTGATACCGGAGTACCTGGAGACGGAGATCATCCAAGTCCAGTACATATATATGACTGTCTAGTCGAAGGAAACCAGCCTCGTCGGTGGACCAGCAAGAGTGCAGTGGATCTGCAAGGTGGACCTGGGCAATGGGATCAGAGGGTAGTGCAGAAAGGATGTCACTGTGGAGTGTTTCCACGTCCATGATAGCAACTGCATGGAGGACTGGAAACTCTAGGTAAGTAGCGCAAAGAGAATTAGAGAGCTGTTCTTGAGTGAACACTGGCCTAAGGTTTTGGGGGTTAACCTGGGCATAGCCACTATCCCCCTCTTTGGGGTAGATGTCCCATCGTCTAGTGAGAGTGTCAGGCTTGGCACCGAGCTTACCAGGGCGGAAGCGAATGACAAGATTAAATTGTGATAAAAATTCGGACCACTGGGCTTGCCGGCGGGAGAGTACTTTTGAGGTGGAGAAGTACTCGAGGTTTTTGTGGTCCGTGATGACGTCAATAGGGGAGGCGGAGCCTTCGAGGTAGTGGCGCCAGTTCCAGAAAGCTTCGAAGATAGCAAGCAGTTCCTTATCGTGGGTGTCATAGTTCAACTCCGGGGCAGTCAAAGTCGGGGAGTAGTACGCGACTGGACAAATCTCTCCATCGGCGCAAGCAATAGACAGGATGCCAGCAACGGCATAGTCAGAGGCATCTGTTTCCATGATGATAGGGGTGTCTGGAATGAAATGAGTGAGAATGGGCGCAGTGGTGAAGGCATGCTTAAGTGCATTGAACGAATGTCGACAGTCCTCGGAGAAATTCCAAGGGGCATCCTTCCGGGTGAGCCAGGTAAGGGGGACCACTATGTCGGAGTAGTTAAAGATGAACCGGCAGTAGAAATTGGCGAAGCCTAGGAAGGACTGGATGTCCTTTACCTTTCGTGGTTCAGGCCAGTCAGAGATGGTTTGGATTTTGTCCGGAGACATAGTCAAACCTTCAGGAGATAGGTGGTAGCCAAGATACTCTACCGAGTCCGAGTGGAACTCACACTTCTCTGGTTTGGCGAACAGGCCATGTAACCGGAGACGGTGGAGTACTTCCTGGACGTGGTGCTGGTGGGACTCCATATCCTTGGAGTAGATGAGGATGTCGTCGAGGTACACGATGACGCAGACATCCAGCATGTCAGCAAAGATAGTGTTGACAAACCACTGGAATGCTGCAGGGGCATTAGTGAGGCCAAAGGGCATTACTAACCACTTGTAGGACCCATAGCGCATACGGAAGGCGGTCTTCCATTCATCACCCAGAGCAATCTGGACTAAATGGTACGCATGCCGGAGATTGATCTTTGAATAGATTTTAGCACGGCTGGGTGAGTCCAATAGATCAGAGATTAGGGTGAGTGGATAGCGATCCTTTTTGGTGATTTTGTTTAGGCCTCGGAAGTCAACGCAGAGGCGGAGTGAGCCATCCTTCTTCTTTACAAAGAGGACCAGAGCAGCGTGGGAGGAAGTGGTAGGACGGATGAAACCTGTATTAAGATTCTTGTCGATGAAAATCCGGAGAGTGGAGAGCTCAACCAGAGACAGTGAGTAAAGGGTTCCCAGAGGTGGAGAGGTACCTTCTTCAAGGTCGATCTTCAGATTGTAGTCGTGATGCGGGGGAAGTTCAGAGGCCTTTGCCTTACTGAACACGTCTGCATAATCGCGATACTCCTGAGGGACTATGTCCAAGTCCAGTGGAGTAGAGGCGGAGGAAGAACAAGCCTTCGCTGAGTCAGAGGAACACAGCTGAAGTTGATACTTGGTGGATCCCTCTAACTTGCACGTACGCATGAATGCGGCTGTGTTGATTAGAGAGATGTGCGGAGGGGTGCAAACTGGAGTGTCAACAGATGGCGCTGGGCCTGGGGTAGACTGGCCAGAGAGGCCGGAGTCAGGGTTACCGGACTGAACCGGAGAGGGAGTCAACAGGGGCACTAGCAAACTTGGTGCAGGGGTCCGGAAAGTTAAACTGCTCAGTACCCAGTCAATCAACGGATTGTAGCGGGTGAGCCAGTTATGTCCAAGGACAATCATGCATTCAGAATCTAGCGGAGCGAGGTAAAAGGTCATAGGGGTGACATCACTGGATGCAGGGAATTTCACTGATAGGTCGATGGCTTGAGTAATTACAAAATTGGAGGTACCATTGAATAGCCTGAGTACAATCGGGGAAATGGAGTAAGTGGAGAGAGTGTGTCCAAGAGCATATTTGGTATCTACAAAGCAGTGTGTGGAACTGGAGTCCACAAGTGCATGGAGTTCTGGTAAATTGTAAGACAAAAGGAGAACATGAGGCATAAGGGAATTCGGATCGTAAAGAGTGGACACGTTGAGGCGAGCCTCCTTGGGTGCACTTCTGGAGTCAATGCAGCTCGCCGGTCGTGTGGAGGGCCGGGAGCTGCTTACTCTTTTTTTGACTTGGAGTTGGCACCTGAGTTAGTAGAGTCCGTTTTACTGGACTCCGCAGCAATCGCCGCAGCGCGAGCCTTGGCCTTTTTGGTCTTCTTTGGACAATTGTCCGCGAAGTGACCAGTACCCCCGCAGAACATGCAGAGGTTGTTGTCCAGACGCCGTTTATGCTTGTCTGCAGTTAGCTTCCCATCCTTACCAAGCTTGTTGGTTAAGTCCGGTCTGGAACCGGAGGAGAACTGGTTGCTTGTCGTTTTGGACAAGCCTGAGTTGGCAGAGCTGGAGGAGTTACCGGTCTTGGATTTCTCCTGACCGGAGTTAGATGAGTTGCCTCTGGAGTTGGAGGGCTTGGTGGGGGACAGGGTAGGTTGGCTCTTCGTGGTACGAGAGATCTCGTCTTTGCACTCCCAATAGCGCGCGTCGATCTCTTGACAAAGAGCCCTAAGCCCATGCAGAGTCAGGGGTTTCCCAACTTGAGCAATTTCATCTTTGAGACGATCTGGGAGACCGGAGTAGAACAGGCGGTGGAGCGCGCCATCTCCGTAGTCCTGGACCTGGGAGGCAAGTCAGTTGAAGTCTACTATGTACCGTGTAATGCAGTGAGCATCCTTCATCCGGAGATGCTCGAGTTGATGCTCAGCATCAGTGATGGGGTCGTGAGGTCCAAAGGTACTCTGGAGCTCAGTGACAAAATGGACCCAGCTGTCCATCCAGCGTGGATGGTCAGCTGGATCACTGGAGTTGAGGAGGTCCAGTTTGAACCACTCTAGTGTCATCCCTTTTAGATATGATTGGGCGAAAGTTACCTTTGCCCTATCAAGGCGGAATGCCTTGGCTTGATCCTGGAAGCATAACTCACACTGGACCAAGAAGGTCCGGAGTTTTTTGGGGTCCATGCCATTGAAGGTGTCCGGTTCGCGGACCTTGGCATGGGAGGAAGAGGAGTCGTTGGTACGACGAGAGGAGCGGGAGAGGCAGTTGATGGCAATGGTGAGATTGTGGAAGACAGCCTGACTAGGGTCTAGTTCTTCCGTGGCGTCAAGAAATTCATCGTCATCATTGTTGTTGTTGTTGTTGTCATCTCTGGGGTCGTCTGGATCATCTCTGGGACCATCCTCAGGGCCGAACCATTGGAAACGACTGGGTTCGCGACGCTCCGGGGTGGAGTCACGATGATAGGGAAACTGATCACCAGAGACAGATTCATGGTGACTAAGTCTGCAGAACCACGAAGGCTCTGAGATGCAGCATCTCAATGCGGAGTCACAGACACTGTGGGGTTTCGAGCTGTGAAGCTCCAGAATTGGCTAACGGAAGCCGGAGGTTGCCTGCGGTTAGACAGGGCTTGTTGGGCGGCAGAGAGGTGGAGGTCGTCTACTGCACCTGCTTCCTCAACAAGTACTGCAGCAGTACGAGGGCAAGAGCGCATAGCCATGGTCATAAGAGATAGAAACTAGTTTGCATACAAGGTTTGGGATAGTGAACCCACACAAGTGTGAGTCTGAAATACTGTCAAGTCCAGGTCTACTCCGGTAGGGGGTCCAGTCAAGTCTGGACGAAAGCGGACGAAGGTCAAGGGCAGGGGGCTGGACAAGGAATTAGTCCAGCCAGAGTTGGTGACCGCTTGGATTCAATGTTGAGTATACCCAAGTAGCTTACATAATCACGGTAGTAAAATTTTCATACTCGTTACCTTTGCACCTCAGTGACCTTCCTTTATCACTGAGGTGAGCTCTCCTGGTTTATTCCCTTTGTTACTGTACTTACTTATCTACCAGTCTCATAACCCAATAGGTAGATAATACCAGTGACCTTCCTTTATCACTGAGTCTCATAACCCAATAGGTTATGAGCCCTGCTCTCGCGCTCTAATTTCGGAAGAAATTTTGATACAGAAGCAATATGTCAAGTCCAGGTCTACTCCGGTAAGGGGTCCGGTCAAGTCCGGACGGAAACGGACAAAGGACAAGGGCAGAGGGCTGGACAAGAGATTAGTCCGGCCGGAGTTGGTGACCGCTTGGATTCAACGACTAAGGACAACGAGCGTTGATCCCTTGCGTAGGTTCTGGTCAAGAAGAAGAGACGGAGACAGAGACAGAGACGGACAGGACCAGGAGTAGATGACTATGGTTGATTTCAGACTAAGGAGTACATGATAATCTACAGAGTACTTATACTAAGTGCAAACTAGGGACGAGTACTTACGGTGACAAGTAAACAGCCTAAAAAGCGGACAAGGGATAACCGGAGAAAGTACTAGGTCAGGTCCGGGTAAAATAAGCCAGGTCCGGTGAAAATGATACAAGGAGCAGGATATATCGAGAACACGGAGAACTCACGACAAGGCAGGGTAAACGGCGAGGTGTGGTAACGAACGAACAGAGGATAGTCCAAGGGTCGTACTTAACGGAGGCATATCTGCGCGAGCGCGACCGGAGTAAGTGGTGAGCGACCGGAGTTGAGCTGCAGAGCTGCGATGCGACCGGAGTGACCGGATAAGACCCGGAGTTGGACATGGTCGTAACACAATACCTACTATGGCGAAAGATTCAGACTACTCCTCTCTGCAAGTACCAACTGTCACGACCACATGACGCCTCGTGACTCTGCAAGGCCTCTAGACTGTTGTAGACTCAAGTCCAATCGCAATCGGACACCTCCGACACTACGTATCCATCTCTGCTCCGACAATTAATGCTCCGTCTCCTTTTAGTAAATAGTTCCGCACTTACGCCTTCCGGTTATTGTATGCTTCCGTTCCACTTCCGTTCCTGTTTCCCTTGTTCCCGTTTTAGATTAGATCTGATTACTCATAGCTGTGTTCCATTAACCTTTTGATCCGTTACGCTTATCACTGATCTCCATTCCGTGTATGTTACTCATCCGTTTGTCATCCGCAGACTCTTACCTACGTCTCCGCTATGTCTCTCCTCTGCTTCTTGGTTACTATACATATCCGATGTAAAGTATAAGTACTCCACACGCTGAGGGGATTGTCCCTCAGTTTGAATATCATCTTGAATACTTCCCGCGAACTCCCCTCTGTTCTCCTCTGTCTCCTCTGCCTCCTGGCAACTCCGACCTTTGTCGGACCTCTGTCTCTCTGTCTCTTAATCCTCCGAAATACGAGGACGCAGGTATCGCAAGGGTGCAACACATACGTTGAAGCCAAAGTCCTCAACACTTCTGCATCTCCTCCGCCTGTCGTCGACAACCCTTCTTACTTATCTCCGCCTGTATCGGAGTTCGTTGGAGGAACCGGTTCTGACAGAGGTACTGTTCGAGAGTCTGGTTGGAGCACTCAGTCTGGCCATCACCCTCCAGGTGGTAACCGGAGGTGAAGTGGAGGCGCATGTCAAGAGCCTTTCCGAGTGACTGGAAGAAGTGTGAAACAAACTCTGTACTGCGATCTGAAGTGACATGGGCGGGAACACCGTACTTAGAGAACACGTGGAGCAGGAAGAGTTTTGCAAGCTCCGGGCTAGTGATGGTGTCATGAGTAGGGATGAATATGGCTTGTTTAGAAAGCTGGTCTACCGCGACCAGGATGGCTGTGAAGCCAGTGGATGAAGGGAGTTGCTTGATGAAATCCATAGAGATGGAATTCCATGGCTTCTCCAGTATGGGGAGCTGTTTCAGCAATCCGTAGGGTCTATGGCACAGTGTCTTAGCTCTTGTGCAGGAGGTACAGGACTGGTGTGAGTCAAAGTGTGGATTTGGGTCAGAGTAATAACCCAAACACAACACCAACAAAGGACTACAAAATTGTGCGAGTGGTGGTTTACCTCCGCGGTGTCCAGAGAGGATGTGCTGAGGAGGGGGAGAGGGGATCTACACCAACAGGGTGATGC
>Ga0307518_10001835_pt1 | contig 15696 bp, 15 predicted proteins | sample 25_EM_MG_FD_203889 | JGI IMG/M metagenome (GOLD analysis project Ga0307518, IMG submission 203889) | Populus trichocarpa ectomycorrhiza microbial communities from riparian zone in the Pacific Northwest, United States - 25_EM | ecosystem: Host-associated > Plants > Roots > Unclassified | place...
CATCCACTTCTATTTAGACTTCATAATCATGATAATGTTCACTAACTATTCAGGATACATTACTTCTCCAATGAATCATGCTTCCAGCAGTTAGTCCACTTCCTTTAATATTGCCTTCTATCTTCTCGCCTCTTTATAGTTTTTTTCTTCTGTCATTGGGGAAGAACATGATCAATATTTAGCCTATGATAGGATATTTCTAGATCCATTATGGGCATATCCTATAGTTTAAAAAGAAATTTTCATTATAAATGTGATAAAACCTTTTAATGGACAAAATTAAATGCGGACCTAATTTTTGTAGTTATGTCTTTATTGGACTCAAGAAGTTTAGTTTTTCTTTTTTAGATTAGAACTTTAATGAAAATGCTCCCTATTTTTTTTATATTTTTATTTTTATTAATTATTTATTTAAATTTTAATTAACACTCTCTCTTTGATCTTTTAATTTTTTTGTTCATCCTTTTAATAGTAATTATTTTTTTTATATAATTTTATAATGTCTCAAATAGATTATTCTAAGTTATCTTTTAAATATTTTCTTTTATATTTGATATAAATAAATTATAATTGCGTGATGTTTTATAAAAATAAAAATTTATCATTTTAGATAAAGAATAAAAATGCATAAATTAAAAAGAAAAGTCATGGTTAAACATACCTATACGTTTTTGACTTTTAAGGGAAAGATTGACTTTCTATTTCATCTTTTAAAAACTATTAAATCTCTTTTCTAGTTTATATGGGTTCACTAATTTTTTGATTTAAATTTAAATTAATATTTTTTTCTCTGTTTTTTTAAATGTTTTAGTTCACCTTTTTTAAATATTAGTTTGCTTTTTGTTTTTAATTATTTTGTATTTTTATAATGTCTTAAAGAGATTATTATTTTTGTATTTTTTATTTGATATATATATAGAGTTTATTTGCATGGTGTATTTATAAAAATAAAAATGATTTGTTTTTGGTAAGAAAAAAACCTCTAAAACAAAAAACAATAAAAAAGTGTCAATTGAAAAAAATATTCTGGTTAAATACTTCCATACTCAACTAAAAATTAGCTTTTTATTTAAGTATTTAATTAGTATTAAAAACTATTTTATAAGATTTATATACTATTTTATTTTATTAAACGTAAATAACTTATTTGTACTTATTAATTAAAAATTATTATACAATAAAATGCATATGTAAAACTGATATATTTTCTTATACTATGTTAAAAATTAAAATAAAATTTTACATGCAATATAAACAACATGTTTGTGTTTATGAATAATTATTTTTTAATATTTTAAAATATATTTATATTATCAACACATTATTTAAGTTAATCTTTAAAATTAACTTAAAATTCTATCCACGTACAAAATTACAGGTAAAAAGCCGAGCAGGCCGAAACTCCTCCAAAGCTCCACCATCCAAATTGCCCAAACAATTTATAAACCAAAAAAGAAAAAAAAAAAGGGCTATCCATTCTTCAAACTTACAAACAAAAGATCTGGACTTTCCACGGCTGCTGGCTGCTGCTGCACGGCCTCATTCTCCACAATCAACTAACCCAGCCAGAAAGAGAACAACCCTCTCACTTTCTCTCTCTTCTGCACTAAAATTTTCAACAACCAGGTTGTTGTCAGAGTAGTAGAAGTAGTATTTCTGAACCATAAACCCTAATTCAAGCAAATGTAACAAAAACCCTTCTAAAACCCCAGGCAAGCAACCAAAAAAAAAAAAAAAAGAAGAGAAAACCATGCCTTGCTGTATCAGAATGAACACAATCATGTCTCTAAGACCCACTTCCACCAAAACAGCAAAATCTCTCCATTTCCATTACAAAGCTAAAACCACCCTTAAACCCTCTTTATTTTCTTCATCATCTTTTGTTTCCGTTAGAAACCACCAAACCCTATCTTTTACTAACCAGCCATTGCCCCGCCCTCTTCGATTCAGGCATCATGGGATTTTTTCGTTCAAGTGTTTTGGTGTTGCAGGTTTTCATTCCAAGAAACTTGCTTTGCCATATACCAGGTCTATGCAGAGCTTTAATTATGGCAGGTTTGCTTACCGGGATGTTTCTAGTGATGAATCCGATTATGAATTAGGCTCCTCCCAGAAGGAAATGGTTGGTTTTTAGTTCGATTTTGTTTGATTTTTCACAATTTAGCTCTTAAAAGTGTGTTTCCCCCCCTTTCAATGCTGACTGGATATATCATTTGCTTCAGCTGCCCTTTTTGTCCCTTTGAAGAAAAAACTATGCCTATTTTGGTGATTTATCTGTAGGGTTTATAATTAAAGTGAAGTTCAAGCATGTAACATGTTTGTTTTTTTTCTTTGGTTGCATTGAGGAAAAATGTAGTCTTTTTTAAGAAATGGAATTTCTTGGCTTTTTAAGCACATAATGAACAATTTTCTCACTCATACAACTTTAATTCGTATTTGTTGTTGATTCATGTTTCTTAGACTGGCTCGACCCTTGACAACGTTGATGATTGGAAATGGAAGTTAACCATGCTTCTTCAAAGTAAAGATCAGCAAGAAGTTGTATCCAGGGAGAAAAAGGACAGACGTGATTTTGGGCATCTATCAGCTATGGCAACCCGAATGGGTTTACACAGGTATTTTTAATCTTTTCTTAAAGTGTAAAAGCATTTGTTTTGCTGTTTCTTCACTATAACCATTGCGTGCATAGTTTGAATATAATTTATTTTTTGCAGCCGTCAATATTCAAGAATTGTTGTGTTTAGTAAAGTCCCCTTGCCAAATTACAGACATGATCTGGATGATAAGCGTCCACAGAGAGAGGTATTTTCTTTTCTTAGTCCATGTCCCTCACTGTTCAGTGTATTATAGTTTTACAATATAACAGAGTAATGAATTGATATGCTTTGATCATTCTGTTAGAAACTTGCTCTCAAATACTTCTCAGCTCATTAGATCCAGGTGGGAACTTATTGTTCTTATCACTAATTGAAGTATGTGCATAATTCTTGGGGGGCTAAGTTTCTTCATTCATATAATTCACTTTTGCAATGCTCTTGAAAAACTTATAGGTGATCTTACCTTTTGGGTTACAAAGAGAAGTAGATGCTCATTTCAAAGCTTACATTTCCAAAAAGCCCACGAGCAGAGGATTATTTCCTCCCAATTCCTTGTCAAGATCAAACGGTGGTAGGAGTATGGACACCGATGAAAGAATCTATGAGCGGCCAGAACTGTCAGTACAAAATAGTGTTGCCATGGAGAGAATTCTTAGTCGGAAGAGTTTGCAGCTTCGTAATCAACAAGAAAAGTGGCAGGTAAATTTACCCTGATCAGTTTCACAGATTTATCTTTTGCAACAACTGCCCTTCTTGTCTGTCAAGTTGTTTTGCATTATAACTTATCATGATTTTCTTTACATACAAGTAAAACAGTGGTGCACTAGTGTATATTATGATATCTTAGTACCATGTGCCTTAGTACTGTTTTTCAATGTTCTAGGATTTTGTGATGAAGCACTTGTTATATTTCAGGTAAACTTTGGTGGTGGCTCTTCCACTTTTTGAGAACGTTGGCATTATGTTTCAGGAAGTACATGAACATTTTAAAACTCTTGTAAATTTATTTTCTGTCAAGGTTGTGTAGTGGATATGCATCTTAAATATCCTTAATTTTATATTTGTTCCTGCTGGAACTTTTAAGTTTCTGCTGTCAAATATGTTATAATAAAGTTTTGGTTCTATAAGGAGTCAATTTAATTTGTATTAAGCGCAGATTTTACCTCTCATTTTCTGCTATACATTAATGTAACATTACAAGATATGGTTTTGATGGGTGCTAGTTCTTGTGTAGGAATCTCCTGAGGGCCAAAAGATGATTGAATTTCGTAGAAGCCTTCCTGCATATAAAGAAAAGGATGTGCTGTTAAAAGCCATATCTGAAAATCAGGTGATTGTGATATGTTCTTCCTTGTAATTGTCTTCCGATTGCAGTCCTTGCCTTTATGAGGTTGTAACTCCTGCTAGGACAGTCGTTTTTTCTTCAATTTCAGCATTCATTCATAATTCAATGCTAAGTCTTGACCAAGATGGAACTTGTTTATTTTTTCAATAAAATTTGTTCTCTTGGGATTCTTGGACAATTTTATATGCCATGTCAAGGAATGCATTTCTCTCCACTTTGGTTGTTGAGCAAGTAGGATTATATGGTATATTGATACCTAATGCAGATGGTTTGGAGCATGACCAAATTTTGTTTTTAATACAACACCTCAAATGGTTTAAACAGTGACAGTGTATCAATTAATGCATATGGAGGCTACACTGTGTGTTCTTATGGCTTTATGGGTAGTGATGCACGAGAAGGTCCAATAATGGTTGAAAATAAATTCCTGTTTGGAAACTATATTGGTCAATTGTAAGCAAGGTGTCCTCAATTCAAGTAGGTGCATTCTTAAATGTAAGAGACAAGAATTGTATATAGAAAAGAGCAAGCTGCTTAGGCAATAAAATTTGAAGAGTTAAAACAAAATTGTTATGTGACCGAGTTGTCTAAGAGGAATCCTGCTTTGAGAATTAAATTGTGCTAAATCCATCTCTTGAATCTAATATAATATGGGCCACTCAAGTCATCCAAGTGATGGATGTGTGCATGAACAAATGATTATGGTTGCAACTAGCATTATGGCTCGTATCTTACAAATGACCATTTATATTTACAACAAACTGATGCATGTTTGCAGGTTATTGTTGTCTCTGGTGAAACTGGTTGTGGTAAAACCACACAACTTCCTCAATACATACTAGAATCTGAGATTGAAGCTGCTCGCGGAGCTGCATGTAGTATTATATGTACACAGCCTAGAAGAATATCGGCTATGGCTGTTTCTGAAAGAGTTGCTGCAGAACGAGGGGAGAAACTGGGAGAATCAGTTAGTCCATGCCTCTGATATGATGAATCTTTTATTAAAAATCAGGAGTTTGTAAATTATTTTGATCTATGCTAATTTGCTCTCGTTTTAAAAGGTTGGTTATAAAGTTCGGCTCGAGGGTATGAGAGGAAGGGACACTCGACTTCTATTCTGTACGACTGGCATATTGTTGAGGAGATTACTTCTGGACAGAAATTTAAAAGGTGTAACTCATGTCATCGTTGATGAGATTCATGAACGCGGAATGAATGAAGGTAACTTCGAATTCATTTAAGATATTTGTTGTTATATCACTTGATATTTACCATGGTTCTCTTATTTGTCAGATTTCCTTCTTATTGTACTGAGAGATCTGCTTCCTCGTCGACCGGAGTTGAGATTGATTTTGATGAGTGCAACCTTAAATGCGGAGCTTTTCTCTTCCTACTTTGGCGGTGCTCCTGCAATTCATATTCCTGTAAGTCTTACATTGCTAATTTCTGTCCTGATAAAGTGTAGGAAACCAATCCCTTATCCTTTGAAACCAGCAGGCAAAGATCTTGTTAATTTTGCTGCTTAATTTAACTGTACGGGTTAACCTCTTAGCTTATTTCAAGTTACTACTTACTAATTTGGTTGCCTGTTCAGTTTTTTGGAATTTCTTGATGCTTAGGTGGCAGAATGCTTTCTCTAGAGTTTCTTTCACTCCTTTTTTTGGTTTTGCCAGTGTTCATTTGCTCTTTGTTGTTTTGCCACCCTTGTTTTTGGTGCAATCCATTTGTATACCTCTCTGCATACTCCATTACTAGTTAAATTAAAAGTCCTTAGCTAAGTAGAAAACAAATAATTAAAATCCAAAATTAACCAGGAAAATTATTAAAACAGGAAAACATTAACTTCATACTTTATATCAAATGATTGTGGGTTTCTTTGTGGACTTTTTTTTCAGGCTTGGTCTTGTCAATCTGGTTCATAAACTCCTGAGATAATTGTTCTACTTCAGTATAGCGAAGATAAAACTAGGGTTCTCAAGCTCTAAGGTTATTGACCAAATTGTAGAGAAATGTAGAGAAAATTCTTTGGTATTTTATTGAATCTGAATAATAGTCTTGATCTTCATAAAATAAACTAGATATCCTTATTTATATTAGTACTAAAATAAATCCTTTATAGGAAAGGATTTCTAATTAAAATGTATCTAATTAATAGAATCCATCTACTATTAGGATTACTAAATAGTAAAATACTAATTAAATTTAAAGATTTAAAGCCCTAAGCTAAGTAGAAAACAAATAATAAAAATCCAAAATTAACTAGGAAAATAATTAAAACAGGAAATGCAATAACTTCATATTTCAATCTAGTCTATAAACTCTTGGGATAATTGTTCGACATCATAAGAACATAGCTAACAATATGGTTTGGCTTGGACATAGTACTAATCTTTAAAAATTGGTTGATGCATGCACATGTAGTTTTAGACTTATGTTGAGTTAGATACAGTAGAAAAACAAAGAAGTGGTGTGTGCAACGAGCTAAAGAATGAGTAAACATTTCATGTTTTTTATTTTGTTCTTCATGAAAAATACTTAACAATGGTTACTTTCTTATGTATCCAATCTCTTAAGAGAAGGTATTAAGATTTTTCCTCCTCTTCACCCCCAAACCAAACACCTCCTAGATGTAAAAGATTGTGCTTCTCTTGTTAATTTACCTGCAACATAACTTCTCGGTGTGCATTATTTTTGTTCTTTTCTCTTTGGTCATGCATGCACTTCTTTTTTTATGTTACAATTGTGATTTCTGATAACATATTTTATTAATCCAAAGTAGAAAGAACATGATTTGATCGCTTGGTAGATTCAATACGTCTTTCTCTTTTTGGACGGTAATGGTTTTTTGCCCAATTTTCCAGGGTTTTACATATCCTGTCCGTGCACATTTTTTAGAGAATATTCTTGAAATAACCGGGTATCGGCTGACTCCTTACAATCAAATCGACGATTATGGTCAAGAAAAGACGTGGAAAATGCAAAAACAAGCTCAAGCTTTCAAAAAGAGGAAGAGCCAGATTGCTTCTTCTGTTGAGGTATATAAATTCATGAAATTGTCTGATTCATGTAACATGCATGAGTTTGTTTTTTCACCAAGCTATCTCTGCCTTAAAACTTTTTGACAGGATGCCCTTGAAGTTGCTGACTTTAAGGGGTGTAGTTCACGCACTTGGGAGTCTTTATCTTGTTGGAATCCTGACTCAATTGGTTTTAACCTCATTGAGCATGTTCTTTGTCACATAGTTAAGAAAGAGAGACCTGGTGCTGTGTTGGTTTTTATGACTGGTTGGGATGACATTAACTCTTTAAAAGATCAGCTACAAGCTCATCCTATCTTGGGTGATCCTTGCAGAGTATTGTTACTGGCCTGCCATGGTTCCATGGCCAGCTCTGAGCAGGTGATTTCATTGTCTTTCATATGATATTGAAATAGCACATAAATTAAACCCCTAATTTCTGCTTTTCCTTTTTGCCATTTTTTCTGGTTTCCCACATTTTCGTTATTGTTTGGAAATATGCAGTGAATATGTATTGTTTATTCCAGTGATTGGCATTTTCCTGATTCCTGATCCCTTTTGTTTTCATCCAGAGGTTAATATTTGATAAACCTGAAGATGGAGTGAGGAAAATTGTCTTAGCTACGAATATGGCTGAGACTAGTATTACTATCAATGATGTGGTATTTGTGGTTGACTGTGGAAAGGCAAAGGAGACATCGTATGATGCTTTAAATAACACTCCTTGTTTGCTTCCATCCTGGATCTCAAAGGCTGCTGCCCGGCAAGTAAGGCCCATTCTCTTAAACATCAACTTTACAAGAGTTAGGTTGATGTCCATAGGAAAGTGGCCAGAACATTACTTTATAAGATGTTTGGTCTTGTTTATAATGTGTACTGTCCACATAAATTATTAATAAGCAGAAAAACATTCCCTTCTTGAGGCTTTTTTTATAGCCCTAAAAGCAGCATATTATTGAGTAAGTTTTTAGATTTTAAACTGCATTATTTACACTCTCTATATGATTAAGAAACTCTCCCAAACATTCTCGTTTCTGCATGCTAAATCATTGCAAGTGGAAGTTCCAAGTACAGTTGATAAAATAGTGGTTAATAGTGAAATGGTCTTCCCTTTTGGTTCTTTGGCATAAACATGGTATGGTGCAGGAAAAAAGGGAGGTAGACTGGATAGCAGATCTTTTATCCAAATCCAAACATACGTCCAGAATATTTTTGATTAATTTATGTGCAGCTTGCCAAAATTCTTATTTTTATTAACTATAATGTTTCAATCTGCCTAAATCTTTTTGACTTAGCTTTGGCATGAAAAATCCTATCAATTTTCCACATGCTTGTTGTTGTACAGAGAATTTTTCTGTAATTAAAGTGATTTATGGCTTTTTTTAAGGGTATAGTTTCTCTGGACAATTGCTTTTGCATTGAGAGTTAGTTTTCTGGTTTGGTTATAATGGTGTTCGGTGTTTGCTTTTCAGAGAAAGGGAAGAGCTGGTCGTGTTCAACCTGGCGAGTGTTATCATCTTTATCCCAGATGTGTTTATGATGCATTTGCTGACTATCAATTACCAGAACTTTTGAGGACACCTTTACAGTCTTTGAGTTTGCAAATCAAAAGTCTCCAACTTGGAAGTATATCAGAGTTCCTATCAAGGGCCCTGCAGCCACCAGAGCCTCTCTCGGTAATTCCTAACTGAGCCTGTTATCAAAATCTGCATATTGGTGGATCTTGCTCGTGCCAGTCTTCTGGCTTGCCACTTTAATTTTCGAGTTTTAACACAGCTCCAACATTTGCTCTCTTTCTTTCTCTCTCTCTTTTTTTTGTCTACATTTAAGTTTTCTACATCTGTTTTGTGTTGTAGGTTCAAAATGCTGTTGAGTATTTGAAGTTGATTGGGGCTTTAGATGAGCATGAAAATCTGACAGTGCTAGGTGCAGCATTTGTTTTTCTTCCAAAAGTTCATTTTGGATCTCATATCCAATTTTCTGAGTTTTTTTTTAAGATAGTGATGGTTAATTCTTCAAATAATTGATGCTAAATCAGGATTGGTGCTTTTCAGGACGTCATTTGTCAGTGCTTCCAGTTGAGCCTAAGCTCGGGAAAATGCTCATATTGGGGACCATTTTCAACTGCCTAGATCCAATAATGACTGTCGTTGCTGGTCTCAGTGTTAGAGATCCATTCTTAATACCATTTGACAAGAAGGATGTAAGTCTCCAGCATATCTATAGTTTCGCCTGATGTTTCGATTAATTTTTAGTGTATTTGATGATATTCTTTTCTCCATGGATTTAGTTTGCTAGAACTATCATCATATCTTGATCTGATTTTTTTTGGGCATAAATGTATAAATATAGGTAAGAATGATAGGAGGGTATGGGTGCTCTAACTTGGAAACTTATGCTTTGTTTACCATGGTGTATATGATTGAGAAGTAATATAAGGCTTTTTAGAGGCAAGGAGAGAACTGCCTTTGATGTCAAGTGAATGTTTCTGAGAACCTTGTTCCATTGGTTACCTATGCATATTTCTTTTTCTAGTTTTTTTCCTTCCTCAGAAGATTTGGATTCCTTGAGTTCAAGGTCTTAGCTCTCCTTTCTTCATGTTTCTGTTCTTGTTGTTTGTTACTGTCCTGTCAAATAAATCTACTTGATGAAAGGAAAATGAGTTTTTATCTCAACATTCTTTCTTAAGAGATTTTCAGTTTGTAATATTTAAAATTAGCAGTTCAGAGATGCAGAAAAAGATTTGTTTGACCAAGAAATGTACACAAGAAACCACGTCTTTATCCCTTTTCTGTTCTTTGTGCAAATTTCAATTGTTCATCTCTTGAGGGGTTGTCTTGTCTGTGGGAGGTGTTTTGTTGAAATCTATGATGATGTTTTAAGACCAAGTTTCATGTCGTCAAATACAAGGAGTCTAGGAATGACTTGCAATTTTTTCCTTGCAGCTTGCAGAGTCTGCAAAAGCACAATTCGCTGGTCGTGATTGCAGTGACCATCTTGCACTTGTCCGGGCCTATAATGGTTGGAAAGATGCAGAAAGACAACAATCTGGTCATGAGTACTGTTGGAAGAATTTTCTTTCTGCACAAACTCTAAAAGCTATTGATTCCTTAAGGAAACAATTCTTTTATTTGCTCAAGGATACTGGACTGGTTGATAAGCAGATAGAAAATTGCAATTCAAGGAGCATTGATGAGCATCTTATGCGAGCAGTCATCTGTGCTGGCCTGTTCCCTGGATTATGCTCTGTTGTGGTGAGTCATACTGCAAATTTGCTGTGTATTGCTCTTTATTCTCTTTGATTTTGCAGTTTTTTAGATTCAAGAAACAGTTTCTATTCCTCGCCTAGTTCATGCTTCCAGCTTCTGTTTGTCCTATAACCTGAAATTCCAATGAGCCAAATAGAATGAATGGTGCTTTAGGCTTTGTTCAAGAAATGAAATGGAGAAGTAGGGCATGGGTAGGTCAAGGAATAGAAGAGAAACAGTGATGAAGTGCTAGGGCCTTTCTATTAATTGGAACATAATCACAGGCTTTCAGTGCTAGTAATTAGTGAACCTTTTCTTGTTGAGATGTTATAATGTCTGCATCATATGATTTTGTTATGTAGAACAAAGAGAAGTCGATAACACTGAAAACAATGGAGGATGGCCAGGTGCTTCTGTACTCGGTAAGTTTCACATCTGTAGATACCATGGTCTTCCTTGAAGGCACTGTTTTATCTACCCTGTTTTTAATTGAGGATACCACCACATTCAAATTTATAATCATTCATTTGTTTTCCTGAATGTATTTCACAACAGAATTCTGTGAATGCTGGGGTGCCCAAAATTCCATACCCTTGGTTAGTTTTCAATGAAAAAGTGAAAGTGAATTCAGTTTTTCTCCGTGATTCAACTGGTGTTTCTGATTCCGTGCTGCTTTTATTTGGAGGAAACATTGAGAAGGGTGGACTAGTAAGTTTTTTAATGGTTTTCTTGTTTGCTTCTCCTCCTCTTCTCTTTTTACATCCATTTTTATGCTTCCTTTTGCTGAAACTATTTATTTATTTTGATAGGATGGGCACCTAAAAATGTTGGGAGGATACTTGGAATTTTTTATGAAACCCACATTAGGAGATATGTATTTAAGCTTAAAACGTGAGCTTGAGGAACTGATTCAGAATAAAGTAAGTATTATTTTTTTGTGCAAGTGTTCAAATTATTTGATGATTAGACACATTTAAGCTCTAGAGTTTTCTATCCACCCTGTCCTAATATTGGGTGTTTGATGTTTTTTCGCTGCTGGCAGCTTCTAGATCCCAAGTTGGATATACAGTCCCACAATGAGCTTCTGATGGCAATAAGATTGCTGGTTTCAGAGGACCAATGTGAGGGTAGATTTGTATTTGGTCGACAGCTGCCAGCACCCTCAAAGAAGGCAGAAAAGGCCAAAAATGTTGCTGGAGATGGGGGTGACAATTCTAAGAATGAGCTTCAAACTTTACTTGCCAGGGCAGGGCATGAATCACCCGCTTATAAGACAAAACAACTGAAAAACAACCAGTTCCGTTCTACTGTTTTCTTTAACGGGCTGGACTTTGCTGGGCAGCCTTGCAGCAGTAAGAAACTTGCAGAAAAGGATGCAGCTGCTGCAGCTCTACTGTGGTTGAAGGGGGAGACACATTCGTATTCCAGAAATACTGACCACTTCTCGGTGCTTCTGAAGAAGAGCAAGACCACAAATCAAAACAGAATCCCAGTTCGTGGTGGTAAATGGAATTAGGGTGGTGATAGAGAACTAAGTAATAAACTATCAATATCATTTACAGCAAGGAAGAACTAAAACAATTTTTTGTGAACCGGCATGTTGGATTCAGATACTCCAGTTTTCAAATGGCAGCTGAAAGGAAACTCAGACTTCACTGCACCTCTTGTTTCTTAGAAAGGTGTGAGATATAACATACTCCAAAGTCAGAAGGCTCCATTTCTACCCACCTGAGTGGAAGACAAACAATTTCTCTATGCACTGGTCCTTATGCTTCAGTTCAAAGATCTCATCGATCCACATATATTGCTGAATGAAAGGGCCACTGTCACTTCTATATCTAACTACTGTCAGTATAGTGAATGAATAGCATTATCATTCTTACCAAAAGAAAAACAAGTGAGGATTCATTTGTAAAACAAAATATTTACACTATTCATCTATCTATTTTCCATCAAATTTTGGTAACTGATGTCATAAATGGTAAAGGAAGGCCAACAGAAACCTTTGCCTACCTTCTAGCATTGGATGGTTTGGTCAACTTGCACAGCTTGGCGCATGGAAAAGCCCTGAGATCAATTAGCTTGTCAGAATTATTGTTCAGTCTTGTAGGTAATATACTTCTCATCCATTGTTGACCATGCCATATTAATGGTTAAAAGATAAATGTTTTCTATTCTTTGGTTCTAGATATAAAGATGTTTCCAAGCGTGACTTTACTGTCGATATTTTTGTTTTATTTGTTTCTTTGTTATTTGATCTCTGATCATGTTACATATATGTTGCTAGGACTTGATATCATGATCTTGTGATTTCATTTTACAGTTTCATATTTGCTTGAATTGTCAAAAATATTTGGAATAGTTTTGTTTCGTGCTAATTAAGGGATAAAATTTCCACTTTTCAAATTAAAATGTTAAGAATAGAATGATACGTGGATTTGTTATATCTTAATACCTGTGCCATTCATTTTAAAAAATTAAATCATGCTAAGTTGCAGTCACGTTGACACCTGATAATGAATTCAATTAAAGCAACCATTCTTGGCTATTACAGGACAAATAGCCAATGAACGAAACTAAGAGGGCAAGCCAGGCCTGCCCTTATGTATGTGACTATATCCTATACTTGATTGCTCGAGGCTGTAGTAGAAGTCTCAACACTCTTGTCTGCAAGAATGTTCCTGTGTTGGTAGTTGCGACTACATATAGCCTCGCGCTTTGCTGGAGCTCACTAGGTATCAATTGCATAGTTTAGAGCTTTCTTTTCCACACAGTTCACCCCGAACAATCTCATCACTCTCCTTTTCTCCTGTAATCTGTAGAAGATGGGTGTATGTTTTTTAATGACTTGCTGTGGTTACGGTCCTGAAACAAAAGTGTTGCTAGTGAATCTCCATTGTCAACGTTTTACTGTCTTGATGTCTTTCTTCAGAACACTCTTCTTCAGGTTCACATAGTGATTGAACCACGTCTGAACAACTGCCACATTCTCTTCTACACTCGAAAGCTATCCTGGTTAGCTGGTAGTTCTCCAAAAACTTGTGAGGGATGGTCCGTTTAGGAAGCGAGACACTAGAATTCTCTTGTTTGGCTATCCAAATTTTGTAATGAGAATGGTTAGCCAGGGAAGTTATATGTGTTTACATCCAGCATTCAATTTACGTACACTAAACATTGTTCACATGGTGATTCATATCCAAATCACTTCTCTTGGGTTACAGGGACACCAGGCAAAGTTGTCAGCATATTTCTGCGCCTGGATTGAGGTAAAAATTATCACCATTTCTGTTGGTTGATTGTGCATCTAATGTTCTTTTGATCGTGAAATTATACAAGTATGATCACAAAAATAATATTTTTTTTGTTGGTCCAGCCAAAGTCTGTTATTGATATAGAAAGCACTATTATAGAAGATCACCTTCACGTTGCTGTTTGTAAATTTGGCATTCGTGTTTAGCTTGTTGATCTTTCAGGAATTTCTTCTTGAAAAGTTTTCTATTCTATAAACCCAGGTGAAATCTCCGCTCTGATTGCTTCTGGCATCTTTGATAGTCGTCTAGTTTGTTGGTTCATCATCGCCCAAGTTCTGCTCAACATTTGCAACACCTTATTAGAGGAACCAAGAGAACCATGAAAGAAAGGATGAGGATGTTCAGAGAAATACCTTGTAGCCCGAGCTAAGACTTCTCCGGTGGCATCACTTCTGATAAGCCAGTCTCGCCTGATTCCATTTTTACCTGATGCCCCTACCCATGTGTCAACCTCCATTACTCCACCCCTACGAAAACCATTAAGCTTCTCAAGCATCCACTTCCTCAACTCACCAAAAATGTGACTACAACTTGGTGGTTCAACGCATCAATAATTTTCTTTCACACAAGTGACTGGGCTTACAAACTGGATATTCATCAACTCGAACTTGCATACTTGTTACAACCCTTGCGAGGTTATTGCTTACCATGCCATGCGTGGCACCAAAACCATCACCTAGCAGTCCAGATATCCATACATGGTTCAATGCTGTTTCCTGCATCCTCAAAAGAATTTTCAAAGTTAAATGTTTTAGAATTCTTTCAGTACTCTTTACAAAGGCAAAATGTTTCTGAGAACTTGTTAACCTGAAGAAGGTTGAGAATGCTTTCTAATGTTGCAGTTTTATCAGCACCAACTTCAAATGACCTTGTAAGTAACAACAGTTTGTCTGTATCCAACTCCTCCTTTAATGATGACCCCTCGACGAAATGGATCAACCAATTGTTTCTCGGTTGGAATGTATCATCGACCTTTTGTTTCACTGACACGAGTCAATTCTGTAACAGATGTAGCTGATATAAAGCCCCTCTGCTCGCCAGTTACAGAATTTGTTCCAAACAATGCATTTCCCTTGAGAGCTACTGATACAGTTCCACCCACTCTGATGTTGAATTTCTAGTGCTATGAAAACACGAAGTTGGACAATGAGCTTGATTATAGAGGGCATTTCTTTCTTTCCCAAATTGGAATACACTGTGTTTTATAGCTGGATCTGGAAGAAAGTAACAAAGAAATTCACATAGTATTTTGGAAAGTTGAAATGCTTGCATTCATGTAGTTCTGTGATTTTGAAGCAAGTAGACATTGAATCGATCGATACAGAGTAGCAAAATTGCGGCTTTCTTTATGGATTTTGGAACCATTCTTTGAGAGAGGAGATTTTCTTTTTGGTTTTTGATGAATCGAGGAGATAGGAGACTATTGTAAGCTTTAAAGGTGCAAATTGACAAAAAGTGGAAGCTCTATTTTTGTTCGAATAAACAGTTGGGTTTGGATTCGTGGTAAGGGCCAAGAGTTTGCATGATTTTCCAAAATTGGATACTACGTCTGTAATGCCCTTTCAAAGTGATATTTAACTTCAAGGCAGCAAAATTTTGCATAAGAAAAAAACACAAGACAAGAAAAGGCTGATTGTGCTAGAGTGCCTAGCATTGCACTCCAATCTTTGAATATGCTTGAGCTGTGTTTCATATCACTGTATATGAAACACAGCTCAAGCATATGGTAATATCCTTGGATAGTGTGTTAGGCAGAAGCCAAACCCAAGTCGATGACAGCAGCAGCTGCTTCCAAGGCGCAAGACATGTACAACCTTGGCCCCAGTTGATGACAGTGTGTTCGGCACAAGCCCAACACTTGTCACCTCTATTTTTTCTCTCTCTCTAAAATTACAGTGATACATATATATAAGATTCATTTCTGCTATAGACCAAACATGTTTTTTAATTTTTTTTTAATTTTTTTAGAATAAGTGTCTTCCTTTCATTTTTAGATTGGAATATTTGTTTATTAAACAAGGTAATTTAAACACACAACATATTATGGTCCAACCCGAGCTTTCTTATGTATATAGTTCCTATGGAAAAAGATGTAAAGGGTATCCATGTACGATTTGAAATTTAAAATTGCTACTCTTAAAGGGCAGATCCGATGGTTAAGAAAGTTTATTTTATCTA
>Ga0307518_10001836_pt1 | contig 15692 bp, 10 predicted proteins | sample 25_EM_MG_FD_203889 | JGI IMG/M metagenome (GOLD analysis project Ga0307518, IMG submission 203889) | Populus trichocarpa ectomycorrhiza microbial communities from riparian zone in the Pacific Northwest, United States - 25_EM | ecosystem: Host-associated > Plants > Roots > Unclassified | place...
TGATAGGCCGTGCTCATCAACAACCGAACCCCCAACTTCTTGAATAACTCTTTCCAAAAGACACTAGTGAAGATTTTGTCCTTATCGATGACAATAACTGCAGGTAATCCATGGAACTTGTAGAAATGGTCTAGGAATAGTTGCTCAATGTCTTATGCTATGAAAGGATGAGTGAGTGTAATGAAATGTCCATATTTAGTGAACCTGTCAACCACTACCATAAAGCATTTCTCCATTCTGAACTTGGTAATCCTCATATAAAATCCATGGTAATGGCCTCCCACGTACCACCAGGAACTGGTAGGGGCTACAACAGCCCTGGATAAGCTACTCTGTCCACCTTGGCTTGCCTACACACATTGCATTCTTCCATTGCCTGCTTCACCATCGCCTTTATTCCATACTAATAGAAGTCTGTTTCCAGCCTTCTATATGTGTTCTGAATGCCAGCATGTCCCCTAACATAGGAGTTATCTAAAGACTTCACTAATTGGGTTCTGAGGTTCCCCTCCTGCCCCGCCACTATCCTGCCCTTGTATCGCAGGATTCCTTTTTTATAAGTATAGTCAGGTTCCCCTGTTGCTCCTGTCAGCTTACCAAGGATAATGGCCCGTAACTTGCAGTCCTTCTCATAAGATGCATGAACATTTTCATACCAGTCAAGTAGTACATTGGTTATTTTTTCCAGGGCCCCGATATCCTTAATATGAATTTCACTGTTGTTCTTCCTGGATAATGCATCAACAATAATGTTCTCCTTCCCCTTTCACAACCACCCACAAGGATTCTCTCCCCTGAACGTTGGCAACTCTACCCTTGGCAATGGTATGTTGTATCCCATCTTATGAGGTTCTTGCCCCATCATTTGATCACTTTTGAACTGATTCCTGTGTCCTGGTGCTATTCTTTTGGCTGAGGCAGGCATTCCTGTTTCCTTATCAGATCCTGGAGTAGCCAGGATATCTTTTAAGCTGGTTCCAATTTCCTTTCTCGCTGGTTGGGAAGCAATGAATTGTTTGAACTGTGAGGATATTGATTCCATATGTAGGACCAGCTGATCAATCTTAGTGCCCTGCTCCAACCATTGTTCTTTATTTTCAGTCATATATTCTTGCCATTCTAGATGATGGCTTTGTAGCTAATTCTCTAACATTTGCAGTTTTCATTCACTATCTTAAGTTTATTTATTGTTGTCTGCCATGCTCTGATACCAATTGTTAAGCCATCTTCTTATAACCAGACCCCGACCTGCCACCCGTTCATCAAACTTATCGGGCGCTACCCCGTACCCGTCTTCACATTGTTGGGCCGTGCTTGTTTTCACGACCCAAACGAAATGGGCCATACTCTTTTCGAGCCCATAAGACAATGCCTCCATTTGTTTCTTGTTCAACAGCTTTTGACTCCCGAAACCAACATATAGCCCCGACCCATCTGGACACTATGGACACCCATCTAGCCACTTGAACACATTACCAGAAGAACCCATTAGCGGGTTGCCCCGATCGGTGCTTTCCGGACCCAACAAATTAATAGGGCCACCAGCATAAACCCTCTCATGCGCGAATTCTCTCTTCAAAAAACCCAAATACTCACCCTCCAAAGACTCGAAACTATTAAAAATAAATCCATAACTCAACTTATTTGCAACCAAGCTGTCCTTGACAAGCTGACAATCCGGGTCGGATTCCCTGTACATACGGAACACAGATGGCAGTTGCTCCTCTTTAAAAGACGGTGATCTAGGCAAATCAACAAATGCACTGGCTGGACACTATACCCAGGTGCTGTAACAGTCCTGGAATTCTCACAAAATTTCCTCAAACTAGCTGAAATCCCATCCATCAATGTCTTCTCTTCCAAATCTTCCAGATTCGCAGGAAGAAAAAACTCCACCACATAATCAACATTACTTCTATAAAACCCCTCCTTTATCATTAACTTTATAGCTAAAGCAGCAGGAAGCCCAGAAATCCTAGCATCATCCACAAACGGATAATCAGCTACGTCAAGCAAACAAACATTGGAGACAGAGCAATGATGCGTCGATTTAAGTGCTTTTCCAGCAACACCTTGACCTTCTTCAAGATGATGCCCTATACACGCCTTGAGAAACCCTTGCATCACTAAATCATTCACACAACAAGCACTATGCACAATGTTTAAGGTTCTTTTGTTGTTTTTAAGGGAATTTGAAGAAACACATGTTAGAGCTAGAGGTAAATTATGTGCACGACATGTTTCTTCAAGGATGTCTGTAATTTCAGCTATAACAGCTGCCTGATTCATTGTAGTAAGCCAAACCCTGTAAAAAAGACAAGATAAATAAAGGGTTTCTTGAAATTAAGATTTGTGTCAAAATTACTGTAAGAGAGAAGCAGCTGATACTGACCTTGGAGAACTGAAAACCAAATGCTCAGATTCTCAGTGAAACGAGGAAAAAGATGCAGACGGAAATTTGGTAGCTGGGAAAATAAGTCAACCACCAAGTTGTCATGATATGTTATGGGTTGTTGGATGCAGATTTTTTATTTTTTAAAATTATTTTTTAAAAAACATATATTTTTTAATATATTTCCTAAAAAAATAATATAAAAACTAAATGGTATTATAATTTCAAATATTATCTATTTATATTGAGTGTATTTGTTTTTATAGTTAAAGGGTTTTTATGGAAATTTTTAATAAATTTATTTATATTTTTTTTATTTTAATGTTTTAATATTAAAATTAAATTTTAAAAATAAAAAAATATTATTTTAATATATTTTTAAATAAAAAAACTTTAAAAAAACAATTACCATTATAATCACAAACCCAACCTTAATTTATTTGATCAAAAGCAAATTATTGGTGTTTGAAAGCGTGGTGGCAGTTTTTTTTAATATGTTTTTTGCTTATAAATATATCAAAATAATATTTTTTTTTATTTTTTAAAAATCAATTTGATATCAGCACATCAAAATAATCTAAAAACAAAAAAAAAATATTAATTTGAAGCAAAGAAAAAAATAAAAAAAATTCAAATGTTTTCAAAAACGCTTTTAAAATATAAAAATAAACAGACCTCCCAGGCATGGTTGGTCTTTATACCATGCATATCAAACTTAAACCGACAACTCTATGGATTTATTGGAAAATTCGTTCACCTAACTCGGGTTAGATTTGATTTTAAACCATGTTGAGAATTCATCTAGTTAAATTTGATAGACTTGATTAACTTGGATGATACTTGATGATAAATGTTTTTTAGAAAAAAAAACATTGTCATTTCATGTTTTTATTTTTTTGTAAAAAAACATCATTATTTTATGTTAAATAATATTAATTGTTAAATTATTATGTAAGATGGAATGAGATATAAAAAAAAATTACAAATCTTATCCAAATGATCAATTATTATAATGCTGCAAACAAATATGATTTGACATGACAAATATACTATATGCTAAAATATCTAAATTTAGACATTATTGATAAAAAGATAATAATTACACCAATAAATCAGTTACTAAAAGGTTAAATCAAACTATTTATAACTTTCATAAAATATGAGGGATTATATAACTTTCTTAATATATGCGGAATTGTGACACATTGCTAGATAGTGCATTTGATCTTTAAATATAAATTAATTAATTATTGAATTGATAATAAATTAAATTGTTTTATTTATTGATTTCTATTTATTTAGAATTATATTTTATATTTGGGCCAACATATTAGGAACGTAATGGATTACACATTAAGAATCATTAATTAGAAATTAAACTGGGATAATTAATCAAGTATAACTTAATTAAAAATAATTTTAGAAATTAAGCACGGAAATATATTTATTCTGGGATTATAATTCTAGTCTTAGAATAATTAAGTATGGACTTGATTGATTAAATTTCTAAAATTAGCATTCAATAATATTTGGATATTATTTAAGGGGCAAATAGATATTTTGACATATATAAGGTTTTTAGGATTCCTTATAAATATAAAGATATGTCTCTTATTGTTGAAGGGGTTATTTGTTAGACAGAAAAATCACGTAAGTTACAGGGTAGAGAGCTAGTACTCCAGGTATAACAATTCCTCTTTCTTAAATAGAGATTTAAGAGATTTCTCACTAATGGTTCGTGTGGATTATAGTTAGAGACCGGACAATTGAACAACTTGTGGTTTGTAGCAACCTAGCCTTTAAAGAATTATTTAAAGCCGGAGAAGATTAGATCTTCAAATAATAAATTCATAAATAACTCTAGATCTGTCTAACAAGATCCTGTATACTCTCGAGTATTTTTTTTTTATTGTATTTGTTGTGTGTATGATATTCAGAACTCAATATATCATTCTAAAATTCTCTTGTGGATAGAATATGTAGTTGTCAAATTAGCATATAAATGCCACCTAAAAATAAAAAAACTCTTAGTCTAGAATTTGGCTAATAAATTCAAAATGATCTGAGATCTTAAGCGAGATGCGATTTATTTCACTTTATGTTTTTGTTTTTTTGAAATGATACGAGATATATTGGTCATTCCGGCCATATGACATTACACATGCCGTCCAAAGCTCGCTACCACCTCCATATGTTGACACATGTTATTCACATGTAATCTTTTTCATTTTTTTTTACACTTTGGTCCCTGAATCTGTTATAAGTTGTCGACCCCCTCTTATCATATAATATTGTCAAGAAATTAATATATATATATATATATATATATATATTAAAAATAAGAATTAAAATGATTGTAGAATAAGTTAAAGATAATAAAAAATAAAAATGATGGAAAAATAAATAATATTTAATGATATTGTAATATATGAAAGCTTAAACGAATATCACCTTTAAAATTATATATAAAAAACTCTCATAAAAAGAATTATAAAAATATTTATTATTACTTAATATTGTTAAAAAAATGTTATAGGAATTCTTTTGAAGAGAGAGGCAAAGGCAGGTGAGGGAAGTAATGAGAGAGTAAAAAATGTGCTGTGTAAATGATAGGGAAAAAGAGCTGGCATGGTTGAGGAAATCTTAAGAAGAAGTCAGTCATGGTAGCTCAAATATTTGTTTGTTTTTGTTAATGTGGATGAGGTCGCTGAGGTTGGGTAGATTGTTTATTTGATTGAGGTTTAGGTTAAGATTGGATATAATTTAATTATCTAAAAAATGTATAAAAATTAATCATAAAAACTAGTTTTTTTTAATTGTCTAGTATTAGTTATTCATTGGGTTTATTTTAAAAAATAAAAATATATAACTAAAAAAAATTATAAATGGATGTATTTTTATTATTTTTTATAAATTATAAATTTTATATTTTTTCTACTCTTTGTGATGTCTCTTTTTTTTAAAATGGACTCTAAAGAATAATTAATAGTATGGTACTAGCATTGTAAATGTTTTTTTCCTCTTTTTTAAAAATCTAACTCATAAAGTAATCAACAGTATTCCACTTACACCATAAAAGTTTCCCGAGACAAATGTATATAATTTATAGATTATAAAATTTAAATCATGTAATTTTTTTTTTCTTGTTTAAGGGTTTAGGGCTAAAGCTTTTAGCTCATATTAATCTAAGCCAAGCCCACTAGAGTACTCTATTATTTTCTTGCGGCCTCTAAGAATACTAAGGCCCACAAAAGATTTAGAATCCAACACAAAAGAAACCTAATTCTAAAACAGTCACAATCACAAACCCTAATTTCATTTCCAAATTTTCCTAAGCCCACACTTGCTATCTCCAAATTTCCAACCAACCTTTCACACGCGATCCTCTGCCAAACATATCATTGTGTAAAAAATCGTGTACGTGTAAAAGCCCTGCAGACAAAAGAAAAATCGTCTAGGGCTCTAGGCTACGGGGTCTCGTGCCTTTTTTCTTTTGGCCTTCAACCTCACTATATTCCAAATGCTTAGAAGGTGCCTGGAAGCGGACTCCAACAAGTTTCTAATCCAGCTGAATGTAGATTGCTTGAATATTTTTATCCAATTGTTGACGTCTTTTTGTTCTTGATAATATCAACAAAGACAGAACAAGCACATCCGCTCTCAGAATGACTATGGAGTGGAAATAAATAAATATCTTTAATTTTAATTCTTATTTTTAACATATTTTTTTTTAACTTCTCTTGATTCTTTTTATTTTTATTTCAAATTTTATTTTGTTTTCAAATCATTTTTACATGTTGCTATCAAAAATAAATTTTTAAAAATAAATAAATAAATTATTTCAAAATAAAAAACTCCATTACCATAATTCTAACCATTCACTGACGTAATAATATATTTCATAAGATAAGTAATTGTTGTCTCATCTGTCCAAGTAAAACTAACATTTTCTCAGAGAAGTTAAAAAACAATTATTAAAAATAAGAATTAAAATTAATGATTATGGAATAAGTTAAGATAATAAAGAATCAAAATGATGGAAAAATAAATAATATTTAATGATATTGTAATATATGAAAGCTTAAACGAATATTACTTTAAAATTATATTAAAAAAAACTCTGATAAAAAGAATTATAAAAATATTTATTATTATTAAAAAAAATGTTATGGGAGTTCTTTGGAAGAGAGATACAAGGGCAGATGAGGGAAGTTATGGGAATTCTTTGGAAGAGAGAGACAAGGGCAGATGAGAGAAGTTATGGGAAAGAAGCTGGATGGATATTTAAGTCTTTTTCGACGGGCTCTATTTAAGTTATGGGAAAGAAGCTGGTGTTGGGATGTCAGGTGGTTTGTGTTTTTTTTTTTTTTTAAATAAAAAGTATGTTTTTATAATTTTTAGAGGTGTGGTTTGTGCTTAAAAAGTATTGTATTTTTGATAAAAAATCAAACACATCTCCAAGCCAAACATATATAAATAGTAATACCCCAGGTTTTGCTTATAGAAAAAACACTGTTGGTATCTCCCTGTAAATATCCCCCATTCTTTCTTGCACTGAAGCCCTAACTCTCTATAAATAGTAATACCCACGTTTGCTTTTGGTCTGGCCAGCCTCTTCTCAGCACATACAAGCCTCTTCTAAACACTGTAACACATATATACAAAAATGGTCATGGGCATCATACGAAGGCTCTATGTTTCAGCAATAGCATTTTTGTCCCAGCTGCAGCTCCCTTCTGTCAATCTAGAGTTGCATTTACCTGCAGAAACACAACCACCAGTCTCTCTTAGTACTGTCAACCAAGAAACACCACGACCACCAAATTCACAACCTTCTTCTGATCAGGCTACTGATCTGGAGTCGCAGTTACCAGAAACACTACCACCAGAACTCTCTCTTGCTTCCATCAACCTCCAAACACCGCCACCGCAACAACAACATTCCTTTACAACCAACCACCAGCCAACCAATACAGAAAGTGCTGTTAACCAGACTAGTTTTCCATGGGCAAAGATACTCATAGCCTTTTGTCTTAGTGCAGCTATGCAAATTGATCTTCAATATGAACAAATTGATCAACACACGAAACCCTATCTTAAGTTATACTTACGCGCTGTCTGTATCGCACTTACCTTTGTTTCTCTTATTCTTTCACAGCTGATTCACGACAAGTTCCCTCTTGCTTCGAGAATGTTAGAGAAAGCTGGTATCAACCTGGGTTTCGCATCATTTTTCATCATCCTCACACTTCCATTGATGACATGAGCCAACTCAAGTGTGCTCTCTAGCTAGGCTACCCACTTCGATCAGACCCTTACTCACTATGTAGTGATCTGTAACTATGGCTTCCAGTGTCGTCTTTTGGAGGATGATGGCACGTTCCATTGAGGACTTCCTGCCTTTGGGTTATGTTTTCTCCCGCTTGGTCTCTTTTTGTATCTGTTGTTTTTGTTTCCAATTGACCCCTTGGTTTGTTGATTCCGCCTTTTATACGGTTCATTTTCCTTATTAAAAATATGAAGAAAGAATGGTCATTTTTCATGGTATTAGAGGCACAAACTCATCTTGACTGCGATTGGTTATTTTTTTGCCCCACCGGAATTGTCCCCGCGGCCTCTAGCACGGAGGACTCTTACGTGCTGACGTGGAGGACTCTTATGTGATGATGCGCGTGCATAGCAGGCGTATCAGTATATTTTATTAATATTTTAATAAGATAAATTACAAGAATAAGAGTATATAATTATTACAAAAAAAAGCTATAATTAAGACAGACAAAAATATCTTCAAATTTATTCAATGTGTAATTTTATTGCGAAAACAATATAAAAACAAATAAAACTTTCTATGCAAGGTTTTTTTTAGCGGCCAAAGCCATAAATGTTATTTCATTAAAAAAATATAAAGAAGATAAAAAAAACCCAAAGAAATTTTTTAAAGATTTCAAGATACAAAAATATTTTTACTTAAAAATGAACAAAATTTACCATCATTAATCTACAAATAACATTTATATCCTTTGTAAATAATGATTTTGTTTTTTTAATAATTATAAATATTCAAATCAATTTATATATATCTCAATTAATTTTCTAAATGTTAAAATTAATAATTTTATAAAACTCGAAAGTAAACCCAACCCAATCAATTAAGCTGCACACCTATGAAAGATGATTTTACTTTTATGACGAGACAACTGTTAAAACTTAAAAGTATATCGCATGCTACAGGAAAAAGGCCGCCGAGCACTTTTTTAATTTGTTTTCAGAAGAAAAAAAAACTAAATATCGTTAACGTAAGCATGCGTGTTAAGGCATAAGAAGAAAGGTTCTTAATTTCTCGTGGCATCTCTGCAATTTACAAAGGGCACAACACCCTGTCATCTGCAAAACACCCTGTCATTTGCAAAGGGCACCTCTGTCATTTCAAAGGGCACAACACCCTGTCATTTTCAAAGGGCACAGCACCCAGTGATTTTCAAAGGGCATCTCTGTCATTTCAAAGGGAACAGCACCTCTGTCAATTTCAAAGGGCACCTCTGTCATTTCAAAGGGCACAACACCCTGTCATTTTCAAAGGGCACAGCACCCAGTGATTTTCAAAGGGCATCTCTGTCATTTCAAAGGGCACAGCACCTCTGTCAATTTCAAAGGGCACCTCTGTCATTTCAAAGGGCACCTCGTGGCAAAGGGCACCCCTGTCATTTTCAAAGGCGAAAGGCTGAGCGAATAAAAAACCACCGTACGTGGGGCTCTTTCATTGTATTCCTACCCTACACCCCCCCTGTGTTGGTTAGGATTTCCCTCGCATTCATGCTTACGTTAACACTACCACTGCTCCATCTCCATTGCTAGAAGCATACGATCCCGACATTCAGGCCCAATCAGACCCAGGTCTTACCCCCCTCTTTCTATGCAAGATTTTCTTTCTCTAACCATATAGTAGATGTAATAATAATAAAAACTTGAGATTAAAAAATTTATTTTTTTATTATTTCAGCTTTAAATCTTATAGTTATTAATATAATAATTATTAAAAATTTATATAATCGTTAATTTCAAAATACGTAGGATTAATTAAGGTAGACGCAAGCTTTTCAGAACTCATATTAATAATAATAAAAAAATTTCCTTTCCCTTCTGGTTTCCTAGAAACATCCTAATAAGAGAAGCATTAATGCCATGCGAAAATGCAAGCACCCTGATAGTTAACGTAAGCATCAATCTTATTCAAGGTGTGTGTGTATTTCTTTGATAGTTACCAATCATATTCAAGGTCTGTCTTATTTATTCAAAGGCAATGGCAATTAATGCCATGCGAAAAGTCAAAGAGGGGTATCACATCTCAGCAAGCAGCCACAATATTCTCTACGTACGTACTTGAAGAGGGAATATTATTGGACCGAACTGATCTGGACAGGATAAGCAACTCCAAGCAACAGCAAAGACTCCGCCATTACCATCCTCAGCGTTGGGTAAGCACAGTGTCCGTTGTAAGAAAGATTATCTGAGCTAAAAAATGAAGCAATTACAACGAGAAATACGAAAGATCTGCAATGATTATTCATAAACAATAGCAAGGATGGGATTTTGTAGCTCGCTTCTACAAGGATAGGATCTGAAGGCAACGTGTAGAATATTGCAGAGTCTATCAATCAACTAAAATCAGCAATTGTAATTAAATTTGAATCCAGAATGACTTCATTAATTAATTTACTGATTAGCATTTTCAGTAACTTGTCAAAATTGTTAAATTGGAATGAGATGTAACACATTCATGCTTTGTATATAAATGGAAGTCGCAATTCACAACAACTTTTATTCCATTCAGCTAAAACATTAAGCCGTGCAGGCTTTGCATCCCTCGCTAAAACTCATCTTAGTGAGAAACTCCATTCACATAGAAACATATCATAGTACTGATGCCTTAATCTAAATATTTAAAATATTACTTATAATGTGAATCGAAAACGTAATCACAAATATGCATTTGGTCTTGCTAGTGGTTTGATTATCGCTTTGGGTGCGACAGGTCCCGCGTTGGATCTCGGAATGCCCCAGATTCATTCGCTTTTAATTTTTTTCTTGGTTAATATATATATATATTCAAGCTTTTGGTTGTGGTGCAACGTTGTGACTTTGGGGGTTGACTGATGAGAGGGTGTTATGGATGTGGTTGGCTTAAACCAATTGGCTGTGTTTAGCTATTAGCTCATGTTAAGGAATCTTAGGTCACTCTCATCGGTTTGTTTGTTGATTTGCATTGGGTTGCATTATTGTTCTGCCAATTAGTTGCGGCCCTCCTCCTGGTTAAGGCTTCTGGTTCGATGCCTTAGTGTATGTTCTTGCTGCTTATTTGGTAGTTGCTCTACAAAGATTTTCAGGACTTCGACTGCTTTTTCAGGTCTTTGGAGGCGCTTCATGACCCGCTGTCAGCACGTTGGTTTCTGCTTTCCAGGGTTTTCTCTACTCTGTTTTTTCCAAGCCACTGGTGAAACTCTTTTGATCATTTTATTTTCCGTGTTGATATTTTTCGTTCCTTTATTGTTCAATGTCGAGACATTTGCTGTTATGCTTTGCTTCAGCCCATAATTTCTAGAAGTGGGTGGTTGCCACTGTCATAGAAGGAGGCAGCCACCAATATCGAAGAATGGAATAGCCATTAATGATGGAGCTGCAGTAATAGTTGAAAATGAAGAAGAAGAAGAAGAAGAAGAAGAAGAAGAAGTGATACAAGCAATGGCGTTTTTATGTGTTCTATTTTCATATAAACAGGCATGTAACCTGAGTATTTAGATGTGTGGAGGGATCAAGAAAACAAAGAGAGTTAGAGAGAGAGAGAGAGATTGTGAGAGTTGTGATCATCTTGTGTATGTTAATTTGAAATAATTCTAAATTTAATATTTGTTTGTGTGCATATATCTCTCATATATAGAGGTGCATCACCAATCGTACGTCCACTCCACCGAATATAAATCACTAACATCTTTCTCCAATTCCCTCATAAACAGTCTTCCCTGGGATATATCATTGTTGCAACTTCATTGAATACAAAGCATAGCCTATAGCAACATTGACCTTATAAACACACTGGCATGAGCAGCTAAATAATGAAAATGAAAGGAAAGTCTTAAACTGAATAGTCTAATTTGAACCAAAACCTATAAAGATTAATATGGCTGAGTAGGATACCCTTAATGCGCCTACTATCTCTTCAATTTTTAAGAGAGAGAGCATTTGTCCCGCTCCATTTCCCAGAAAGCAAGAAACTCTGGCGAGAGTGAAATTGCTCAAAACATTGAAGAATAAGCAAAGTAGAAAATGGCAAGTTCTAAGCTCCTTACAGCTATCCAACTTGGAAATGAGTCGGAGACTTCTCCGATCTCTTCCTCAGTAACTCGAAATTAAGACTGGAAATGTGTCCGGCAACATTGCTATAAGATTGGAAGTTGCATGAATGAGACTTCATCATAAACCATGTAATTCTTATGAAAGCATGATTTCTTTGCACCAACGTACCCGGTCATCTTGCGAGACATCCATCTGATATTTCTTATTGTTTCCTTTTCTGTAAAAGAAGAAAGCAAGTACTTCCGCACCTCCTAGAACATTTAAGGAACTACACTCTTTAGAATATGAATATACATGGATGAAAATCATTAATTGAACTGACTTGGATGACAGGTTGAGAATGAAATGAAGAGGTAATTAATGACAGCCATCATTGAACTGACTTGGATTAACAGGTTCCCAATCTGACACAACTGCTGAAGGACGATCGAGAAAGCGTAACATAGGAAAACCGTTGTTTTCGACTATAATGAATTGGGACAGGAGACGGTTTTTCAACTAATTCGACCATACCTGAGTTGAGCGGGACCCAGCTTGAGATAGCCGTTCTTGCCCGTGAGAGAACGTTTGATGTCTCTCAAACCGATCAATGCCTCACTTGCAACCGCATTTAAAATTATTTTTTATAATTTAAAATGGTTTTGGTATGCTAATTTAAAAAAAATATTAAAATATAAAAAAAATATTATTTTAATATATTTTTTTAAAAAAATACTTTTAATCATTATCACAATCTTAAACAATTCTTAACTTTCATTGAATTTTTTTAAAATGAACTTTTGTTTTTTTTAAATGAACTCCAAAAAATAAAATAAAAAACACTCACGCACACATGTTTGAAAAAAAGGAAAGAGTTGGTCTGAAGCCGCACGGAAGATATTGATGCACAAGAAAGGCTCTTAATTTTTCTTCAAAAACCTACTTTGAATTCTCGTGGCAAAGGGCATCTCTGTCATTTTCAAGGGAATGAATGGAATTACCATTTTACCCTCTCCTTGTTGGTGTTTCCTAGCAATCTCCCCCCGCTTTTCTTCAACACTACCGCCGCTCCCATTTGCATTGCTAGAAGCATGGGCCATGATGATCCCCACATGCATTCAGGCGCAGTCAGACCCAGAAAGTCTCTGATCAGACGATCACTCTTCTGCCACGTGGCAGGCAAGACTATTTACTTCTATTCCGACAATTAATTAAGTCAAATTAACTCTATCCCCCTCAAATCATAAGCTTGTTTAAATTGAAATTTAATCTAGGATAGTTTGAAATGAATTTTTATGTTTTTAAAATATAAAATATATTAAAAAAAAAAACATTTAACTTCTATTTTTAATATTTTTATTTCTTTTCTCTCTCCAAATGTATGTTAGTCAGAAGATCAATATTTGCAGTGCACTATTTTTAGTGCACTATTTTAAATCCTTACTGAAGACCCTGTGGTCGCTTGTCACTCTTCAAACCGCCTCTCAGCACTTACAAATTCCTAGAAAAAGCCAGCCCCAAACCAAGCTTCCTATCCAAATCCACTCGTTACTTTTCAAACCAGCTCCAAAATCCTAAAAAAAGAGAGGCCAAATTCTTAGAAAATGAAAAGAGCCAAATTCCAAATCCCCTCGTTACTTTAATTACCATTGAAACATCATTATTCATTCGAGTTAAGAATAAGAAAGGCTACGTACATGACTTGAAGGAGCCCGCCCACCTCTCAGACTACTCGCTCGCTCGCAACTAATTTCCTCGCAAGAAAGGCTACGTACGTACGGGGTCACCTCCCATTTTTCTTTCGGCCTTTTCCACCAAGGTATTCCAAGGCCACAAGTAAGCAACCACATGAAAGTGACTTCATTGTTATGTTCTAATTCTCTTGACAGAATTTCATAGGAGGGTTCGATGGATATATATATGATATCAAAAGAGCTCAGAACTTCAAATCTTTCATAATATATATTATTTTTCTTAATTGTAATTCATCCATACTAATTAATTTCTAATCAAGGAGAAGTTGAAAGGAGAAGAGCGAAATTATAAATAAATAAATTAATAAACCGTATCTCCATGGTACCATTATTCAATATAATTAATATCGTTTGCTTTAACCTACGTAATCTGCTACATTGATAGATTGTGTTTAAGCTGGAAAAACATTGAAGAATTTAATCAAATACTCAAATTATAAAAATATTTTTTCTTTACTCGCTCTCTCATTGTAAGAGACTTAGATATTGGAATCGCGCTTTACCATGGATTAAATATTTTTTTCTCAACAAAAAAATTTATACACACTCTTTTTAATATATTTTTGTATTTAAAAAAATTCTAAGTGAAAATAAATTTTTTTATACATACATATAATCAAATAAATCAAAAATTATGTGTGTTAATAAGTGAAAAAAAATCCATAAACGATGATTAAAAATAAAAATTAAAAAAATCAAGAGACAAATGTGAATCAATATATTTAATCTTGCAAAACATGACATTTACGTGATTGTATTTGCTAAATTTAAATTCATATATGATGATTAAAAATAAAAATTAAAAAAATCAAAAGATAAATATGAATTAATATATTTAATCTTGCAAAACATTACATATTATAAATTAGTTATGATAGAAATATATCTTCTATTGAATGCACAAGCCTAAGCTGAATTTTTTAAAGGGTGCATTTAGAAAATTGAATTTGTAATTTTTTAATATAAAAAAAAAACCACTGAAGAGCTAGCATCTCGTAAAACTAGTCATAAGATATATTATGCTTATAAATACAACGTGACCAAACAGATCATATATAAATATTGCAGCTAGCTAGCTAGCGTATTGATCATAATTTTCCTCTTCGTCGAAATCATCGATCGATCTCACCAATTTGAACAAATAAATGTAAGCAAGATCGGTAGAATTGGTTCCAATACACTTCTTTTGCACCCACAGAAACCTTTTCCTTTTTCTATTTTTTATTTTTTATCTTGCTAACAATATCTAAACATATTAGTAAAATTTGGTAGCTCCTTAATTATACAGCAAAGAAAAAGGTTATGAACCCTAGTGTGAAGGTTAAGCCACAAATCTCGGCTTTTAATTTGTAGAAAAACCACATCAGCAAAGCAAAGCAAAGACTTATGAATCCTAATGTGAACAGCCCATTCTTGAAAACTAGAGCATTGGAGGAATTGAGGGAACCGACCTTGGTATAGCGTGTCTGCTGCTTAAGGCATGTTTCAAGGATTTTAGTTGTTTTTTAAATTGTTTTTTTTGTTTGGAAAATAAATTAAAATAATATTTTTTTTAATTTTTTTTATTACTATATCAAAACAACTACATAGTACATGGCCTCGCACACGAGAAATTATTACATGGACTAAATTTAGCTCGTGAGAGCACCTGCCCTCCTGACTTCAAACAAAGGGTTAATGAGGGCACCAGCACACGTACTCTGATCAATCGAATACCAGATGTATTATTTCCCCATGAAGCAAGAGAGAGGGTTATAAAAACAAAAACAAGAAGGAAAAAAAATACTTGCTACACCCATTCACGATTGTTCCCCGAATGGTTCAAGCCCGTGTCTCATAAATCGAATCCTATTCAATCTGGAAAATAGGGATTACAAGATAACAAACACGAACAAGAAACTATCAGCAAAGAAACAGATTCAACACTAAAGTTCAGTGTTTCCCAAAATGACTGTCGGCGGCATGTTACGCCTTTGACTGCGATTCCCCAGATGTGACAGCAGGTGCACCCTTTGGTTCCACACGTTTTGTCAGCACAGCCTCGAGTGTCTGGTAAAACTCTGCAGGGAGAGGACCAGGTATATGCCTTGGGACATGCTTAGGAATGGGAGCATCATTCTCTATAATTTCACATTCATGGTCATCAGGAACACCCCAAGGATCCCACTCTGTTCACGGAACAAAATCATGTCAGTTGTTAAAGGGATTCTAATGCA
>Ga0307518_10001837_pt1 | contig 15687 bp, 7 predicted proteins | sample 25_EM_MG_FD_203889 | JGI IMG/M metagenome (GOLD analysis project Ga0307518, IMG submission 203889) | Populus trichocarpa ectomycorrhiza microbial communities from riparian zone in the Pacific Northwest, United States - 25_EM | ecosystem: Host-associated > Plants > Roots > Unclassified | place...
AAGTTAACACTGATTTTCATAGAAAGAGTACCATGGTAAAGAAGTCACGGAGATAGAGAAGTCTTATATCTGTCAAACTCGCAATCAAGGTCATGAGATTGTGCTAACTCCATTAGAAGGGAAAAAAAATATTATGAAGCCCAATTTTTAGTAAACTCACTGTTAAAGGTTGATTATGAAAAAAAAATCAATCTAAAAACAAAACACAATAAAACGACCCGAGTCTACCCGAGTTAACGCGCAAAACACGTGACTAAAGTCATAAGATCGAAATAACATCATAAAAAGTAAACCAAAATAAATCATGAAGCTTAATGCCCAATTAACCGAATGTTGAAGGATGAAATTTTTTTTAAAAAAATTGTCAATTGAAAAGGTACAAAAAAAACTCAAGTCAAACGAGTTAACCCGCCAAACTATGATACGAGTTATGAGACCAAACTATTCACGTATAAATCAAACCATAATAAATTATGAAGTTTAATTTTCAATAAACTAAATGTTGAAGTATAAAATTAGGAAAAGAAATATAGATTTAGAAAAAAAATATTATTGAAATGAATAGTGTTTTGTGAGGTGCTGAACAATAAAATTACCACCTTCTAAACAAATATAAAAGAAAATCACAATAAAATATAAAAATCAATATCTAATAAACTAAATGTTGAAATTTGAAATTAGAAAAAAAAATACAAGATTTAGAAGAAAAAAAAACAAATGAACACAAAAACTATTGAAATGATTAATGCTTTGTGAAGTGGTGAATGATAGTAAAAAAAAAAAATATTTTTTAAAAATTTATTTTTAATATCAGTATATTAAAATAATAAAAAAATAATAATTTAAAACTAAAAATTATTATTATTATTTTTTCAAAATAAATATGTTGGACGAAAGTGCAAAACACCACTTTATAGTATAATAACAAGTTGCTTTCATCTTTCACCAGCTTTCCAAATAAGCCGAGCAATCCAGTGACTGCAGTGAGGTTTCAGAGGACAAATAGCCAGTTCAGTGTACTATAAAGAATCTACACAAAACCAATAGAGCAATTCCATGTCATTTTGTACCCTGTCCTTCCCTTCTTGTCTTGCCTTAACATGGAGATTGCTCTTATCTGGTAAGAAGATTCTGCTTCCCAAAGCCAAATCTAACCATTTTTGGTTGCCAGAGAGTAAAATTGCAGGCTTTTTGGCCCTACCAAAGTGAAAAATGCATGATAACAGTGACTCCTTTCCAAAAACCTTTATCCAAGGTAACCATGCGCCTTTACTTTTGTCATGTTTTTTTTTTCAAGTATTTTTAATTCAAAACATATTAAATAATTTCCCTGTCCTGCATAAGTTTAAAATTTCCCAATCTTACCTCTACAATTTTCAAAATTCTTCAATTGTGTTTTTTACAACGAAATTATTATAATAAATCTCTCTTTTCATCATGTTTTTGTTACTTTTTCTCCCATTCTTTCCTCTCGAATCCCCATAAACCTATAATATTTCACAAAAACACTTAGCAGCCTAAGAAAACTCAAAATCCAAATATATACATATATATATATAAAAGGAATTGTTAAGGGGGAAACATACTGACATAATACACTTGGGACCTGCTACAAAGGTAATATTGGTAATATTTAATCTATAGGTACTAAAGTGAAACATTGATAAATCTTCAAGGGTAGAAATAACGTTTACCCCACCACAAGATAGAACCACCTCTCACCCTCTTCTTTGGTAATACCTGTAAGAGATTAAGTTTACTTGTAAATGCATACTAGAGACATTGAAAGCAAGTAAACACATTTATTTCTCATTCAATGCTGTCTCTTTAGTGCCTCTTTCTCTTGTAAAGCCTTTTCTCTTTTGTATTTTTTTTTTAAATTTCTCTCTCTAGAATCTGTGGAAACGTGTAGCCAAAATTCTGGCTCACCTACCTCACTAACAATCCCTTGTAAAGACCCTTTTTTTTTTTGTCAAATTCTTTTTGTGAAATAACAAAAAGTGAAAAAGATCACTTCTTTTCTTGATTTTCATTACATAGAGAGACCATAGAATTGTGGGTTTCGGTTGTATGGTTTTTTTGGGTTAGTGGGGTCCATTTATTTGAGTCTCCTTGACAAATGTTGTAGGAGATTTCACCAAAACTCACCTCCAACAACCCCATCACCAACAACCCTTCTCTTATGTTTTCTTAATACCTTGTTGGTGAGGTTGTTTTGTTTTGGTTTGGTTTTGATTTTGGTTTACATTTGCATATACATTGTGAAAGTTGCAATCTTTTTTACTCTTTAATGGCTTTAAGGGCTGCTTCTCCCATCTGGATTAGCCCTTTAAGGCCTCACTCTAAAGTGGGCGTGTCAGATTTGGGGTTGAGGAGATGTGCGGATTTGAGGTGCTATTGGGATCTTGAGAGGCTTCCTAAATGGGAATGTTGTTGTTTAAGTGTTTTGGCTCAAAGAGCTATCACTCCTGTTGAAGATGAGAAGCCTTCAGCTCCTCAGGTGGATACCTCTGGGGCAACTGATCAGGTTCAGGACACTCAGTCCAGAGGGTTTCACAAGGATTTGAACCTTCTTCCTAGTGAGTTATTATATATTCATTCACTGTTTTTGAATTAAGCTGTTTATTCTTCTTGGATTGTTATATAGTGAATTAATGTTTTAAATTTACTAGCTTTGTATGCTGTAGAATAGCAAAACAGCCTGCTTTAGTGTAAAACAGGACCTTGATTCACCGGTGGATTACTAATTTATATGCGTCTGTAGTTGAACATTCAATTTGGTTTGGACTTGAAAACCAAAACATAATCAATTGGTTGGCAATGCAGATTGATTTTCGGTTCTGTTCTATAGTTTTTGTGGTCCTTAGCCATTGTTATTGTGGTTATAGCTGGGATGATGGGATGAATTTATCTTATTTAGCTGATAGAATCAATTGTGTGTTTCCATTTATATTTGGAAGATAACTAGTGATTTGAAGCTATTAGGATGATTTTGAATGTTTGATCAATTTATGGGAAGAAGATTAATTCAGAATCTTGAAATGCAATATATGATGGTGATTGTGTTGGATGCTTATAGAGGGCATGCATTCAGGCATTTTTAGGTTTATATTACAAGAAGAATTTGTTGAGAATTTGTATTTCCATAGAAGAAGATTTATTCAGAATCTGGAAATGCCATGTAAGACGCGATCAAGTTGGATGCTCATAATGTGCATGCATTCAGGCATTTTTAGGTTTGTGGAAGAAGATTTTGTTGAAAATTTAAAAATTCTATATAGGGTGCTAGCCCTGTCGCAGATGCTCGTCGAGTGCATGTAGTTGAGCATTTCTTGGGTTAATTTTCATGTTCTGGATGCATAATTGGTCTAAGGATCGATCTTTCCAGCAGTAATTAATTTTATTCCTTTTCAATCATTAATTTGAAATCAGTGGTTTCCATTATTTGTATCAGTTTGTCTGCTAGTCTGGGTATGATCTTTTGGAGGTTTGTGATGGATCTTATTCATACCTGCAAGCTTCAAACCACGTGATGGATAATTACCATGTCGCCTGTTAAGTTAGTCAAAGCAATAACAATGCATTGTGCCAGTGCAATAATGACAGAAAATCTATTAAGCTGGTGTCGATTTCCAAAACTCCAAAAAATGTTCTTTGATCCATTTTGCATTTTTGCTATGTATTGTAGAACCGTTGTCCGCTGCAGATCTTTCTTCTTCTCCTGGAAATGGTGCACAAGTACGGGTAGCTTATCAGGTAACCACTTGGATATTCTTCTCCCAAACATCCATGTCTTTTGTGCTATTCTTATGTTAGCTTTGATGCCCACTTTTAGGGGATACCGGGTGCATACAGTGAGGCTGCTGCGCTAAAAGCATATCCAAAGTGCGAAACTGTTCCGTGTGATCAGTTTGAAGCTGCTTTCAAGGTTCATAAATTTCTTATGCATCACTTTTCTTTGTTAAACTAAGCTACAAATGATTGTCACCAATATTTTCCTGTGCTCAATTGACCAGGCAGTTGAACTCTGGTTAGTGGATAAAGCAGTCCTCCCCATTGAGAATTCAGTGGGTGGCAGCATCCACCGTAATTATGATTTACTCCTTCGTCATAGGCTTCATATAGTAGGGGAGGTGCAGATGGTAGTTAACCATTGTCTTTTGGGATTGCCTGGTGTACCAAAGGAGGAGTTGAAACGTGTTTTGAGCCACCCCCAGGTTAGTTGTACTCAGAGTTCTGCTCTCGCTCTTACATTTTTATTAGGTCCACATAATTTTTATGAGTAGATCATATATGAATGTTAGACAAGGGAATAAATACCCAGTTTATTGATTTACTCTTCTGAAAATGGTGTTTTTTTTGCTTGCATGAGACAGTAAATGGAGACAGGCTTCTCCAGAATGTTTGATCTAATGAAGAGCAATATCATGATTTGCCTTGAGAAGTGCATCCGATTACATACAAAATTTTAATTTTGCTGATATTGTTAGTGTCATTACCATTACTGTTTTCCTTTACAAGTATAACTAACGATTTTCTGGATAAAGTGATACTAAATGATTTGGAAAGCCAAAATTTGCATGCAGGAATTTATTGGAAGTTTGTTTTAGATTAGGAGACACCCTCCAATGAATGCTTGTACTAATTTTGGTTTGTTTCAGAAAACATCTACTGATGTATACCATGAGATTCAGCTGTTAGATATAAACACTCATCAATTTGTGGTCAAAGTGCTTGGGAAATTTCATTTATTACTAAAAACTTTGGAGCTGATTCCATTATGGTAAATCATTTCTAACCTTGTATAACACCTATTAACTAGTGCTAATCCAGCCAATGTAGGGTCATTTTAGTGTGATCTAATTACTTTCTCAACTTTTGATTCTTGACATTTCGAGTATTTGATCTTTAAACTTTTTATGAGACCGACTAATGATGCTTGGACTTGATGGTTAAATTCAATAGTAAAGTACATATGATGCTCTATTAAAAGATATTCTAACTTGTAGGCACTTGCTCAATGTGAGATGACTTTGACCAAATTAGGTATCATCAGAGTTAGTGCTGATGATTCTGCAGGTGCTGCTCAGGTAATTTTCAGATCCTTTAAATCTTGTTTTGACTAAGCTTGAATCATGCTATAGATTGTCTGTGTACTAAATGTTAAAATATTCGGGGACAGATGGTTGTGGCAAATGGGGAAAGAGATACTGGAGCAATCGCTAGCGCTCGTGCAGCAGACATCTATGGGCTTAACATTCTATTGGAAAAAATCCAGGTAAGGCTTCTCCTTTAAGTTTCCCATGACTGTTTATTGCATGAATTTTAAAATTAAGTACTTTCCTCATACTGAACTTAATTTAGCCTGATTTTGTTCACTTACGCATGTTAGGATGATGATGATAATATTACCCGCTTTTTGATACTTGCAAGAGAACCTATGATTCCTGGAAGTAACAGGCCCCATAAGGTACTCTTATTCACCTCCCAGTCCTGTATACTTTCTTTTAACATATCAACAAAAAATTTGTTATAAACATTTGTTACCGAGTCATGATTTGTCCCCATCTTAGACAAGCATTGTTTTCACTCTCGAAGAAGGTCCTGGCATGCTGTTCAAAGCTCTAGCAGTGTTTGCTTTGAGGGACATCAACTTGACAAAGGTAATTTTTCTAATAGCTAACATATTTTCCCCCCTTGACTGTGTCCAAAAAACCAATTTCTTTTTCTTTTTGACCAACTTTCAGATAGAGAGTCGCCCTCAAAGAAAGCGTCCATTAAGGGTTGTTGATGACTCTAACAAGGGAAGTGCCAGGTTAGTGCTAACCTTTTTGATGAAGGTTTGCAAGTTGTGAGGTTGGACGTGAGCTAACCTACTATTTATATCTGGCGGTCGATTCTGTTGATGAAAATCAATGCATTTTAAGATGAATGATTTGGAAAAACCATCAAATAAAATTGAAAAGGAGAATAACACTAGAAAAAGATATGGAGAAATAGGTAGTTAATAGCAAAACTAGGAAGTAAAAAATGTATATACTTTGGGTCAATGGAGCTTTGTAAATTATGAAGAATACCTGTTGAAAGACCCGAGAGAGAGAGATTTAAAATGCAATAGTTACGTATTACCATGCGTTTTCCTATATTTAATGCACCTGTAATGATCGAGATGATGACTGGAAAGGATTTTTGCTTTATATGAAAAAATGCTGCCAGTAACCCTGTTCTTCTATCAAGCAAATAGAACCATGGTTAGAGTTGAGTGAGATAATTTCTCAAAGCACTCTTTTATGTCTTTGGTATGAAGAAGATGAGATAAACCATTTCATGAAACATTCGGAATGGAAGTCTTGTGCTTTGTCATTGTTCAGAAAGCTTGTCATTTTTCAGAAAGTGTATATATTTTTCTGTTTTCTTATCATCAAGACTTGAGACATTTCCATGCTCAATTCGGAGCTGAAATATACTGTTCATCTCCATTTACCTTTGCACCATAAGTTTTGCATTATTGTCGACATGCAAAATATAGACTTCACTTAACTGAAACTAAAATGAATTTTTGGTGAATCTCGAGTTTCTCATTTCTTTCTAAGACCTCTGCAGCTAAATGGTCTATGCTGTCTTCTGTAGTTTCAAATGTAAATACCATTTCTTGAATTCCGGATTCTGTGTAATAGTGATGATGTATTTCTGGTGACAGGTACTTCGATTACCTTTTCTACATTGACTTTGACGCTTCCATGGCAGAACCTCGGGCCCAGCATGCTTTGGCACATTTGCAGGTCAGTGAGTCGTCTTAAAATTTCCTGACACTTCTGAGAAAAATCATCCTAGTTATATTTCAGAAGCGAACCCCTGACTATATGTTTCTTCTTCAAGCTTCTACTTCGTATAATTCTGCCTTTTGAATGTACTCTCTGATATATTGCCTATTTTTTCTTTCACATACCCTAAACCTTAAGCCAGAACTTGTTAACTGCAATTGAATTTATTTTGGATTTTATTTATCTTCGCTCAGGAATTTGCAAGATTTCTTCGTGTTCTTGGCTGCTATCCAACAGATGCAACTCTTTAGGTGGTCACTGAACCTGCAATGAAGAGATTATGATTTAGCTTTTATCACCGTACATATGCATGCTTCTGATAAATCTGGAGGAAGAGAGATAACTGGGATATGGTGAAGACATGTTGAAGAGAGATTACTGGGATATGGTGAAGACATGTTGATGAGATGTTTGTTTCTCTTCGGCATGATCTCTCTTTCCATTTTCAATTTTCTCTTTCAAAATTCTTGCAAAATTGAGGTTTCTTGGTGTAAGTTGTAACAATTGATGCCTAAATGGTCTCCGAGGACATTCCCTCGGTTTCTTGAAATAATTAGTGCATGAGATGTGTAAGCCGCCGCCGCCGCCCCCCTCCCCCATCTTCTTTCCCCTGCCCTCCTCTATTTTTGGACCTGCAAGATTTAATAACATGGTCTTCAAAGCTTGATAGTTTTAGCCATGCTTTCTCTTGTGAATGATCATCTCTTCCCATTATTTACTGTCAAATGTTGAAGGACAAAGACTGATGATAAATGCTTCTATTAGAGCAAATAGGCTCCCTCCCTCCATCCACTCCCCACCAACAAGAACCATAAGCCTTGTCCCATGTGTAAGGCGCCGCCCCCGGGGGGGTTTCATTAAGTTGTTTGGTTTAAAGTTGCTCAGAAACTCAAATGTATTGGTTTTATCAAAGATTTTAAAAGTAAGAGACTAGTTATGATTACAGAATATATTAGAATTTTTAGTATACTTTACCTAAGGGAGATGTCATTGTGTTGTCTGAATGTGGTTTAAAAGTTTTTATGGATTCCTAATCGATAATCTATCTATGATTCAGGATGAAGATTTATTAGTGTGAATAAACCTAGTTTTTCAAATTTATTATAAGCTCATGTGCCCAAATGAATTTTTATAAAAATGATTCATGTAGGTATTCTAGCATAACTTGTGCGTCATGGTGAAAAATACTTCTAATTAAAATTGATAAATATTCAGAATAATTCTAAAATTTCTTAGTTGATTCCTGATATTTAAATATTAGTCTATTTGTAGGTTCAATATTTATACTAGAATATTTACCATTAATTCTCAGAAATTAAGATTTTATAAATTATTGAAATATTGGTTAAATTTTCAAGAATTTAACAAAACTGATTGTTAAATTCAAAATGCATGCTAAGAAAAATAAAACATACCATGTATTATTTTATTAAAAAAAAACAATATAATTTTTATATTTTTGAGAGACTTGATCGTATTTAACAAACAAAAAAACATTGTTTTATATTACTATTATTATTTTTTGTATTTTTATATTTATTTATTTATTATTTTTTATATTTTTTTGCAAGGCTATATTTGACAAAAAAAAAAACAGATTTCTTAAAATAAAACTAACCAAAACAAGTATAAAAGGTGTTTGCCAAATACCACCATAAGCCAAAGAAAACAAAAACATGTGACAAACCAAACAGGGCCTATGACTGACCTGACTGGGTTGCCCCGAGTGGGTTGACGCGACATAGTTAACCCGAATAGGTTGACCTGAATGGGTTGACCCGACAACAAACCAAAACAAAGACCCAAAACCAAAACTCAAAACCAAAACAGATTCAACATAACAAAAACATAAAAACTAAAAAATTCCTTAAGAAAAACATATCAAACACAAACAAAATAAAAAACGTGAAGAACATTCAAACCTAAACCCAGCAACATAAATACCAATCCAGACCAGATCTCAAGCAATAAAAAATAAGGTTTTGTGCACAACCAAGCATAGATCAAGAATTAAATATCAGTCTGCTTTGATTATTATGATTTTTGTCTAGAATAGGTTTCGGTTCAAAACCGAAATCCTAAGATTAAAACCTACAAAAACATGTTACTGATGCTTGAAAGTCCTAGACTATTTACTAATAATGATATACGAAACTTACATAAACTAGAATTGAATCAAAACAAGCTCTAAAACTAGCACCCACAAAAATATTCTTCAAATGAACATGAAGAACATTGCTGTCATGGAAGTTGAATTTGGGGCAGCAGAAAATACTCATTTTTATAATTTCTTGTTGAATGGAAATGGAAGCAAGTATTTGTGCAAGAAATGATATAACTTATCATACTTTGATGATTTGGTTTTGCAAAATCAAGAGGCTTGCAGAAGCAGAGGAGATCTTTGACCAGATGGAAATATAAACTTGAAAGAGGTATGAAAATATCAGATGAAAAACTTAATCCATGTAACAACCGACAGACTAGCTCACGGCAGTCAATAATACTACTATCAGCAGTAGATGAAATACACACCATCAACACCAAGATGAATGCAGTGAGAGAAGATTTGAGAGTAACAGTACAGAACAATAACCAGTCATGTTCTCAATAGCATGGAAGGATTTCAATTGGTTTCGCAATTGGAGTAGGCCACAATGGGAGTTCAACATGGAAGACCTTTCCGTGACAAAAGGAATCTCTCACACCTGGAATCTTACCAGCCATTTTCAACTCTTTTGTCCGCGTGTTGAATGAGATGACATAAGTTTGGAAGTGCAAGTAGACAATATTCCCATCACTTGGATGGAAACCCAGCGGTTTTAACTTGTTCTCGCTACCATCAACGATTTCCTGGACCAAGGAACTTTCAGGGATCATTGCATTGAGAGAAACATGGTCCTCCAAGCTCCATTCCCCGTTATTATAATCCTTGAGTTTCCAAATATGAAAAGTCCGATCAATGCCCACACCTACCAATTCCATCAAACATAGAAAGCCCTGACGCACCCCAAAGCATTTTCCCATTGCGGGCAACAACCTGGTTTGCATATAAGAGCAATTGATGGAAGTGAATAGCTCTGGATTGAAGGGATCATAAGCAAAAATATGCTCACGATTGCACCAAACCAACTTCCCATTGTGTGCAACAACATCAGTAATCCACCAAAATTCTGAACCTTCGAGAACTGACCTATACCATTTTTTAGTCTCTGAACAATATGTCTTCATAACTATTTGCGTAGATTCTACTCTAGTGAAATGAACTACCCTAAATCGATATTTGCTATTAATAAAACTTTCTCCTTGACTATCTTCAAAATAGTAAGGTTCACAAACAAATCCCACCTTGTAATCATTCATGTAATCAGCTTCAAGCAAAGGGAGGGCAATCCATTGCATTGTAAATGGATTGCAGATATAATATTGCAACATTCCAATTTCAATCTTAGCTACACAGCATAACATCAAGTCATTGACGATAGCTGAGACCCTAACACACCCATTTCTTTCAGGGAGATAGCTGAGCTCAAATCCACGAAATTTGAACATGGGTTCATCCGAAAATGTGAACAGGACATTCCAACTGGGTTTACTCCAGTAACTGATGAGAAGAGCTGAAGGGTTTTGCTTGTAATGATGATTGAGATGGTGGGTTATAAATCGACCAGCAAAATAAGGAGAAGATATTAGAGAATACCATTTTTTGCATACACACTTGCACAGAAACGCAGATTGAGTGGAGGGTAGCCTATGAAGAATTTCAATCAAGAGAGGTTGCAGATCATTAAGAGATAAACGGGACTGTTCTGATGAAGATGGGATATCTCTCCTTGTTCTTTTGTTGGAGCAGCATGACACAAGTGTTCGCTCTCTGCTTCTGCTTCTGCTTCTGCTTGGCTTCTCATCATCACCGGCCATGGCTCTTCTCTGTCCTCCTGTCCTCCCGCGATCTCTCGTCTCTCTCTTTTCCTTTACACACACACAACATAACAAAATAAACTAAATGGAAAAGGGTCCAAACAACGTTTATACTGTAGCTATAAACTCGTATTCACCATGTATTTGAATAGTAAATTTATGATTTTACCTCTCAGATCATAAACAATTGGGCTACTTAACGAGGGTATCAAAGTTTTTTTCTTATGAACAAGTAAAAAACAAAAATATTCATGTAATAATTGTTTTTAGGTTTGGTATACAGAGGTATTTATGTTTTTTACTATTAAAATTACATTGATTTTACTTTATTACTCTTAAAATAAAAAAACAAACATAACTTTGGTCCAGGGTGAGGGGCAAATTTATCATTTAAAGTTTAAATAATATAAAAAAAATGATTATATCACACACATCAGCACGTGAAAAAATATTATGGTTATTAGATGGTACGTGCGATATCACCTAATAAGAAAACAACAGCTTTTGAATTATCTTAATGGACTCTCAATCCCTGGCTAGTGCTTATCATGAACATACCTCGTATGTATCATTTGTGAAATTTTTTTCCTTCCTCTTTTTTCTTTAATTTTTGTGCCTAGTCTTGAAAATTCTCAAAGTTATCCTCAATTTGTTTTACCTTCGTATTTGGCCCTTGTTTTTTTTTTTATAATTTTTATCCTTGATATTTTTGTAAAGTTTTAATTTTTTTTAATTTTATTCTTCAATCTCAATTTGTTATTTGTGGTTTTTTTTTCATTATGGTTCTTATTCTTTTGATTTCTGATTTTTTTTTCTTAACCCTGTTCTTTAATTTTTATTGGTTTTCTATTTTATCTTTTAATCTAAATTTATAGTATATATATTTTTTTAATTTAGTCCTTATTCTTTTGATTTTTTTTATCATTTTGTTAAAGTTATTTTTTTCCTCAATTTCACACTACAATTAAAAATTTGTGGTTTCCCTTTAATTTATTTTTTTATTTCATTTTTTATCCTCATTCTTCTAATTATTATTTTTTTATCCTTTTGTATGATTAATTTTTTCTTGCAGTTTCATCCTTCAATATTTGATTTATTTAGATTGGGTTTCACGGTTTTTTCATGTATGGTGCTTCCAATCTAATGATTTATATTTCAAATTTAAAAAGTTAACGCGTGTCATCATTTATTTTTTGACTTATTTTGTTTTCTGATTTTATCTAGGATAACAAAATAAGACAGTATGCCTATGGAACCCCAGTACAATAAATATTTATATAGGCTGAATTGGTCAAATCCAAAATTAAAGTAATTTGTAAATTAACAAAAGCTAATATGCCTCCGAAAAAAATGTTTATCTAGAAAGAAAGTAATTGTTCGCTAGAACAATTTTTTAGGTCATTTTATAAAATTGATTTGTCTTTTAAATTTCACACTTAATAAAAAAATTATAGTTGTCATCTAATTTAGTTTTTTTTATTTCAATTTTGATCATCATTTTTTCATTGCTATTTTTTTTTTAATTTTAGATCCTTTTGTATAATTGATATTTTTTTTTATTTCATCTTTCAACATTTGATTGGTTAGGGATTAAACTTCATTATTTTTCTAAATAGGGTGCTTCCAGCATAATAACCCAGGTCGAAGGTGTTGTTACCCATTTTTGGGTCTCCGTAAAACAAGGAGAAAATACAAAAAAAAAATATTTGGAAAAAACCAAAAAAATAATAGCATTGAGAAAAAGGATGTCAGAGCGCCTAGAAAATAGTCAAAAATTGATTGAGGAGGTTTGAAAATACAAAGATTGAAATTTGATAGTATATCGTTGACTGATGAGAACCCTATTGACAAAGAGAATTCAATTTGAGAAAGAAAAGTTCAAAATCAGATGTTTATGGAGTCAATTAAATTTTATTGAAGGTTTAATTGAATTTATGAAGGGTTTGATTGTAAGAAATTTTGATTTTTAAGTCAATTTGAGCTTTAATTGGAAGAAATTAAAGTTCTAGGTCAAATTATAATTTTTAAGAGCTAATTTGGTCGAATCAAGGGCTTAATTGCATAATTATTGAAGTTTGATAGTCAATTAGGGACTTGATTGAAGAAATTTGAAACCAAGAACCAAACTGAAAATGACATGTAAATAGAGGGGCTAGAATTGACTGAATCAGGGACTGAATTGAAGAAATTAAAAGTTTATTGATCAATGAGGGTCCAATTGCATAAATCCAAGACCAAGGATCGACGTGAAAAGAACGACCAACTTTAGGGCTGACATCCGATTTTGGCGAGGACGCAGTTGAATTGGTTCTTAAAATCAAAATTGCAATTGAGGATTTGATTGAACAAATCACAAAGTAAGGACCGATTTGAACTTTGACATGTTTTTGGTGCCATTTCTTTTTAAATGAAATGACGCATTTTGTGAAAAACGATGTCGTTTCATACACTGTGAACCAAAAAGGCTCAAAACAGTGTCGTTTTGAACGACACTGTGCATGTTCTTCCTTCCTCCCGCACACAGACAGGGAAGAATAAGCTTTCTTTGATTTTTCCCCCGCTCTCTCTTCCCTGACTTGACCAAACAGTGACAAGCCATACCCCTCCACACGCCCTACAATCACATTGAAAAACAAAAAGAGGGAACCATGCCCTACAGAGAACGCCCCATGCCACCCTACCCTGCGCAATGACAAGAAAGGGCAGGGTGGCCCTTTATCCTCCTCCCTATAAATACGGGGGAAGAGAGCAGAAAAAAAGGAGATACCGGAGTGAAAAAAAAAAGGAAAAGCAAAAAAAGAAAGGAAGATGAGGGAAAGGGAAGAAAAGTGAGAAAAGAAAGAGCGACGGTAGAGAGAAAGCATAGGGAAAGAAAGGGAGCAGAGGGAAAGAAAGGGAAGAGAGGAACGATTTTGAAGAGGTTTGAAAGAAAGAACAAAAGGGAGAGAAAAGAGAAAATGAATAGAGGGAAATAAGGGAAAGTAGGGGAGAATAGGGGGCAGAAAGGAAGAACAAAAAGGAAAGGGGAAACAGAAAAGAAAGGAAAGCATAGCCAGGAGCCAAAAAGGAGAAGGAAAAGAAACAAAAAACAGAGGCAGAAAGAAGAAACAGAGTCATTCTACTAACAGTAGCATCACCAAGAAGAAACAAAGCCATTTTACTAATAGTAGTGTTGCTACCTAATTGTTTACCCATGTTTTTGATAATTTTTCAGAAAAAATCAAAAATAGTAAAAACAACAATAAAAACCCAAAAGAATGTGTTTTTGATATATTTGCATCGTTTTTAGCATTTCCAACGTTATCTTAGAAGAATTTAAATTTTTCAAAGGTATTGTGAACACGTTCAACTTTTAATGCGTTAATTTTATAGTCACTGATTTTTCCTTGTTGAGCCGACGTTGATATTGCTCGTTTTAAAAAAAATACAAAAAATAAAAAAATTTAAAATATAAAAAAAGAAAAAGAGTTGAGGGACCAATGTGTTTGTGATCAAGCCACACTTCTCCTATAAATACCAGTGTACACAACAGATACAAGAAAGGGAGAAAATTTACAGGGGGAGCAATTTTGAGACAGAAATTTAGGACAACCATGAAAAAAACCCTAAACTTAAAATTTTCTCTCAAAGACAGTCGCAAGCCTCCTTTTCCCTATTGACAGAGGCCGGCCGCTCCCCTCTCTCTTTGAAACCCAACCAGAGATCTCTCTCTGCCACTCCATCTCCGCCCGTTTAGACAACACAGAGATTTCCTCCCTTAGCCGCCACTTGAAAAACCATCACTTCCTTTTGTTTTCTCTTCAGTCGCCGCCTCCCTTCCCTGCCGCGGCCAAAACCATAGAAAATCGCAGCCGCCACCAACTCCCGCTCTCGTCTTCTTCACCATCATCGGCTAGTGGCCACGTCTTTCCCTCTGTACACGATCGTCCCTCCCCTCTCTCCAGCCGATCACCCCTTTAAAACTAGACCAGAGTCTCTCACTCTTCGTCCCACCCCATCACTAGCAGTTCTCGGTTTGCCTCACCGCCGGTCAAAGGAGAAAGAGAGGAGAAGGGTGACAAAGCTTATTTTTAATGTTTTTTTATATCAATATAATGTTGTCAAAAAAAAATTTTAAAAAAATATATAAAAATATTATTTTTATATATTTTTAAATTAAAATAACAATTACGCAAAAATATCCATTCGGTGTCGGTTGGAAACATTATTGACTTGAAATTGGTTGCATCAATTTTGAAATTGCTTGCTCTATATAATTTCATGAGAAGATCACTGGCTATGGTTTGGATTCTCCATGAAAATCTTTATGATCTACGTAAAATCAATTCTTTTTATGAACTAGATTTAGCAGCAGAAAACCATTTCTTTTTATACCAAAAAATATGAGAAATTGGCAGGAAACTATTAACCTTTCTTTTCATACGGTTCCTAAGAAACGCCCTCATCCTATGGTTCTAAGGCCTCCAATGAACCACTAGTTCCGCGCTACTTCAAATCGTTGCTGCAGTTTTTACTTTGTGACCATGAAGTTGAGGACAATGTATCCTGCGATGAGGTCACTTCTTCACCAAAGGTTCATGATTTTGCTCGATAGAATGATCGAACTGTGATGTTCAACAGGTTGTGCTTTGAATAATTGTCTTCTTCTCTCAAATTTGTTTGTGATTTTTCAAGTTTGTGAAGAACCTTCCATATAACTATGGTTTTTCATTGTTTATTCATCATTTTTCTTCATTTTTTTTCCCCTTCTTTTGTGTGTTATTAATTTGGGATGGTGATTTATATTAGAAAAATAAATTCTATGCTTAATGTGCTTTCTTTTGTCACGATTACATTAATTTGGATTCAATTAAGCGTGCTTGAAATTTTAATCTCTAGTGTATTATATGAAAATTGCTACTAACTTCCTCGAAGAAAAATATCAGTACGAATAAAAACTCACCTC
>Ga0307518_10001838_pt1 | contig 15669 bp, 19 predicted proteins | sample 25_EM_MG_FD_203889 | JGI IMG/M metagenome (GOLD analysis project Ga0307518, IMG submission 203889) | Populus trichocarpa ectomycorrhiza microbial communities from riparian zone in the Pacific Northwest, United States - 25_EM | ecosystem: Host-associated > Plants > Roots > Unclassified | place...
ATCTGAGGTGAGTGAGTAAAGTGTATTGCCACGAGCCTACTGAACAGACGTACACAGTCGAGCAAGAATGCCGTAATCCAAGTCCAAGGGATGTTGTACCAGGCCAATCTCACTAAACCATAGGCCATCGTAGAACACACAACGCCGTACAAGATTGTCCAGGTCATGCGGCAATAGTCACTCCGATCTAAGGAAAAACGAAAGATCTAAGCAGTGTGAGTACCATAGAAACAGCATTCATTATCATCTCCAACCATTATACGGTCCCAAATGGATGTTCGTTGGCCACCAGGAAGACCTGAAAAATCATCGGAGTTAGGCATACCAGGGGATCACAACATATTGGCCGAACCATATTTTGCTCTCCATATCTTGACATACATGTCCACACCTTTACCAGCAGATGCCACTGCGACGTAGCTCCATGCACCTCTTCGAGTAGCCTTGAATGTCATAAGTTTAGCGAAAGTTATGAAGAAGATTTTGGCAAACCGAAACCGCCTGCAGAATGTCATCTAACAATCATAAGTAGGCTAGGAATCCAGTCACAAACTTCACTCACCACTATGCCGAAGAACCTGGTAAAGGTCGTTGGAACTAGTTTGCCAAATGCAAATGTCGCCGGTAGCCGACCCCGATATTACTGCTTTTCCGTCATGCAAGAACGATACCAAAAGGGGATAGCGTGCTTCAGCTTTGCAGTCACAAACCCATTTCCGAACCGGTTTCGTGGAACCCAGCTTGCATAAATACAAACCGTCTTGCAGCGTGTTGATTATGATTGCATTGAGGTCGAGGTATACAGCGGAACTCCCTCTGCGCATAATAACCCGTCAGCGAGGATTCGGTCCACAAAGTCGGGAACCCACATTTGTTTGGGAATATCCGGCGAACGAATGTGCCAAAGTGCTGTCATAGAAGCAATGTCCCATGCTCTGTACATTATGTCAATGGCTATGACTGTTGGTACCGTGAACTTCTTACATGACACCGTGATTGAGGTACGAAACAATGAGCCTCTTGCCTCCTTCATAGAAATGCACTGATCGAGGGCGAATTCAAAAATCACCATCGTTGATCCGAGGTTGATATTTAGGACGTGGAAGTTTAGTTGTTGCAGTGTAGCTAGCTGGAGAACGATGCGAGTCCATAAGCCCCACACCCAATGGCAGCCGGCGGAGTCTTACGAAGGCATCCGTCCTGAGTGATGTGAACCTCATTTCCAACACCAATCACCAGCAGCCTCACATTTGGCTCCAAGTCCATGCAGAAAACGGGCGTATCCTTCACGCCCAGTCTGACCTCTTTCCCTGCAAAACCAGTCTTTGATATGGGGTGTGCATCAGAATAGGACCACGATGAGATTATTGAAGTGTTAGGTCTTACCAGTGAGAAATCGCTGAGATAGAAGATGGCGCCATCTTCGCAACCACAGATTAGAGTATCTTTTTCGACGGGATGCCAAAGCAATGCATTGACTTGACTGTCAAAGACAACACGAAAGATGAATCTACCAGTGGAGACCTTCCAGATGCAGATCGACCGATCTGAAGAACCTGATGCAAGGTACCTTCCACATGGACTAAAGGAGAGCGCGTTGACAGAGTCGGTGTGCTCGTCGAGTAGTGTCTTGTGTTCCACGTAGGCGGACATACTTAGTACTTGGAAGTTAGAGAAAGAAAGTGGCTCACCCCAAAACATGCTTTCTATGAACACGTGGGCAAGCTGAACTGATCAGAGCAGATTGAACTGCGATGCATGATATATGTATTTAGTTGGGCAAGAAAGAACGATTCGGTTCACAGATTGGCATGTCTACTCACGTCCTTCATGACAACGTCGGCGATGTGCAGATCGCTCCGAGTTCCGAAACAAGAACAAGTCCGAGTTTGCAGTGTTCCTTTGTCGTTTGAACACTAGGATCTTTGTTGCCAGTGGCACCACAAGCAGGCAGAAACCTCGATTCAGTATGCTCCAGACACTTAAAAAACCATTCGACGGTGGGCCATTATCCCCCACAGCTGTCCGTCCATTCCTTCATCTTCAGAATTCCGTCGCTTTAGTATTTATTCTGCATTTACTTAGCTTTCTGGAAAAGCAATGTTTGAGCCACGCCAACTGCTTACTTTTCGAGTCAGGACTACCCCTCAACCTGGTGTCCGCCTGGAGCGCGACGTATGTTGATGATTCGGGCATACCGGCCTTGAATTGAGCCTTATGCGACTTTCAGGTTATACCGGTCATGCGCCAGGCATTTCCTATCCGTCGTGAGCGATCAAAGCCACATCTTTTACAACCCACCGTCGCAAAGTAAGTCGCTACTTGTTACGCAATTGAAGTCCCAGAAATCCCACTAACACTTCTTCTCAGTTACCGCGTTCCTTCCACTTCCAGGCCTCGATGTCAGGCTATACTGTCAAGGTGCTTAATCACCAATAGTCGCTCCCAGCCTTTATTCAGGGGCTCCACGTAAGTTACTTCCATTTGAGCCAACATGTACTAATTCAATTCTGCTATGCTAGTGCGCCTAATGACATGCGGCAGAGCTTTGGCCCTGCGAATCCTCAAGTGAACACATCACAAGATGGTGGTAGAGATCCCCTGCAGGCAGGGGAATTTTCATCGGAAAGGGATCCCAACTCACCTTTACACCCACGAGGTGCGGCACAAGAAACCTCTCTCCCGACTTCCACGGCCTGTGCCCCTGTTCCACCCTCTGTTGCATCACCACTTGAGACCCCGGTTTTGGCTGGTGTTTTGTCTACTGCTCTACCGACCGCCACAACTGTGACAACTGAATCTCCGCAATCGACTGCCCTGCCTGCACAATCATCCACCCGGCCAACACCGTCAACTGATTTGGGTTCGTCGGCTGCCGGTACTTCGGCAGATGTTGGAATGGCGACATCCTCAGCGCCTGTTGGTGTGCATCGCGTGTCATTTCCCAATACTTTATCAGGAAGGTGGCTTTGCCCTCTCCGCCCACCACCCCTCCCATTCAACCCAGAAACATTGACTTTGCCACTGAAGTGGGAGCAGAGGGCAATCAGAAGTCAGAAGGAGTGTGTCTGTTGGTTCAAATCGTGTGGGAAGGGCTGCCTTCTTTCACCTCCTGATAGTTGGGATGCATATGATTCCCCCCTGCAGATTGCAGACCTATATATTCACCAATATGATTACGAGAATGTCCACCAAATTCATATTTGGATGTGGACAGGCCATTCATGGGATGCTGTCCAGCCAAATTGTACTCACCCAACTATGCCTGGATATCGCTTGAAGATCCTTGATAAGGGGGAACCCTCATGGGTGACGAGGAAGACAATGGTTTCAGATCAAGGAAGGGCGAAGCGGAGATCAGAAAACAAGTAAATTTACCTTTGCTTTTCTTGTTGTGACACTAGTATGCACATACTCTTGCAATACAGTATTGCAGCTCACTTTTGTGTGTGTTGTCTCCCCTCCTCTGCAACCTACTCCTATTAGTCTCTGTCTCTTGCGGTAGTCACATGGTATCACATTCGTTCCCAATCAACTTGGGTCTCGTTCGCCTCGCGTCTCCTCGATGTATGGCACCGTCGCCGTTCAATTCGAACTGCTCACTAGCACTATCTTGTTCCTCAGTCGTGAAGGCATCGGGAATGGGTTGCTGCATGTTTGGCCACAGAAAAGGAAGGATATGCAAAGCGACAAGAGTTTACAGGCAGCTCGTCAGTGCGCCAACCTAGTAGCCGCAGTCCCCTATTCTACTCGGCATACCAATCACGCTCTAAATGTGATCGAATAGTAGCCCCAGAGATTAGCTTCCAGAAAAGGAAAGAGTGTTGGACGAAAGCCCCTTGACAAGCGAGGTGACAGACTCTATTGAAATTGACGTCTGCCTCCCGACCTCTCGTGTTTCTGTACTTCGCCAGTCTTCAGTCCTTTGACAGGTATGCCATCTAGTATTTGATAACTTCTAGCTCACTGGTTTCTCATGGTCACTCCAGTGTGCGATCACATTCAGCTCATGTTCGTTCGTCCTCCAGCTTCCCGCCAGGGGCTTTCAGGTGAGGTCCTTGTCTGAGCCTCTCAAAGCAACGGTATGGCACTGTTTCCCCTCGGCACATAACTCTGCCTTCCTCCGCCTTGCGTCCGTGGCATTAGCGGGTCGTTCGCTCTGTGCATTAGGGTGTCCACTGTCTAGTATCTGGATCGGGTGAATCAGGTACATTCCGATATCCTGATCGCCTTCCGTAGGTCTTTGTGGATGGTGTGGGCATCTGCTTGGGCCATGTGACCGTGCATTGGCTCGATAGCCCCATGCTCGCGTTCAGGTAAGTTCTGTTTCAGTCCGATCTCGTTGGCAATGTGCTGATTGTCTTTGATTTCCAACTTGTCCGCTCGACATTCTCGACATCTTCTAGGCATCGACATATCCTTTATCCTCTGCGGTAGTCTGCTGCCCTTGATGTCTACACAGACACAGTGCGTACACTGGCCTTGAATCTATATCAATGGCCTCTTTTGAATGTCACCAATCCGCGTGCTACATTTCTACATGAATGTAACTAATAACTGGATGGTCGTTTCGATGCAAGTGAACCAGTCGACACTCATTGTTTGAGAGCAAACAACGCCTGCCGCTGGAGATCTTCCACCCTGCCCTTCACAGGAAAATTCTCACATGGGCGGTCATGTTGCAAGGGCTCGCCTTCCCTCATGACGATAAGGATGCATTTTGGATATGTCTGGGCTCCCCCAGAATTTTCCTATCGAAGTTGGTCCTCCGTGTTTCATAATGTCTCTCTCATTTCCGCCTGAATGTTCTAATTATCTAGCTCGGCCACTGATCTCGTCAATCCAGCGATATCATACACGCATGATCCACAAACTGGTACCTACCTACAGCCCATCTTTGTGTTCCAGGCCCTCCAACGGTTCCTCATTGTCAACAGAGCCCAATTATTTGGAGTGGAGAGCCACGATCGCCGCTGACACGGCTCTTGCAGAGCTTGGTATACATCCTCTTCATCTTTCCCACCTCGATTCTGTCAGTTCCCTGTGCAGCCACGTGTCCAGAGACTCTCCGTGCAAGTTCATCGCGCCAATACGTGTTGTTGCAGACTCTGCTCTCACCCGACGTTCACCCTGAACTGCCAGCATTCCGAGCATATCATGCACACGGTCTCTCCCCGCTCAATTATGCCCAGTCATTTCCAGCCTTGTAGTCGTAATCGATTCAGTCGTTTCGAGCTGTAAGCGACCGTTTGTCGTTTGCCACCCAGCGCGCGGCCTTTACCTGACGTCGTTTGCTTTGTATGTGAACACGTTTCGACAAGTATTAACTCCGCGACGAAAAACATCCACATACCCTCCCATGCGGCTTAATTCTAATTCAAGCGGCGGGACATGTATACAAAGCAAAGAGATATGGTGGCTGTTGTGACATCTCGGAGGGCTGGCAGCTGAGTTCTGAAAATGACAACCCACTGCCCCATGGGTAGGCATTTCGGGCCTCGTCACGAAGGCACTACAAAGGGAAAGTTGGAACACGAGGTATGGTGGTTATTGTGACATCTCAGAGGGTAGACTAAGAGTAATCATATCTCCAATGCGACTCGTTTCAGGGATTCTACAAGATTCAGCGTTACGGATTGCGGTTGTCATTGCTAACTTTCCCCGGCCAGCGACGGTGATGTAACACTGGTCTATGACTGTCGATATTACTTATGATTAATCCTTAGCGTTTCCGCAACGCGGTGGCTCTTTGTCTTCTTCCAGATAGCCCCTTGAGCTCTTCCACGGTCCTTGCGGAGGAACTGACAGCCATATCAACGGAGACAAAGGAAGCGTCTCGGAACCTTCAGAAACTTCTGGCACAGGTGCAGGGTACCGTGGACATGTACGTTTGTTTCCACCACTACTCCGGAAGTCCACTTGCTGACGAGATTGGAAAGCATGCTGGCGGTCAATGAATACCTGCTTGACTTGCTTCAGCACAGGATCCCTCCGTTTTCCGTCCGAGCAGCGTATTGTTATCTTATCGGAAACAGCCTGCATTCCAACGAGTGCTCTTTCTCGGATTTCCACATCGCACAGGCATTTGATCGTGTTCTGGCCCAGTTTCAGCACTCTTTGTCCCTACTTATCTTGCGCGCGGTCGAGATTCAAGGCAATTTGGACAGCGTCGAGTCACGCTTGGAGGTTGTTCACGACCTAGTGGCGATGGAGACCGGTTCTTTGATGGTCGAGAAATCAGATGTCCTCACCGACATCCTTATGGTGGTGGGTCTCAATAGGCGTCGCATTTTGAGGCTAGACAACCAGTTGCAAGCACTCAAGGAAGTTTCCCATTATCGCACAGCTGCTGCACGATATCTGGCTGGGACATTTTCTGGCCTTGCACAGCTTCAGGAGGCTATGGAGCTACTTAGATCACTCGCGACGGGTGTCGGTCTGGTAGAAGGTGTGCCGATGGAGGTCCTCATTGATGCTCTTACTGTTGGCATTCAGAGACTCTGCTGCGCTGGAAGGTTTGGTCCTACCTTGGAAACTGGCTATGATAAGGGGCGTCTGTTACTTGCCAGTAAAAGCTAGCGGACAGCGATATAGGGACAGTATGCCTAGTATGTTTAAGTTTGGACAAATCCTACTACCAAGTCACCTTGTTTACAAGCGACTGGAAATGTGATCATGGTTCGAAGGAGCAACCAAGGTCCGCGTGAAGATGTCTCAACAACTGCGATTGGGGACTATTGCGAGGTAGTAATACTACAATATTAACATGATGCCTGTGGTAATAAATGTCGAGATCGTGTGCACACGTGAGTCGTTTCAGTGGCGACATCGACACAAGCGAGATAGAGCAGTGAGTGCTCGTAGTACGGGACATAGTCAACCTTTGCCTGCCAACTGTATGTCTGTGAGAGAGGGCGAGAGATGTGGCGTCAATAGATGGACAAACCTTGTAGTTACCCACAGCGACGCGGTAGTATGCAGCGTTAACGGCATTCTCCACACTGTTAAAATCCAGGTGTTGCATGCACAGATGAGGTAGTGGTGGTAGTGGTGGTAGTGATCGCAGTTGATCGTTGTGGTTGTCATCATCGTCGCAGTGGTGATTGTGCTGGTGAGGCTGTTGTCGTCGACGTTGCCATTACTGTGGTGGTGGTCCTGGTTGTTTCAATGGACCTCGGCCTGGCTTCGGTAGTCCCCATCGTGGCGGTAATACGCGCACACAGGGATCGTCGAGATGGAGGACTAAGTATAGTCTGATGATGTAGGTGACTGACGTGGGCATGAAATCTCGAGTTTAATCTTACCCAATTCCTTCAATTGACAATCGCCTATCTAGCACTGCCCGCTCTGATCACCAGGCCGCACGGTCTGCCGGGTCATTTCTTCGTATGTGCACTGCCCGCTGCGCATCTTAATCGCACAATATCGCGGAGTTCAGGTCGTCGAGTGTGAGGTGGAGTTCATCGCTGTCGCTTTACAGGAAAGTAACGGCGACGAAGAGGATAGTCGGCCCAGCAGCACAGTTGATTTGTCGGGGTTAAGGACAATATGGATGACGGTCTAATTCGGCGGTAGCTTCGAGATTTCTGAGGACAGAGTCCTGACAGTGAGACGGAGGCGTGTCTTTCTTCCAAAGCCGACCAGTATGAAACCACTGCGTCGGAGACTGCATCAGGCTCAAAGCTGGGCCATTGAAGGTCGTCCGTGCTGTTTGCGTCAGGAAATTTATGTCGGATATGGTGAATGTCGTTGTTCGTGCGGTGGCGGCCGCTGTCGTCATTATCGTGGCTGACTGCGTGGTTGGTGTTCGTTGTCGTAGTGGGTTCTGGTAGTGTATGGGACAAGTAATGTCTATCCAGCTTCGTCCATCGCTCAGTTTGGTGGTGCGCGACCCGGATGTGCGAGGATGCTGAAGGAGATGGCGACGAGCACACGTTATAGTAATTGGTGGCGGTTCGAGGTAGGCGCCTACCTAGTGCTCACTGCTCGGCTGGACGCTAGCTGCCGGGGATTTCCGGCACTGTCACTAGGTTTGGACAAGTATAAATACCAACATACAAGCGATGAGTCTCTAGCTACAAGACTCGCTCCACTCCGCTGATCTGAGGCTCCTGGTTGGTCTCATCGATCTCCATCACTTATCATCATCTCGCGTCATCTCAATCTCCCATACGCATCCCAACGGACCACCATCTCCACCAACAATGCAACAATGGAGACCACTACCACCACCAACGTCGGCCAGGACCACAACCAGTTGACTACTAAGGCAGCCAGTGTCTGATCGCCATCACCACCGCCATCCGTCTCGATCTCGATGTCTCCCACTGCCGTTTCCTTGATCCGCACCCCGACTCATCCGAAGACGCGCGACTCGCAGTGCCCAGGCCCCAGGGCTTCAACGGCGCACTTCCTCAGTAAGGGGTGTCTTTGACACCAGCTCCATCTGCGGGACCACCAATGCAGGCCCGCATAGTCAGTGAGCACATTCGATCGCGTCTCCAACGCCTCTGTTAGAGAATTTGTTCCCTATCGTTATGATATCTTCCTTTCCTCCATGAATCTGTGTAAGTTCCTTCTTTCGTAGAGACTTCGCTCAGACCACGCACATATACCTCACAGGTTCGAGACTTCATCAATCGCCACGAGCGTGCTGCAACCGCAGGAATTCCCCGCGCTGAAGATGTTCTGCATATCGATCGATGGCAGGCTCCTCCTACACCATCAAGAGCTGGGGATCGTCAAGTGGACTTGGTGCTCTTCAGCATCGTTCGGGCAGCTCGATCTTGAGCGCTATAGGTGAGTTTTCATTCTTTAGCTTCGTTTGCTGCATTCTGACGTTCATCGCCACATTTCCAGCTGCGTTCAACACGGCCGTCGACCCCTTGAAGCCACTGGACCCCTCTATATGCCATCTCGCACCTCCAGCATCCATATATACGCCTGCACCATCGCCGACAGCCTCCCCCCCATCACTTCTGGGATGCGCCCATTACCAATCAGCGGCTTGACAGCGACCATCACCACTTTGGCCATCAACGTACCGCAGTGCCCATACTACCACCACCAATCATGCAGCCAGTGGCATGACGACGACGACACCGACGGCCCACTTCGACTTTCGGCGTGCAGCGGTGCCTGCGCTGACGGCCATCACCATCGCCATACGTCAGGGCCCGGTATACATCCTCTTTTTTCCAACCTCAATTCCGTCAGCCTCCTGTGCAGCCACGTGTCCAGTGTCGTTGGTACAGGATCTCTACTATCTACCAATGTCCGGTGTCTGCGGGTGCGTGTTTCACCATTGCGGACTCCCCGTGCAAATTCATCACGCCAATACGTGTCGTTGTAGACTCCACTCTCACCCGACGATCACCCTGAACTGCCAGCATTCCAAGCATATCATGCGCGCGGTCTGTCCCCGCCCAGTTATACTCAACCATTTCCAGCGCTAGTCGACCAATACTTCGGTCGTTTGTCGTTTGCCACCCAACACGTGGCTTACCTGACGTTGTTTGCTTTGTATGTGAATATGTTTCGACAAGTATTAACTCCAAGACGCAAAAGATCCAGATACCCTCCCATGTGGCTTAATTCCAGTATCACAAATGGCATAAACAAAAGTAAAGTTATTTGTTTTCTAATCCCTGCTTCGCCCTTCCTTGTTCTGAAACCTCCAAACCACCTTTCAGGACAGAAGATCACCATGACAAACCTTGAAATGACCTCACCCACGCAGCTACCAGGTCCACACTTTCGAGGATTCTCGGCCTGTTTTCCTCCGATGTGTCACAACAGCCACCGAGCCTCATGCATCATGTCGTACCTTGGGTTTCTTTGTAGCATTTTCATGAAATCCTTCCGATTATTGATGTCATGACGGCCACAAAACTGATTGCAACCACGTGTCACGAGTGACTCCAGGTACCTACCGCGTGATGCGACGAACGCTGAGGGTTCAGGGTGAGCGTGGGGAATGAGCAGAGTTGGTGACATGAGATGGGGCAACGAACTTGGTCGAGCGAGCACACAAAGCGAAGACAGCGCCACAGATCATGAAAACGGACACCTTCATTGGATGGATGTCGAGAAGCATGACGAGCATGTCCAGAACCGGCAAAACATGTTGGTCGCTTACTTTTAAACATTGACAACTCGCGGTCTGATATTTCTCGTCTTTGTTCACATCCAGCCTTTGTCGGAGCCATGGCTTATAAGGCTTCCCCTCGGGATTATGTTACTAACCTCCAGAAATGAAGGACTCTACATCGCAGCCTGACAAACGTCCCGCCCATGTATATGAACCTTATCATCCCTACAAAAAAGCTCTCAGAGGTATCGTTCTTCGCCCATCATTCCTGGTCCCACAGCTAATGTATTACAACAGCCAAAGTGCACAAATGCGAGTTGCGTCGCAAGCAGAACCATCACCGACCTTCCTTGTTGACCCCGCCTTCTAGCCATCCACGTCATGAGAAGGAGGTAGGTCCTGCACCAGTTATATAACCAAGGTTACTTATCGCTTTCAACCCAGCAACTGGAGACGATGCCGCTCAATGTTCAGGAGACATCCATCCTGAGCAAGTGGACGAACGCACGCCTCCCACTCGCGTCGGATCTGAGGTGTCCGGCAATGCCAAGAATCAAGCCCAAGATGATGTTCCCATCTTGGACACATCACCACCGTTGTCAATGTCCCCGACAAAGTGACTGCTGTCTTCGCCTGCAAGTTTCTTCACAGGAATGATAAACAAGTTTATAGTTGGTGCGCCCAATCGTGGTGACGTATGTTAATACCCGCCTCCGAAGTCCCGCGTCTCATTTCACTTACGTGTCTTAGACTTCAGAAAAAGGACTGCAACGACAAGAAGGTAGCTCCCAAAAACACAGGATGCGTCTACCAGTAAGGAAATATAGAAGGATTGTGAACGAGAGTGGTCCCCGCCCCCAGGGGCTGACGCTCCCTTTAGCGACGAGTCTATGGATGGTGCTGGGAGTTCCGGGGCAGAAACGGTGCGACGAGGAGAGGAGCAAGGACAGGCCGAGTCTGCCTCGCCAGAGGTCGAAGTCGACTTCTGCGACGAACCTATGGACAGACGAGGGGAGGAGCAAGGACAGGACGAGTCTGCCTTTCCAGAGGTCGAAGGCGATTTCTGCGACGAACCTATGGACGAAAACGAGCAAGAGGAAATGAGGGATAATGACTTCCTCCAAGAAACTGTAGCGGAGTCCGATGAAGTCGAGGAAGGAGGAGAGAGGGGAGATGATGAAAACGATAGCGACGGCAATGATAACGACAACGATGGCGACGACAACGACAACGACAGTGACAGTGATGATGATGACGACAACGACAACGATGGCATATTTGGGGACCTCTTTCATCCTCGAATCCCAGCAGTCCATGGAATGTATGACGAAGCGGGTGGCGTGGGTGATGAGGAAAGTAGCATGGGTGGTGAAGAAAGTGGCATGGACGATGAGGAAAGTAGCGTGGATGACGAGGAAAGTAACGAAGGTTTTATGGACACGTCCTTGCACTGATTCTAGGCCCTTACCAGATGTCAGGAGTCATTCAAGATCAACCGCACCATTTCCAAAGTACGCGAGTACGAAAAAAGGTCGGTACCAGGTGGAATCTGAGGAACCGTTACTGACAGGCGCAGGCATCAAGCACTGTCGAACGTGAACCACAGCACCCCCGGGCTGGCGGCTCTGGAGATAAGAAAGGAAAAAAAAAGGTTCGTGTTAAGTGGACCAAGCCTCTACCTGCCAAATGGTTGACGGGCATCGTAGGCTGTTGACGCCGATCTGTTAGCTTTTCCTCATCCCCTCAATGCAGGCATGTTCGTTCCTCCCCCATTGGTTCAGGATGTCCCTTGCGACTCCAATCCCACTGCTCCAAGTCAACGCCCAGACTGCCCAGAGGGCAGTTCCATCCAACACCCTCCATTTACTGCAAAGGTGAGTTATTACCCTTCAACCAGAATCATGACATTCATCTATTATTAATGAAGGGCACAAACTTCACAGGGTATCCAGAACTTCGAGAACTTCAGGAAACCCTTGAGAGTAGGGTTCGTCAGAACATGCGACAGGAACTTGGTCAAATTGTCCAGTCTGCCGTTGCGGACGCTTTACAGAAGATCTTCCCAAACGGAATGGTCCAAAAGGTTACTACTGACTCTGGAGTTATGCCTGAGAGCCTGCCATCGACCAGTCGCCCTAAAAGGAGGACCAAGCAACTTCCAAGACCTCGACCATCCAACCACAATACATTTAAGGTAAATGAACAACGCACAAATACTGTTGTTGTGCTGCTGATGAGTTGTTGACAGAAATCAATCCGCAAGCTCGGACAGGCACTGCTGGGCCTTCAAGGCCCAAAAGACATACCACAGCCAGTCAGCCAGAAGGAGATCAATGCATGGGACCCGGACTGTGGCCCGTGTTGTACAGTCGAGAACTTTCGTATTGACCTAGAGGGGTACACGCGGTCCGGCTGGAATAAATCAGCTGCCCAGGTCTTCGCTACCGAATATTTGAAGCATCACAAGGGAGAAAACTACACGCTGGAGTTTGTCGTGGAAGCATGGCTGACTCATGTTACCGGAATGAAGGCGCAGTACAAACGGTTACAAGACAACGAATCCGCCCAGAAAAAGTACAAGGTTCAACATCGACGACGCCAGCGGAAGGGAGAGGTATGCCATAAATTACTTGTTTTTGCGCTGCTGACGTGTAGTAGCTGTACAAACGCCGCCTTGACACTGCTGGCCAGTATGATGATATCCGAAAGCAAGCCGTTGATATAGTGCAGTCACTCGGCCTCGACAGAATGAGTTCCGATGAGTCGGACCATGAGGGCCATAAAGGTGAAGCGACTTACTATGTCTTGGACAAACCTTGGCGCTCCCGACGGATTACTGCTTGGCTGCGGATGCTAGATTCCCTACACCTTTGTCTCCGATATACCAGCGAATGGCAAGCAACAGCGGGTGCTTGGCCACACTACAGGACGACCAGCTTGAATGAAAGCAAAAGATCCCCCATCAAGGCTTTGCCCGCTGACTTCTACTCTCGGGATTGGTACCAGGCACAGAATGCCTTCGCGAAAAGGCAGCTCAAGGCAGCAAAGTCTCAAGTCTCACTTGAGATACCCTCTGAATATTGGAAGTGAGTGTGTTTTGACTATTTGTGGAGATATCTGACTGATATTTGGTATCTTCAAAGGCTGGCCGAAAAGTACAATTTGTTGGATCGCCAGGTTGTCCGTGGACGCATGTCCCTTTAGTTCGGCTGTGTGGTGCTTGCTTTTGATTAAGTCTCACCGATTAGACAGTTTGCATAGTAGCCATTGGATTTTGCATCAGCGTAATACAGTCCATCTTGTACAGTGGGCGACAACTACGACCACTATTAAGACCCTTCTGAGCTGTGGGTGACAGATAGGCTGTGGTGGTGCACTGCTGCAGCCCTCTACATCGTCTGCATATTGCTGTAATATTTCACATTGTCATGTTGTCAAAGATCTGCACCAGGGTTTTATCTCATGCTCTCTAGCTTGCAAAAGTGCCTCACCTTGGAAACTGAACAACAAATGAGACAAAAAGACCACCTTTACCACGCCCGGAAACACCATGGTTCCTCAGAACCATTTCTTCACCATGCTGAGTTCCACTGTGCACACGAGCATCAACATGTCCGTCAGGGGTTGGGACCCTGATGCGGCCACCTAAGAGCACCGCATGTACAGGTATTCGAGCTTCGTGGTGTAGATTGGCCCCCTGCCTCCAGAAAATCTTTGAGGCAGCGACATTAACATGAACAAGAAGGTCACCGCTGTTACCTTTTCCGGAAGAAGGAGCATCGCCAGAAGCTGGTACATAGTCATAGCATCCTCCACCCCTAAAATTGGCAGTAAGCAGATTTAGTAGTAAATAGGAGAAATAAGACTCGCCTGGCAGGACATCAACTTTAACAGTTTCTTGGAGCACTGACTCCCTCGAGGGATAGTGGATCCTGTTCCAAAACACGCGCTACAGGTGTTTGCCATCTGGTCGTTTGGGTTCCAGTTCCGTGGAAGGTATTGCAAGTTGCCCGTTTCACTCCTCGCTTGAGCCCAGTTCCAGAACAGGAAGGACAGGTAGCCACTGGGTTTACGGTGACGTCAAGAGTAGTCCCCTTGCATACATTCATGAAACTGATGCTGACGCGAGCCTTGATGTCGGCACCTCTAGAACTCTAGAGAAACCCCCCAGAACAAGTGCGTCCACCAAATGTACCCCCGAAAAGTTGGGAGAAAAGGTCGCCCTGAGCAGATACAAAAGTTTCGCTGAAGCCCTGGAAGCCCAGGAAACCGCCTGCACTTGGACCTCCACCCGCACCAGCGAAAGGATTTCGATTAAATGCATTAGGGTTGAAGCCTGGATGCTGTGAAGCGGATCCAAACTGATCGCAAGCAGCTCGCTTCTGGTCATCTTTCAGAAGCTAGAAAACCAGTGAGCATTACTTTGGAAAACACGATGTACTACATACGTCATACACCTCCTGTATCTCTCAAAATTTATCTTGGGCACCCTTGTCTGGGTTGGTATTTTCGCGCAAGCTAGTACCAGAGACAAGAACCTGGTATGGGTTTTTCGGACTAGCTGAAAGTGGTACAGATGTGTGAAAGGCTCGCTATATGGAAATATGGTTACAAGAGCAGTCACAAAGTAGCTTGCTGCGGCAATTGACTTTCAACAGGGTATTTTTCGTAAAGTCTGTTAAAGCAAAGTTGCAAGCACGAAGACGTGTGGAGAAAGAAGCTTACTCCTCGAGAATAGAGAATAGACACAGCGATTGGATTTGTGCGTCCACCATGCGCAAGACAGAAGGCGAGGATAGAGTAAGATGTGGGGAAAAAGGGCCCCATCGCAGACGCACGGGGAGAATGAGATGGGCAAGAGATAATAAGGGGGAGGACTTCTTCGACTCTAATAGATCGACAGCCGCGCGGTAAGGAAGTTCAAAACACATCTGATAGATCAATTAGTTGACGAAAGCACACCAAATGATCTTGTCGCTGCCTTGACAAAGAGTGTTGGGACGGAAGACGATGTGCAGAGGGCAAGATACTACTCACGTATAGAGACAATGGGCAGACTGCAAAAGACTCGGGTGTAGCGAAAGCAGGACTATGTAGTACCTGTGGGCTTCGAGTCCAGTTAGCGATTTCAAAAAGGGCAACTTTTTCCGTCATCAAAGGTGGCTTTTCGCTATCCCAGAACCCTTGTCAAGCACATCGTGGTGCCGCTGTGCCTCGTTGGTAGTAATCGCCTCCACCCTCTCCCCCTACCAACCACTGTGTTAACGTTGGTGGACTCAGATCTGTCACCAGTTCCAGATAGCGACTCACCTGTTCCGCCGGAGGGTGTTCACTGCTTTGATTGCGTTGTGAGTCAAAGTGTGGATTTGGGTCAGAACAATAACCCAAACACAACACCAACAAAGGACTACGAAATTGTGCAAGTGGTGGTTTACCTCCGCGGTGTCCAGAAAGGATGTGCTGAGGAGGGGGAGAGGGGATCTACACCAACAGGGTGATGCAGACAGAGGTACAGGATACTCCTGAGGTACAGGAGCAATAGAAGATGAAGGGGATAGGTGTCTGGACTCTTCCTATAG
>Ga0307518_10001839_pt1 | contig 15669 bp, 12 predicted proteins | sample 25_EM_MG_FD_203889 | JGI IMG/M metagenome (GOLD analysis project Ga0307518, IMG submission 203889) | Populus trichocarpa ectomycorrhiza microbial communities from riparian zone in the Pacific Northwest, United States - 25_EM | ecosystem: Host-associated > Plants > Roots > Unclassified | place...
GACTTTCGAGAAGTCGGGTTGCTGCCTGCGTGTTTGCCCATTCCTCTAGGAAAGGGGGCAGAGATGGTCTACGCGCCATGTGCCTGGAGAGATCCGAGCAAGGGAAGTGAAGGAGAGCGGGAAACACGAATGATAGAAGGTAATGACGAAAATATGTGAAAGAGACTGGACGGGCGAGTGAATGACAATGAATGAAAGGAGGTGCCGGAAATTAGACGGGATGCACATCCAAGGGGAGTTTGGTGAGTCCCAGCTCATTTATATGCACTCCACTTCCGGTGGTGGCAGTGTTGAACGAACCAGCGTGAATGTCAATCTTGCTGTATGGGCAGAATAATATGTGTAAGCAAACTCTATTAGCCCGTCTGCTTGGAAAGGAGAGAACCTGACCATTTGTACGCCCAAGCATCGTGTGGCGTATACGCGTGGACTGGTCCAACCCTGAACCACCATCACTGGTCGGTGTCCGCACGGGCGGGTGGCTTGGCCTCGTGGCCATAGTACAGTTGGAAAATTTACTTGAGTCAGACCAATGTGTCCAAGTTATCCCGAGCCCGCGGCCATCCAAAAGAAACCCAGCCTTCAGAAGATCTATAAAGGGCCGTTAACAGATCAACGAGGATCGTGTCCGTCGTAGCATCATGCTCCATGTTGCTAAGTAAATGGTAAATCGGGCAAGCGAAGGTAAGACAGCCATATTCCAGAAGTCATGGGGTATCACGTACGTAATAGACACAGACTATAGATGCCATCAGTATCTGAGGAGAGTAATTTTGGGATTTCCACGATGGAAGCCAGACTGTTTGCAGTGCTATCAGTCCGTCAAATCTGCCATGTGATTCACTGCCATGGGCAATTCGGGATGATGGAACCTTGCAGGAAGGTGCGGAAAAAACGTGGGCCAGACGTTTCAAGTAAGGTATTGCGACAGCATACCCCTTTTTGGTGCTACATAGTTCGAGCCATTCAATTATCGTCAGTCCTTTTTGTCCGTCAAAATCTGTATCGGCGTAACGAACCTGGTATGTCAGATAAGTTCTGCACGTAATGTGGCACGGGAGGCCATCGTTTTGGACTGGAACATCTTTGCAAACCCCGCGCAAAATGGATATAGTTGAAAGACGGATGCAGTGCTGGACACATTCCTTGCTCTCCAATTGGCAGGTTCACACCAGCATCCGACTTGATGTGCAAAAGACCGCTCCCATTTTACATAGCACCTCCCCAACTGCCTCAGTTGATCTGTTTTGATTGGGTTTTGGGGAAAACACACCTCCGTTTTGTTATCACAACTTCCTCCCAAAAAAGGCAACAGTGACGGGAACTCAATCGACCGTAAGGACGGAGATGGGCGGAGATCCCCACAAACTCAGCGCCGTCCGAAAGTGTCGGCGGAACCAGTAGTCGATTTAACGCGGATCTGGCTGAAATACCGCAGTATTGCGTCTGGTGTCTACACATTGCAGTATAGGATCACCTATTCCCACCGATGAGCCGAGTAAGAGGGAAGGAACCACAACCAAACCTCAAGCGCTCCCAGATAACAGATAAAACTGAATTGTAGGTGCAGTACTTCAATGGACTGGAATCGTACAGTGGATGATCGGAAACATGTGCATTACAACACTGAATTCAGCAAACGACAATCTTTGAAGAGATAAAGAACCACAAAGATCTACCTTGTCGAGGACCTTTTTCACGGGGATCAGCGCCAAGGAATTTGAACCATCAAGTTCCTAAATGGTGCATAGACCAATAGAACGATCTTCTTTGAAGTAGAGGGGAACAGTGGGACTACAGAGCTACCGGAGTACGAGTGCTGGCTCTTAGCAGATGCTGGGTGTGAACACGAAGTTGGTTGATGGATCATCGATGCAATCTCTATCAAATTGCGTGAGGATGTGTACAGGAACAACAGTGGGACTGCCCAAACACCTGCTTTTGGTTGTAATTTTAACCGAAATTGGCAGTCCCATTGTGTTTGGATGACTTCGGGCGTTCTACTATGCTGTACAACAAGTCCGGCATGGTCAAAGGTTCAATGGAGATATGCACGTCCATCCAGCTTTACAGTAAGTGCCTCACATTCATTCATGAAAGTGAGGGCCGTTCTCCGAGTCTGTTCAATAATTTGTTGTACTTGCACCCTGTCTTATCGGGCAACGCCGATGCAAAACGCGGAGAGTCTGACGTGAACCAGGGCGAAGTCACCTCGAGTGGCAACACTAGTACATACTAGCCGACGAGCCTGGCAGCACGAGTGGCGGCCTCCCACGGTTTCGGATCCATCCGCCCTGCTGATCGAGTTGGACCTTCAAATGTTTCTTCCAATCTTCGCACGGAAGTTCCTCGAAGTCCTCGCAACGGCTGGTTACGAGACTAGTAGGCTGTCCTGCATTGCCACTGATCTGTTCTCCCTTACTATTGTTGTCAGTCATTGGACCGGCAGCTAACATATTGGCATCATCTTTGCGGCCAAGACCGTGTGGCGGTTGCATTCAAACATGTTTTTGTACGGGTCAGATACCAACAAGGTGACAATCAGCGGCTTATCTGCAAAACGTGGCCACGCAAAAGTGCACAAAATAAGGTAGGTGTTCCCATTTGGTTAAGCTTTGTCGTAAACCTCGTCCCTATCCAATCGGGGTGCCTCCTGAGTATTCAAAAACTCAGCAAGCCTGTAGCGTAATTCGACGATTTTGCAGATTTGAAGATTTCCACCAGCACTTCCCCGAGTGTGAGGGAAATAAAACAACTGCTAGACCACCCCGGCTCCCACTTCCCCCAGTGCAAAAATCAATCCAAGTAACAACAGGACTAGATGAACAAGGCGTGCGAGACGATAAAAAATGAGCTGAAAGGGAATCTAGGTTGACAGAGGGGCACTGAAACATACTCAGACGGTCAATGAGTACTTATGAGGTATATACAGTACGTAGTCACGCAGGGGGTTCGACAATGCTATGATGTAGTGAACGGGTACTGTGAATGAGGGTCACACTCGACAACAGCACGATAACGTTTTCGGATCAAGCATCGCCCAAACCAAAGGAGTGACATCACGATAGGGTTCAACAGAGGCCGCTTTGTTTTCTAACAATTGATCAGAAACGTAGATGGCAGCAGGGGCGACAAATTGACTCACTGATCTCGGGATTTCGCCGCAAACCAGCCATTTTTATCGTGAAGTTACATAAAAACAGGAAATGATTCGCGAGGCTGGGAGGTCTCATGTCCTCTTCTGTCGTGGAATTCCCAGATGGACCTCTCTGATGTGCCTGAGAATGCTGCCCCTTGTCATTTTATTATCTGACATGCACCATCCACAGGTGACGATGACATTCGCCGGCAAGTTAACGATGCCATGCACCACAAAGTGGTTCTGGCAATTAGAATCTATCATTTTGCCACAGATATTCCCGTCTGCGCCTTTCCAACCGCATGGCTTTTGCTCGATACGGTAAGATGGCATGATAGACGACGTGTGAGTAGATGTGGGCGGGGGGAAACCCTGAAAAAAATCCGGGTGGACGGTCGGGTGAACGGCACAACTCGAATGCATTTGGCGGGAAACATTATCGCTCCCTGACGGAGTAGGTGGGTTTGCCTGGGAATACCCCTGGCCAACAGGGTTTGGGTAACCAAGGGTGGATGTGGATGGGGAGAAACTCTGAAATACATTTGAGTCGACGGTCAAGCCCAGGAGAGGGGAAATGAATATTAGCAAGATATGCTAACCTGGTATGGTCGCAAAGAGGAAGCCTGCGCGGGGTGTGCAGCGCTGGGCTATACCTGGGTAAGTGGCCTTGTGGCCACAAGCATGTGGGAGTCACTTACCACCATCGGTGGCAATGCGAGTGTGACGCCTTGGGCGATTTCATGGGCGAGGGGGCGTGGAAAGGTGGCCAATGGGTTGCGAACCTCCGTTGTATGTGAGACGCTGAGCTGTAGTTGGGTAATTAACATTGTGGCCACGAACACAAGAAGGCCAAACTTACCCCTCCGTTCGCGTCCGGTACTGGGAAGGATAGTACGGGAACTTGATGGACCGGAAGATACGGGGTGATTTCTGGCTCACAAAGGAGTTCGAATTGTTGGGCGACGTGAAATGGAATAAGGGAAATTTTCGAGATGTGTTTGAGTCAACATCAAGAATCAACGATACGATTGCTTACCTTCGAATCCATCCGGCCTGCTTCCAGGCCAATTGTGAGATGGATGCTGAAAGATTGAACACGCCGAAACAGGATAGCAATCAAAGGACGGTTGTAAAGTTCCGTTGGGACGAATGTCAGGTGATGGGGCACCGGGCTGCACCTAACTAAGTATCCTTGTGACCATAAAAACATGGGGTCAGACTTACCATCGTCGATGCCGCAAGCAGGGCGTCTAGAGGTGCTTGATGGCCAAAGATATCATCTCCCGGAGCTTCTAGAGTATGCATAAGTGCTGCTGGTACGGGCACCGTGTGCGGGTTTAGGCTGCTCTCTTGTAAAAAGCAATGATCCCGGTGTGATGGTCGCTCCATAGGCCTAGAGAAGAGGGGGGGACCAAAAATAATAATAAAAGTCGAAGGCAGTGTGGCAAAAATGTATGCGAAATGAACTGGAGGTGCAACACGAATAAACGGGGGGAAGTTGGAAAATGTCGGAAAGTAGCTTCCAAAGAGCTTGGTGCGACGTCAAAGAGCCTTTATATACTCATTACATCGTTGATGGAGGCGGAGAAAAAAAAATTATGTGGCGCCGACAACTTTGCTGCGAACAACTAAACACAGCTGATTGAAATTTGAATTATCCCACTACGCTACCTAGTTCATAATGAGATCGGATATCCCGTTATGTAAGTGACCAATAACCCAGGAAGCCTGCCATCATATGTAAGCCCTAGCAGCGTTGCTGAATGCTCACGAACCTGCTTTGGACCACCTTCCACCAGCCAGTGCGACGCCCGCGAGGGCTTGTACGCGTCTGTTGCTATACAGTGGGAAGATTCACTTGAATCGGACCGACGTGGCCAATCTACGAAGGTCAACCCGCAGCCTCGAGGATCATGTGTAGAGCCCGACTTTCGATGAAAGCTCTGCAGCGCTCCGTTGGGTCTCCCATGTTATGCCTCACCCTGAGCTATGCGATATATGAACAGGGGGGCGCGACAGTAGGGCCACTGAGAAGGCCGAGAACTGAAATAGAAATGGTCCGGAGTGCTCGAAGCGTGCTGTTTGGTCCCAATTTTAGCAGCAGGTTCACACCAACAGCCAACCCTTCTCCAGTCACATCGAGTCAACTGCCGCAATTGATCAGCTTCCATCAGGGCCCGCTAAAAGCTACGCACCGCCCGGTCTGTTATTGCAATACCCTCTTCTTGAAGGTAATAGTGATGAGAAATGATGCACAACGCAAGCAAGGACCTTGAAAATTCGACGTACGAGGCTGAGTTGGAGATATAAGGTGAAAACGCGTGCGCGTTGGCACCGAATGGCTCTAAAACTGGCAGCCCTTATCGGGATCAATAATCAACTTGGAGTGGTTCCACAATACCGTCGATCAACTTCTGGCGTGACGACATCGATTCATGTCGAGTCTCTGTGCGGTATGCGTCAAATCTGGTGCAATCTCGATCCTGGAAACAACAATTCGGCGACCATGATATTGCACGGTATCTCGGTTCACTGAAGTTGTATGGACGATATGAAACATGCAAGCTATAACATTCTATTCAGTGCGCATCAGCTAGGCTTAGATGAAGAAAATGTACCTGTAAGGACCTTGTCTACCATGTGACAGTGAATTCGAATTGAAGATGGTAGATTCCACCACACGGATATTTGAAGCCTTCGGAACAGCGGAAAGAACGCAAAGATATGGGTATGGTTGAAAAACGGACCGGTTATGCCAACCTATACTTATATGACCTCAACCAATTTTGGAATTCGGCACCGTCATCTTGTTTACAAGGTCACTACGGCGGCTACGGCCCCAAGTACAGGCATTTTTTTGTCATGCCGCGAATGGTCTTTTTTCGTTCTCCGGTTGTATTTAGATCTCCGACCTTCTCCTCCTTATCATGAACCCAAACAAAGGTGCTGACTGTATTCAAAGGAGGCTATAGGATATTGTCCGACATATCTCAGCCTCACCCGACTGTCAATTCATGTTTTTTTTTTGGGTGGGTAAGCAGCACAAGTTGAATGTACAAGGTGTTTGTCGTCGGTGGCGGCCTTTGCCTAGTATGCTGTACATACTACCGTAGCCGAAATTGGCAGTTGCTTGTTCTTTGACAATTGAAGTTCAACCCTTGTGCACTGGCTTCAAGAATCGATATGACTACAGAGACTAAAAAGATACCCTTGTCTTGGGCGTTTGTACGAATAAAAACCTTCTACTCAACAAGAAGATGTCAAAGTGCTAATTGGCTGCCGCACACCCAACGTAACTTTTGTGAATGTTTGACTCATCTCTGAACCAGGCAGAAGGCTAAGATCGATTGCCATGCCGCCAACTGTCTGCTAATCCGGCTCTTTGGATCCGGAAAGTGGTCACAATTGACCAAAAACTCACATGAGCGTTATTTAGGTTTGGAATGTAGGCGGCCAACACTTCGGATGGCAGGCCGCTACTATATCGGCCATATGTTTGGGCACTAGCTTAAGTTTCCATCCACCCATCTATCCCTCATTTCCACTTTCCAGAAATGATCCTGGCTCCCCCGCATATCCTTCCAACGCAGACAGGGATATATGCCTCAACCAGTATGTTTCCAACTTCGTGGTGCTATCGCCGAGGACATCGCATCGCCAAACACGTCACTGACAGCAACACGATGGCGACGGCTTATTGTTCTATTCAGCACGCATAAATGGCTGTTATTTGAGCAAGTTGATCCTTGATGCACTGGTTAACACGGGCTGGAACGCCAAGAGGATAGAGCGGGAGATGGGAGCCCGGTGGGGACGCTTTCACTCCATCCCTCCGGGGGATTGCGGAGAGGTGCACTTCATCTAGCTGTACTTCACGTTCAAGGGATAATAAACATATCTATACCATGATCAGTTAAATATAGAGTAATAGGAGATAGATCAGCAGAGCTACCACCAAAGTAAAAGCCGTGGTAGTGGAGAACCTACTATGCAAGCCAAGGAGTGTAAATTGATAAGAGTAAAAGGCCAAGGGATACGAAAAGGGAATGATGTGGCCTCTGGGGTAAGAATACCATGCATAGGACTGACACAGACAGCTCATCACAGGAGAAGAGTAGAAAAAGTGAGGGGTAAAGAGAATAACGCGGTTCCTGGGTCAACGTAAATCCACACACTGACACTAAACGTGAGATATCCTGTTGGTTAGTGAATTAAGGGAAATCCTGAGTTGCATTGAGTCAATGGTCGGAATCAACAACAAGACTGCTCACACTTGAATCCATTTGACGTCCTTCAAAGCCAACTGAGTGAGGGATATTGGGGGCTTGAAATGCATCCAAATTGGTACGGCCATCGAAGGAGGGTAAGTCTCCATTGGGTGTCCAGCCAAGGAAAGGTCTTTACGGGCGGCATGTACAGGTTGAGTTGGTAGCACCACTGGCAGGGGAAGAGTCGCTGAGTGATGTTAACTGCATCGAGTTCGACAAGGGAATGCATTCAAATCAACGGTCTGTGTCAACGACATGCTCACCCACCTCCAAGTATATTTGGCGTCCTTCCAGAGAATTCCCGAGAGGGAGGGATATTGAAAGCTCGGAGAACACGCCCACCTGGGACAGTCAACAAAGGAGGATTGTAAATCTTTGTTGAGAAAAGGGGGATAAGCATCAGAGCGGCACCGCCTTGAAGGGCTTTTTATTATTATTATTATTATTATTATTTTATATTGGGGTTTATAGTGCTTCGAGGTGATACACCCCATATTGCACTATACTATCTGTAGGTTTATGTATCTAAGGCCCCCTGTGGCCTGACTCCTCCCCTGACGCACGAATGCCCCCCCGGCCAGGACTGTAAGGTCCCCCAGGGGTCCGCCACGTTCCCGCCGCGCGTTTTAGTCGTGCCGTCTTGGCGGAGTGGGGAGGAGTTGACTGTATGTCTGTCTTGGGTTCTTTCCAGACACGGTCCCGGCCGCTTAGTAATGAGCCAGCGGAACCAAGAGGGGTTCGAGTGTACTACTCCGTGCTTCCTGTGGCCGGTTAGGGCCGTTTCCGCGTTGATGCCAGCAGGTGTGAGCTTAGAGCTGCTGGCGTGGTAGCCTTGAAGGGCTTGACGACTGAGAATAGGGTTATGATAATGTTCTGAAGCTTCCAGGATAGGCTCGGGAGTGACCGGGAACCCCTGTGCACACGGCCTCCTTGATTGCTGCTGAAACTAGAGAAAGGTTACTTAGTATTATCGTGAAACAGAGGAGTTGGGTTCAAACCTGCTGAAGAACATCCTATCTACCATCTCTACAGAAGGCAACGTGAGTCTCCAGTGACAGATGAAATTATACGTACCTTGATGTTGAGGGGGAATGTCCCGGTCCGGGGCCGGGGGGGTGGCTGATTCCACTGAGGTCATATAGTCGGAAGACTTCACTTGAATTAGAGCAGCCTGAGTATCCAAGCCACGGAGCTGCGCCTGCGCCCATCTGAGGAACCCATCCATTAGTAGATCTATGGATCGAATTCACTTGACAGCCTACCTGCTATACAGACCACTACTAATGACAGCATTCAATCGAACCTACCAGCGAGGTCCAGAGAAAACGGGGCATTCTTCAAATATGTAGTATACAGCAATGTATTCAGATCGGAACACGATGAAAACATTCAATGCCGCCCTTCCTAACTGCGCCAGCCAATCAGCTTTGATCGGAATCTGATCAAAGCGACAATCATGGTCCATTTTCCCACGCTACGACAGGTGGGGTAGTGCACGAACGATAAAAAGCAGACAGAACACCGCTGCCCCCCCGGAACAATGTTTACCAGTCATTAAGTTGACCAAAACATACGAGTAATGCCAGACTGGCAATAACAGCTTCACCGAACTACACATAAGTAGCGACCGCATACTCACAAAATTTTCTACCCAATGTAGACATCCCCAGCGCACCAAAGACGAACCAAGACCACCTGAAACATGAACCACCACACTATTCCATGTGACAGTCCACTGTGATGCTTTCCCCTGCTTTCCCCCCTTGCAAGATGCTCGCTCCCCCCCCCCCCCAACCTGAGGTTTTAGTGGGTATAGATAATAACACCTACCAGGCGCCTTATACCGTCCGTTCTGTTCTGTTATCACAGCTCCCTCCCACAAAGGTAACATTGACGAGAATTGATCGACAAACCAGCGCGAACGGAGATCTTGGCTGCCGATATTAACACTGGCGTAACTGAGAGCATCTATATAGTTAAACTGGTACTGTCCTGCAGTACCTTCTGACATTGCGTGTGAACCATTTGCACAGGGTGAAGTCGAATCATTATTGGAATCATGGAACTGCAGGGCAATCGGTAGAATCTTGCTATGTGCACTGCAGCATCGTGAGACGTCGTTGAGAGGGAAAAAGTTGCTGTAGGCCGAGACTCGAGACACAACTCACTCGTGGTGCCCATCGTCCACATAATCTCGCCGCCCTTCAGACCACTCAATATACACAGTGTGATATCTCCCATCCCGGAGACCTGCTCCCAAGACAGAGAGACGTCACCGACAGCCGCCACGGCTGTCTACTCCGAGGCATGCGCCATCTGAGTACGAAAGTAAAAGCTGTAGTTATGTAACAGAGAACTTTTTCACGTAAACAAGTGTGAAACTGACGAATAAGATGAAGGAACATGAAACCACGTGAAAGGGGGAATAACTGGGACGAATCGCCCATAAAGTAAAATGGACATGAAAGTAAGGGTCATAGTTTGCCATGAGTCTAGAAGAGGAATGGAAGGAAAAAAGAATGCAATGCAAAACCATGAATGAAGGTCATCATAAATCCACAAAATGCGAGATATCACGCCAGGCGGCGATCTGCGCGTCCTCTCTTTGAGCGTGAAAAACCCAAGTGTGCCTCCCTAATATGTCGGAGGAAGCCGTCCCGGCGCAACTTGTAATCCGGCTTGCACCATCGACACGAGACTGTTGTATGTGCCGATAAATTGTTGATGCCATGAACGCCAGCAAAATGGAGCTGACATTCATAATTGATCGTATGGCCACATATAACCCCATCCTCGTCTGTCCAACCACACCGCGTACAAGCAATGAGGTCACGGGGCGTGGGCTGAGCTGGAGTAGAAGGGGTATTATCGGCATATGGTGGAGCTGCGCCGGCTGGGGCACCTGGGTGGCAGCCCGGCTGGCTCACAGAAGGGTTTGGGTTATTGGATGACGATGCCTGAATGGAAGTGGGTGGGGGAAAGCGGTGAAATGTATTCGAGCCAATAATCGGGTGAACGACACGGCCCTGATCCATTTGGCGGCGTTTACGTGGGTCTGCGGTGAAAAGGCCGCGGCCCACATGAGGGTTTGGGTCGCTGGGTGGCATTGCCTGGGTGGAAGCAGACGAGTGGGAATTTTGAAACACATTCAAGTCGGATGAACGACACGTTTGCTCCATTTGACATCCTTCCAAATCAATAGGGCATGTGGCATTGGAGGTTTGGGGGAAGTGCCAAATTGGGACGGGGGGTGAGTTACAAGCCTCCGTTGAGTGTCCGACGCCGAAAGGGGTATTATAAGCACCTGGCGGAGATTTGTCTGTCGAAGTATGTGAATTTTCCTGATAGTTCCACTGGCTCACAGCACAGTTAGGGCCGCTGGATAGTGCTGCCTGGGTCGATGGAAATGGGAGGAAGCCTTGATGTGTGTTCAAGTCAACTGAACCATCGAATGAAACAACTGTTTGGCGTCCTCCCTGACCGGGGACATCATGGGCACCTGAACCCTGAAATGTGTTCGGGTCAATAGTCTGGTTCAACGACATGGTTTCTTACTTCGAAATGAATTTGGGTTCCCGCCAGACCAACAAGGGGAGGGTGGTTAGTTGGAAAAACCATCAAAGAGGGGTTGTAAGATTCCATTGGGAAAGGAGGGGAAGGCAAGGGGAGTGTGGCGCCGAGCTGTATCTGGGTAAGATTATGGCTACAAGTAAGTGACCGAACTTACCATCGTCGCAGGGCCCCTGGGTGGGCCACCATGAAGGGCTTCATGACCGAGAATGGAGTGAGCACAATATCCCGGAGCTATCAGGATGGGCACAGTCGCTGTCGAGAAGCCCTGTGCGTATGTGCCATCTGATTGTGGTTGAAGCTAAAAAGTTTGGCCACTTAATTTTACCATGCAGCCGGAAGAAGACGAGTTCAAACCTGGTGAGGAACACCCAAACTATGATTTCTACAGTTAAAGGTGAGGATGTGGGTCCCCAGCACCAGATGATGAGATTATGTACCTTAACGTCCGAAGGGAAGATCCCGGTTCCAGGGCGCCAGCGCCAATGGGAAAAGTAATGTAAGGGATACCATCGGAGCTGCTCAGCAAAGGTCTCCGTCCTTGGATATCCCACGTAGATGCATTTTCGAGAAGTAGGGGAAATGCTTGCGGGCTTGTCCTTTCCTCCGGAAGGAAGGACGGACTTTGTGGTCGTCCACGTTCCATATGTCCAGGAGGATATCAAAGGTCGCGGGAGGGAGGGAGGAGCTAAAAGCAAGTGAAGTATGTATATGTAAAGACATGCTGTGCGATTGGTAAAGACAGCAGCTCCTGTACGAATGGAATGAGACGGACACTGAGGAGCGGCCCAGCTACATAAAAGGATACCATGCCCATCCGTGTGGAAGCCCGCCATCATATGCAACCTATAATAGTGTGTAGAACTATTCACGGACCTATCTCATGGCTGTCCACGCCAGTGTTTCGCCTGGAGGTGCGTTCTACGCAATCATACAGCTGGAAGATTCATTTGAGTCAGACAAGCGTGTCCGAACCATGAGAGGTTAGTAACATGGGCGCGCAACCATTCCGGAGGAACACGCTCATGAGTAGATCTACAGATCAAATTCACATGGCAATACGAATGACATCCTACCTGATTCAAGTAAACGATTAATGAAGGGCAGGAGATCATGTTTCTAGAAATCGATAGACACCTACCGCTAATGGCATCAGCATTCAAAAGGTGTAATTGGGAATCAGCTGTAGAGATCAACCTTTCACGATGGCTATCAGAGTATAGTGCAGTTATCACCCCATGGAATTTTCCATGGGATTCATAACTTGTGTGGCTGGACCTAACAAAGAGGCGCAGAAAAAACGAGGCCAGATGCCTATACAACAAGGCATTAAGACAGCATATGGCTTTTTCCACCCAGTTTGAATATCGACAGTAATCTTTTGGGCGCTCAAAATTTGTATGTCGCGACTCCAGATATGACCCATGTCATGCAGCAGAGAGCTAGCGATGCTTGAAATTTGAAACCTATTATGTGCTGTCCAATTGGCAGGTTCACAGCATACAGCTTGGAGACTAAATCTAATCAACTGTTTTGATAATTCAGTTTCGATCAGAATCTGATCAATGGTATACACCCCCCTGCCATGCTGTTCTCACAGCTCCCTTGTCATATGGGGAGCAGCGATGAGAATTGATTCGGTCAGCTTGACCCGACCAGGGGGGTTCGAAGATCCGCGCTGCCAGCTCACCACACGCTAGCGTCGAGTGGATCCTGGACTCTGAATACGTTGAGACTAAAAGCCGATTTGGCGAGGTGCCACAGCATTGCATCGGTCTCTGGCATGAGCTGCGGGGGCAACGTTCCTGTGTGCTGAACCTTACGCACTCTAGATCTTGAAAATGGAGAGCATTGAACCGTGGGTGAGGTATTATAGTATACTGCAATTGCTGTGGACAATCTGCAGATCAGTGAATTCCGACATTGAATTTAGTGAGCATTAGAGTCTTCGAGGACATACCACCTTGTGTGAATATCTTGTCGAGGCTACATGAATCAGCGGCCACGGAGAATTTGGAGTAGTGGAACTGAATGGATCATGGGCAGAAACCGGCAGAGGTGGTTCTTCCGATAAGTTGTTGTCGTACTACTTATATTTCGGTTTAGTCACCGTTCCAGTTCCTGTGCTAATACGATGGCTATGCACGCCAGTTGCAATTTGACCATATTGGTCCTTCGTCTCCCCTACCCGGCTATCATTCAGCTGTAAAAATAGTGCCCTCTACATTCTCCCTTTCTCTCCCAGCTCCTGACCAGTACACAGGCCGATGCATATAATATTATCTGACCATGATGATCATAACCCAGAAGCTATAATACTTTACACCTCCGAGACTCCGTAGGTACAAAACCGTCCATAACCGCATCTACATAATAATTGTTTATACAGATCGGCTCTTTACAGTAATACCCACAAGGGAGTCTTCTTGGTTAGCCTTTATGTACAGGCTGGCAGAAGTCTTCACAGGATCCTTCTCAGTTGGAGACCAAGCTACCATGCAGTTCAACACAAAGACGCCCACCCGCTACCACCAAGCACCTCGATCACTAAGACCAGGCCCATAACGACGGCAACTACTGGTACTGACATCTCGACGACGACGACTAGCATGATCACTACCACCTCCACGACTTGCACACTATCAGCACGATCGTCCCTCCACCACCTCCACCACTTCGCTGACGTGACCAGCACAGCTACCAGCACCAGCACCTCAAGACCGAACGACGACGACCTGACCATCTCGGTACCCTCGCTTCTTCCACTCCCACTGTGTGGCCCACGACAACAATGACGGAGCCTCGACGAAGACAACAGCACAACGAGCATGGCCCGTTGGACAGTATGATGGTGATTGGTATCACCACCACCTGCAGACAACAACAGCGGTGCCCACTCCTAGTTCGCAATGCTACGATGGCGACGCAACGCCGACGTACGGCCACTGCCGCCGTGGAACATTAATGACGCCTACCCACAGCTCGGAGAGGCAATCCAGGCGGTCACCCAAGGACTGTCCCCATGTTGCCAAGTGGCAATGACTAGTTAATGTAGTATGTTTCACTTCCCGTGTCTGTTACCGGAAACCTCGCTCACTCGCTGCGCTCTGAACAGTACTCCCGTTATGTTTCTCGTGTCCCAATGGAATCAATGGCATACAGTGCATATTTCAAAATTGTCTCTGGAAGCAAACCCCTCATGCCGCGTTCCGGCAAGTCGTCATTTTTGTGATGTCACCTCGTCGAAACGTGATCAACTCTCGGGCAAGCTAAGCGCTGGTCATGGAAGTGCTTAGTGCAATCCCGCCGGGATGACTCCACTCCTGGGTCACCTTCCAACATTCCAACGCGGCACCCTAGGCATCTTTGTCCACCCCTCCCCAGTTGCCTGAGTCTGCACCGATACCCTTTCCTCTCAAGGGGCTTTTCCTGCACGAGATGTCATCATTTTGTCGCACACTCACGATGGACCTTGCATTCCTAGCTGTATTATCTCGATGGCGCTGATCTCGGATAACAATAGGAAGGACTCCTCGATGGATGGACAGCAGTGATGTGGCTGATGCATTGTTGACTACTTGCTGGAGGCATGGTGAGGCCCACAATAACTGAATCACTTTCGACGGTGAACAGTTTGGTCATACAACCCGAGACTCGACTACCCTATGCAAATGTAGACATATTGCATACATATTAGATGCTCAATCAAAGTGGCTTGGTGCTCAGGTCAAATGTAAGTGCTGGAGGCATCATGCTCCTACGTCGTGCCTGGACTCTCCCTTATACACCGAAGTTTGCCAATAATGCCTCACCAACGCGTCCACTGAGTGGTTTCCTAATAACAGAACAAACAGATGCCATACTATCATGTGACCACTTGTGCATAATGGACATCCCATGCATAATGACAGGTAGCGCTCCACCTCCCCAATTTCTTGACACCGGAATAAGTAAACTAGACTACATACATCATATTTTCATTGACTGGATACTTGTTTGAAAAGGAACAGTGTTGTGTAGTGTTCCCGGCACCAAAAGTTGTCTGACTATCACCCAAAAATGACCTAGATACATAGATCTAAAGAGATCCTTCCACCCATTCTCCATAGAAATTTCAGGTGACCTACAGCACACTATCCTCCATGATTTGCACATTTTACTTATGATACAAAGGCCGGAAACTTACTTGTTATTCAAGAATCTTTGGGAGGGAGTGACAACGATACTAAAAGAGGAAGTCACTCTCTACATGTCAGCTTAGTCTCCGCCCATCTATCCTTTAATCTTGCCCGTCATGCCTTGCGTGACATGCTGTGACAAAATTGTGCATTACATGTCGATTTCGCACTTTTTTCGTTCACACGCTGCTGCTGAACGACACACTGCGAATTCATGCACCGGAGTTGTACAGAGTTGTAGATAGGACCTTTGGGCACCTCTGGCTGAAAGCCAGGGTCTTCAAGTTGTTGTGTTGTGGAGTTATTCAATGAATAGTCAAAATTATGCATTAGGCATGCAATGATAGTATATCGAAAAGAAAACAGACTGCTGATCAAGACAGCGCACAGGCTCCTTCACAGCCTCTACTTCGAGTGTGAGGCGGCATCCTAGGGGTATTAGTGGAAAAGACCGAGTGGCTATGCGGAAGTTCAAACACCGCCAACCTTAAATACCTCACACTCTCAGTAGAGG
>Ga0307518_10001840_pt1 | contig 15668 bp, 5 predicted proteins | sample 25_EM_MG_FD_203889 | JGI IMG/M metagenome (GOLD analysis project Ga0307518, IMG submission 203889) | Populus trichocarpa ectomycorrhiza microbial communities from riparian zone in the Pacific Northwest, United States - 25_EM | ecosystem: Host-associated > Plants > Roots > Unclassified | place...
TTTGCATCTTTATAGATTTATTTGTACAGTTAAATAACATTTGTGCCTTTCAAGTCTAAAGAATATTGGCCTTTAAAAGAGGGGATGTTTTGTTTTTGAACATTTTATGTACAGTAAAATTTCATGTTTACCATTTGACTTTGAAAAATCAAAGGTTGCTTTGAGAGGGTATTTTCGTATTTGTATCATTATTTTTTCATAATATTCATATGCCTTTAGGGATTTTTTAGTAATATTTATTATTATAATATTAATAAATCAATAAAATAGGGCTACTTGGGCCACATAACTTTGACAAATTCAATTGTTTCTTCTAGTTTGTATTTGTTTTGGGTTTAATCATCATTCTTTTGATTTTTATTTTTTTTAGATTTGATGCTTTTTTAAGTTTGTTTTGTTTTTAATTTCATCCCTCATCATTTAATCTAATTAGATTTTTTTAATCCAACCTGGTCCTTATTTTTTTTATTGCTGTTTTTTTTATCATTTTTATTATTATTATTTTTTATTTTATCCTTGGGAGTTTAATTTAATTCTATTTGGTTTACAATTTTAATCCTCGTTTTTTTATTGCGCTTTTTATTTATTTATCATTTTCTTCATTTATTTTGTTTTTCAATTTAGTCCGTGATTAGTTTCTTTCAATTATTTTTGTGTATTATTTAGTCCTTATTGTTTTAATTTTAATTATTAATTTTTTTATGGTTTGAAATTGTTCTTTGTGGTTTTTCATGTTTGTCTTTTACAAGGTAATCTCAGTCTCATAACTCGGTCCACTAGTTTTGACGATAAACTCTGTTTAAGTTCGATCTTTTTTAGGGTCTTGTTTAAATTATTTTTTTTTATTTTTTGACATTGAATTATTGGACCTTAAGCTTCTTGATTTGTTCTGATTTTTTTTTTGTTGAGTTATCCTTGTGTCATATCTCATATTGCAAATAAGTTGAGCTAACCTTTTTGTTAGGCCGAGTTGGCTCAGGTTTGCTTCTTTGGCATTATATTTTTTGATTATTTTTTTTATCTTTTATATTAGGTTATTAGGTCTTGAACTTTACGATTTCTTTTCACTTTCCTTTCTGCGGGTTAATTCGGTCTTATATCATGAGTCGTAGTTTAGTAAATTTAACCAGATTTGTCTTAAATTATTGTCGTTTGAATATTATTTTCTCGTATTGAGAAAATTTAGACTGACCTGCGACGTAGTGCAAACCACCTATCTAGTGTGCCCTAAAGGGTGTTTTAGACATGCTATTATTGTGCATGTTTGGAAATATTTTGTTGGGATTTTAGAAGGGATAACAATGTATTTTTAGAATAAAATTTAGGATAAACCATATTTAGGAATGTTTGGTTAGGATTTTTGAAAAATCCGTTAGATTATGGAAAAAATATGGATGAGAATATTTATTAATTTGGTAATAATATTCTAGTTATTTATTTATTTTTCACTCTTTTGAATTTTATTCTTTTCACTTTCCAATATGTTTTGGCTTGCACTCATTTCTCTTTTTTTATTTGTTATTGTTTCTACCAATTTAAAATAAAAATAAAAATAAAATATGTAAAAATAGTAAGAATATAAAATTTTATAGAAAATAGAAAAATTTTGAAAATTAAATAAATTTTATAAAAAAATAAAATTTATAATTTTTTTCAATTATTTTAAAAAATTATTTGAAAAAATTAGATAAAGGATAAAAAATAAGTTATTACATTATATGGTGACATTTGTTCAATAAAAGGAAAAATTAAAGGGCCCAAAATTAATGTCACGAAGGTCCATGAACACAAAGCCCAATATCAAACTCAGAAAGAAGTCAACTACTAGAACCGCCAACTTAACGGTCTCTTAGCCATTTCTAATACAAATTAACATCATGATAAGAAAAAGAACAAACGATAGGAGCACCAATCGCAAGCAGCCGTCAAGCCTATGGAAAAACTGCAACAATCTTCTTGCTCTAAAGCAAATCCACGCTACCCTTATAATCAAAGGGTTCAATTCAAACCGAGCAGCCCTCAGAGAGCTCATATTTGCTGGTGCTATGACCATTTCTGGTGCTATAAACTATGCCCACCAAGTGTTTGCTCAAATTACTGAACCAGACATTTTCATGTGGAATACAATGATGAGAGGTTCATCTCAAAGCAAAAATCCTTCAAAAGTAGTTTTACTTTATACCCAGATGGAGAATCGAGGTGTAAAGCCTGATAAGTTCACGTTTTCTTTCTTGCTTAAAGGTTGTACTAGGCTTGAATGGAGAAAGACTGGTTTTTGTGTTCATGGGAAGGTTTTGAAATATGGGTTTGAAGTGAATTCTTTTGTGAGAAATACCCTTATTTATTTTCATTCTAATTGTGGGGATTTGGTGATAGCTAGATCGATTTTTTATGATTTGCCGGAAAGGAGTGTTGTTTCTTGGTCTGCTTTGACTGCGGGGTATGCAAGGAGAGGGGAACTGGGTGTGGCGAGGCAAATTTTTGATGAAATGCCAGTGAAAGATTTGGTTTCCTGGAATGTGATGATTACAGGGTATGTGAAAAATGGAGAGATGGAAAATGCTAGGACACTCTTTGACGAGGCTCCAGAAAAAGATGTTGTGACTTGGAATACGATGATTGCTGGGTATGTCCTTCGTGGGGAGCAAAGGCAGGCTTTGGAGATGTTTGAGGAGATGAGGAACGTGGGAGAGTGTCCAGATGAGGTGACAATGCTGAGTCTTTTGTCGGCATGTGCAGATTTGGGTGATTTGCAGGTTGGCAGAAAGTTGCATTGCTCAATTTCAGAGATGACTCGCGGAGATTTGAGTGTTTTACTTGGGAATGCACTTGTTGACATGTATGCGAAGTGTGGAAGTATCGAGATAGCACTTCAGGTATTTAAAAAGATGAGAGAGAAAGATGTTACAACATGGAATTCAGTTATAGGAGGGTTGGCTTTTCATGGCCATGCTGAGGAATCAATCAAATTGTTTGCTGAGATGCAGGCTTTGAAAAATATTAAGCCAAATGAGATAACTTTTGTTGGAGTGATTGTTGCTTGTAGTCATGCCGGGAATGTTGAAGAGGGGCGCCGGTATTTCAAACTTATGAGAGAGAGGTATGATATAGAGCCAAATATGATACATCATGGGTGTATGGTGGATTTGTTGGGTCGTGCAGGGCTATTGAGTGAAGCATTCGAGTTAATAGCCAAAATGGAGATTGAACCTAATGCTATAATTTGGAGGACGCTGCTTGGGGCTTGTAGAGTTCATGGAAATGTTGAGCTGGGGAGGCTTGCAAATGAGAGACTACTTAAACTAAGAAGGGATGAGAGTGGGGATTATGTGTTACTTTCTAACATATATGCTTCAGCAGGTGAGTGGGATGGAGCTGAGGAGGTGAGGAAGTTGATGGATGATGGTGGAGTTAGAAAAGAAGCTGGCCGCAGCCTAATTGAAGCAGATGACAGAGCTGTCATGCAATTCTTGTTTGATCCAAAACCCAAACTAAATTCAAGAGGCCAAGTGTCATGAGCTGCAAGTAGGTGAGAGTATGCTCTCATGTCAGACATGTAATATTTGGATATAGTTCAACCTTTATTGTGTATAATTGGTCAATAAATTGCATTTTATTCAGCTTTAAGAAAGCATTATTGACCTTTCTTTTTCTTTTTCTTTTTCAATTTTAGTCCTTATGTGTTAAGTATTTATTTGATCTGATTTCTTCTTGAGTTATGTAGTCATAGAAAAGAACGTTTGAGGCTGGTAAGTGAAAACAAATTTAGTTGGTTGACTCCAATCCAAGCGCGTGCTTCAAGTGACTGAGCTAACTTTTGGTACGAGTTGTAATTACACGAATCTCACTTTTATAAACCTATTTTTTTTATAAAAAAAAAAAAGCTTTCAGCAGTGCATAAATTGGTAATATTTCCATTTTTCCAATATTAAAGTTGTCCTAAACCCCTGTTTTCTAACAGAAGCATTCTAATGATGTCAATTTCACCCTGCATGGGACCTTAACAATTAAAATGGAAAGAACTTGTGCATATCAACAAGTTTCATCATTAAGTTGTGTGATGATTTAGGTTTTCATGAATTATGATGAGTTATTTTATATAACAAATTTAATCTCAGCTGATTCCTACCGTGTCAACAAGCTCCATAACAATGTAAGTTCTGTTATCAAGAATGGTGAAATTTAGCGCTACCTATTCCTGTTCGTAATATCACTTGAGCAATGCACGGCATCAGGAAACTCTGCTAGATGACTTATTGATTGATCATAAAATTATGTGTGCTCCAAGTTATTTGATTTTATATTTTGAGAATGCTGTCTTTCTATCTTCACTTCTTTTCAGGTGCTGAAAGTACTGGCATGATGTAGCGCCTTCGCATTGCTATATGATTTAAATCCCATCCAGTAATATCACTTGCTTAGCAATTCATCCTCAATAGGAAAGAAAAATGTACACTCTGCATCATACTTCTGCTCATAGTTAAAAGTCCAGTCAACTGCAGGCATCCCAACTTCTCTCACTCAAAGAAAAATCTACATCTTTGAACTCATCTGAATACCTTCTTTTGTTGTCACTTGAAAAGATTTGAGTTTCTTCTTAGCAATATTACAGTTAACAGTCAAGTCACAAGGCTGTGTATGATTCTCATGTTTCTATACATTGCCTGATGTGTTTGTTGATAATCTACAAGTTCTGAAATGACCTTAGTGTAACATTCAAGTGACTTGTGCGGTTCATGCAGATGCGAATTGCCTCCACCTTAGTCATTTGAAGTGGGGAAGACATTGAAATAAAGCCTGGAAGTTATTTTTCATGATTTGAAATATTTTCCTTGTTCATTTAGAATTTTTTTTCTTATTTAATTGTAACATAAAGTTTAGATTATATAACATATTGAGTAATAAAATTTTCAATCAAGGTTTTTATATAATAATTCTTTTCAACAAAATTTTGTTTCTTGTACTTATTATCTGTTTTCATCAACATCAGCTTTATATCTTCTTAATATTAATTATTATATTATGACTGATGTTTACCTTTATGTTCTTAATTTCTTTTATTTTAACAAAAATATAATAATTTTATATAATTTGAAAATAGAAAAAAATTATTTAATCTAATTCAATAAATAGTTGAACTTGTTTTACTATTAAAAGAATTTATACAAAACATTTAGTTGAATAATACAGAGTTATGATAAGAAAACTACATCATAGATAAATAATGAAACGTGGCTGCAATCGATGTATTCTTGTAAATTAGCTGTAGCCTGGAAAAGAATGGAGTAGCTCTCCCATAATGGCACCAAGATTGCAAGAAGGTACAGTGCACATCGTACTCGGACAACAAATCATGAATAAACATGTATTACCGCAAAGAAGAAATACACTTGAGAACTTTACTTTCATATCATTGTATATACAAAATGCGGTTCAGCTGTGTGCTTGCCATAGGATGGAAGACCTAGCATCCTATTGTAAACTGTCAAAGCTCTTTTCCATGGAAACAGCTGAGCTAAAACGCCTAATTCATGGTGAAAATTACAAAATTTCATGTAAGAATATATCAATGTTTCATGAAGCTAAAAGGCCTACCCTTTGCACCGTTGTATTTAACCCAGTTTGGCATTGAGGTCCTTCTTGGAAGAGAATCCACTTCCAGCGAGAAGGCTTGACAGGAAACCCTGACTGCTTTTATTATAATCCTTGTCACTCGAATTGCTTAAATTGCTAATAAGAGACCAATGCGTATCAAAATCTGGCTCATAACCACTTTGTTGCATCATTTGCATTAGCTCTGATGCCTTCCTTGGATTGTTTTCCATGCGATAACCATCGATTACAGAGCAGTACATCAGCCTGGTTGGAGTCTCGCCGACCTGAACCATTGAAAGAAGGAGCTTTGCTGCTTCTGCAGGTTGTCCTTGTTGGCAATACTGTTTGACAAGCAAGTCCCATGTGTTGATACTTGGCTTAAGATTCCTATCCAACATCTCAGCATGGAAATCCATAGCTTGGTTCAGTTGATTTCTAGAGCAGAAACCACAAATTACAGAATCATAACTGGTAGAACTAGGCATATTTCCTTTCTTCAACATTACATTCAGAAGGTCAATAGCCTTGTCCAGTCTTCCAAGGCAACAAAACCGCTTAATTAAATTATCATAACTAATACTTTGAGGAGTTAAACCTTTATATACCATTCGGTCCAGAAATTGTTTAGCTGCTTCAACCTTATCCTGGAAAAGAAGGCCCTCAACAATTGCATTTTGAGCAATTGAACCAAGAATCCAGCCTTTCAATTCTATTTCTCGACTCAATTCCAATACTTTATCAAGTTCCCCTATATCACATAGGAAGGTTATTACTGTGCTTAAGCTTCGATAGCTAGGCCTAAGCTCCTTTGAAATCATTGTAGACAGATAGTGCATAACAGTAGAGACATCTTTGCATTTAGAAAATCCATATACCAGAAAATTATATGTAACTTCATTGAGCACCAACCCCTCCTCCTGTAATTCATTCAAAACCTTCTTCACGTGCATACTTTCCCCAGCAGAGAGAAGATAGAAAATCAGAATGTTGTATAGGATGATGCTAGCAGACTTGCTTTCTTGCACCATTACCTTCTTCAGGCTCAATGCATAATCCACTTTACCCTCTAAACACATCAAACGCACATAACTGCGATAACTCGAGATTGTGAGGCTTGCAGTTTTTCTTATGACAACACCAAGTAACTCCCTGACTTTCTTCAAGTTTTTGGTGTGGCAGAATTGTTGCAACAGCATATTATAAATATCAGCATCAGGTAGCAGCCCCTTGGACAGCATATTCTGGAAAATATTGGCTGCTTCCCCAGCCTTTCCTGTCACACAAAATCTTTTAGTAAAATCGCTGTGGAATGTAGTTTGCACCCTCAAAACATTTTCCATTAATTCAATAGCTGTCTGAAGTTTATCAGCCTTACACAGCTGAGGAATCAGAATTAGAGATACGTCCAAGCACGGAACCATTTTCCTAGCAAGCATTATGTCTAATACTGCGAAGGCAACTTTATACTTTTGCTCCTTGCATAACCCCTTTATAAGATGGCTATATGCAATTTGATCTAAGGCACAACCATGCTGTAGTAGTTCTTCCACAAACAAGTGTGCAATGCTCGAAAAGCCAGTAAGAGAAAGCTTTTCAAGGAAGATATGTAAAACTTTTAACCTTGATTCAGGATTCAATACCAACATCCTTTCCAAAAGCTCTAGTACCTCCTTCAGCATTCCACAATGGCACAGACATTCAACCACAGATATACAATCCACCAACCCTGGTAACCATTTACCATTTAGAGCAAAATCCCAGCAATCATGAAGGTTCCGCAAATTTTCCTTCTTACACAGTCCCTTAATTAGAGCAGTAAATGTTTCACTGTTAATTGTTAGATTTCTTTGAAGCATTTGATTAAAAATCAACCACCCTTTGTGTGTCAATCCAATTTTGCAGTATGCTTGGACTAGCAAATTGAGAACTTCTTGGTCTAGTTGATTAACCAGCTTTGGCATCTTCTCCAAAAGACTGCTGCATAACTTGATATAGGAACGAGGAGTGCAAAGCCCCTTTAATAATGCAGAGACAACAGAGAGAGACAGTTCTTGACCCCATCGAGCCATTTCACCGGTCAATGAGTATGCAACTTTAAAATTTCCATTACTGCATTCCTTCCTTACTAGAAAATCAAAATCAGGAACCATAGAATCTTCAAGTATCCCCGTTACTCTTTTGTCATACTCATCCAGGTCTGTATCCAAATAAAGTCCATTACCAAGGTTATCAAAGAATTCTGTCTTAGAAAACTCAACATCATTGTCCCTTTTCAACCGCACTGATAAAGTCTTGAGCTCCAAGACCATAAATGCCTTTGAAAGAGGATCCTCGAGTGCAGATGATTCAATTAGACCACGGTTCACCATCTCATGAATCACCACCTTTACTTCATCAAATCGTCTAGCCCTGCAATATCCTGCCAAAAGAATTTTGAAAGTTGACAAAACAGGGGCTGTTCCCATATCCACCATTTCATCAAGAATGTCTTGTGCATGCTCCCACATGCCTTCTTTAAACAACGCACTGATAAGAGCATGATAGCACCATATATTGGGTTTTAGGCCTCGAGATAACAACTCTGATAAATAATTGAAGGCACCACTCAATTTCCTTTCACGACAACACCAGCAAATCAAGATCCCAAAAGTTACTTCATCAGGCATAAAACCCAAGTGCTCCAATTTGAGTCTGAACAAATTTGCTCTCTCTACACCAAAACCAGTACATAAACTAAATAAAATCTTATTGCCAGTAAGCACATTTGGGGAACATTTCATTTCAGCAAAACACCTTACTGAATCCTCAAAGTCCTGCTCACAGTACCCAAGAGCAATCTCATTAAGAACCAAGCTGCTAGGCTCAAAACCCAAGGCCATTAACTTCCTAATAAAATTCCTTGCTTCTCGAATCATTCCATCCCTACAAAGTAATCTTACAACATTCTCAAAACTAGCATTTTCTCCTTCGCTTACACTAATCCCCAATTCTACCAGATCTAAAGAAACTCGAAATGCTAGCTGGGTTCTCTTCATTCTTACTGAAAGATCAACAAGAGCACGACAACACAACAACGATGGCACTAAATCTCGGTCCCTCATTTGATCATACACTAAGACAGCCCTTTCTAAATCACCAACACCAACATACCCTTCAATCAAACTAACAAAAATCTTACTACTGTCCATTGAAATTCCTTGTCTCTCCATTGCCAAAAGCAATAACTGAGCCTCTCTAAACATCCCATGCCTAACAAGAATAGAAGCCATAACCTCACATGACTTGGGAAAATGCCTAAAACCCTTATCTTGTTCGTTAGCACACTTAAAAATCTCCCATAATGACTCCACCTTTGTACTCTTGACTGCAACTCTTTCACACTCAAATTGAAAACCCAGTAACATTTCAAGCACATCTTCTGGTTTCAACCTCAAAACCCTCAAAAACCGACGTGTAACATGAGGTATTACATCAGAGATATCTAAGAGCGGCATTTTAAAAGAAGCATCATAAAGAAAGTTGCGTCTTTTGGGTTCTTTTTTATCAAAGAAATGAGAACACTTAGATATAACAGAGTGCGCAATACCATTAAAGTTAAAAGACGATAAATCTTTGTGGGGTTTTAGTGAAGGGTCAGTGAGAGAACATGTAAAGAATCGAAATTCAATGGAGATGTGAGTGAAAAGAGAACTGACCCTTTCAAGTTTAGCATTATTGGAGGTGAAATATGATAGGTTTTGCAGCATTTGATTGCAGAGAAGCTTGCTTCTACTTCTTGATTTCATGCCTCCATTTGCTCGGTATCTGCCTTTTGGAACGAATGCCGTGTGCAGTGGAAGAAGAGAACTTTGAATTCCCTCTAAACGACTTGTCGTCTAATAGAAATAGACGACAATACTTGATCGACGAGGAAAAGAATACTTTATAAAAGCTTCTTAAATAAGATACGAAGATCCTACATTTTTATTAAAATTATAAGTTTTTGATATTTTAACAGAAAAAAATTTTAAATAATAATTTAATTTTCGTTGAATTTGAAAATTTATTAACAGAAATATATATGCATTCAGGTTCTTATTTTTTAGTATGTATTCACATAATAAAATGACTATTTTGTTTTTAATAATAAAAACTATATAACTTGTTTTTAGATATAAAATCATCATCTTCTTCTTTTTTTATGAGATCTATTTGTCACTAAATAGACGTAGAATAATCTCTTTATTTTTTTTTACATAAAATAATATGTAAAATACACTTAAAAGTTAGTTTGGGTAGGAAAATTTTCAGTTTTTTATCTTTATTTGCAGAATGTAATTACAAAGGTGCTATCGAAAGCAAAACATTTATAGCTTATGTCAAAGAGATTCTTATTATTTTGTTATTTTTAAAAAAAATTAATATCATATTGATCAAAGGCACTTAGGTTTTTTAATAAATTAAATAGAAATAAAAATTAAAAATTGTTACATGCGAACGGGAGGCATTCGTGCCTTTTGGGCGATGTCTACGATGTCTTCTAGCTGTCAAAAACAACCAACAGCCTTCTCCTCCGACTCCTCACGTGGAGGCGCATCCAATTAGACAATGTGTGTAGAGCTTTTCGTGGTGGTTCTGTGATTGTTGAATTTTGTCCTCCGTCTTTTTTCTCTCTCTCTTCCCCTTGAAAATTATGTCAACCAAGCTAAAATCAAAAGTTTTCCTCCATTTTCTTCTTATTTAAATTGTGGTCCTTAATTTTTTTATTGTTCTTTATTTCTTTTGATTTTTTTTATTAATTATATTTTTCAATTTCATCTTTTAGTATTTTGTTGTATTTGATTTTTATATCAGATTTGGTCCTTATTTTTTTTTATTTTTAAATAAACTTGTTTTCAATTTCATCTCTTGTCGTTTGATTTAATTTAATTTTTATATCAAATTTGGTTGTTATTTAAAAAAAAATTGCCTTGGTTTCTATTTTAATATTAATTTGTTTTTCAATTATCTGTTTAGAATTGGGTTTTTTTAAAAAAAATTTAGTGTGGTTATCCCGATATCATGACCCTAGTCATAGGTATAAAATCTTAACCTTGATTGATATTAGTCTTTTTTTAACTTTTTTTTTCACCAATTTAATTTTTCAATTGCATCATTCAATATTTGATTAAGATTAAGTTTCTTTATTTTTTTTTGTTTTTCTTTCTATGATTATAACTCGGCCTCGTAGTCTGGGTCACATATATTGTCATGTTAGTTCAGATTGGCTCAGGATTCTTACATCATTTTATTTTATTTCTATGTCAAATTTGTTCTACATTCTTTTAATTTCTTTTTTTTTATCCTTTTTCTAAAATTAATTATCATTTTTTCCTTTTTTTAGCCTTCGGCAATGAATTATTAAGGATTGAGCTTCATTTTTTTTTTATGAGGTCATCTTCGTCTCACAACCTGAATCATATGTATGAAATGTTAACTTGAGTTGATATCGGTCGTATTTTTTAATCTTTTTTTCACCTATTATCTTTATTGATTTCAGCCTTTGATATTAAGTTTATTAAATATTAATTTTCTTAATTTTTTTCTATATGTTTTCTATGAGGATTTTTTGATCTCACGATTTAGATCACAAGTTTACCATATTTCCTCGGATTAGGTCAGAGCTTTTTTATTTTTTAAGTTCTTTTCATCTTTTTCCTTTAGCATTAATGTTTATAACTCAAGTTATGAATTTTTTTTAACCTTAAAACACACTAGCAACACTTTAAGTTACAAAAAAAAATTAACTCAGCCCACAACGAAGCATAAACCACCAATCTAGTGTCATACTAGTCTTTATGCCCCTACAACTTATTCACAAGTAAAATTTTGATTTCTAGTTTGTTAAAATTTACAGTTTAAACTTTTATTTAGCTTTTGTACTTAATAAGTTAAATACCAAATATATAATTTGAATATAACATATATAGGTGTTCCAATAATAACAATAACTATCAAATTAAAACCATATAAAATTCATACAACTGCCCTATTATCATCTTTTATTACAAACAAAAATCTGAAGACAATCAACAATCATAGGTAAAAAAATAATATAAATGTAGCCTTTTCATGGTTATAGATCTGTTTTTCTTGCTCCTCTTTTCCCACATCTCTGTAGTTTATATGTCAATCTAAAAAGGAGAAAGTTAGAGGTATGGTAAGACTTTTCGAGGTAAAGAGGAATAGATAACAAGGTTTTTTTTTGGGTTTTTTTTTTTGTATAGGTAAAGGGGATGATGTAGATATTGTGATGCTTATTAAAGAGATATTTGATTTATTAATGAAGAAATAAAAAACAAAGGAAACTGAAGATATAAGAATATAAGAATTCAAAGGTATGCTTAAATTTATATTGGTGTTAATTTATGAACAAAACAAAACTAAGTAAAATATGCTTGCACTCAATTTTTTTTATTGTTCCTACCTGCTTAAAATAAAAATAAAATATGTAAGAATATAAAATTGTGTAGGAAATAGTTAATATTTGAAAATTATAAAACACTTGTAAAAAATCAATATATAATTTTTTTTAGTTTCTTAAAAATGTTTGAAAAAATTGGGGAGAGGATAAAAAAATAAGTTATTACAATAGTTATATGTGAAATTAATATTAAGAGTATAGTTACTGTGTTGTAATATTAAAAAAATAAAGTATAAAAATATTATATAATTTCATAGGATGCCCAAGGACAAGAGAGAAAGATGTTACAACATGGAATTCAGTCATAAGAGGGTTGGCTATTCATGGCCATGCTGAGGAATCAATTAATTTGTTTGTTGAGATGTAGGGTTTGAAAAACATTAATTCATCTTCCTCGTAGACCACAAAAACATTCTTCATTATTTTTAAGAATTTAATAATATTTTTAACCATCATCTAGTAACTCTTACTTGGATTAGATTAGTATTTACTCGTGATGATGAAAGCATAAGATAGATCCAGTCTTGGACATATATCATCACATACATTATAGATCCTACATCTAAAGTATGTGAAATCATTTTCATAATATCTCTCTTAATTTGTGTTTTAGAACACATATGATTGAAGAGACGTATCATATGCAAAATAGGTAACTATCTTCTTTTGGGAATCTTCTATGCTAATATGTTTTAACTCTTTTCTATGTACATGAATTAAGACAATACAAGCAAAATTTTTAGATCAATCTTTATAGGTTTTTATTCTTTGTTTATAAGTTATTTCTCTCATATCCTTCATGGAAAGATTCTTAGACAACCAGATTTTTACTAACTAGAGTAAAGAAATATCATTTTTTATTAATAATATGTCATCTACATATAATATTAGAAAAACAACTCCACTTCTACTAACTTTTTTTATAAACACAAATCTCATATATATTTGTTTTTATAAAATCAAACTATTTGATTATCTCATCAAAATGGATATTCGAACTTCTTGAAATTTGCTTAAGTTAATAAATATTTTTTTTTATAGTTTGCATACTTTATTGGCAAATTCCTTAGACTCAAAACTTTCAAGTTGTCACATACATATCTTCTTGAAGATTCTCATTCAGGAATATAATTTTGATATTCATTTTTCAAATCTCATATTCATAGTATGTAGTTATAGCAAGTATAATCTTCATGGATTTTAAAATAGCTACTAATAAGAAGGTTCCATCAAAGTTCACCTATTTATCTTTGTCTATAACCTTTGACAACTAGTCTAACTTTATATGTTTGTACATTACCTTTTTTGTCAGTCTTTCTCTTAAAGACCCATCAACATCCAATATGTTTTATCCCTTCAAGTGGATCAACCAAGGTCTATACTTGCAGTTGGTATACATGGAATCCATTTTAGATTTCATGGCCTTAAGCCATTTCACGATGAGCCATTCTCTTTCCTCAAAATCCAGAGGAAATGAGTCTTTTTAATGTTTTGTGAGGGGGAGGGAGAGGTCTAATTTTTTAAATGAGTCAACACCTAGTACTAGGAACCCTAACTAATCAGCAAAAATATATGGTAAGAGACTAGTTATACTAGAGGGAAGATACCATCACCTTAACTCGTTCTACCTGATATAAGTTGTATTGCTAATTTATCTTAAATTACTAATGGTTTATTGTGCATAATCTGTCGGTGGTTTATTTATAGGGTGATAATGGTTTTACTACGATAAGTTAAACCCTTATAAGTGTTTCAAACCTAAGCATTTTAAAGTCTAGTCCGTGAAAGGAGCCTCGATTAGGTTCACTTGTCATTTGATACCTTAATAGACCTGACTCTGATTTTAGTGAATATTGGACTAAAATAACATCCTCAATTCTGACATTAGTAAATATTATACTAAAAAAAAGTTAATATCCCTAACTTAAAATAACATTTTTTATTCTAGCAATGATGAGTATTACATAGAGAAGTTTTAACACTCTTGATTCTGACGTCAATGAATATTAAACTAAATATTTTATTCTTGAGAAAAGTAAAAAAAATATATGAGGAAGTGTTGTTACTCTTAACATTTGAGGCGCTAACTCGCTATTAATCAATTTATCTTAAATATTAAAAGTAAATAACAAAATATTTTTTATTAATTAGGTTTTGAAAAACCAAGGTTGGTTTTTCTTTTTCTTTTCTTTTTTGAAATTTAGATAAATCTATTAATGTGCCTTTTAATTTTGACCAAATTCTAATACATGCGTAACATGCATGCAAAATATTTCTTTTATTTTTTATTGTAATGCCAAAAAAATATATATATAAAAAAATAAAATATGCTTAAATATTTTTTGGATTTTTGTTGTGAAAAGAAAAATAAACGTTTTTTTTTTTTTTTTTAACAATACTAAGATATGCAGCCATGACTTTTTTATTAAAATAAGATATGCAGCCATGACTTTTTTATTAAAAAATAATATAAAAAAAAGACTCGGCCATGCATGATTTTAAAAGATAACTTCAACGAAACCATGACCGCTCACATCTCCGACAAACCATGACTCCTCACCTTCTCCCATAATCCAAATCATCCCAAAACCCTAAACACACCTTAACCTCAACCCCCATGCTCACTACCTGCAAGCACCTCGTTTGCCAACCCCTTTTCTAAACAAAAAAGAATCAATTCAAGAACAAAGCCAGCCCACCACCAATCCAACAATGTATAACCACCATCAAAACCTAACCCAGCCTACCATGCCGCTGCCAACTATAGCCTTAAAACCTGTGATTCACCTATATTTTGAGCGATTTCATTAATCTTGGTTGGATTATCAGAATTTGAGAGAAACATTTATTAAGTATGGAGAGGTGACTAACCAGTTTATAGCCCATAGAAATAATTGAAGAAACTGGAGATTTGGTTTTGTTTCTATGAAATCAAATTCTATGAACATGGATCTTCTTCAAACAAATCAACGGTATTTGGTTTGGAACATATAAGCTGCATGCCATCTGACGCGATATCAGGCAGTACCTGGAGGGTCAGAACAACAAACCACCAGTCGACCATATTCCTGTACCTGTTAAACAACAGGGTTTAAGAAGTTATGCCATGGTGGTATGAGGTGGTAATCAAAATAATTTGTCTACTGTAATTCAGGAGAAGCAAAGCAAAGATGCTAGTGGTAGTCCGACTGTGCCTATGCATTTCAATATTATCCATGATCCTGTTGGGGAGGAGATTGTGTGGATGAGGAATAGCTTAGTGGAAGTGATAAGCGAAGGAGTCAATTATCAAGAGATAAAGCATGCTTCGATTGATAATGGAGTGCAATTCACTGGTTTCGGTTTATGGGTGCAACACAAGTTCTCGTCTTATTTGATTCTTGTGATGTTATGATGGAAGCATTTGAATTGGATATAGTACCATGAAGTTTATACTTTGATGGATTAAGACCTAACATTGAGACGGATGGTCCTATCGATCGGTCTGCTTGGCTTGAAGTCAGTACTGACCTACCAATTACTTATTGCAATGTAACTAGCATCAACAAGAATCTGTTAACATATGGCAGAGTTATTGAAAAAATCAGTTTTCAATACAGCATTCGTGGTCATATTAACATTTTAATTGGAA
>Ga0307518_10001841_pt1 | contig 15667 bp, 16 predicted proteins | sample 25_EM_MG_FD_203889 | JGI IMG/M metagenome (GOLD analysis project Ga0307518, IMG submission 203889) | Populus trichocarpa ectomycorrhiza microbial communities from riparian zone in the Pacific Northwest, United States - 25_EM | ecosystem: Host-associated > Plants > Roots > Unclassified | place...
GTTGCATCTAGAGCCTGTTTGGGAGTGCTTTTTAAAAACATTTTTGAAAAAATTTGAATTTTTTTTTTGTTCTGAAGTAATATGTTTTCGATGTTTTCAAATCATTTTGATGTGCTGATCTCAAAAATGATTTTTAAAAAATAAAAAAATATTATTGGCACACTTTTCTGAATGAAAAGCACTTTGAAAAGCAACCACAATCACACTCCCAAACATCTTCTACTGTCATTCATGAACTATGAACCCATCGCATATCCGTAAGCAACCGTAGTTGGCAGGTGGCCACCTTGTAAGTGCCGCAAAGCTTCTGTTTTTTAAATATTAAATTGATTTTTTCTTTTTATAATATTGATTTGTTAATATAAAAAAAAATATTATTTTAATTAAAAAATATTTTTTAAAAACATTGTACATTATATTATATTATCTGATACTAAGAATTTTTATAATAAGCGTAAATTCTGATGTTAAGTTGCTTCTGAGAACACGTGTACAAACAGTCAAAGATCCATTATATATTCTCCAAGAAAATTCCTTCCCGGTGGCCAAAAAAATGGATGTTGACGGGGGGTATAATAATCACGATTCACATCACACACATTACCAATCCTTTTCCGGCCGATAGAGCTGGCTAAAGGGTGTCGTGTTGATTAATTATTATGGGTACTCATCAAATCTTTTTTATAAGATTCTTATATACGACATCACCCTAATAATGCCTCCAATATTGTCAAAGCTCCGACGAACACCTTGCCTGAATTCCCCCAACTTTTCCTCGACGTGGGGTACATGCAGTGCATAACATTAATTCCCCCGCCACAAAATTTATTCAATAGCTCCAGAGGACCTCCATTTGAAATGTCAACAATGCTATTTTGGAATCGGAGACTGTTCTAACTTGTAGTCGGTGGAGGATTAGGGATGTCAATTTGCTCATAATGGAAGCGCAATGCAATCAAAATATTAGGCTGCCATCCAGCCAGCTAAGAAATATTACTAGGCATGGATGGAGACGAGTGGCATGAAACGGTGTCTTTTCCAATTACGGCTCAACAGGTGGTGTTGAGGACGCCGTTGCTTTTTTATCTTTCTTTGACTTTCTGTCTTTGTTTTTTTTCTCGCCGATACAAGTCAATCCTTACGTCGGATATCATAAAATTCAACGCATTTACTCTTTTATCTCTTCAAAATTCGTACATTTTGAAAAATAATTTCCAAGCTAGTATAGTTTTGACTAGTTGCAGATATCACCTGTGTGTTCCATATTATTATTATTATTATTATTATTATTTGACCATTTATTCTTCTTTCTTCTCTTTTTAAAATGCTTTTGGTCCCTAAATTTCTATATTTAGTTAAATTCAGTTCCATTATTATTATTTTTATCATCTCACTTGTTTTTTTTGCAAAAAAAAAAACTTTTTTATTTGAGCTGAGCAAAAAATAGCTATTTCTTTTTTGTTTTTAGAAGATTATTCCATCATTTCTTAGAAAAAAATTCCATAATAATAATGACACCCATACTACCATTAAAAAAATATCAACAAAATAAATTTATAAATATATATATAAAAAAACCTAACTTTAAAACTTTCAATATATTGTTTAAAAACAACAATATACTCCCTTGTTAGCGCGTGTCACAACCGAATAGACTACACTTGTCACACACATGTATCTGACACAAAAAAATTTCTGGTGCAGCACAAGGGCCTCTCACAACATTTTTTTTTTTTTTTAAATGGTGCATGTGGCGGGTGATTGGCAAAACAAAATTTCTTGTGTGTCGCGTGTGGCACACAGGCTTGACAAAAATTGTTTTTGTCATGCATCTATCTAACACGCAAAAAATTCATACGAGATGCAGCGTGCTGTAATATCTGCGCGTGTCAAGTTATGCATATTTGACTTTCACAATTAATTAAACTGTCTTAGTTATGCATATTTTAGTAGATTACGTTATCTCCATATATATATATATATATATATATATATTAATTGCTTATCAACTTGGTTAGCATATAAAACACCATATTCATCTCACCTGCCTCCCTCCTCCCAACATGTTGAAGGGTAATAAAAACAGAAACAAAACAAAAGTAAAATAAAGATAAAATATAGCAAATTGGCTATACAATCTAGAGTAAAAAAAAGCATGGAAGTCGAAGCAAATCCTTAAAAATACCGGTAAGTCCGTTAAAAAAAGAAACAGGTAGGAAAACAGCCAAAGTAATAAACAAAGAAAAGAAGCTGAAAAGTGTTTGATTTTTGAAACAGTCACGAAGCTATTTTAGGTCACTATCAAATATCAATCCTTCCCTTCCCTTTCGTTTTTTTCTCTCTAATATATATATATATATATATACACGGGGGAATTATTCCTTGATTGGCTCCTTGACCTTTCCCTTCCCTTCTTAAAGTCTCCTCCACAAAACCCTACTTGTCTAATTCCCTCTTTATCTCTCTCTCCCCCTTCTCGTTTTTGCAACAATTTTTTTGTTTTGGTTTTTTAGGGGCTTTGCTTCGTTCTTCTATTTATTTGTCATTTTTTTTTTAAATCTCTAGTTTTCCTTAATTTTCGAACCTTTTCGAATGTCATAATTGTGAATTGGGATTTCAAAAATAAAGGGTAGTAATTTTTTGTTAATTATTTCCATGATTTAAATGATTTTGGAGGTTTGCTAGATTAATTATTATTTTGATGGTGGCAAGGATGTTCTTGTTCTGATAGTTTCAAAAAAACAAACTGTATAACTATAAAGTTTTCTGCTTTATAATTTTAAAAGGAAAAAAAAAATGGAATCAAGCAATTTAAAGGAAGCAGAAGGGGCAATGAAGGGAAAGAAAAGCAATACCCATCAAGAAGCAGAAACTGCCTCAACTGCTAAAGAAAAGAAATTGGGCTCAAAAGAGGGCAGTGTGAGCAATAAAGAACTGTACTTTAGAGCAGATAAAATAGATTTCAAGAGCTGGGATATTCAGCTAGAGAATCATTTAAGCCGTGCTTGGTCAAGGGATAGGGAAGTGCAACCAACAAGAAAGGAAGAGTGGGAGATTGATTTGGGAAAATTGGATATAAGGCATGTGATTTCTTATGGGACTTATGGGACTGTGTATAGAGGCAATTATGACGGCCAAGATGTTGCTGGTATTGCAGTTTTTATTTATTATTCTCCTGTTCCTGCTTCCTTTGAAATGTTTATTCAATTTTGGAATTCAAGTTCTTTTCTTTTATATTTTTTTTTTCTGAAGCACTGACTTATAGAAATTTCAATAATCTGTGAGATTAGCTCTGCGATCTGTTTGTAGTGTAATTATGAATGAATTCCTTATTTGAAATGAAGTTGAGAAATATTTTATTCGTGTTTGATAGATAGTAGGTAGCTATAAATCTCTTCGTACGCAGTTAAGTATAGAGGTCGTAAAGGAATTTCTTATGTCAAGTCTGATAGCATGCTTTAAACACTTAAGTGATGAGACAGAGTAAAAGGTTCACATGTTAGTTGGAAGGTATGGCTTTTAACTGCGTGTATTATACATCTAGTGATTTCATCACTTTGAGGCATGGCCTTAAGAGATCAAGTATTAATGATTGCATTTTGAGGCTATAACTTTATGAACACATGGTTATTTACTGTGCATGCACGTTATGTTGGTTTATAACCACGACAGTTTGTGTCTTATTGCATATGTTTTCAGGGTTTCTTTTGGTCTGGATTTTGTTTTTGAGAGCTTATAAAATTCTTTGTCAATACATAGTGCTTGGCAAAGAAGCTTAAAAAAGTGCAGAAGCGTCATTGGCTAATAGGAAAGCTGACTTTAGTTCATATCTCTTTTAGATAAGATGAACGTAAAATTTAAGATTAAACAGTAAGGCTTGAGCTTTGACACAGATCATTGAACCAATTATTAACATTTCTAAACATCTTTGCTTAAATTATCTTTTTATCTCTTTTGAATTTTTATCTGAGTAAATACTTTGGTTAATTTCTTTTCTTGTCTTTTTTGGTTGTGCATCATTGATTGGAATGAGATAACTATAGGTATCACTTGTGTGAGTCATGGTAAGAGCACCTGCTCAAGTTTTAGGATGTCACGTAAATGGCTGAGGTTCTTCTATGAAGAAGTTTTGGACTACTTGTATATTTGTTCAAGTTCTCAATGTTTTGCTGAAGGAAAGGATGTCTTTCTGAATCCTTCCCACTCTCAAATTCTCCAAGTTCATTCCTCGGCCATTGAAAACTTTGGTTACATGCTAAGTCATCAATTATGCTGCTCTGTAGAGGTGCAATGATGTACGCTGTACTTACAGCAGATTATTTGTATTGGATGACATGTATCTTTTTATTAAAAACTGGTACATTTGTGAGGTTTCCCTGCAAGCTTCCAAAATCTTCTCTCATTTCTAGCAAGACATGCGTAATCTTATTTCAAATTAACGAGAAAAAGACTGGGTGTGATTCCTTTGTTATAGATGTTGCTGTGTGGTTTATAGGTGTCATTATGTTAAGTTTTTTTAACCACTACTTGTTTGATAGCATTGTTGTTATAATTAGTCCAATTATAAGAAACTACTATGTTTTCTGGTATTTTTCAAGCTTGTCTGTGTATATGTAAAAGCATGATGACACTGTGAATTGTCTACTTCGCCACCCAACCCATTAAAACTGCCTAAAACATCAAACAATCACTCCATATGTGCAATAATTATTTGTCTCGGCAAAGTCCTCACTGCCAACTATTAAAAATTACAGTGAAGGTATTGGACTGGGGAGAGGATGGCATTGCCACTGCTGCTGAAACTGCTGCTCTCCGGGCATCATTCAAGCAAGAGGTTGCTGTTTGGCATAAGCTTGACCATCCTAACGTCACGAAGGTAAAGGGTTCACCATCATCTATCAATGGCTTGATGTCTTCTTCAGTTACCTTCCATTGATAAACAAAAAAGTTCTCTCCAAGTTATTTTTTGTGTTTTTTTATTGTGATAGTTTCTGTTCCTTAGGTTTCCATCACAAGCTTTGTAGATGCATCGCCATTGTATCCTAGTATTAAAATCTATAACTATAATCATCCATTACAGTTTGTTGGAGCTTCAATGGGAACTTCCAATCTTAAGATCCCTTCCAAAAGTTCTTCAAGTGATAGCGTCAATTCTCCTCCTGCTAGGGCATGTTGTGTTGTTGTTGAGTACCTTCCAGGTGGGACGCTAAAGAAATTTTTAATCAGAAATAGGAGAAAGAAACTTGCCTTTAAGATTGTGATTCAACTTGCTTTGGACTTATCTAGGGGGTAAGTAAATATTTTCAATTAGAATGTTTGTTATTTGATGTTTACTTATAGATTTTTTCTTTGATCCACTTTTGCAGTTTGAGCTACCTGCACTCTAAAAAGATTGTACATCGTGATGTTAAGACAGAAAATATGCTGTTAGATGCTACTAGAACTTTGAAAATTGCTGATTTTGGCGTTGCTCGAGTTGAGGCTCAGAACCCAAGGGACATGACTGGGGAAACTGGCACTCTTGGATACATGGCCCCTGAGGTACCTGCTCCCTGTTCTTTCTTTTCTCTTGCTATAGTTTTTCCCTTTATCTGAAATCTTGATAATAGATTTTAACTAAGTAATTGTCTAGGTCCTGGATGGTAAGCCTTACAACAGGAAATGCGATGTATACAGCTTTGGTATATGCTTGTGGGAAACCTATTGCTGTGACATGCCTTATCCAGATCTTAGTTTTGCAGAAGTTTCATCTGCAGTTGTTCGACAGGTTTGTTTGCTTTTATATTTTGATAACTGTAGCGGGAAACCCATTTTTATTTCTTATAATTTGGAATGCCCCATAATTTGATCCCTGCAGTTGCAGTAAGGTCCCAGAGTACATTCTGAGGAAAATACCTACATATGGTATTATGTGACGCATAATATATTATGATATGTGCTACAGAGTTGAACCTAAATATCTACTCATGTGACTAGATAATTGCTATTGTGCAAAGTGAAAGTACTGATGTTTGAAAAAGCTAAGGCATGAATGGTATCTCCTGTTCTCTTGAGATTGTAGACCCAAAGGTTAACTCACATGACTAGATAATTGATGCTGAGCGAAGTGTAAATATTTGTATGAGCAAAGGCATTAAAGCTGTGTTCGTTTCACTGCTCTCATAATGTTGGTCCATCGGACCAGGTGACCTGACTGGTGTCAACTTTTTTCAACCCCGGTTGGACTACATCTTATGTTGTTAATTTGGCTGTACTGGACATTGCCTTTTTAGAATCTAGCTTGTTTGTGGTTTTAACGTGCCATCTTATGTTTGATAATTTCAATGTTGAAAATAATCTTTACAGCATTTGAGGCCAGAAATTCCTAGATGTTGCCCAAGTTCATTGGCAAGTGTCATGCGGAAATGTTGGGATGCAAATTCAGAGAAGCGGCCTGAGATGGACGAGGTAGTTAGGCTGCTCGAAGCAATAGATACAAGCAAAGGGGGTGGCATGTTACCCGAAGATCAATCAACTGGCTGCTTGTGTTTTACCCCAGCTCGTGGTCCTTAACTCACCTTCGCCTTCCACCTTCCACCGGTCATATATACTCATATGGTATTGAAGCAATTCACTAGATCACAGTTTTCTCAAGCACATGAACAAAGAACTTTAGAAGCAAGAGAATTTCTGCTTCTAGTTGATCATTAAATGTTTCAGTGTATTAAAAGTTAGCTTTTTTATCTCTGTAATTATTATCTTGCACAGAATTATAATATTTGGAAATGTTGGAGCTCCATACTTATTTTGTATATCATTTCGTGAGATAGTTGTGATTCAGAGAGTAGTTTTGCCTATAATTATGGAAATCGAGATGGATGGAAGCTAGAAATCAGGAGTTTATGTGGATAAAAAAAAGGAATCAAAAGTTTTCATTTCAATGAATGTAATATTATCCATGGAATATTTTGAACCTTAGACAGAAAATACCTGCCGTTCTTTAGTAATATTCTGCGTCCAAACAGAAGTTCGAAGATTTTGTTTCTCAAACCATGTAGATTTTGAAAATAAATTGCTTGCAGTCATCTTAGTTTATGCGAAAACTAAAGCATTTGAAGTAAATCATTAGTACTGTAAAATAGTTTGGCCAGGAAGATGAGAATCAAAAGGATGCCAAAGTATATATGACAGCAACCAAACCAGCCTAAGATAATCACCTGGGATCTTTGCCTGTGCTATTTTGATGGTGATGTTATTGGATTAGCAGGTGGTGGTGTACGGATTGCATCAGAGATTACTCTTCTTGTTGCCCCATTTGGGGTTTACTGTGAAGAAGTAAGAGACTTCTTGTGCTGCACACCATGACAGATGAGGCGATTTTCTTTCTTCTTCTGAAAACATGGAAAACTTTTATTGGTAAAAGGAGGGAAAATCCTTTTAAGTAATTACAGTAGAGGCAGCTCCTAAACAAAATAGCTAAGCTAATAACCAATTATCAAGACGAAACCATTATTTTGTTAAATTAAATGATTGTCGAAGGATTGGATACAAAAATTGAAAAACATGAGGGGTTGGAAAGTAAACATTCAAAGTAGAAAGGATATTATTGCAAAGATTGGACAACTTATGGGTGCCCTTCTCCACAACCTTTGTACTCTATAAATACTCTGATCAAACCAAAGCGCAACCGACATAAACTGGGAAGGAAAGACAAACTTTTCAAACACAAAAACCCTCTGCTGGGGAGGGAAAGACACAAGTTTTAAGATGGGACATCCAGCCGCCGAGACCTCGTCCTTTATGACTGATTTCCTCCGCCAATCAGGCGGCGTCGCCATTATCGACGGTGGTCTCGCGACGGAGCTCGAACGACACGGCGCTGACCTCAATGATCCTCTCTGGAGTGCCAAGTGTCTTCTTACTTCCCCTCATCTCGTTCGTGAGGTGCCCCCCCCCCCTTCTCTCTCTCTCTCTCTTTATATATATATATAATGTGTTTCTGTTGCTGTCTCTGCTTTGATTTTCGAGTTTCTTTTCTCTTTTAAATGTGGAGCAAATGGTGCCTTTAGACCCTTGAATCTTTTTTATAACGCAAGAACTTGAAAAAAAAAAAAAAAAAGCCAAGACTTATAAAGTAGGAAGAAATCTGTGTCATTTTTCGCTGACAGAAATTTCGAATTCATGTCACGCAAACCCTTTTGAGAGAAAGGGGGTGGGTGCGTGAGGTCAACTGGAAATTTTGAGCGTATATGAGTGGCATTAGCTTACAACAGAGAAGGACAGTGGTAAATTAAATTGGTGAAGAGTATGGACCGCCATGTGGGCTGTTTTCAGTTCTATCTATGTATGATTGGGTGTGTGTTTGTGTTCTTGAATCAACTTTATAGATTTGTTTCTTGATTGGTAGTGCAAAAACTCAGATTTGCACTATAAAAGTTGGAATCTGGATAGACTCACCCCCATGACCATGACCATGGCCCATGTAGATGTGGTCATCACGTTTTCGAGCTTACTTGTCAAAACTCAGCTATGCTGTTTTGTGTTGGTTGAAAATCTGCAGGGACTTCAGAGTATTTAATATAGTATATTGTATTTAATTTGGGCCATTCTGCTTTCTTATTGAACAATGGGTTTGTTAAATGAAACGGGACCACTCTGTTATTGGTTGAGGATTGGAGGTTGAACTTGGACAAGCATGCAATTGTAATTATTAATACTTTTTTCCTTTTGCGTTAGGGTTTTTTTTTTTGGGTGGGGGGTTGTAAAGTATTTCCTCAGAACAATTAAGTAGAAATAGATACAGATATATCAACTAGATTTGTCTCATATTACAACTGATATGCGTTACAAACACAAACATTAAGCACATAAAACATTTGATTAACCTACATTGATATATATTCTTAAAATTCTTGCGTCTTTCTTAAATTCTTCAGTTTAGCCAAGAAAAATATGTCCGTAAAACTTTATGCATGAGAAATATAATCAACCATATAAATAAAAAGGAAAAGAAACTAGCATAATGAAAAGCAAGTTTAATTTTCAGAAATCACAATAACATTCATCTTAGGAAAAATGCCATATAACTGCAAGGTTTTTTTTTGTCTTTCTGGCAACAATATTTTATTGATTCCAGTGGTAAAAGTACTAATGTGGAAAACCAAATGCAATTGATGTATAGATTCATTTGTTATCAAGACTGCTAATAGATAAATAACTGCCATTTTAGGAATTGCTGCCATCTTTTTCTATCTCACAATCTTTTTTTTTTATATAAGTTTTGGTTATACATGAAACCGTATGAAATGTTGATATGTGGTATCTTTCCATTGGTTAATGAGTTTCTTGACCGAGCAGGTACACCTTGACTATCTTGAAGCTGGTGCAGATATTATCATCACAGCATCTTATCAGGTAATAACACTGATCTCTTTCTATATGTGCGGGCGCGCAGAATTTACACTCAGTTTCACTTGAATATGGACAGGCCACCATCCAGGGATTTGAGGCAAAAGGTTTCTCTGGTGAAGAAAGTGAATCCTTGCTCAGGAAAAGCGTGAAAATTGCATGTGAGGCAAGGGATATTTATTATGACAGATGCCAAAAAGGTTCTCCTGATAGCAATAATGGTAGGGTTCTGAAACAACGACCTATTTTAGTTGCAGCTTCCATTGGAAGTTATGGAGCTTATTTAGCTGATGGATCCGAGTACAGGTGAGTCAACCTCTAGTCAAGTAATTGCATGAGCTGCATCACTGCACATATCTATTTATATCACTATCATGCGCCAATCAACTGTCATATCTCTTAGTGCTCTTAATTTTAATTTTAATTTTAAAAGCTTTGTGGAGAACTTAATACTTAGAGTTCTTATGGGATCTGAGAAAATGAACACGGTCTAAGCTTGATGGTTTCAGAATGTGGTTCACTATCAAACACCAATTAACAGTCATGTTTTAAAAGCATTGTGGAGACTTACACCTAAGTTTTTTTTTATTGAATCTGAGAAAATGAACATGGCCTTAAGCTTGATGGCATCAGAATGTGGTTTGATATCCTTTCAGAAAGAGGGTGTCCTACTATCCTTAATAGAAAGTAAACTTCTAATTATTCTTTCTTTACCTCTTATTGTTGCTCTCCCTTTACAGTGGGAACTATGGCGATGCAATTACCCTTGAAACCTTGAAAGATTTTCATCGCAGAAGGGTACAGATTCTTGCAGAATCAGGTGCTGACCTCATAGCATTTGAAACAGTTCCAAATAAAGTAGAAGCTCAGGTATTGATCAGATCCTTTTTCATATCATAACATTTTAATTTCTTTCTCATAGAGGAAAGTCATGATCAAATCTAGGAATAGGAAACGAAGTTAATACTGGTGCTACATTTCGTTTTGGTGCTTGTTTTCCCATTGATTATGTCTCTGTTTGTTCAGGCTTATGTTGAGCTCTTGAAGGAAGAAGACATAAAGATTCCTGCATGGTTCTCTTTTAACTCTAAGGATGGCGTTAACGTGGTTAGCGGTGACTCTTTGCTTGACTGTGCTTCAATTGCTGAATCATGCCAGAATGTAGTTGCAGTGGGGATCAACTGCACACCTCCTAGATTTATTCATGGACTGATTTTGTCTATTAAGAAGGTATGCTTTTTGTCTTCCTGCTATTCTTTAGTTGACGTTTTTAAATGTTCTTAATGAAGCACTGAACTACAGTGTTCATTATTGGTGGCCATAACTTGTCTCAACCTGATGCAAATTCAGACCAATGTCATTTGTACAATAACTGACCATCAAAACTCTTTCTTCCGTTAATGAACTTATTTATCCGTGCTAGAAATATAAACAACAATGAAGCAAGAAGATCAGAAAAATAATACTTGCCATCTATGTCCACAAAATTGTGTCGAAGTTATTGTCAATGATTACACTGGGGTTAAAACTTTTCTTGGTCAATAATTAACAATAGCCTAATTTCTTCGACAGTGTTTGAACTTACAATTATCATTTATTTTTCTCTGGTTAAAAAGTCAAGAACTGTGATTGAATTTAAGAATTGAATGAACTAAAGTAACATCAACCACAACTTAGGAATCTTACAATCGTGATAAGCTCCTTGTCTATTTTAGAGATTTAAGATGATATTGATGGTTTTATACTTTTTTTTAGTCCAATATGGTCTTGCACTATGTTCCACTGTGCACTCTCGGTATAAAGAATGTGGTAATGGATAGCTGTTGGCTTATAAGATCACTTGATAGTTGATACTAGATGACTTGGGTGGGTGTTCTATGGCAGCAACAGTTATAACACTTGCCCCTTGACTTCATGGTTTCTATTTATTTTATGTTAAAATAGTTGTTGGATAAAAAATAAGAATGATTTGATGTTCTTAATATATATATATATATATATATATATATATAAAGTAAACGGGTGTCTGGCACTTTTGCTTAATGAAATTATGATTTTATCAGGTGACTACAAAACCAATACTTATTTATCCAAACAGTGGAGAGAGTTACGATGGCAAGCGAAAGGAATGGGTGGTGAGTTCATTTTGATGGCTGTGGAAAGCACATGGAAATTATTTCCATATTGTTTTTTTAATAATATTCGAAGGCATCAATAAGTCCTTGTTATTTCAAGAAAAGGATTCTCTCAAGTTCTTCCAAAAGTAATTGCAAGCAAATTTGCCTTGCGGAACACTATTTTCTGTCTGTATCTTACAACTTCATGGCTGGTTCTATTTTTTAATATGCCAATTAACTGTGTCAACCCGCTTTCTGTTGCAGCAAAACACAGGCATATCAGATCAAGATTTTGTATCATATGTAAACAAATGGTGTGAGATTGGGGCTGCCCTTGTTGGAGGCTGTTGCAGAACAACTCCCAATACTATCAGAGCCATATACAGGACTCTTTCCAGTAGATCTCCTGCTCCATCCTCATAGTGACCACGCTTGCCTTCCCATGGAGTCTATGTAATTCCAAACCCAAACATGGAAGCTGAAAAAGGCCCTGCGTGGTATGAAATTTTTCCCTGATATTGAGGGAAGTGTTTGATCAAATCTAAGATTAAGGTCTGAGAAGTTTGTAGAAGATTGAGGTTTCTATTTCATGAGCTACTAGTTTTGGAAAGGCTACCGCTATTGAATTCTGACCCGAAGATCGACAGCCTTGTTTTTTGTACTGTTGTAAGACTCTTGACCCGAGGATCTACAGTTTTGTTAACTGCATTGTTGTGAGACAGGATTTCAAGTTAAATAAGATATTTCTAATAACCCTGTAGAATAGTCAAAAGTTGTACACCATTTTGATCTGGATTATTTGATTATACTCCACCCTATTGAAGTTTTCAGAGACATTTTCGGGCAACTTACCCACAAGCTTAGCCTACTCCAAATAATTACTATACATAGAGATGCTGAAAAATTAAAGGTGCACACGATTTTAATTGAAACGATCTGGAAAAGCAGCTCTGGCCAGTAGCACAAAAGGAAATCTTGGCTGAGGGCAAGAAAATGCAGTATATCAGTTAACAATTTACCACTTTGATTTTCCGGTCAGACAAAAATCTATCAAAAAACACATGGTAAATCACACTAGATCTAATTGCATGGTACAAACCAATCATATTGGTGCAAGAAAGTCCCTAAATTAACAGGATTTTCAAGTCCCTTGCATAAGAAGGAGCATCAGCATCAGTGATCACGTATCAAAACCAGAGTAGACACCGCTTTCCCTTAACAACCTCTTCTCTTCTTCAACATAATTCTTCCCCCTACTTGCCTGACCAAGCTCTCGTTTCCTCTTCTCTTTCTGCTGGAATGACATATTTTTCTTCTCTTTTGAAGTTTGCACATTCATCAAAGCCTCTCCATCCCTCAATGCATATCTTGTTTTCTGTCGTTCTTGGTAGGATTCTCCAACATCCGTGGTTTCGCGACGCTCTTTGCCAGAAGACCAAGTCCAGTCTGGTTTCGTGTCATCTATTGGTGCTGGCACACTCAGGACTGACAGCCCCCCTTTATACCCATGTTGTCTCAACGCTTCAAAGTCCACAGCACCACCACTCTTGAGCTTTCCAGACTTGCCTGTTCATATGGGTAATCTCAAAACTTTCTATAGTAACCAAAAACAAATCTCAAGAATAGAAGAAATGAACACAGGATACCAAAATGATTAACAAAATGGTTATGGAACAATTAACAATACAACAACTAGCATCAGAGGGAGCAAAAACAGCCCATTAAGATTCTTCTTAGCATGTCTGTCTCTTTAAAAACCTGGACTTTCTAGGTTTTTCCTTAGTACCGACCAGAATTCATTCGTTACACATCCATCTTTCTTCCTTCCATTCAATCATCATACATGAATTAACGTTATTAGGCTTTTATTTGACTATCAGGAAATTAAATATTTCTTAAAGAATGTAATATAATAGGTCTGTTGGTTCAAGAAATAGTTATTACCTTTAGATTTCTTTTGTCTCGATGATTTCTTGTCAGCTGCTGCACCCTCTGAATCTGAACCCGAAGACGACGAGGAATCATCCTCCTCATCACTCCACGGCGTTAGCCTCTTCATTGTATCAAATCGCAATCAATTTTGAGTGGGCAAAAGGGGGTTAGGGTTTTTACCTCTTTCTAACTACCTCGTAGAGGAGGAGACCGACCGACACTCGATTTTATTTTTGCTGCCGACACGACTTCGTTTTGTCAGTAACAAAAACACCCTCCACTCAAAATATATTAACAAAAATACCCTTCTCCTTAAAGTAAACCACGCGTAGAATTAGATGGATATCCACTGATTCCTCTTTCTTTTTAATTTTTTTCACCCCTTTTATCTGATGGATCAGAGACTGCAAAACACACACGTAAAGCTCTTAGCCTTCGATCTCCTTTCTCTAGCCCAAACTCCCTCGTTCTCCACCTACGACCCGATCACCTTCACTCGCAAAAACACTACCATCTCCCGCACCGAAATCCTAGGCGTCATCACCTCCCGCGAGCTAAAACCAAACAAATTTCTCAAATTCACAATTGACGACGGCACTGGCTGCGTCACCTGCGTTCTCTGGCTCAACCAGCTCACCTCTCCTTACTTTTCACGCCGTAATCCTGCTAATGTTAAATTAATTGCTGACATGGCTGCTCATTTTGCATCGGAGATTAAAATCGGACTCGTGGCTAGAGTTCGTGGCAGGATTGCAGGATACAGAGGTGCGGTGCAGGTTACGGTGTCTGATGTTGTGGTCGAGAGGGATCCTAACGTGGAGGCTTTTCATTGGTTGGATTGTATTAGGTTGGCCCGTAATTGTTATAATGTGGTTGCTGGTGGCGCCTTTTAATTGCAAATTACCAATTAGAAATGCAATTAGCGGCGTGCTTTGTGATTCTGTATTTGTCGACTGAAAAAAGAAAAATAAGAGTTTCCAGTTTTCAACTGTGGCAAATTAATTATCTGGTTAATTAAATCCAATTTTGCAAAATTAATCACCATTTCTGGAACTAAAAGGCAGGTTTGGGATCGAAATTAGGGTTGTACAATGACAGGTGGCTGTTAAAACGACGTCGTGTGAAATGGTTTTAGGTCCTTGCGAAAACGCCCCATCTATTTTCCTTACTTTCATGCAAGAAACGGCATCGTGTTGAGCGAGAGACTCAAGTTGACCCAAAAAAATCGGAGAGAAAGAAAAGGACAGGTTGAAGCGAGAGGGTTAAGCAGTAAGCAGTGCCTGTCTCTCTGCTACCTCGGCGCGGCGGCGGCAGCTGATCTTTCACTTTATTAAACAGTACAAAGGTACCTATCAGTCTCCTCTTCTTTTCTATAACCTCCTAGAGTTCGTGCAAGGAATTCAACTTTACCATTTCGTCCCATATAAGTGATGTGGTTGCTTTTCCTTTTGAAACTTTCGGGGCTTTTGCTTTGACCATAAGTTAGGTTCACTCACTCATGATATTTGCAACGCTGGAAGAGAAAAATAAATAAATTTAAAGACTCAAACCTCGAAAATAGTATTTTGGTGTGTTATGATTCTTTGTTGCTAATTTTTATACATATGGGTGGGGGTGGGTAAATTCTGTTGGTACAGAACATTATGGAGATAGATGCTGAAGAGGTCAAAGATAGCTCCCTCATTTTGATCAAGCAAGGAGCTGAAGCGGTGAGTTCTCTTGTAACATTGTTATGTCCTGAGACGACATGATTTTGCGTTTCCCTTTATTATGACTGCACCCACACCCCAACACAGCATATTCAGTCATAAATTTTATCGAGTATGTTCTGTTCTTGTTTGAATTCTTGCTTATCCCGCGCTATTATTGCTTTTGTTTGTTTGTTTGGGGTTGTTCTCTTTCAGAGGGTTTTTGAGTCAAATTTTGTTGGAAGGAGGTCTATTGTAAAGGAACGTTTCTCGAAGAAGTACAGGCATCCGACTCTGGATTCTAAACTTACTCTCAAGCGTTTAAATGCGGTGAGTCACAAGTTTGTATTTTTTTTCACTGGTTTTCTTTACATATTGCAGAAGCAAGTGTTGAATGTTAATTTTCCGTGAACTTTGGAGCAGGAAGCTAGATGTATGACAAAGGCAAGACGACTAGGGGTGTCTACTCCTGTGTTGTATGCTGTGGATCCACTTCTGCATTCTCTAACATTTGAGTATGTGGAGGGTCCTTCTGTGAAAGAT
>Ga0307518_10001842_pt1 | contig 15659 bp, 8 predicted proteins | sample 25_EM_MG_FD_203889 | JGI IMG/M metagenome (GOLD analysis project Ga0307518, IMG submission 203889) | Populus trichocarpa ectomycorrhiza microbial communities from riparian zone in the Pacific Northwest, United States - 25_EM | ecosystem: Host-associated > Plants > Roots > Unclassified | place...
GTTGCGGTGGCGGCTTCGCCGCCTCTCAATGGAAGAGTCGGTGTCTTCGTCGCCGTCGTCGTCGGAGCTTGATGGGGATGTCGGGGTGTCTTCTCTGTGCTTCCTCTTCGTTCTGCGTCCCATTTTATTTTTTTTCTCAATTAAATTTAATTTAATTTTCTGATCCTCAAAATCAAAACTAGTTAAAAGAGAGTTGAAGCCCATCCATTAGAAGAACAGATTCGCGGAGGTCCTTTTCACTTGGGCTTTTGAGCCCAATTCTCTTTTCAATCTTTTTTCCCTAATCCTAAACCATTTTATAATCAACATATTAATTCTATATTTGCCGCGTCAGTGCATCTACTCCATTGTTATTATGGCCCGAAAAAAACTTGCACCCTCGTTGATCATTACTGAATTATTAATTGAATCTTGAATGATTTTCTTTATAAATGATTTTCTATATTTATTATTGTCAAAGTCATATGATGATTTGATGACAGGAATTCATGTAATGAACTTCGATCATAGTGGTGGGAATATATTACTAAGAAATAATGTTAATAAAGTTAACACTACTAGAAAATCGATAAATACAAACGAAAATATTAAGGGAATATTTTCGTTGGTAAATTGCCGACGGATTTTACCGAAAGAAATATTCTCTCGGTATTTACCGAGAGAATTACAGTGAAAAAAAAATAATTAAAACAAAACAAAAAAACGATGACGTGCTATTTTTACCAACGGAAGTACCGACGGAGTAATTTCGCTGGTAAACTGTTCACACTGTTCATCATGTCAATTACAAAGGGAATCACCAACGAAAAATTCCGTCGGTATTTTCCAAAGAGCTCTGGAACTGTTCACTTCTCAATTGCACTGTTAATTACTATTATTTACAGACAAAATTACCGACGGATTGAAAAGTTATCGGTGATATTTGGCGGTTTCTGAAAATTTTTTATTAAATTGAAAATTTAAATAAAATATTACCATAGTTTTGAAACCCGGACCGGCCCGGCGGGTTGACCCGGGACCCGGCCGACCCGGGCATGGGACTGGTCTAGGCCTAAGCGAAACTCGTTGACCCGGGTCCCAGGACCCGGCCAACCCGGCTGCAACCCGGCCTATTTTTTTTATATGCGTAAAGGTCAAATGACGAAGATGAACGATGCACTGATGCAGAAAAGACCAACTTCCCTCCATGTCTTTGTTATTTCTCCTTTTATTCTTGCCTCTACACACGCAAACCGCCTCCAACCGACCATTTCTTTTGATACAAGCGGCTTCTTTCTCCTTCTCCCAATGGCTAGTAGTTAGATATTTTCTCATCTGCTCACAACCATTTTTAACTCAAAGATTGGTTTCAGTAATTAAAGAGATTTGTAACAAGTTAGGTGTTTTATACATGTGTTTTTTTTATGGGTTGACCCGGGTCAACCCATCTGACCCGTGACCCGATCACTGGACCGGGTTGATAATCGGGTCGGGTTTCAAAACTATGAATATTACAAACGGAATCACCGACGAAATGATTAAAAATATTAATATTTAATTATCCGTCGATAAAACTGTTGGTAAAACGCCCCAATAAAAAGCCTAGAATCCATAATTTTACAACAGACGAGGCTCTTTTCTTCTTCTTCCCCTTATATAAAAAACATCAATATACATTTCTTTCTCCTCTCTTCTCTCCTCAACTCTTTCTCTTCTCCTCCATGCTCAAGTATATATTCTTCTCCTTTCTACTTTTTTCTTCTCAGTTTTTTATAATTAATATACTTTATGAATTTATTTATTTATTTCTCTTCTTAGCTTCACTTGCAACCACATTAAGGTAAGATTTTTCTTTTTTATTCTTTTTTCATGTTTTTTTCACTATATTTGTTTTTTTATTTTATTTTTAATTGTTTTTGTTGTTAATAATTGTATGAATATTGTTGTAGAATTTTTTTTCATATGATTTTCTTCTTCTTTTTTCCAAGCATTTTGAGTATTATAGAGTGTTGATTTAATTTAATTATTTTATAGTTTTGTAAAATGGATTTTTTAAAAATATTTTTAAATAATTACCGACGGAATTACATACGGTATTTTTTCGAGGGAAATGCCGTGGAATGAAGCAGATATAGCACGCCTTTTCCATCAGTAAATCCATCAGTAATAATATTTTTTTATTACCAACGGACTTACCGATAAAAAAAAATTACCGATGAAAGATTCACCGACGAAGCATTTTTGTCAGTGATTTTGTTGGTAAATTAATTACCAACAGAGTACAAATACCGACAGAAAATTCCGTTGATAAATCTAAAGATTGCGGTAGTGTAAGATAAAGTTTGAAAGTAACATTGGATTATAGTAATAAGAAATGATATTATTATCATAAAATGGCTATATTCATTTTCACTATAGGGAGTTAAAGAGTGATCTAAGAGAATTAAGGAGGAGGAGGAATGGTAGTGGGGAGCATTGTTGCTTTTTAAATTATTATTTTTTGTTTAAAGATATATTAAAATAATATTTTTTTAAAATTTTATTTATTACATAAGCATATCAAAACAGTCTAAAATCATAAAAAATAATTTAAAACAAAAAATATTTAAATTTTTTTAAAAACACGCAAAAACAAACACGTTCTTGCTGAATAGCATGGAGACATTATCCCAATGGTTCAAAAGGGCATGAATTAATTGAAGAATATGAGGATTTAAGACTTTAATTGCTCTTTTCATTTATGTGTAAATAAGGATTGGTTCGTAATGGATATTGATCATGTGAAAATAAAAATGAATAAGGAAGAAATTGATTGAGAAGAAATTGATTTCATTTGAAATAATTGAATTGTGTGGTTATAAGCACTATTTTAAAACTCGAGTTTCAAGAATTAAATGTTGTGTTTTAGTAATGAAGCATACGAAAAGCAATGTTCAATTGCATTTGAATCAATTTACAAGGTACAATCCACTAAATGTGAAGGAGAGAGTTAGGTTGCAAATTCCACGAAACGATTTCGAATTAGAAGGTAACTAATAAAAAGATGAAACTTTTGAAATGGAGATTAAATACTTGAACAGTATATTAGATCAAATTAATGGAATATCATATGTGTTATTTGATAGAAAAAAATTTGATATGACTTGTTCAACCTAGCAGGCCAAGAATAAATTAATCGCCCCATTCAAATGACGATTTGATTTTAAAAAAATCATGTCGATATTGTTTTAACCTCTACCTGACCCTATCAGACTTCAATGCAAAATAACGAATTGTTCGAGAATTAAATCATAAAAAATATGAATTAAAATGAAAAGACAACGACATATTGTATTGACATGAGTTAACCTGCAAAACTTACAACTTGAGTAATGGACACAACCACAATAAGTTAACGTGGATGGATAATCTATCTCTTTATTTTTCTTACTTTTATTCTCTCCCTAGTTGGACCTTGATCGAGTCTTAATTGACCTCGGGTTGGATTAAATCTGAAACTAAATCGAAGAGTTATAAAAGAATTGGAAACAAAGTTTTAAAATTGACCAATTAGGTAACTCGTTTGGGCAACATGTCTCTTTCTTTTCTCGTTCTTTATTTTCTTCCTAGTCATGCCTTAATTAGCCACAAGTTGGGTGGAATTGAGATTAAATTGAAGAGTTATGAAAAAATTAGGGACCAAATCAAAAGAAAAAAAATCTTAAATGTGTGACAAAATTGAAATGGCATAAAAGAATTAGGGGCAAAAAAACTAGCCACGAGTTGGATAAAGTTTGAGATTAAATTGAAGAGTTATAAAAAAATTAAGGACCAAATTAAAAAAATCCTAGCATGTGAGGGGGTTGCTGAGGTTGAAATGACATAAAAGAATTGGGGGGGTATAAAAAAGAAAAAAAATTAAAAAAAAAAAAAGAATTGTTTGGTGTTTGCTTTGCATACTCTAGTATATGAAGAGACCATTGAGGTTAAGACGGGTCATGCAGCCTCCTCTGCGACCTGATGGTTGTTTTCTTTGAAACCCAAAAAATCATCTCATTGAGCTCTTTCTCCTACCATGATGAGTGTTGAGGTTGGACACCTATCGTGGCTCTAACAACCTTTTCTTTCCCTCCCTTCTTTTTCTTTCTTGTCTCAAAATTCATACAAAAAAAACAAAAAACTCTGGTTGTCCACCCAACATGGCTCCAACAACCTTTTCTTTCCCTCCCTTCTTTTTCTTTCTTGTCTCAAAATTCATACAAAAAAAACAAAAAACTCTGGTTGTCCACCCAACATGGCTCCAACAACCTTTTCTTTCCCTCCCTCCTTTTTCTTTCTTGTCTCAAAATTCATGCAAAAAAAAAAAAAAACTCTAGTTGTCCACAATGATTTATATGTATATGCACAATATTTTCTACTATAGAAAGCACCATTTAATTTTAGTTTATATTAATGAATTTAATATAATTTAAACCAAAGTAAAGATTATTGGGATCATATCATAAATTGATGTTGAAATGAATTAATTTTATTAGCAATGTTACTAGTTTACAAGTCCGTATTGCATTTTAGATTAATTTTTTAAAAATAGTAATATTCAGGTTGTATAGAACTATTTGATATTTTTATTAAACCCGAGCCAGCAGGTCAATCTTGAAACCTTTTGATCTGACTCATTACCTAGTCCGGTTTAAAATTAAATCGTATATGAGTTACCCCTACATGAAGTAATCGACTTGCCCGGTCTAAAGACATCATAGTTGACCGGTAAAAAATTTAAGAGGATAAAATTGAGAAAAAAAGATGAAATTGACATTAAAAAAACTTTTATGATCAACTTTTTGCATAGCCCGAGTTTGTTAGAGAATAATATAAATTATATCTTGGATCTCACTTAATGACTTAAGCTATTCTTTGACATGGTATCAGGGTTTTGATGACCAAGCAATCAATAAAGTTTGTATCTCACCATCCCTATTTATTTGATAAAAATTAAGCATAAGATAGTGTGTCAGAGAATAATATAAATCATATCTTGAGACTTCACCCAACAACTTAAACTTTTAGGTTGAATTGGTTTTTGATAGGGCTTAAAATTAAATTGTGTGAGAGTTATTGTGACGTGACATAGTCAACTTGGATGATCTAAAGACAACCTGGTCGATCAGTGAAAAAGTATGATGATAAAATTGAAAAACAAATGATGAAATTGAAGAAAGAAAACTTTTGGCTTGACTCTTTGTTTAGCCTGAGTTTTAGATTAAACTATATAGGAGTTGTCTCGATGTGATCTAGTCGACTTGACCAGTTTAAAAACAACTTGAATGATTGCTAAAAAAAGTTTGGGAATGAAATAAAAAAATGTACCAGATTGAAATACAAAAAGTTCTGAATGGAAAAAAAAAAGGGTAATTGAAAAAGAGAAATAAGAAAAGATTATGAATAGTGATGCTCCATAATGATTTCCAAGTTTTTTAGTATAGAAGTGATGTACTAACAATTTTTTTTGTACTATTTGGAATTAATTTTCTACTATAATTAAATTTAATTATAGTGTTTAAATTGAATTAAATCGATAAATAAGTTGAATTTACATGTTTAAAAAATATAAAATTCAATTAATTATATTTCTTATATTACACCTATCATCATCATCATTTTATTCCTTAAAAAAAGCAAAAAAAAAAAACAAATAACCAATAAAAAGTTTTTTTTTAATAAAATAACATTGTTTTATATTAACTCCAATCAATTTAAATTGATAAAATTGATTTATCCAGCCCATAATCTAAATCTTAAACCAATGACGAACTAGGCGAGATTTTATAACCATGTGTCGTGCTGTAGAGTTGATGTTTGATCTTTGCTTAATAAAAAAAAGGTTACTACCGTGGAATTGAAAACAATGCAACATATCAATAATGATGGTGGAGAAAGAAAAATTGAACTTAGTGCTATGATACGTTTGAATTGATAAAATTAATTGAATCATATTAAAATAATTTAATTTTAAACTAAAAAATTGAGTTAATAATTAATTTTTTTTTTTTATTTTCATAATGTTTTCTCAATTTTTTCATGATATTTTCTTTACCGATCAACCTAATTGCTTTTAGATTGATAAAGCCAACTAGATTATATTAAAATAATTTCTGCATGATTTAATTTTAAATTTAAATTAGATAAAAAGTCGGATTAAAAAATTTCAAAATTAATCTATTAAATCAAGTTTAATAAAAATACTAAATAATTTTCTACACCTAGATATTTTTTATTACATTTTTTTTATTCCTTATTACGTTTATTTTTTGTATTCTCAAAGTAGTGTCAACTTGTAGACTAGTTAAAAAAGAAATATAAGGCACCGAGGATTATGGCCCAACGGTCTTAGCAGGGTTTCCCTGCCTCTATATCCTGGGTTCAAGCCTCAGCGTGTACGCTTGTCATCCCCACGGTGCCTTACCTGCCTACTGGGCTTGCAGGGTGTTTAGTGGGTCCGAGGATTAGTCGTGGTGCGCGTAAGCTGATCCGGACACCCCGGGTTATCAAAAAAAAAAGAAGAAATATAAGCGTTCTCATTTCAAATTTATTGATCTTGATTTAATGAGAATAAATTATAAGATAATAATAAGTTTACTCCATTTTATATATTCTAAAATCTTGTCCGTTTATTTGAATTAAACAAATATGATAAAAAGGATGAAGGATCTCAATTTATTTGATGAAGTGTAATAAATATGTGTATGAATAAGCAATTAAATAATATAATTTTTTCTATTATGCTAATTTCATGATAAAAATTAAGATACTTTCATAAATAAAATTGATATGTCATAACATCACGGAATTAGTGAAAAGATACACCAAATTTTGGACAATTAAAAAATATTAAGGCAAAGAAAATTTTTAGATTTAAATTAACAAAAATCAAAATTTTATTGCAATTATTCAAGACGTATACCAACAAAGTGTTGGTCTAGTGATTAATACACCGTTATATCACTACAAGGATGAGAATACAAGTTCGATCTCCAGGAAATGCACTTATTGGGAGGGACAACTACGAACCTCAAACGAGACTAGTCTCACTCTTTAAAAAAAGTATGAGGATACCCAAATAGAAACAAACAAAAAAAATTATTCAAGACTATAAATTCTCTATTGTCATTTTCCACCCAAGATTTGAACCAATTCAAAGGTATTTAAACCTGAAAGTGTGAGGAAATATGGCCTTTTATTAGTTGATAATAGGTGGAATTTATATTTTTTTTATTAGTTGAAATTATTATCAATATTAATCCTAACAGGCAAACTGGTCCGAATATTCCATATAAATAATAATAAAAAAAATCATTCAATCGCGTGTTTGAAAATATAATTATGGTTGTTTTTTAAAATGTTTTTCACTCAGAAAAATATGCTAATAATATTTTTTTATTTTTTAAAAATTATTTTTAAAATTAACACATAAAATATCAAAACATATTAATTGAAAATAATAATAAAATTTAAATTTTTTCAAACGCTTTTCAAAAACAACTAACACACTTTTAAGCTGACAAGTGACGTGGCATATCGTGAACCATCAATCCAACACTGCAGTGGGACCTACTGCAGTTGATTCCTCTAGAACATTCTAAGAGAAAAAAAGAAAACCGTGCACGGCAATGAATTCAAAAGGGGGTTCACAAATCTTGTTAACCCCTATATAATAAATTATAATTTCATAATTTTTGAAAGATTATCTCTCTTTCTCTCATATTAGCTTCAAAGAAAACCTCACACCAACAACAACTTGAGGTTAGATTATTATTATTATTATTATTTTGCTAGGATCTTTTTTTTCTTATAGTGAAATGAGGGTTGTGGGGCCGTTGATTAGGTGACTGATTAGGGTTTCGGGTTTTTTGTTGATCGAGATTTGTTGTGTTTATTGATAATCTTTGAGTTCTTTGAATTTAGGGCTTGATAGGCAAGGGTGATCGTGAAAAAATGTTGAATTTTTAATTGGGGAAGAATATTTTTATTGCCATTTCCAATTTATTTGGGATATAATTTGTTTTTATCTTTTTAATTATTATAACACGAGGAATCCAACTACGGATGGGTAAACCCGGACCCATGAGAACCTGGTTAGAGGATCATCAATAGGTAGTCCAGGCGGGCGCTGCAAACATGGAATTGTTTACTATGTGTTAGGAATCGAACCGAAAAGGGTGACATAAGTCACACAATTCAAGAATTGAATTTTATTAAGTGTTTTCCAAACAATTCAAGATCTTGTATATAGAAAATGTTCCAATTATTTTAATGTCGGAACATTAATGTTTTTGATAATCACTACTGAAGTTTCGGCTTTATCATATCTGAAAGAGGGAAGAATGGAGCTTTTTCTATTAAGGTGGTGTTAAGATTTAATGGGGGTGAATTGGATTTCGTAAAAGAACGTGGGTGCATTCGGATTTTGAAACTGGTTTAGCAAAAAAAAAAGCAGAGGCTAGTATGTTTAGTGCTGCTGTCTCTTATGAGTTCATATCCAAATTGTTATAGTTAGATTTCCCATGGATGTGAGAGATAGGGGATTTACAATTGATAGACAGAATTTCATATGTTCTGGTTCTTTTGCTTGTTCAGTCTTCTTGTTTTATTTATGTAGTTACAGTTTGTTTACATTAGCTTTGGTTCAAAATACACTTGATTTAATGCCTTATATACCTCTTAAAAGACTTTCTCTAGGTGTTAACAGATATTATTGTGTTTGTTTCTTATTCATGGCTGCCTGCCTTTGCAGCCTCTTTTTGTCGAATAAGAAATTTTATCCAGTAAATTTTCACTTTCATCTTGCATTTTCTATTTTGCAGTGCAAGGTTCTTTTAACCCCTTGTTGTTAGATATTATTTTGTGTGCTAAAAGCACAAATTGTGACTTGTGATTTTATTAGCATTTCATTTTTCTAATTCTAACCGCTCACGTGTCCTTTTCTCAGGAGTGAGTAACAATGGCTTCAAAACGGATTAACAAGGAATTGAGGGACTTGCAGAAGGATCCTCCTACTGCTTGCAGTGCAGGTTTGTCACTAAACTTGTTCTAAAAAAGTTTTTTCTAAGTAGAAACTAATGTGCTACCAGTTTCTTTGATGAAAAAAGAGATTTATGTGTCATGTTGGTTTTTCTTCTCCTGATTTGAATATAATAATGATGTTATACTGTTAGGCCCTGCTGGTAGTGACATGTTCCATTGGCAAGCAACAATTATGGGTCCAGCAGACAGCCCATACGCTGGGGGTGTGTTCTCTGTTAACATACACTTCCCTCCTGATTACCCATTCAAGCCACCCAAGGTACTAACAAAAGTAGTCACTATCTTTTGTATTTGATATGTTTAAGGTGCACCATGGATTTGGTTTATTTAGCTGTTTGTTCTAAGCTAGATTTTGAGATTCTCTTTCTTGTTTAGAAGAGATATTAACTTAAGCATGGGATTCTATCCATTTACAAGAAGTCCTTTCATCATACCAGAATGTCCCTGAAAGGACATGTTCATGACAATTCATGTATCGATTCATCTGCACAGATGTATGTTTCCTTTCTTTCTCACAATGGACAAATTCTGATGTGAGCAAAGTTATAGTATGTGCTCCTCGTAATCTGATGTCGCAAATATTCCTTGCTTCTGTTTCCTTTGTACTGATGTTGTTGACCTTAGGATTTTTACAGCCTCTGTTTTATTAGTGATCTAGTCACCTCACATGACAGCAGAATTGTCCTTCCATTCTACCAAAATGAAAACCCATGAATGTCCCTGTTTATTAGTAATCCAGTCACTTCAATGTTACTTAAGTCACTTGAAAGAGTTGGTTTTGTTAGATTTTGTTTACTTAGTTATATTTTGAACAACAAAATGAACTGATGTATGCAAAATAGATATTTACTATTGAATGAAATACTTTGTGCAGGTTTCCTTTAAGACAAAAGTTTATCATCCAAACATTAACAGCAATGGCAGTATCTGTCTTGACATTCTCAAGGAGCAATGGAGCCCAGCCTTGACAATTTCAAAGGTCTCCATCACTATCTTCACTTCTCTTCAAACTCCAAAATTTAAAATAAGTCCTGTGTATTTGCCATAGTTTCAATTTGAATTAGTCTTGGGCTTTATGATTGTTTCTGTTTTGCAAATCTTTTATGTTTCGTTGCAGGTGTTGTTGTCGATATGCTCGCTGTTGACAGATCCAAATCCCAATGATCCCCTGGTGCCTGAGATTGCTCATATCTACACGACTGATAGAGTCAAGTATGATGCTACTGCTCGAGCCTGGACTCAGAAATATGCTATGAGCTAGAAGCTAGAAGTTCTTGATTCGCTTTCCATTCTTGTTGGACGATATTGGTTACCAATGGTGTGATTTCATTATTGTGTCTTTTTTTGGATATGCACCTTAATAATCTTTCAGAAGTGAGATTATTAGGTTTTCCAGGTTTTTGTTTTTTTTCCTTCAATGGCTTTTAAATATGTCATGTGGGGGTGGGTGTGATATTCGAATGCTGCTTTGAATTTCTTCTTCCAATTAAGATCAGGCATAATTTGCTGGAAGCAAACTTATCAAGCATAGTATACAGCATTGAATAAGCACATAGATTAGGTTGGTCCGAACAATTAAAATTTGGAATTGTCACAATGCAGACATATAACACCGATTGCTCGGAAGAAGAAATTCGAAGCAGAATTCGTCGAAACAGAATTCGGATCTGTTAGAGGCTACAACATCACTGTGGATCCCCAAATATTGCTTTAATCTGAATGGCTATCATATTTGTCCCTAATGGAAATTATACTTGACCTTAATTGAAAATAGGGATGTATTAGATAGGAGTTCTGTGTTATGCCATGGCCTGACTCAAGTTTTTTTGATGTAAAAAAAAAGTTTAGATGATGATAACGTTATTTTGAAAGAGAGTAAAAAAAAATTGAAAATCGAATTATTAATTCAAATAGATATAATAAGCTTGATTAATTAATTTAATAATATAATTGTAAAATAAAAAGTCAACGACAAAAAAAAAAAACAACGGCCAATAAGAAAAAAGCTTGCCAATATTATAAATAGGCATCTTGTAAGAAATTTTAATAATCTCATTTAATAATACAATAAAAATTAAATGAAAATGAGATAATTTTATAAAAAAAATAAAAAAAATATTACTCGTGCAGACATTGAAGGGTGAATTGAAAACAAAATTAAAAAAAAAAAAAAAAAGTAGCTCAAGTCTGTATGCCAAACACGTAGCTAACTTATGAAGGTGAGATATCCCTATATAAAGAAACCTAAAGAAAACAATGGAAGTCAACTCCTAGGCAAAAAAAATAAAAATAAATAATTAAAGGCAAAATAAAAAAAATCAATAAAAAAAACCTAGAATCAACCTGGGTTAACAAGATCAACTCGCGATTTTGGATATAAGATCGGAATAATCTTATAAAAAAGCGACAAAACTCATGAATTTTAAGGCTTAATAATATAATATCAAATAATAAAATTAAATTTTTTTTTAAAAAAACCTAAAACAAATACCAAAGTCAAACCAGGTAATCTTTGAAACTCATGTCCTTAGTCATTAGACAAACTTACCTCATAGAAGGTAGATCTGAAAAAATCACGAAGCAGATTTCTTAACCATCTAAAATTAAAAAAATAAAATAAAATAAATAGTAATCAAAAGAACGAGGATCAAATATGGTATAAAAATTAAATAAAATAAAACAATGAGAGACGAAATTGAAAAATAAAACAAATCAAGAAAAAGATAAAAAAACAAAAAAGTAGCAATAAAAAAACGAGGATTAAATCTGTTATTAATATTAAATGAAATAAAAGAATGAGGGATGAAATTAAAAAATAAAATAAATCAAGAAAAAAACAAAAAACAAAAAATTAGTAATCAAAAGAACGGGGATCAAATCTGTTATTAAAATTAAATGAAATAAAAGAACGGGGATCAAATCTGTTATTAATATTAAATGAAATAAAAGAATGAGGGATTAAATTAAAAAATAAAATAAATCAAGAAAAGAAATAAAAAACAAAAAACAAAAAATAACAATTAAAATAATAGGGACCAAGTTTGATAGATGAATTTTTTTTTAATAAGGATGAAATTGAAAAAAAATTCCAAATATATAAATTATTTCAAATAAAACATACAATAATAAAAAATAAGGACTAAATTCAAAGAAAAACCAAGTTGAAGGGTTTGGTGCGAGAATCAAAGGGGAGAGAGGGAAAAAAACAAAAAAAATGTCATTAGCAACAAATCAGCAGCTCGTTGTTCACACGCGCCACTCAGGCATGGAGGGGATGCTGAGCACTTTTTAATGCCGCCCTGAAATCTGGTGTTTGGCCAATGAACGATGTTGTACGTACCGCCCAAAATTCACGGAGATACCTATGCGCTAACGCGTGCAATTTATATATCAATTATTTTTTTAATAATATTTAAATTTGTTAAATTACTCATTTCATGTTATAATAATAATAAAAAAAACTATAATGAAAAGATAAAAAATTCCTCAACAATAAGTTAAGGATTTTTTTGCTATTAGAAACAATTTATTCATTTTACTATTAAAAAAAATAAAGAACAAGCATCCCTCGGATGTTGATGTCAGGCAATTGTTTTTTGCTTTTTTAAAGTAATTTTTGTTATAAACCTTGTAAATGATGAAAATGTCACTAAAATATAGTAATCCATTGAACAATAAATCTTGCTACATAGTGAATCACCAATGCCTCTTAGGTTTTTTTTTTTAATATATATATATATATATATATATATATATATATATATAATGTTGTAAGCAGTTTCCACTGTTATAAGCAACCTCTTTTGCCGAAGAGAAGATTTTATTTATGCTCTGAATTTATATCAGGCAGAGGCCAAGTTGTTCTAAACAATTGAAAGTTTGAAACTATCTCATTGTCCGTATTCTTTTTGCCTTTTGTCGCATCACAATTGAGGCCAAGTAGTTCTAAACATTGAAACTATATCATTTACTTTATTATTATTTTTTAAATATTAAAAAAACATTTATTTTTTTAATCATTTATGAATTGATCTAATATAACTCGGTTGAGTTGATAAATCTAAAAATAACCTGAACAACTAGAAAAAAAATAGTTTGATTAAAAAAATTTCAAGATGACATTTTAAAAAATAAAATTAAGACAACAATATATCAGATTAATCTAGGTCAACCCATATTACCTGAGATATAAAACCTTGATAACCTAATAAAATATAAATAAAAAAAACATATTGAAGCTCATTTCTTAGTCAACCTAATTTTAAAGAATGAAACTGAAAAAAACCAATTAAAAAAAAACAAAAAGAAAACTCAAGTCAACCCAAGTTAACTTGTCAAATTTGAATCATAAAGCCAATAAAATCAAATAGAAAGCAAATCAAAGTAAATTATGTAACTTAATTTCTAATTAATTCAATGTTGAAGGATGAAGTTGAAAAAAAATCAATTAAAAAAAAGAGACTTGGATTAACCTGCCAAACATTTGACTCGAGTAATGAGATTGAGATAACTTCATAGAAAGCAAACCTAAATAAATTATGAAACTTAATTTTCAAATAACCCAAATGTTGAAGGATAAAATTAAAAAAAAAAATCAATTACAAAAAAAAACTCATAAAAACTTGAGTCAATCGAGTTAACTCGTAAAAACAGATGACTCGAATCATGAGACTGAGATAACCACATATAAAGAAAACTGAAATAAATTATGAAGTTTAATTTACAATCAATTGAAATGTTGAAGGATAAAATTAAAAAAAAATTCAATTAAAAATAAAATAAAAAAATCAAAATCAACCAAGATAACCCACGAATCCAGGTAATAACATCAAAAAATTAAACTGAAATAAATTATAAAAATTAATCATGAAACTGAAAAAAAAAAAAGAAAAACAGAAAAAGTACTGTTCTAATCTCGTGAGGAGAGGAAAGTGATATCCCCTCGTCAATTTAGTTTTTGTTAATAGCAAGGAAGAAGTTTTAGTATGTGTTGGCATGGAAAAAGCCCATCTCTACAAATATATCGCAATGATCTTCTCCAAGTCTGTCGACAGCTTTGTGATTTAACTCTTATGAAAATTTTTAAGTCTTACCATCTGTAATTCTATCTTGTTTCTGCCTCAGTGACACTATTAATTACGCACCCAGAAAAAAACAAAATAAATTTGCAGCCTTCTGTTCCTACTAAAATAAGCTTGCAGGACTCTTTTGCTAGATTTGGAATGCTTCATGGGCTGTTGCTCCACTTGTGGCTCCCTCACTCAAAAGCTGAACCAATGTCATGACAGATTTCGCCTAACTGGTGATGGTCCCGTGCGTCTCCTCCACCTCTCAATTTCTTTTCTTTCCTTCATGTCCATACACCGTCATCCAAAGAATCAACAGCTGTGCTCAGAACAGCATAGAAAAAGCAATGAAACTAAAGTGAAAGAAGCATCCAAAAAGAGAGATACTAGTCTATTTTGCTCAAAGCTAGCATTTCCCCACTTGCACTCAACACAAAATCTGTGATTTACCACAATCATTTCATGTGAGTCATTAAAGATAAAGGTAGATAAAGCCTACTCTTTGTCTATATAAACCAGTACTCTCTTCTACGTATCTGCAAGTCTCAGGCAAACTATCTCTCGTATTACTCTTCACCAACCTTATCACTTCACCAGAGCTAGCCATAAGATGAAGCTACTCTTGATTTTTATCTCCATCCTGCTCATTCAGGTAAATTGTACAGAAATGTTGAAAGACTTAATTTCAAGGTTAAATATTATAACTTGTACTTTGATATATATATTGCAGGCTTTTGTAGGGAATTCATTCCTTAGCAATGCTGCAAATTCTCCAGCTAATGTGAGTCTCTCCTTTAGTTTCCAACTTAAGCCCATTTTTTCCTTTTTTTTCCTTCTTTTACATCATTCGTTTCCCAGTATGCAAATCACTTTTTGGATGCAGATGGATGAAGAAAGCGACGTGGTAGCTATTGATAAGAAACATTATCCTAAAAGAATCAGTAAGTTTGGTGTCTGTTACCTCAAGATGTTGTGAATATTGCTCACATAAAATTTTAACTGCGGCTATTTTGAACAATGTAATCCTCACTCTGCCATCATGTGTCCTCCAAAGCCACTCAACTACAAAGGACAGAAATTGCACATTCTAATCTTCCATGTTGATGGCGGCTAGACCACCTTTGGCCTTCCATTCTAGGCACTTCGCACTCCAATTTTATCTTTGAAATAACACAGCAGAGAACGTGACACAACTTACATAGTCTGAATTTTATTTAAGCATTTACGTTGTAATGTTATTAACCTAAACAAATTCATCAAGGTACGTATGCATTGGATTCATGAGCTGATATAATGCTTTGGTTCAAAGCAATTTAGGCGCCTGGTGTTCCTGTGCAAATGTTATTAATGGTCTTTAAGGGAAAAAAATAGAGGAAAAGAAAATGCAATCAAATCCTTTCTCATTATTACAACTATTAATTGGCATAGCTAAAATCTGACACCAGCTTTTCCACTGCTGTGTTTCAGATTGTGGTTATTTATGCGCAAGGAGATGCAGGGCATCGTCAAGAAAGAATGTATGCCACAGAGCATGCAAAACCTGCTGCAACAGAT
>Ga0307518_10001843_pt1 | contig 15655 bp, 14 predicted proteins | sample 25_EM_MG_FD_203889 | JGI IMG/M metagenome (GOLD analysis project Ga0307518, IMG submission 203889) | Populus trichocarpa ectomycorrhiza microbial communities from riparian zone in the Pacific Northwest, United States - 25_EM | ecosystem: Host-associated > Plants > Roots > Unclassified | place...
TAGCTAAATTAATGAGACAGAACATAGTGAAAAACTGACTAGGTTCAGGCTCGTTGAAGCTCCCTGGGCAAGCAAAAAATTGTACTCCAACTTAAATGTCTAAATCTTACAGTTTAGCAAATTTGGCTCTCAAAAACTGTCTGAATCTTTAAACATCTTGAAAGTTTATTAAAATGTAAGCTTTTAAATCAACCTTCAGCTGTTCTTTTCTCTTAAGATGCTCAGTGCATTGTAAATTTTTCATAATCCTCGACTTAACATATTTCTCAAACCAAACGTTTCTATATTAATCCTCACAGCATGTTGTAATACAATCTGAATAAGTCACTACCTGATCAAGATCATCGACAGCTTTAACCAATATAGAAGAATAAACCTTCTGAGGTATATCTTCCACTATCTCTTCTTTCTCCTCAACATAAGCAACACGGACAGAGGGGTACCTTCAAGTGATAATTGTGTGGTCAAAATCAGATGAATTGATGCTTTCAGTTTGGGAATATTTAATTTGTTTTTTTGTAAAATAGTACCTTGTCATCAAGTCAAGTATGTCTTGTGCATGGGGATCTCCAGAGGACTTTTGTGATCCAAACATTTGAAATGAAATGACATAAGTGAATTTCAAGTCTGCTAGTGCATCTAACTGAGCAAATAATGTACGATTATTTTTCTCCGCACCGTCATAACCTTCAAGAATATCTGGATAAGCACAGCCAGATAATGGCGAAGACCATGTTAAGTAATACAATTTTCATACGTAGGAATCTGAAGTAATGCACTAATGATTTACTCCTTTTTGTAATAAGGACAAAGGTTATCAGATGCTATCTGCTAGAGTCTACATAGCGAACCTTCATTGTCAGCCATATCAAGAAATGCTTGAACTCTTAAGGCTTCTCTATAGTACATCATTCCTCTAACTGTTATAAGCAAAGAAAACAAAGCTGGAGGTTATATCGAAGTTAATTATATCCGCCACATTGAATCAATGGCCACAAACATTAATATTACTAAATCTTTCTATTCACCTGTTCTGCTCAATGTTTGACCACGGAAAGAAGCCCAATTTCTGAGCTCTTTTTCATCTTTTACTCCATCTGAATTTTCACATCCCATGCGTTCCAAGAAATTTTTCCACTCATCTAAGATAAACAACAGGATAGAGACATAATAAGAGTTGTTTTTGGACTAGTATGAAGAAACAAGTAAAAACAAAATAAAAAAGGAGTCCTTTCTCACCTGGATAAATCATCTGCATGTAAAATAAGATGGAAACCCCTTCCTTGCTTGAATGAAGTTCATCCATTGAATAAATAACATCTTCCTTGAAGTGTGGAGTTAAAACACTGGTAACCAGAATATTAATGTGAGAAAGTATACATGGGCTTAGAATCATTTCTCTATTAAACTCAAGATTCCACACCATGCTTCTTTAAGCATAATAATTTTTTTTTCATTTTAATGGGATAACTAGTACCATCTATATAAATGTTCAAGAAGTACTTTGTTGGATTTCCCCTTTGATCCATGCACATGTTCAAGATTCATTGTTTGTTAGGATATTCCAGGAATTGAAAGAATCGAATTACAAAACAATAATGAAAATTTTCAAGCAATGCAGATGAAAAGATATCATGTTATGTCTAATGTAGAGGTTATTATTTATTGAATCCTGAATTATTATGCAATGTATTATTACATCACAAACTCAAACTCAATTACGTTTCAGTGTCCTATCCTGGCAGCCGTGGTCTTCAAGCTGGGTAAAAGAGGGATTGCAATGAGTGGTCACTAGCATAAAACAGTGTTCAAATTTATTCTGCTGAGCAAAATAACCGAAAAAGATAAATTCATTTTAGATTGAAAATGAATTGGATTGAAGTAATAAACAAGAGTTCATCACCTTTAAAGAGGGCGGATTTTTTTTTATAAGAATATGTTGAAAATCTTAGGAAGAAGACCCATGTGGTCCACCTCAATTAATATCGCATTGAGCCTCTTAGTTCAATGGAATCAAGTTGATTTCTATAGCATTAGTAGTGCTGCAATGCAAGTCTCAATCCTCCTAAATACTCAACATATATCATCATCAGGTGACATAGAAACTTGAATGCCTGATCCAAATACAGATGATGAAAAATCAAAAGGCAAACAGAGAGAGCCTTGGCCAATAGAGAAGCAGGAAAACTGTCATGAACATAAGCAGAGGGTAAGAACTAAGAGCTTAACCTGAAAGATAGCATATTCCGCACATTAGGAGCAACGGGCATATCAGTGAAGAGTGAAGTAGCAAAGAATGAAATTCGTCTCCGAGCCTCTAAGTTCGCAGGTATGTCCATTGCCTTGTCATTGACTGTAAGCAGCCAAAGGAAACGCCTGATCTGCCATTCAAAGTTTGAAACAACTTAGTAATATGTATGTGAGTTTTGCCAAAATGAATTGCATAGTAAGGCTGTTTCCTAAGCAATCATAAAAAAGGAAAAGATTCCTAAAACAGATAAAATACACCTGTTGCTTAATGCCCAATAACCATGGATTAAAAAAAGGTGAAAAAAAGAGTGCAAGTTCTTTGTCCCAGAAAGAAGCTCTTTTTGACAGTCCATAGAAATAACGAATGGTTGATAAAAGTTGCAGGGAATCAACTATTTTATTAAGTAGATATAAATACTTTTTGACATATATTTTCAACAGACTCAAGAGGAAAGAATGACACACTTTCTGTATCAAAAAGGGAAGGAGAAAATAGCATCACCTGTTCATTGAAAGTGCCACTATCTGGCAACGGAAAATGGATAGAATTCCTGTCAGTAGCTGATTCAAATAATTGTCGCTCAATTCTTCTGGAAAAATCAACTAAAATCTCTTCTGTCTGCTCAACATTCTGTTGGGAAGGGTAGATCAAATCCAATATTCTGTTCAAAATGAAAATGAAATGGAGTAAAGTGACGCATTAAGTTGATCTTAAAATTTGGATTAATCCCTAAAACAAGAGCCCCTGAGAAAACCTGACCTGGAACCATCTGTCATCATATCGTAGGTCACAAGCTCAAACATATCTTGGAGAACTTTCACAACATTACCTTTTTGATTTTCATTTCCCTCCAGCTTAAGAAATTGCAAAATATTGTATTTTAATAACCAGCAATGAGAAATAACTGCATAGTCAATCTTAACACTTTCATTCTCAATGGTTATAGTTACCAGAAGTTCAACCAGCTGAATACATTTTGCTTTTAAGGCTGGAAGCTCACTCATCTTGAAATCCTCAAGAAGGCTTGACCTTTTCATGCTTTCTTCAATTTCATATAGTATGCTGGATACGACTCTGAAAACCGATGCAGGCAACACCACAAGGTCAGCAATAGTATTTAAAGGATACATATGAGAAGCAAGCAGAGGGAAGTAACTCGGCTTCCATATCAATCAAGAAAACACAAAAAAAAAACTATGCTATACAAAACTTGCCGGAACTCAAAAATCAATGTCTGGTTTTTTCATATTGAAGATTGCATTCAATCAAAAGCTGAATCTTCTGTACCTTTTCTCCAGATCGCCTACAATGAGCATTTCAAGGACATACTTGAGTGACTCATAGCACTCCTTCACAGCACAATACATGTACTTGTCTTTTTTAATTTTTCTGAAAAGAATCTCATCCTTCCCCACAAAATCTCTTGCAATGCTCAGTGCTGTTGAAAACTAGTAAGAATAAAGAGCTTTGTTTATAGATGAATGATGCTATCAAAACAAAACTACGAAATTTTGAACACAGGGAACGAACCTTGTTTGCCAGGAGGAAAATAGGCCAACGAACCATGCCAGAAAATAACTCTGAAGACATAGGAATTGTCATCAAATCCATCTCCCTGTTGATGAAAACATGACCTATAAAATATTTCTTGGAGATAGAGGTGGAAAAAGAATAGTACTCCGACAAGTAAAATGTACCAGTTGCTTATCAAGTCCTCTAGCCGGAAAGTATTGATTATTTGGTTCCATACGAAAGCAAACTTGGCAACACCATTTGTTTCATTTTCAGAAACCTGAAAATAAAATCCAGTAAATTGTCATATTGAAAAAAAAGGAGATCCTCAATTAAGAAAGATATTCTAACATTAACAAATCCCATACCTTATGAAATCTCCGGAGAAAGAAATTTCTTCTTGTTTTCTGACCACTTTTTGCTGAAGGTGGGATCAAGCAGGCATTGAATGCAGAAGGCAAAGCGTGAAATCTACTTCTCAGCATCCCCAATGTTCGAATCTACAAATAATAGGAGAAATAAGAGCCAACCCCAATATTTGGCGAGAAAAAATTATAGCTATAAACTCCACCAGGCTTACCTCACCAAGATGATTTAAAATGCCATAAAGTCCTCCAAAAATTGTGCAGAAAACAGAATACCAAATCTGTGTGTCCATGAAATACACCTGAGAAAATTGCAAAATAAGCAAATGTCAGGCATTATATGTTAGCTAGGGAAAGTACAATGATCCAAGAACTTCAATATCATTCATGCCTTGGTGACTGTACTGTATTTGTTTTAATATTTTGATTTTCCACTTTCATGGGTTAGCTTGAGGGAAAGATTTGTAACAGAATTGCATGAAACTAAAAAAGCATTGCCAAAATGAAAAAGAACATCAGAATCTTACAACTATAATTGGAGCCCATATAGCCACAAGTGCACCAACATTGCTTTTCACTGAAACAGAAGAAACTCACTTACTATATACATAAAGAAAGTGGTTAACTCTTAGAAGCTAAATGCAGAACGAAATGAAGTTTACCTTTTGGGAAAAGCTCATGCCAGTCATAATTTTGCACACCTATTTTCAAGATTAGTCTTGTTGGTCCAATGAGTGGTTTGATCTGCATATTTCCATTGATAGGAATAATCAGTATCTTAGCTTTTATTGGCACACCTCTCATCATGACAATAGTGAAATCATATTACAAGACTGCTAGATGAATTAAGCTTTCACAAAGAGCAGTGGCATGATATTACACATTTATAAGCAACCAATTATCATATTGAGTAAACATAAATGTTTCTCAAAATATTCTTTATGGCTCCTTCAATTGCAATTCCCAAGTGGAAAACTTTTATGAATCTGAAAGACCTATTTTGTATCAGTAGTTGGTACGAAAAATGAAGTCCTGTTTCTTAATCCAGAATCAGAAAAGAATAGTTGTACTAGCACATAGACTGGACATATAAACTTTAAGAGGAGTGATAAATTGTCTATTACAAATTTGAACAATAATGAGAAGATTATGTGGCCTCTTGGTATAATATTTTTGAATCGTGTTATAAGGACATAGAAGATGCAATGAAAGAAATAAACTAAGATCTTCTGTTTCACCAAAGACAGTAATATTCCAAGCAATCAAGACCAGAATAGTCCTTTGTATCAGAAAAGATTTGAGATTCAGTTGATAATAAATGCACATTTGGTTAATCAGGTCTTCTATATTTCATATTAACTTGCAATTTTTTTATTTTTTTTTGCACATACACATATGATTCTAGAGAATATAATTTACTTGCTACACATGTTGTTCTTGCAGACATTAAGACTGTTCCGAGTAAACATTAATTTTAGTGTTTAGACTTTAGTGTATATAGCTCATGTCCCCAAGTTTTCATCTCGTGCCAATGAGGCATAACAAAGTGCAGATTCCTTTCTAATGTACTGCATGTTTCTACCTCATTCAGCCTTGATGGCACAGTAAATAACTTTATAATATTACAATATCCATGTCATCTACAACAATCAGTCTGTTGTTCAAAATTAGAGTTCAAAACAGCCACTAGTTGTGGATTATGTATCACATATCGAATGATAATCATAGAAAAGGGAGAGAATTTTAGCACTTCTAACCTCATAAGTATAGCTGAATAAAAATTTGGTCAATAATACCAGCACCCAAAATACTGTATATCTGGTAAGTAAGAAAGAGTTTGTGTTTAGGGAAGAATAATGAAGGAAAAAAAAGGCTAATGAAAAGCTTCTAAAATGGGAAAATGAGATACTTGAGAACTGAAACTTGGGTTTCTTGCATCCCACGTCCAACATATGATCTTGGCTGCATGACAGAAACAGTAATTGTTGAATTATGGATACAATAATCTAATAATAAACAAAAAAAAAGGATAAATGTTAGGTTTATATGCTTCACATGGCATAAAAATAATAAGAACCAGAACTTGTATGAAATTAATTCTCAGTTAATTAGAGAGAAACAGAGTGGATTACAAATGAATTAAAATAAATAGCTCACAAACAAGAATAACACTTTATCCCTGTAGCATTTTTCTTAAATCCAAGGAAATAGTGCTTGTACAGTTGATGAAAAGTAATTGCTATTCATCAGTCATCACTATGGATATAGAGAAAGGCTCCGTCAACCTAGTGTTCCCCCACAAACAAATATGCGCATATGCAAAAGTTTGAATATTTATGCATGGACGACCACCACAAAGATCTGGTAGAGCAAATGTTTAAATCGCTAGTGTTTTCTTAGAATAGTGACGCTCTTTCTTCCATTTACAATCATGAAATGGTTTCGCTTTACACCTGTACTTCTAAAAATGATGTAGTTGTTTAGAAGTTCAATTGTGCTCCTAGATTTTCAACATGAACACGTTGATCATGGATTCATGTTTTGTAGTATCACTTTAGAACTGAATGATCTTATGTTATGTATAATGCTATCAGTCATCCCATCGTAGAAAAAGGTTGACCATGTAAAGACAAGTTTCTCTCCACAGTTCATTTTAATATTTACTGTGGTTTTTAATTGCATGCCTTTAACATCTTGAAACTTGTAATCCCCAGTCAAGTTTAAAACACAGAATCAGAGTCAGTCTTACAATTGGCATTGGCTAATTACTGAAAATTTTAGGGAAAGCACATCACTTCAAGATAGAAAAACCATATGCTGAAGGAAATTAAAAACAAAAAGTACTTGATTAATCATACCTGTGTCCACCAGGAAAATATTTTGAATATCTGACAATTCGAGACCTCAATGTACTTGTGAATCGCAGGAACAAAAAATAGGACCATCTCAACTGCATTAGTCGTAAGGAAAATTGCAACTGCAACCATATAGGAAGAAAAACACAGCTCCCCTAGCCAGCTTCTATATTGTGTGGAATAACAAGTATACTTTCTCTTAGATTTAGCATAATATACAGGTAGAACAATAGTCCAAATGACTGCAACTAACAGCTTCAGAACTTGTTTCCTTCTTGACAAAATATCCATCGTGAGTCTTGTTTTCCATGTAAAGACAATGTCAAGAATTGCTGCAACAAAAAAACATATATTTATGAATTTATTAATCTCTATCACTTCTTCAATATGATGAAGTTTGTGCAGGCATGTCATGAGAAGGGGTGGGGGTGACTAACACTGTTGAAACCCTGTATCTTCATGGTGTTAACAATACTCATAATAAACTAGTTGTTAGCACATAATAGTAACATACCTTGTACAAGTTTAAGAATAGCAGATGTAATGAAGATGCTCATGATGTCCTCAAATACTACTGCATCAAGCATTTCAAGTGGAGACCCCAAATCATGGCAAGCCATAATTATCATTGCCTGAAATGCAACAAAAATTACTATTAGACACGGCTAATTCATCATAGAATGGAACTAACCAACAAATCAGTTGTATGTTGTATTTGACCTGAAGGGATAGAATAAAAAAGCTCCACATTCTATCAAAGCTCCTAAAAATCTGCCAAAATGAGCGAATCTCTACAAAATTCTTCTTTCCCAGCCATTTTGGTTCATGTATTTCTTCAACTGTAGCCTGGTAGAAAAGAAAAGCAAGTTAGAAATTGGATTATCAAATGCCAGACGACAACCCAACTTCCCAAAACAATGTTGGAGATATCAAATTATTCTACTTTGCCAAAATTAGATGCTCATATAAAAGCCACAATATAGCAGAAGACAAGGTATCCTTCTCTCCTTATTCTCACTACTGATACAGGATGAGTTGCATCAAAGCTTATCTATCAAAAATTATATATGTTCCTGAATGCAGGCACTTTAATCCAAGAAGTAAAGGTTCAAAGCAATAAATTCAACAGATAAAGTTTGAGAGGATCACCCACAACACCCATATAAACACAAGATTCACCTCACTAAACCCTCTGATTAATGACTTAAAATGCGGAACGTTACTAGCTATCCAAGTGTAAATCAAAATGGGCTTTCCCTTTTCACAACATAAAATCATCAATTTATGTTGCAGAAATGAGAACTGAAGACATGGTAATCTATGTACGAGATTAACAACTATAGTTATAAGTGCATGTTAATGGCTCGAATGTAGTGCACTAGTGTCCCTTCACAAACTAGAAATAACAGAAGCTACATTTCAAATAGACAATAGACAAACAGAAGAACTGAAACTATTATTTGAAATCTGTTCAGTTTATAAATCAATAGCAATCTGGAAACAGAAAAAAAATGCTTAAATGACCGAGAGTGATAAAGTTTACCCCTGGTTCTTCATCCTCGTTTAATCCCATTTCTTCATCCTTGTTTTCTTCGCTCTTTCTCTTTTCTTCTACAATATTCTTACGTTTGGGTTTATTTAAAGACTCGAAACAAAAGAAATCATGATCCAGACGCATGGGCCAACCTATTTGGAAACAATCACGAGACCTGCAAAAATATTGTAGCCATAACAATGTATCCTCAAGATCTTAACTTTTTGAAGCTGACTGAAACATTAAGAATTCAATTCTCACCAGAAATACTCATTCAAATCATCGTAGTTTCTCCATGTAGAATGATCAGCTGTCCCATTTTTGCTTTTCAGAGTTTCCTTCAGTTTTTTTTTCTCTAGAAAATTAGCTTTTATATGGAAATATTTACCAAGATATAAAGAAAATAGGAATATACCTTATAGATAACCCTGTATATCGGGGTAACTACATTTCTAAGGAAAGACTCAGACCCTCCTTTGTATGCTGTTGTGAATTTCTTTCCAATTAACAGGTCATGCAATTCATCTGCCATCTGAAAGCAAACAAGAAAAGATCCACGCTTGTTCAATTATTAAGATCATCATATGAAACTAACATTCATAAACTTGATAGTATAACTAAAGATATTGTTCAAGAACACCAAGTTTTTCGAAGATGCCTTCCAGAAGAGCAGACAGTCATGATTCAATAGTCATTTAATATAAACTGAGTGTCAGTGCAAATTACCAAAACATTAAAAAACCAAGGTAAAAGTTTAGATGCTGCTTCTAGCACAAATTTTAGGGCTTTCAATCACTATCATAACATTTCCTACAGCTCTCTGTTCATTTCACCAATAAACATGATATGGGCTGCCGTCTTGCAGAATTGCATTTGCATAGAAGGTAGGACTGGAAATCATATATAAAACCTCGCAGAAACCACCAAACAGTTCCAAAAACCAAGGCCTAGCACTCCATTTCAGAATAAGAGTACACTTTTTGCTAGAGCAAGATTGACCTCAGGCATGTAGAGCTTTATCCACGTCATTAAAGAGCAGACACTAGACGAGCTGCAGGGAAATCATCTACAATTCCTATCCTATTAATGCAAGAATATTTAGCTGGATGAATGAGGAAAAAGGAATGTGTAAATCAGACACAAGTTAGATTCATAATGATCCATGCTCCAATGAAACCATTTAATTGCATCAAACAGAAACCAATACTGATGCATGTGCTCATTTTTTCAGTTGGGTTTACACTACTACATCTCATAAATCATATGGAAGAGCGTAGGACATGATATGTTAGATGTGGAAATTCTGGATAGTCCTTTGAACAACTCTTTATCCACATTAAAAAAGAACCAATACTGCTGCCATCTATGGAAAGTTAGATTTCCACAGAGCGCATGATTTAGACATGAAAGAGTTATTTGAACAATTGTACACAATTTACATCATACACAAGTTATTTGTGCTTGATGTTAACAGCAGGAAGTCAAACAATATTCTTTTTTTTTTTTTTTTGCTTTCCTCTACTTTCTAAGAAACATCTCATCTTGTTTTGTCAACACATTAGAAGAGCCTTTGATTAATGTCATTTCCTTGCAGATAAAAAAAAATTGAAACATATCTATTCCTATTAGTGAATTGTAATGTAGTCAATAGACGACACTGTGGTTTCGAAATGTTGGGCAAAGAGGCTTCTGTGACTTTGGCTAATGAAGTTAAACTATTTTAAAGTCCAAGAATGAGACCCCATGGGAATTGAAATGAAAGAACAAAGTATTCCACCAATATGGTCACAAACCTGTGAGTGGATTATACAGGAAATAATCAACAGAAACACATTTTAAGCTTACATGGTGAAAAATATAGCATAAACACTCTGGCATAAACCGCAAGTTTGCTGCCTCCCCCCAAATAAGAAGGTAAAGTCCAATATATAAAATTTTGTATTGTTGAGCTTCCTGTTTCACATATGGCAACCTGCAAATACAAGTATCAAATTTGTTGCAAGAACCTGAAGATAATGAATATAACAGACATGTCACAGGTCTTCTGAATAGAATTAATGGACAAAGAAAACCAGATACATAGATGTGGAGAAATTAGCAGCAAAAAGTTGTCAAAATTTTTTGGCAAAATAGAAAGAAGGGAAAGATATGCTGTTTCAGAATGAAATTGGACGACGGATTTGTAACATCTCTGGCTCTAAGCAACAAGAAAAATAGGTCACTTACTCCATGCTGCTTTTTCTCCCCAAAAATTTACACCAATTAGTGTAATTTTTAAAAACCTTCTTCATCAGTTCATCCACAGCTGCATCTCCTAGCTGATATCATGAGAAATATATATATCTCAAATTCAAAAGATAAGTGCGGCTTAACCAAAAATTCAAGAGCCAAATAGCTTATAGACCTTATTAATAGATGTCTCCTTGTGAGACTGCCTAATATGGGTGCTAGCAAGCAGTAGAATTAGATGCTCTCTCTGGTTGGCAACATTTCCTTCCTGACACAACATACAGAAAGTGTAATAACTTTCATGTCAATGTAAGCAAGAAGAGCATTATGTCACACATGTCCAATTTCCCAACTCCAACTTTATTTGCGAATCAATAGCAAACTCTAGAGAACAAACCAAAGGAAAAGAAAAGAAAAGAAAAGCAAAATCAAATAGGAATAGTTAAGAGAGAATACCTGAAACTCAAAGAAAAATTCTAGAAATTCAAACAAATCCATGAAAGGTTTCCCCAAATCCTCGGCTGAAGGTAAGCCTCGAATGTTACGAACAGCTGCCACAGCAGCTTTAATCTGTATTATTTATCAGTCTGTCAACATACTTATTCCATTTAATCAAACCTCGGGCATGATGCATAGGTGTGGGAGGGAGGGTTGGGGGGGTACAGGTAAAATTGCAAGTAGGCTAACATCTTGTCAAACTACATAAATCTGCAGTTTTAGCAGCTTATAGGAAAACTCAAAAGTCTTTAAAATCATGGGGACAGCCCATTCTTAAGAATATTAAGAAGGAAATCACTTATTTTATCCATACAGCATCAGACCTCAGGGAGTTGCATAATTGCGTGCTGAATACCTCCTTGATCTAGAGGAAGAATGTTATATGGTACATAGAGCTCGGATTTTGCACGAATACTATCTGTGTCAGCAAGGGCCTGTAAAGAAAGACGAATAGAAGTAAGAAGCACATGCAGTCATCATGGAATCTGCAATTAGTCATTGCATCCTATTATTAATAAATGAAAAAAAAAATGAGAAAAGCACCTGGGGTCCAGCAGCATTTGCTACTGTTTTTAATACTACAAACAGTACAGAAGCAATCATTTGTGCATTTGTCAACCTCTTTCTGTGACTAATTCAGATAAAAATTCCACGAGCTAAATTAGTAGCAGAAGAGTATGTAGTGAAGTCTCAGCTGGAATACAGTAGGCGTATTTACCTGCCATCCAAATCAAACTCTCCACCACTTTTGATACACTCCTTGTATGCATGGTAAACACGTCTGAGCTCACGCATATCACTCTTCTCCTTCCGTCTTATTAAGGTAGGATATTCGTCCTAGACATTGTAAAAGACAAGAAAGACAAAAGGTTTTAAAATGGAAATAAAAGAACAGGAGATGATAGCCTTCGCAAAGTATCTCAAAACAAAGTAAATCAAGCAGCAGATGAACTTGTGGTGAAGAACAGAAATCAAGCAGATACAAACACTACGCAGCAGTTAAGGGAAAACCAAGGAAGGCAAAGTGTACAAGAGGTTACATAAGAGCACACACTCATGCTCATCATTTCTTTAATCTAATAATCTTTTCAACATGCTCATCATTTCTTTGATCTAACAATCATTTCAACCCAGTGCATCCTTGGAGCTTGCAAGGACAGCAGAACTTTGATATGCTTGTATGATGAGCTACCATCAAGTTCTTACTTGTTCAAGTCGCTGAAGGAGAGACGTTTTAAATTGGCGAACACCCCGTCCATTTGAACTGCTATCCATGCCATGTGCTATTTCAAAAGCTCGAAACCGACCTGTCCAAGAAACCCACATAATTAACAAATAAGAAAAAACAGGGGGTATAAGTTTGTAATAGAGTTCATTTTTACTTGGAAAAAAAAAATAGAGTGCCACCAACACCAAAGTCAATAGAAAAACAGATTGTCACTTAAGAATGAGCAACTATACAAAATCCAAGTGGTAAGATTTTTCAGTTCATTCACTGTCCATTTCCAAGGTACCTACCTAGCTTCCTAATGACTGCAGATTGAAGTTTCAATCAACTAAATCAGATTGTCACTTAAGAATGAGCAACTATACAAAATCCAAGTGGTAAGATTTTTCAGTTCATTCACTGTCCATTTCCAAGGTACCTAACTAGCTTCCTAATGACTGCAGATTGAAGAAATAATACTCCATCTGCATTGCATTAGCCATTCCCGGTTCTTAGCAATAGTAAGAAAGAAAGAGAAAATCCTGTCAGTTGCTCCTTATAACTAACACAACCATCTTGAAATACCTTTAACCTGGAGACTAAGAATGAAAAACTTGCTCTGAACAATATTAAAAACCATAATTCAAACGTCTTTCATTAAGATTTGGTAAATTTGATCATGACCATTAGTTTGATCAGTTACAAATCAAAGTCGAAATCCCATCAACTAGTAATTCACACTCCAAAGTCGAAACCTTTCAAACAGCACTTTATAATCAAATTCAACAAAACAAAGCAGAAACAAGTAAAACCAACAGAAATTCCCAAACTCAAACTCCATAAAACAAAATCCAAGTCGCCAAGAAGGAAAGATAATTCAAAACGTATAGTATAAAGAACCAAATGGCTTACAAAGATAAGCAATACGAGGCTCCTCGCTTTCAATCAAATTAGCAACACGAAGAAACATTTGAATTTCCCTAGACAAACTGGGAGGCAACCTCTCACTATCAAAAGGCTCAGGTCCAGTACCACCACCACCACTACTACTACTAGCAGCAGCAGCATGATCAATTACAAGTGCACGGTCTGTTCGCTGCGGCTCAATGACAGGGTCAGCGAGAACAATTTCTGACATTTTGATGAAATGGTGAAAAGGGTTGGTGGGAAACGTGAGGAAGAGTTGTGAGAGTGAGAGGATATGGTGAATAACACTGCAGAGTATATAAGTGGGATCTTCTGCTTCATCTTTTGTTTGTTTTTGCTTAATAAGAAAGGGAGAGTGCACACTTTATTTGAAGGAGACTGACTACAGAGTGCTTTTTGTGGGTTTGGTATGGTTGTGATCTCTTTAGCTTTTGCTTTTGGCGATGGGTTTACGGGAGGAGGGAAGGGTTTTGCTTTGCTTTATTGCTTTGCTTGGTGTTAGTCCCAGAAAAAAAAAAACAAAACAAAACAAAAGTTAGACTGTGAAGAAAGAGTTCCTTTCGAAACTCTATGGCCATTACGCGGTCTTTTTTTAATGCTAATTTCCCCTTTACTTTTTTTTTTTTTTTTTTTTTTTTTGTTGCAGCTCCACTGCTTCCAGTCCAAGATCAATATGTTCAGAGGGTTCTTCTGCAGATTCCAATCCAACATTTATTTTCTTTCTTGTTCTTAGATTGTATAACATATCCTCTACATTACAATAAATTCATTTGCTCTCCATTAGTTGTCTTCCAACCAAACAAGGGATGTGTATATGTATTTTTTTAAGAAAAAGAAGTAGAAGAAGAAGCAAAAGCCCCTCTGCTAAGGAATGCTGGAAAAGGACATAAAGCAAAGCAAAACCTAATATTTTAGTGGCCAAACCCCTTTGCTAATGGAAAGCTTATGCCTTCCCTTTTTTGCTTACGGATTAAGAAATATAAAAGGAGAACGTGCATGTTTATGGGTCATGCATGCATGGCTGCTTTTCACCTGTGAGCTTAGTGCTCATTGTAACTTTTTAGAGCCTACCGCGGCTCATATAATTGCAGCATTAGTGTGCTCTGTGTTGTTCTTTTCGATTGAATCAGATTTCCAACAGGGAGATGGAAACGGAAAAGTAAAGTTGCTTGAAAAGTAACGTGTTGGGATTATATTGTGATCCTGTTTCTTCATTGCAAATTTGTTCTTCCCGGATGACAAGAGCGTAATGAACTTCACCACATGTTATTTTTTAAAATAAAAAATTTGTTTTTTTTTTTAGATAATTTTAATATATAATGTGAAAAATAATTTTTTAAAACTAAAAATATTATTTTAATGTATTTTAAGTAAAAATTAAACTTTATATCTATATAATATAAAAGAAAAAAAGCTTTCCATTTACCCATTAATATTTGGGAACGCGGTGAAAACTATGTTTCACAAAAATTATAAAAAAATAATTTTGTTTTATATATTTTGAAGTATTTTGATGCGCTGATCTCAAAAATAATTTTAAAAAAATAAAAAACAAATATCATTTTAATACATTTCGGTACAAAAAATACTTTTAAAAACAACCACAACATACATTTTATATATATATATATATATATATATATATCCAACCTCAAAACATTAAAGGCATTTAGATTTTTCTACAAGAAAAGGTTCTCTGAAACATTATTAGCACGAGGGTACTTTCATTCTATTTGTCAGAGTTGTTTCAATCTCACCATATAAATTTGGTCTATATCAATTAATTCCTCCAAGTACTTTCATTATTTTTTAACTAGTTATTTATTTTTGTGCTTTAAAAATATTTTTTAAAAAAATATTTTTTTTATTTCAAATTAATATATTTTTATTTTTTTAATTTTTTTTATGTGTTGATATCAAAAATAATTTTAAAAAAATAAAAAAATATATTATTTTGATATATTTTTTAGTGAAAAGCACTTTAAAAGACAACCGCAACCACACACCCAAACAGACATCCCACGTGTTAGACCAAAAAACAATTTTAATGTAAAACAAGAATATACAGCTAGAATATACAGCTAATGTCTTTTCTAAAAAGATTAATTAAATTTACTATTTATTGGTAGAATATAAATAATCAATAATTTTTTCTCTTCTTTTTTATTTTATGCCGATTTCTCTATGCTTTCTTAAACACTAGGATTTAAATATGAATAAAATGAATGTTTGGACACAACATATAACCTTTAAACCAAAAGGGAATAAAATAAAAAT
>Ga0307518_10001844_pt1 | contig 15651 bp, 12 predicted proteins | sample 25_EM_MG_FD_203889 | JGI IMG/M metagenome (GOLD analysis project Ga0307518, IMG submission 203889) | Populus trichocarpa ectomycorrhiza microbial communities from riparian zone in the Pacific Northwest, United States - 25_EM | ecosystem: Host-associated > Plants > Roots > Unclassified | place...
GAAAGATTGGATGAGATAAGAGAATAGATGTTGGTCCGTCCATATTTCTGCATTGTATGTCTTAAAGGCTTCTTTTATGCGTCCTGCAGAGCAAAGGCTTCTGAACTCTCCTTCAATATCAGAAATAGATGAGGCAGCGTTCTCTGTGCTTGTAGAGAAAAAACGGTGGATGTGACAAAACCAACTTTTTTCTCCTCCAATTCTTCTAACAGCTATAGCCATTAACAGACTCTAATATAGGAAACCAAGGGTTTTGTAGGAGAAAAAGTTAAAAGTTCGATGGTGAAGTTTACTCGAAGGCATGGTGGTGGTTGTGGCAGTAGCCGAGTTACAGAATGATTAAATCATTCTGTAAAAGTTTAGAGTTTGATGGTGAAGTTTACGCAAATTTGCAAAGTTTTTCTTTTATTAGATCTAGATGGTGAATGAAATTAAAATAAATATTTATATACTTTCTTTCAATTATAGATATTAAATCTTTACATAAAGATTACCAAATTCTCTAATAAATATTTTCTAAAGTAATCAAATTTGTTCCCATAAAGTAATCTAAATTCATCTATTGTAAATCTTATTTTTAATTTTTTTTATAGTATGCTCGTTTAAAATAATTTTTTTTTTCATTTAGGTTAGGAGTGTTTGTGTTTATAATTGTAATTATTTTTTAAAATATTTTTTTGTTTATAAATACGTTAAAATAATATTTTTTTAATTTTTAATTTTTTTTAAAATCAATATTTTAAAATAATACGTAAATATATAATCAAATTATATGTGTGAATAAATAAATAAAAAATAAATGGTTAAAAATAAAAAATAAATAAAAAATTATTAATAATATCTAAAAATAAATTTTTTTATAAAAAATTAAAATTAATTTATCTTTAACTAAAATTAAATAGCCAAAAACAAAATCTGAAAATTAAATTAAAAAAACATAAAATTTTATATAATTTATCTATATTAATGTGTGAGAGATAATAACAGTGAAGACTTGCGTAATGATTAATTATATAAAATCTAGCGATCCAATCACTTGGACACGACTGATAACCACCTTAACCATACCGACGATGGCCACATTCTTCTAGATTGCAGGAAAACAGAGCCATCGTTCCTGTGAACGTAGGTTTCTCCACGTCACCGATAAAAAATTCACTGCCACGTCACCAAAACCTTCTTTTCTTTTCCAATGCACCCTATAGCTCAACAGACCGTTCTTTCTCCTCCTCAGCGTCTCTCTACTTCAACTCAATTTTCCTGGGAGCCAACCGCACAAATTTTCCCGCTGAGTTTCTCACTTTTACTCTTACATGGAAGTTAAATTGCAGCATCATAGCTTCTTAAATTCAAGGTGCTCAATTCTGAATTCTATATTTTTTTCTGGTTCATTGCAAGTTTTCTTTTTTTGTACCATCAATTTTGACTGTGTAATTGTAGAGTGGCTTGGGTTTTTGGAATCTCTGCTTGTTTGGATGCCGAGAAACTGAGAGAAAATAAAAGAAAATCAATATCCAAAACTAGACTTTCAATTCCAGTTGTGAATTCACTTTCCTTTTCTTTTCTTTTTGAAAGAGTGTAAATGTGTAGTATACTGCTTGATCGGTTCGATTAAGGTTTTGTGCAGCTATAATGGTTCATCTTGCGTTGAATTTTTTATTGTGTTTGCTGTTGGGCGTGTAAATTGGTTTGTTCATGAAAAAAGATAAATTCTTGGATATCATGGTTTTCGGCTATATCTATAAAAGGAGAACAAGGAATTGGGGAACTTGTCGGAAATAAATGATGATGTTAGAAATATTAATGTCTGGCGTGCTTTCATTACAACATTAATGTGGTTAGAGCTAACTGTTGAGTGTTTCTACTGCAGCTCTTCAAATCCATGGCTTCCACAAAATTCTATTGTTCCCAGTATCTCCTGCAAAAGAGTAGCTCATTTGGATTATCTACTGATCAATTGGGGTAACTCAAGGAAAAGATGCCTTGTGAAGCTTGCATTGCGAGGGAATGGTAACCAGAGTCTTAATTACCAATTGGTTCGATATAAGAAATTTAATCTGGCATATCGTAAGACAAGAAGGATGGGCCACCTTTTTCCCCTATCATCTGCTGATGATGGTGTAACTGTCAATGGTACTCCTTCTGCTAGTACCAGTAGTGACGTGGAGGAAATGAGACTTAAACTCAATCAGTCACTACAAGGTGATGATTCAAGTGATAAACTTGTTCAATCTTTACATGATGCAGCAAGGGTTTTTGAGGTGGCAATTAAAGAACAGGGTTTGCTATCGAAGTTTTCCTGGCTTTCAATGGCCTGGCTTGGTGTAGATAGGAATGCATGGCTGAAAACGCTGTGCTATCAGGTTTATTCTCAGCCCTAGGAAAGTTATTGGATAACATGCATCATCCATACACCCTTTTACTTTCTTTCTCTGCTGTAAGATATGCATGTCTGGTTTTATTATATTATATTGACTTGGCCAATCAATCTTATTGAACATAAATACTAGGTCATTGACCACTGCTAATCCCATGATGTTACTAGGCTCTGTTCTTGAGAGCATTCCAGTTGGGTTGCATAATCTTTTGTTGGTTTTTGGCTATATCAGTTTAACAAAAAGAAAAATTGTGATACTTTATCATTGAGGACAGTATTATTGCGACTTTCACTGGATCATTGTTAGTTCGTCAAACATGATGTCATGCCACCTCCCCAAACTCTTAATGTTGATGCTGACATTCTCTTTTATTGACACTCTTGCGGTTCTGCTGCAAGAGTCCTCTGCATCTATCATCAAAATTATAAATTTTTTTGTCTGGGGCAGCACTGCAATAAGTACACCTATAGTTCATTGCTGCTGCTGAGGCCTCAACCTCTACAACCTTTGTTACAACTACGTCCACCACCATCTGATTTCTATTATAACTTCTTGTAAAGGCTATTCAAACAAATAAAAAATTCATGTGAAGGCTGAGGTACTCATCACTGTTCAGTTTTAACAAAAATCAACGCAATTATTATAGTGCCCTTGCCAATTGTCATTTCGACAACACTAGATAATTTAAATGTAAGTGATATGTGATCTTCATTAGATTGTTCATTTTGGTGAACGGAGCTCTTGTTAAGTTCTTTGGAGTCCGTTTTGAGGCCCTGGGATGATTCATTTCCTAAATAATTTAATGGTCCACGGTTGGTTGGGGTGGTGTTCGTGTGGGTTTATTGTGATCTTTTGCACAAACATTTTGTTGTAACTTTTCTTATATCATCTATGTTTCTGTTCTTGGTAATTTCCTCAAATAAACATCTGTACTAACTTCTCTGCATATACTTGATAAGTGATGTGATGTGAATCATCTGGTCAACTGACTATCATCCTTTAAGACATCCAAATTTGTTTTTTTTTTTAAATTTTCACTTTTCTCAACATGTATATTTAGTTTCCCTACAACAAACAATATCATACTTATTTCATCCTCATAGAAACTTTTGGCTCCAAGTTCTCTAAATTTTCATAATTTCTTTCAAAATGCTTCCTATTTGCAGTTATTGTTGCCTTTTTCTTCTTCAGTATACTTTTTAGCAGACACATTTATTGCATTGTTTTTCTGAATGGTGTTCTGAAGATTTAGGCATGTGTATCGGTGTACATATCAGCTGGAAGTCTTACAAGCAATCTTTTGACCTTTGAGCTCTTCGCTATTTTAGTCTAGAACATTATTTAGCATTTCTGATGTTTCATGTATTTCTCAGGCTTCTGTTTATTCCTTACTACAAGCAGCACATGAGATTTCTTCCCAAGGTGATGGTAAAGACAGAGATGTGAATATTTTTGTTCAAAGGAGGTGATAAATAATATCTATTTCAGATCACCATTTCTTGTTTGGCTGACTCCTGTTAAAGCTTCCAGAATCTTGCCTAATTTTGGTCTAATTTATTTAAAATTTTACTCCCATTGTTTGATATGTGCGATAGATATATACAGCAACTAACACATTGCACATCTTTCGTTCATGAAATAAGGATAGATATATACAGCAACTAACACATTGCACATCTTTCGTTCATGAAATAAGGATCCAAGACCTCTTTCCTAATTGAATCAATGATCATTTTTGTTATTGAATTTTCAAAATTACTTGGAGCAGAATAATTGGTCATATATGGCCGACTTTTACAACATACTTTGATAAGATTGTACATTAAACAGATTGGTGAAAGCTTGCCCATTGTTTCCTAATAGATACTATCGCTAACCATCCAATCAAACTTTTGGATTTCGAAGTTTGTCCAGTAGGCTATAGTTCCTTCTGTCCTTTACATATTGCATCGGAGACCTTTGATTCCACAATTGCCATTTCTGTGTTATTTGAAACCAACATTAATTGTGTATTTTCTGTGCTGACCTTCTGCATCGGTTTCCACATACCTATGCTTTTACATCTGTTTTAACTTTTTATGATGCAGTTTTTTACAGCAATCTGCTCCCCTAGAGAGCTTGATCAGGGATAAACTATCTACTAAACAACCTGAAGCTTATGAATGGTTTTGGTCTAAGCAAGTTCCGATGGTGGTGGCATCTTTTCTTAATTATCTTGAAGAGGACCCACGCTTTACTTCTGCCACTGCTGTGTAAGTCATCATCTCTCTCTTACTGCTTTTTGAGGTTTCCAGTAATTATTGCAGTTTTGATATCCTTGTGAGAATAAGGTTAATTTGATTTACTTTCAGGTTTGGCAAAGGCTTGTCCTCGATTTCAGGCAATGGAAGTGATATTTCACTTCTTTTACTGGCACTGACATGTAATGCTGCAATCACAAAACTTGGCACCACAAAAGTTTCTTGCCCACAATTCTTCTCCGTGATCTCAGATATAACTGGTAGATTGATGGACATGCTGGTTGATTTTATTCCTGTACGCCAAGCTTATCATTCTATAAAGCATATTGGTCTACGCAGAGAATTTCTTTTCCATTTTGGGCCTCGATTTGCGGCATGCCGAGTAAAAAATGATCGTGGATCAGAAGAGGTGATTTTCTGGGTTAATCTTGTACAGAAACAGCTCCAACAAGCTATAGATAGGGAGAAAATATGGTCAAGACTAACTACTTCAGAAAGTATTGAGGTTAGTGCCAATGGCTTATGTGCAAGTTTAGAGTATAGTTGAGGCTTTTCATTACCTGTTAATTTAGACCATGCTAAAGTTTAAAGTGCCAATCATCAGTCTCATGCTCCCCATTCTGAACATATACTGTATTCTGGGAGAAGGATTGGATGGATAACCAAAATAGTTATTGGCATGTGGTGTTGTTTTGGTTTAGGAATATGGAAGCAAAGGGGGAAGGAGGATAACAGTGAAATAAGGGGGTCTGTCACAGTACTGAAGATAAATGCATAGTATGTAACAGATACAGTACACTGCAATCAACCTTCTTTCACTGTGGGTTTAATTCTGTAGATTGCATAATTTTGCTACTTTTTCAAGAAACAAGGGTACCTAGAAGCAATTTACTGATGAAAAGAAAATGCTCCAATTTTGTGAAGACGTGCTTTCACTTGCAAAAGTTTATAGAAAAACAATTATAGCATAAAAAATAAACCTAGTTTATGAATTGTTGAGGTCTGAATATCGAATGTTAACCCTTTTTTTATGATGATTATTGGGCTACACTAATGGTTTTGTCTCCTCATAGAAACCCCATCAATTCCACTTTTGTTGCTTGGCCTTGAACATGTTTGTGATTTCCCCTTCCACTCAAAAGAGGCAGTTTGCTAGTCTGAACAGGCATTGGCTACAGCACTTAGGCATGCTTGCATATGAACGGTCTATAGATGTACATTTATCTATTAAATTAACAATAAATGAATAGATATTCCTTTAATCATGTAGAGTCGTTGTTGAATGCAGGTTTTGGAGAAGGATTTGGCTATATTTGGATTCTTTATTGCCTTAGGAAGAAGTACACGATCCTTTTTATCAGACCATGGATTTGATGTTCTAGATGATCCTATTGAAGGCTTCATAGGGTAGCTCTTCTCTTTTCTTTTCTTTAACAATAATTAATAAAATTTGATTTAGATTTCTTTTGCTTGGATGTCTATCATTTTATGAATTTTCTTGCAGGTACCTTATTGGGGGAAGTGTTTTGTACTATCCTCAGCTTTCATCAATAAGCTCCTATCAGTTGTATGTAGAGGTGAGTCAGCGTGCATATTTACTAACATTATTATTAAACATTCTGTCTCATAGTCAATAACATGATTTTCAACTCCATAGGTAGTTTGTGAGGAGCTGGATTGGCTTCCTTTTTATCCAGGCAACGTTGGCACCACAAAACTGTCTCTTGGACACAAAAATAAACAAAAGGGTCCTCCAAATGCTGAAGCTATCCCTCAAGTATTAGATGTCTGCTCTCACTGGATGCAGAGCTTTATTAAATACAGTAAATGGCTACAGAATCCATCCAATGTTAAGGCAGCAAGGTTTCTTTCCAGGGGGTAATTGAACTTATCTGCCCTAGTTATTACAAAACGAAGAGTAATTCTTTGATTTAACAACATCTTCCACTTTCATTGTTTAGGCACGCCAAATTAATGGAGTGCAGAGAAGAACTAGGAATGTCTTGGTAAGCTAATGGAAGCAAAACTTGGAGTTTTTCTCTGATGTGCACATGAAGCATGCTCATAAAGACAGAAAACTAGTCCTGAAGTTATGAATGAGATGTGTATTCTGTGATAAAAAAATGAAATGGGCTTCAACATGATTAAAAACCTTTAAAAGTGCTAGGAATGGATAGAAATCTATAGAAACCAAAACTGATCCGCCATTGGAATTCTATAGAAACCAAAACTGATCCGCCATTGGAATTATCTGGCATTTCAGTCAATATCCAAGCTTTTATTGAGATTTTGACTTGAGCTGTATGTTCTGTCAAAGACTTGTTTCATTTCAATTCATTTTGTTTGTAAGGAGATGATTTCTACCATTGTCTAGTTATGTTCGCTTGAAATGTTTTTTGAAATGATTCATAGTTGTGGATTACAATTTACACTTAAAAATTGTGATGCAGGAAAATGACAGAAAGCAATATCAATTATTCTGTTGAGATAACAAGACCTGAAATTAATTTGATGACTTATAAAGAGACAGATTCATTCAACAAGGTTTTTCTCCTTCCTTTAGTTCATTTGTTTGTGGCCTATTCTTCACAGTTCATTTTGGAACTTGGAAGACTCAACTTTCCATGTGAACATAAATGACACAAGGATCTGTTTTCCTGTGGTGTGGGTCTGAGAAGAGAGGGAGGCTGTGGCTGAAAGGAGGATAAATTTGACAAGGGTAATTTGGTCTAATCAATGACATAACATTTTTGAGGATGTGAAAACAGCCTCATTCATGGCATAATGCTTAAAGTGAAAGAAGTACTTGGTTTCTTTGTTTTCTTGTTGGGTTGCAGCTTGCTCCTGTAATTTATATTTAACCTCTACACACGAGCTTCCATTTAGACCAGTTGTCCATGTTGTTGTTCCGTCCTATATGCCAATAGAATGATTGTGCTTTTCATTTGGTGTCAGGCATTGGAGAGTGTTGAAGGAGCTCTTGTGAGACTTGAAAAACTACATCAGGAGCTGCCTGCATCAAGCTCTAATTCTGGGAAAGAGCATATAAAGGCTGCGTGTTCTGATCTTGAGAAAATAAGGAAACTGAAGAAAGAGGCTGAATTTCTGGAGGCATCTTTCAGAACAAAAGCAGCTTCGCTTCAGCAGGTATGCTATTAGTTTCATTGTAATACACCCTACAGCTTATTAATGACCACTGACTGCATTCCATTTGATTCACTGCTGGCCTGTACTTGCAAATGATTACGCTGCATTCTTTATTCCAAAAAGGTGCACCACAATTTCTTCATCATGTGTTCTCTTAAAAGGCAGCTTTATACCTCCGTGTTTAACAGATAGTTCTCATCTTTATTAAAATTTGTATATCTTACTAATACTTAATTGCTGATTGGATCATCAGGGAGAAGATGAAAGTAGTCTACAATCTTGTATTAGTGAGCAGCAACAATACTTGAAAGGGAACGGGAGGAAGAATGCTGATGTAAGGCTCGATAGAAGTAAAAGGTATTAAACTTTTTCTGTAGGTTTAAGCTCTTCCCAACATGTTTGAGTTTCTTGTTTCATGCTATTGTCTGATTTATTTCCTGCTCAATAGTGATTCCTTTCTTTTCTTTTTGAGTTATCAGTAAATTTCAAGGACTGTGGAACTTCCTTGTGTACTCTCCAACCAAGAAGCCTGGATCTGATGTGGCAGTTGTTGATGCATCTGTATGCCCTCCCTTCACGATATGTCTACAATAGTAACTGTTTGTGGATGGCGTCTTTTTTTAATTGTATATGTTTGTGAGTACTTTGGAAGTTCCACTCTCAAATGTATCAAGCAAGTTGAAGAATTTTTTCTCAATGAAAGCTTCTTGATTGCAACTAGCTTAAAACTAGATCCTTAGAAGAAAAACTAAAATGAATTACATAGCTTTATTTTCGGAAAGTAAAAATAAAAGCACTCCTCATTAGCCATTTGATAAGCAGATGACCTTGAGCTGTTTTTTTCTTCTTATTTCTATGATGTCCTTTGACCTTGAGTTATTCTTGTTGAAGTGCTGCATTCAGAGAGAAAAATTAAGGCACTGGCAGATATTTTTGTCCTATAGGATGTTATTTGTTAGGTATGTTACTGTGCTGTCCTATTGAATTTAGTGCCACAGTTTGGTTCTGGAAGCATTATATTTCCCCTTTTGAAATGCCAACTTAAAGGCAGAAAGTCTGGTTCATGCTAACAATAATAGTTGGAATTTGTCTTGGATATTAAATAAACTGACTTGACTAATTCTTACATTTAGACTGTTTTGATTATTAGCAAACAATTAATCGTACATGATGAATGATCTGTGGAATTGAATGGCAACATTGTCTATTGGTTAGAATTAGATGGTTAATTATCCTGTTTTTTGAACCACTTGTTGCTTGTAGTGCCTATAGTTAAAGGCCATCTTTTTACTAGTTAAATGGAGGTGGTTCAAGAGTATATCCCTTCTACTAGCAGCTCCCTATTAGCAATGAACTAGCTACTAAAAACAGACCAATAAATATGGGAAACTTTTTGTAGACCTAACTTTATTTATTTTCTTTTTGTGGATAAATTTTGATGCACTTCTTCATATCTACCTCTTGTCAGAAAGAAAGAAATTATGAATTTATACAACTTGCAAAACTTCAATTGCAACTCTTTCATGAGAACATCATATAGTATAGTTCGGTATTCCATGTTGTACATGCTGGAATTCTCGATCTTGATGTTGTTGAGTGGAAGTATACTAAAGGAGAGAGGAGTAACAGTGCCAAACCCAGTTATTAGGACTCCTTAATGTTTAACATTCTTGAATAGCGATGACTGTCAATACTTTCTAAATTAAGGTTATTAATAACATTTCTTACCTATTTAAGTGAATTTTATAAGCTGTGGCTTTTGGTTCTCACCTATTTTCATGCTATGTTGTGCTCTGAAGTACATTGTTTTCCTTCAGGAGTTGATTAATTTTTATTAACATGGAAGTTATGTAAAGTTGGTTTGGTAAATGCAGGGAGATGCAGATATTGGGCAAACTACTACAAGTATGGGTATTGGAGAGTTGGAGTCAAATGAAATTCGTCGCTTTGAACTTCTAAGGAATGAACTGATGGAACTTGAAAAACGGGTTCAAAAAAGTACTGATCAATATGAAAATGAAGAGGTGTGTCTCATGCTTTTTAACATCTCCTTTGTAACATTTGAATGTTACAATGGTTTTTTTCCTCCATGTAATAAATTCAATGCACATGCTTGTACAGTTCTAAAAACATGAATATACCTGATATGGAATGTGGGAAACAAATTTTGTAACATTGTAAACTGGTTATGGTCCTAGTGAAGTGGGTAAGGACTTTTTTGAAGTAGCTGCTTGCTTGGCTTAATTTGTACCTCTATGGTTGCAAGTCCATAATTATTATTATTGCTCCAAGCAACGACTCCTTGAGACCTTTTTTTCTTAAAATATAATGTAACTTACATTCTAGGATTACTTGGAAATGATTGCTTTTTGTTATTTTATATAATATCAACAAGGTTTATTTATAATGACTACTGCCAACTATGTATTCTTGACATTATTCTTATGAGATTCTATGTAACTGCTAAAACTTTGTTTTATTTTTAGGATATCAAGGTTACAGATGATGGTGCTAATTACCATGATGAGGCTGCAAGCTCTCAATTAATCCAGGTTCCAAGGAATGAAAATATCATCGAAAAATCAATTGTTAAGCTAAAGAAAACAAGCACGGTACGACTAGCACTTTCCATTCTTTCGTAATTGGTATAGTGTATATCTTTCAAGCTCAAGTATGTGCCATCACATCAATGAGTGGACATGATTTCCTAATGTGCTGTGCTATGTTGGTATTAATTGAATTTTTCTTTTCTTGCACCTTTGTGTTTCGTGATCAAAATGATTTGGTTGGGTTGATGACAGTGGACATATAATTGGTTCATTGAAAGCTAGATGAGTAAAGTCATTCGTAGGCCGAATGTATTACCTAAACTGAACACATTGTTTCTGCTGGAACACTGAACATCTTCTTGTACCTGTATCGGTGTTTGTGCAGGAATGCTAGGCATGCTGAAACAAATGCAAAATAATGCTCATTTCTTTGAATTGTTTAGAAGAAAAAAAGATCATTAGGATTTGAAACTCACTCCCATTTAAATCTTTCTATTCTGTGACTACTACATGATGTATGTATGGCATTTAGGTTTTTAATTTTAGAACTCAGTTCCTGGACTGTTTGCACCTCATTGATAATATATATGGTTAAATATGCGCAGGATGTGTTGCAAGGAACTCAGCTTCTAGCTATTGATGTTGCTGCTTCAATGGGGTTGCTTAAAAGGCTCTTGATTGGAGATGAGTTAACAGAGAAAGAAAGAAAAACTCTCCGGAGAACTATGATGGACTTGGCATCAGTGATACCTATTGGTGTTCTTATGCTTCTTCCTGTAAGTGCCATCATAAAATTACCCTCATAAACAGTGTATCATTTTAGTTGTTTCATTTTCATCCTCTCATTAATCCTCAAATCACACAACTCTTAAGTATCATGACTTCTCATTGATTCATCTGGCAAGCTTGGTTTGTCACTTCTCCTTCTATTTGTGGTGAAATTGTTTCTGGTAAACTAAATGGTGCCTTAGAACAATCCAGTCATTTAGAAATACTCATCCATGTTGCTATGTGGGAGGTTTGTATCCAGATATATAGAACTTGTAATTATCCTTCATTGCAGCTGCGTTATTTCTGTGGCACAGCTTGCGGATCACCCTGTTCATTGTCATACTGTCTAAGAAATCCAGTTGTCAACCTTAATATATTCAGAAAGTCTAGACCCTGACCAAGCTTCTATCTGGTATGTTTAGGCATAGTACTGTGTCAAAAATTGTTAGTTCTTGTGCAAGTTCAAAAAAAGGGGGGATGGATGCCTAAAAAGTTCCAAGCATAAAGAGCTTGGTTAGCTTCAAGTGCACTATTAAACTAACTACAAATTGGCCAGGTTCGTTTCAAGTTCATAATCTGATTTGTCTTTCGGATTTGGGTTGAGTCTGCACTTATTTTATCGCAACTGATTGAAGCTGCACCTCCACCATATAAAAGATACTTCGAATTTTTTTGAGTGCAGAATTTTGTGTGTTAATTATATATGGTCCTCAGAATTGGGTTTCTTGTAACACATGGAAAACTGAACTGCATTTCCACAAAAATCTCAATCCAAATCTGTGATTCCCCATTTTACATCTATTGGCACTGCTTTTTCCACCGTGACCTGATGTAGAAAGGATAATTTGTGCATCTTAGGTTACTGCTGTGGGGCATGCAGCAATGTTGGCTGCTATCCAGAGATATGTGCCAGCTTTGGTGCGTTGTTTCTGAGCCAATAAATTCCTTTTTTTATATTCTTATTTAGATGTCAAATCTCCAAATACCAGGTGCTTTTATAATATGTTCTTTGGCAGATACCATCCACATATGGACCAGAAAGGTTGGATCTCTTGAGGCAACTTGAGAAAGTGAAGGAAATGGAAACGAGTGAACTGGATACCAAAGAAAATGGAGAGGTACTATCCTGATCAGAAGCAGCCCAGATTATGTACAGTCCGACAGTGACCAAAAACCCTTCAAGATTAGGTAACTGGTAAATTACACTATATAATATCACCTGTTTCTGAATCCCATTGACAATAAATTAGCATATAGGATTTCATTCCATGTATCTGGTATTCCAGGTAGGCACCAATGACTGCAGTCCTGCGGAGCATCAACCGGAGTGCCGGGCTCTCGATGACGAGAAGGGTGACCGTCGTACCTGAACTGTGACAGATGCGTAATGTTTAAGAACCGAACCTTCCTGTCTCCATAATCCATCTCTTTGATTACAGTAGAAATTATTTGGTTATACACTGGCTCAGGTTCCAGCATTATGTAGTTTGCCTCTGGTTGTATATCTACATCACATCGGCCCCCCTCATCCCACGTACCATTCCTGCAATTTTTCATATTAAAAAAAAGTACATACAGACATATTACCCCAATGCATAATCTGGATTGAGATAATCCACGTCCGCACGAATCCTAACTGGACGTGCGCCACGAATATTTACCTGTAATGTACTGGGGAGTAGCCACGAAAGAAAACACGTGTCCCTTCAGGGCTTAAATTTTCACCCCATGACTTCCATGTCTGAAGAGATTTTTGAAATGCTTCCATCACATTCAACGACATGTTAACCTTACCTCCGTCCTCAAAGTAGTTACCCCTGCACATACCAAATTGTCAGCGTGACTTTGTGGTCAGCAATAAATAGGAACTGCAAAATAAGGGAGAAAATCTCATACATCTTGACGGTTTTATCTTCATTCCACCAATGCCCTGTGTTGAACATCAGAACGTCAGCCCCTTCCCAGTTTCTGGCAAACCAGTGCAGCTGGTCGACCTTAATTGTCATTTTGATGCCAGCCGGTGAATTCCTCGGTGGGCGGCCGATGAATACCAGAAAAGGTGCCCTATAGTATTCAACGGTGAGATTGTATTCGCTGAAGCGCATGGAGAGAAATCCTTTGTGTTTTGTTATTGGTTTCCCGTTCTCTTCATATATTGAAGACTTGTTGGGAACCCCTTGAGCAAGCATGCACAGGAAAGACTCCCACTGGTTTCTGCCAACAGAGTCCCCAGCAAATACAACCCTTCCATTTCTGCCTCTGTTTAGGATTTCACTTGCATTAAATCTGAGTAGAAACAGGAGGAGTAAGTTGAGGAAAATGTCAATACAGAGGCTACAAATTGTCTGCATGCATGAGCTTATTGAACCAAATATATAGCTGGTGAGTGCCGTCACGCATCAAGTGGGAAAATGATGGCCAATATTCACCATTCCCTGTGTTATGCCTACAGTGGCTCTCAATAACTCTTACGTGCCGTGCAATCGATGGGGTTGAAATATGTGGAAAATGATCCTAATTAACAGTTTTAGGTACAACTGTAATGGCGGTTAGAGAGTTTATCGATCTCATGCCCTTCACCTGTAATGAAATTAAAGGCTTTAAAGCTCCTGCTTTTCCCATAACGGGAACCCGTCTAAAGTACTGGTCTAACGATAAAGTTCATCAAAACTCATGAAATTTGGATGCCAAACTCAAAAGTTACTTCACTTGTATTAATTAAGGTTCCCAATAAACTTAATAAAGAAAATCCAATATTGAAAGAAGCATCCATGCATGCATGACAAGGCTTGTTAAACTTTCATGATATAAGCTTCCATACCTTGGCAAATCACACCCTTCTGGCTGCCATCGCCAATTCCGATAGTCTACGTCTTTTCTTCCGTTTTGAACGCACCGAAAGCCTGGATCAAGAAAGGGGCAGTTCTCAGTGTAAGATAGATTCTTGTAACTTTCATCCCGAACCCATCTTCCACGAGAATAATCACAGGCTGAGTGTGACGAGTCTTTATCGTTCTTTATGAAACTAAAACGAAAGACAGATCGCGGATCGAAAGAGCCAAGAAGATCAAAGACGAAGAATGAAGACGCCACGACAATGACAAAAGAGATTGCATAGACAAGTTCTCTCTTGATTACGAGGGGAAAATAAAGAAGGTGGTGTTTTTGGTTTGTGGGCTGGTGATGATGATCCATACAGAGAAGAGAGAAGGAACAACAAGTCTTTTTTATTTATAAATTCTTGTTGTTACTTTGAAGGTGTCTTGGAAGAGAAAGAAGGGATATATGTGGTTGCGCGAGCGCGGTTGTTGAATAGATGATAATGCAAGTAGGAGAATTAGGGTTCATATTGTGATGAGATCGAGTTGATTGTTGTGACTTCTTTCTTCTCTAAAAATGGTAGAGCCACAGGTCAGTAGAGCAGGTCTATCGTTTTCATAGCAGGTTCATTGCAGGCATAGCAGTTGTAGGTGTTCTCTGTACCCAGAAGATTGGTATTGGGAAAGTACAAAAGCTTTCCCTTCAATATCAGGAGCCTTAGGGAAAGGGAAAGAAGAAGCCCATCCTCTATTTTGTTTCAGTTCTGGAACCATCCATTTTTTTTGGCTTTATGCTATCTATATTCGGAAAGACCTGTGAGTGGTTTTCGCAGCTTGTAGGGTGGGATTGTTTAGGTAGATAGATTCTTGTTTAGGAATATACAACGACGAGATTATCCATCATCATAATCTTAAAATAAATATAAAAAGAATAATGTTACCATGTTTGTGGTATTTCTTAAATTCCATGCTTCCTTACACGTAGGTTTTGCGTGTTTTTTTTGTTTTTTAGTTTAACGTGGGTGTCCGGACTAGCTTGCGCGTACCTCGACTAATCCCACGGGCCCTGAAGTTAACGACCATGTAAGCCTCCAGTGGCCATCATATAAACAACCACAGGGCTCGAATCTGAGACCACAAAGGAAGCAAACTTCTTGGTCCCAAGCTCTTACCACTGGGCTACCACCTAGATGGTTGGTCTTGCGTGTTTTAGGTGGACTATTTAGTACCGTGTTTTTATTTGTTTGAAAGTGTTTTAAAAATATATTTATTTTAATTAATATTTTTTTAGTTATTTTCAATAATTTTAATTTATTGTTATTAAAAATTAAAAAATATAAAAAATATTTTAATATACTCTTAAATAAAAAACATTATACACTGTAATACCAAACATAAACTTTAAAAAAAAGTCCAGTCCTACTCAACTCATACAAATTTACTCGCACAATTCTTCTCATGTTTATGGAAATTAATAGAAACCAGCATTAAGCGGTTAGATTCATCCGACCTGACCCAATTCAATATTAGTTAGAGTTTTTAAATGTGGTTTGGTGATTGATCCGGTTCAAAACTTGAATCACAAATTTTGTCCAGGTTATTGGGTCAATCTTAAATTTTTTATGAATTAAAATAATATTATTTTGGTTAAAATAATCAACGAATTGTAATTAATTTTTTAACTAGGTTATGTTAAATCAACTTATTAAATTATCTAAATTTTTAATTTATCTTATTTTATTTGAAA